>Ga0209382_10003331_pt1 | contig 22341 bp, 18 predicted proteins | sample SoiMetdeltSBSDD5_FD_187599 | JGI IMG/M metagenome (GOLD analysis project Ga0209382, IMG submission 187599) | Bulk soil microbial communities from a Populus tree surrounding site in Tennessee, USA - Soil MetaG P. deltoides SBSDD5 (SPAdes) (version 2) | ecosystem: Environmental > Terrestrial >...
CTTGGCGCGCCGCCTTGAGGAGCAATTCAGCCTGCCGTACTGGTCCTTAGATTTAGGACAGCGCGTCTCTCAGCCGATACCACGCCATTGCGGCAACGAGCATTGGCAGGCGGAAGCTGCCGCCGGGAAAAGGCAGATGCTTTATTCGGGCCAGCAGATCGTAGCGTTCCGACTGGCCGCGGATCGCTTCCGCCATCAGCTTTCCATATAGATTGGCGAGAGCCACGCCTTGCCCAGAATAGCCATGCGCATAATAGGTGCTGGGGCCGAGCCTCCCCAGAGCCGGTAGCCTGTTGTAGGTGATGCCAATATATCCGCCCCAAGCGTAATCGATCGCCACGTCGCCGAGCTGGGGGAAGATTCTGAGCATTCGCCGCTTGATGTTGCTTCTGAGATTGGGCGGCTCGTAGTTGGAATATGAGGCGCGCCCGCCGAACAGCAGACGGTCGTCGCTCGAAAGATGAAAATAGTCGAGCACCCAATTGGTATCTGCTACCGCCTCATTGTCGCGGATGAGACTTCTCGCCCGATTGGGGCCGAGCCTCTCCGTTGCGGACACAAAGCTCGTGACGGGCATGATTCCGTAATAAAGCTTGTCGGTAAGCCTGCCCGCATAAGCGTCGCAGGCAATGATCATGTTGTCGGCCTTGATGTGTCCCGCGTCGGTCCAGGCTTCAGGGCGCCCCGCCATTTGCACGCGCAGCACGCGGGAATCCTCATGGATCTGGGCACCAGCGGCGCTCGCCGCCCCGGCGAGTCCCAGGCAATAGTTCAGGGGATGAAAATGCCCAGCGCGCCCCTCCCGGAGCCCCCCATAAAAGACTTTGGTTCCGAGCTTGTCCTCAAGTTCTTCCCGCGTGAGGAGCTTGTGATCGAGATAGCCATAATGTTCCCATTCCTCCTTCATCTCGCGGAGATGGCGGACCTTGCTTTGACTCTTGGCCACATGCAGATAGCCCCAGGTCAGATCGCAATCGATATGATGGCGCAAGATCCGCTCCTCGATCAGCGCCTTGGCCTCCTCTGCCAGGTCGAAGCATTTTTTGGCGTCCGCTTCCCCGAGCTGGGCAACGACCTTGGCCTGTCCCGGAGAAAAACCCGTGCAGATTTGACCTCCATTGCGCCCGGAGGCTCCGAAGCCGACGACCTCGGCCTCCAGCACTACGGTACGGTAACCCGCCTGGGCAAGCTCCAGGGCCGCGGACAGGCCCGTATAGCCTGCCCCGATAATACAGACGTCAGCCCTGACCTCGCCGCTCAACCTTGGATAGGCAGGGGAGGGGACCGCCGTAGCCCGATACCATGACATTCCTTCGCTTGATTTAATCATATAAACTATTGATTTTCTTGGAGAAAAAACTATTCACTCATTCTCTCTCGCGCCATTTCCTTTGTCAATCCGACAGCTTAGATTAGAAGGGTGGCCCGAGGGCCGCAAAACCCCCATTCAGGATCATCATGTCTTCTCAGAAATTCGAAGAATGGTTCGCCTCGAAGCGCATTTCCGAGGTCGAGTGCCTCGTCGCCGACATGTCGGGCACCGCCCGCGGTAAGATCCTGCCACCCAGCAAGTTCCTGAAAGGCAGCCGCTCCAATGGGCTGCGGATTCCCGAAGAGGTCTTTACCCTCACGATTACCGGCCGTTTCGTTTGGGAAACCTCGGCTGTGAGCGATAGCGCCATTGACGTCTACCTTCGCCCTGATCCCGATACTGTCCGCCTCGTACCTTGGTATTCCGAACCCACCGCGCAAGTCATTTGTGATGCCTTTCATCTGAACGATGATCCGGTCGACATTTCCCCCCGTCATGTCTTGAAGAGGGTCCTTGAACTCTACAAGGCTGAAGGCTGGCGGCCGGTCGTCGCGCCTGAACTCGAATTTTATCTGGTCAAAAAGAATCTCGATCCGGACTATCCCGTCGAGGCGGCCGTCGGCCGCTCCGGCAGGCGCGAGCCCGGCGGCCAGGCCTATGGTATTGACGCAGCCAATGATTTCGATCCTATTGTGGAGGATATATACGATTATTGTGAGGTCCAGGAGCTCGACATCGATACGCTCTCACATGAGAGCGGCCCGGCCCAGCTCGAGATAAATTTCAACCATGGCGATCCGCTCGACCTTGCCGATCAGGTCTTTCTCTTCAAGCGTACCGTTCGCCAGGCAGCCCTGAAGCACGATATGTACGCCACGTTCATGGCCAAGCCCCACGCCAATGAGCCTGGTTCTTCAATGCACATCCATCAGTCGGTAATGAGTGCCAGGACGGGGCGAAACGTCTTCGCCGGTAAAGACGGCAAGCCCTCGAAGCAGTTTCTCAGTCACATCGGCGGCTTGCAGCGCTACATGGCGGCGGCTCTGCCGCTCTGCGCCCCGAACGTCAATTCCTACCGCCGGCTCGTGCCTGAATCGGATGCCCCGACCAACGTGCACTGGGCCATCGACAATCGCACGGTGTCGCTGCGGGTGCCTGCCTCGGACCCCGCCAATCTGCGCGTGGAAAACCGCGTGCCGGGTGCCGATGCCAATCCCTATCTGGCGATCGCTGCCTCTCTGGCTTGCGGTTATCTGGGCATGAAGGAGCGAATCAAACCCTCCGACCCGGTCGAAGGCTCGGCCTACCGCTATGCGCATACGCTTCCGATCAACCTCGAAGAGGCGCTCAACAAATTCTACTACACGAAGTCCTTCAAGGAAGTGCTGGGCGAACGCTTTGCCGAAGCCTATCAGGATGTGAAGAACGAGGAGATGCAGCAGTACCGCAAGGTCATCAGCTCCTGGGAGCGTGAATTCCTGCTTCTCAACGTCTAAGGACAAGTGTGGAAGAGATCACCAGTCCCCAGAATCCGCTCATAAAGCTCGTCCGTTCCCTCGATCATCGAAAGCACAGAGAAAAAAGGGGACTTTTTGTCGCCGAAGGCCTGGACTATGCACGCAAGGCAATGGCGCACGGCTTCGAGCCGCACCTGCTTCTCACCAATGCTGAGACGGCGGCCTACCACACCATACCCGATCTGATCGACTGGTGCTTGAAACAGCGTGCACGTGTCCTCACCATATCTGCCGTCTTGATGCAGCGCATTTCCGGTCTGAACAATCCGCAAGACCTTCTTCTGGTATGCCACACGAAATGGCAGCGTGACCCGGCCGCATTTCACGCACGGCGAACCGTGCTGGCCCTGCACGGGATCCGCGATCCTGGTAATCTCGGAACCATCATGCGCACTGCGGAGGCGGCCGGGGTGTCTCGCATCCTTCTCATCGACGACTGCTGCGATCCTTATGGACCTGAGGCGGTGCGCGCCTCGGCGGGGTCCGTTTTCGCAGTGGAGATCACGCGAATTGCCAGCGATGCGTTTCTCGATCTTGCAGCAGGATGGGCTGGCGACGTTGTCGGGACCCACCTTGCTGCAACGGAGAGCTTCCGCCAGCCCTACCGGCGGCCCGTGCTCCTGCTCATGGGAAGCGAAAGCTCGGGTCTGTCACCTGAGCTTGCCAGAGCCTGCTCGAAACTTGTTCATATTCCCATGGCGAAAGGCGTCGAATCTCTGAACGTTGCGACGGCCACAGCCCTCATGCTCTACGAGCTCGAACTGCCGGATCTCTGAGTGCCGTTTTTAACTCGTCCGGATCGTGGCAAAAGCCGAGATGGCTTCGAGGCTTGACTTCACATGCAGTACCGAGGCCCCATCATGGCCCAGGGCCTCGCGCACTTTTGATCTGACGTCATCGCCCAATTGGATTGTGACGACGTGCGCGCCAAACGACTTGGCCCAGAGCGAGAAATCGGGATTCTCAAGCCGCGTTCCCAAGACCCGCTGAGGGAAATGCTTCTCCTGATGCTGGCGGATGGTGCCATAGCTGCCATTGTCGGACAGGACGATCTTCGGCTTGGCACCATGCTGCATGGCAGTGGCGAGTTCCTGTCCCGTCATCAATATGCCGCCATCGCCCACGAAGACGATGCCCATCCGATCTTTCTGCACGAGACCACAGACCACGCCTCCCGGAACGCCGAAGCCCATGGCGCCGCCGATCGTTCCGAGCAGCAGATTGGACGGAGTCATTTTCCAGTGTCGATGCACCCAGGTGGATATGTTCCCGCTGTCGGTGATGATCACGGCATCTCGAGGTGCAGATTCGGCGATGGCCATGATGACGGATCCGAAGTCAACGCCGTCCTTGGGTTCAGGCGATTTGAATGTCATGAAGTGCGAGATGAAAGCTGAAATTTCCCCAATCCAGCCCTTTCGCAAGTGGGAAATGGCGGTGGGGGCAGGTACCATCTCTAGCAAGTCCACCGGATCGGCGACGATACCAAGCTCGGTGTGAAAGACACGACCGATCGGCCAGGCATCTGGATAGATGTGCACCAGCGGCTGCTTGGGTTCGGGCGCCTGAGGAAATGTATAATTGACGCTTGCCACATCGCCGAGCCGCGTCCCTGCAGCGATCACCAGATCGGCGCGCTCCAACGTTTCGCGCAACATGGGCGGCGTCCCGAAGCCCAAATGGCCGGCATACAGCGGCGAAGAATTATCGAACACATCCTGGTTCTTCCAGGCGGCCGCAACCGGCACCTGATGGGTCTCGGCGAATTGCTTGAGAATTCGAGCGCCGCGCGCGCCGCGAAAAAGGCCGCCCGCAATGACAAGAGGTCGGTTGGCACGCGACAGCATTTGGCCCAAGCGCTCCGCATCCTTGAGCGATGTCGCGGTGTGCGCAGATGGAAAGGGTTGGGGCAGGGGGCGGTCATAGGAAAGCGAAAGAACATCCTCGGGCAGCACAAGGACGACCGGCCCCGGCACACCCGATTGCGCCAGATGAAAGGCGCGCACCATGAGTTCGCCGATCTTCTCGGGCTCGCTCACCTCCCAGACGGCCTTTGCCATGCTGCCAAGGAACTGCGTGTAGTCTACCTCTTGGAACGCGCCGCGACCGCGCTCCGCGCGCGACACTTGGCCGATCAGCACGATCAGAGGCGTTGCATCCTGCTGCGCCACATGGATGGCGATCGATCCGTTGCTGGCGCCGGGACCGCGGCTAACCATGAAACATTGAGGCTTGCCCGTGATCTTCGCCTCCGCCACCGCCATGAAACCGGCGCCCGCCTCGTGCCGGCACACGATCGTCTGGACGCGGTTGGAATCGTGCAGCGCATCGAGAAGAGCGAGATAGCTCTCGCCGGGAACGCAGTAAACGCGTGACAACCCCTGGGCTTCGAGCCCGCGAACAATTGCATCGGCAACCCGCATCGGCATCAATCCTGTCTCTTATCTTTGGGTGATCGGCACATATGGGCGTGGGGGAGGGCCGCTGTAGAGAGTGAGGGGACGAATGAGAATGTTCTGGCTGAGCTGCTCGATGCATTGAACGATCCAGCCAGGCATTCTGCCGATCGCAAAAATCGGCACGAACAGATCGGCAGGAATTCCATTGAGGTAATAGATCACACCCGAATAAAAGTCGACATTCACATTCACTCCGAAACGGGCATAAGGCTTCATTGCCTCCACTACTGCCTGCAGGATGTTGAACCACCTTGGATCCCCCGCTTCCCTCGAAAGCTGCTCAACGCCCTCCCGCATGTGCCGCGCCCTTGGATCCTCCGTTCGGTAGACACGATGACCGAAGCCGGTAATGGCCTCGCCCCGATCGCGCTTTGCCTTGACATAGGCAGGCGCGTTTTCGGGGCTTCCGATCTCCTCCGCCATCCGCATCACGTCCTCTGCCGCCCCACCATGGGCCGGGCCGGACAATGCCGCGATCGCGGCGCTGACGGCGGCGTGGATGTCGGCCTCGGTGCTGATCACCACCCGCGCTGCAAAGGAGGACGCGTTGGACCCGTGCTCCGCATGGAGGATGAGGTCTTTGTCGAGAAGCCGCGCCGCATACGCGCTGGGTTTCTGCCCTTTCAGCATCCATAATAAATTCGCCGCATGCGAAAGCGCGGGATCGGGTTCGACGGGCCGCCTGCCGCGGCGCAGAGCCTCATGCAGGGCCACCAGCACGGGAACCTGCGCCGTTAGTCGCACGCCCTTCCCCCGTGCTGAGTCGACCTCCGTCGTCTCAACGTCCTCATCCAGGCAGGCGAGAGCAGAGACCGCGGTTCTGAGCACGGCCATCGGATGTCCGTCCTTGATCTTGCCGATTAGTTCGGCGATGACAGGAGGGATCTGCCGGGCGCGGACGAGCTCTTCGTGAAACCGCTTGAGTTCTTCGCTCTTCGGCAATTCCCCATAAATCAGCAGATAGGCCGTTTCCTCGAAGGTCGAATGCTGGGCCAGATCGTGAATCGAATAACCGCGATAGCGCAGCTCCCCCGCCTTGCCGTCGATGAAGCTTGCTTGCGACCTTTCGAAATAGATGTCCTTGAGACCCCGGTGCACGCGGACGTCCTTGGCATCGGTCATAGGCTTGTTCACTCGCTGCGCCTGCTGTAACTCAAGCCCCCGATGAGTGTTATTGACAAGGCCAGGGCTGCGATCAAGGGGAGGAAGAAACGCCTGGTCATGCCCGAGTTGGAAGACCCTCGCATCGCCGAGGCCGCACGCTTGCTTCGTGACCAGGACCTTGCCGAAGTCGTTCCCCTGGATCGTTCTGAGCCCCCGCGCGCCTCACATGTGGAAGCCCTCCTGACCAAACGGGGGAAACTGACGGAAGCCAACGCCGGGCGGCTCCTCGGGCGATCCTTATACCGCGCTGCCGCCATGCTGGCCGCGGGCGAGGTGGATGCAATGCTGGCCGGCGCCACGAGTCCTACCGCACGCGTTATCGAGGCGGCCATGATGACGGTCGGGCTGAAGCCCGGCATTTCACTTCCTTCATCTTTCTTCCTGATGCAGCTGCAGGATCGCAGCTTGATCTTCGCCGACTGCGCGGTCAATCCGCAGCCGACCGCCTCCGAGCTTGCCGATATCGCCATCGCAACGGCTAACTCTGCCGGGCCTCTCTTGACCGAGCCTCCGCGCATCGCGTTCCTCTCCTTCTCGACCCACGGCAGCGCCCATCATCCGGATGCCGGGAAGGCTGCTGAAGCTTCTCGCCTGGCACAGATCCGCGCGCCCCAGCTCTTCATTGATGGCGAACTCCAAGCCGACGCGGCGCTCGATCCTGATATTGCCGCCCGCAAGCTGCGCCGCGAAAGCGACGTGGCGGGCCGCGCCAATGTTCTGATCTTTCCCGATCTGGATGCCGGCAACATCGCCTACAAGCTCGTCCAGCAATTGGGCTTGGCCCGCGCCATTGGTCCCGTTCTCCAGGGCTTTGCCAAACCGGTGTCCGATCTCTCGCGCGGAGCCTCTGTTGATGACATCGCCTCGACCGCCATCCTGCTTCTTGCTATGACCTAGCTCAGGGCCCAGAAGGGCCCGCCCGACACCCAGAACCGCAATGACCATGAGCAGTATGAGAGTGCTGCGCCGAAACGCATCGGGCGTTGTGCCGAGGAACCGTCTACCTCCGAGCCATACGCCGAGCGCCAGGATAGGCAGGGAAAGAAGAGCGATAGTGAGCGTCTCCCCCGTCACGAGCTTTCGCTGCGCCTGAAATGCGAGACCAGTAAGGTCGAGAAGAAAAAAATAGGCGATCACCGCCGCTCTTATGCGCTGGGGTGTGTCGGCATCGGCCGCAAGGAACAGAGCGACCGGCAGGCCCCCCATTCCCACAGACCCATTGGCAAGCCCGGAGGCAACTCCGACGGCAGCCGTACTTGCCGCGCTCGCTTTTGTTTTGAAACTCAAGCCCCGGTAGAGCAGCGCTGCGGAAATCAGCACGAAAACGGCAATTGCAAGCTTGAGTGGCTCCGGGGGCGCCGAGGCAAGGACCATGACCCCGATCGGCGTGCCGATTACCGCCCCCGCCATCAGCAGAGCAACCCGTTTCCAGGGCACGTCCTTCCAAACGGAGATGGCCTGCATGATGCTGGCACTGACTTCGAGACAGAGCGCCACCACGACGGCCTTCGCTGGATCGGTGACGAGCGCCCAACTTGAAACGAGAATTGCCGAAAAGCCGAAACCGGAGTAGCCCCGAGCGAAGGCGCCGACGGCGAGCCCCAGGAGCATGACTGCCATGGCGCCGGGGGAAAGGTCCTTGGGAAAGTCATACATTCCGTACCGTCATGCACGGGATCGATCCGCGCATCTCCTCTGGCGAGAAGAAATGGCTGGATCAAATCCGGCCATGACGATCTTTATTCATGCCGGCGCCATCACATTCGTATGCCGGTACTTTTCCAGAACGCGCTGCGGATATTTGAGCGCATCGCGCCGGAACGGATCACCAAGCTCCATCGTGCACATGACCTCGATGACCGTTGTCTTGCCTTGTTTTTGCGCTTCGCAGGCTTTCGCCAGAGCAGAACCGACTTGGTCGAGATCCTTGACGGTCACGCCCTCTGCACCCATCGCGCGGGCGATCTCGGCAAAACTCGGATTTTCAAGATTCACGCCGACGAAACGCGTATTGTAGAAATCAACTTGGTTTTTCTTCTCCGCCCCCCACTGCTTGTTGTGGAAGACGACTGCCGTCACGGGAATATCCTCGCGCACGCAGGTGAGGATCTCGTTGAAGCTCATGCCCCAGGCCCCGTCACCGACATAGGCGACAGCCGGCCGCTCGGGCGAAGCTACCTTGGCGCCGATGATGGCCGGAAAGGCATAGCCGCAATTGCCGAAGCTCATTGCTGCAAACATGCTTTTGGGCTTGTTAAAGCGCAGGTATGAATTGGAGACCGAGCAGATGTTGCCAATGTCGGTGGACACCATCGCATTCCTCGGCAGAGCCTTCTCAAGCTCGCGCAGCATCTGACGGGGATGCATATAGGGCGAACTCTCAGCCATCTGGATCGACCATGGATCCCTCTCGTGCGTCCAAGCATCGAGCTCAGCCTCCCAGGCATCCTTCTCCGCCTTGATCTTCTTGCGGCGTGTCTCGGCATTGGCAACGCTTTCGAGCTTGCGATTGGCGAGGCGATACTGAAGCGCTTTCGCCGCCTCCTTGGCATCGCCTGCAATCCCCACCGAAATCTCCTTCACGAGCCCGAGCATGCGTGCATCGCTGTCAACCTGGATGATCTTTGCCGTCTTTGGCCAGTAATCGAGTCCATGTTGGGGAAGGGTCCCGAAGGGACCGAGTCTCGTGCCAAGCGCCAGGACCACGTCAGCCTCCGCAATGAGCTTCATGCCGGCCTTGGAGCCTTGGTAGCCGAGAGGCCCGCACCACAAGGGGTGATCGGCCGGGAAACTGTCGTTGTGGAGATAGCTGTTGACAACAGGCGCGGTGAGCTGCTCGGCGAGCTTCACGCATTCATCGACGCCCTCCGAAAGGATCACGCCGCCGCCCGAGATGATGACAGGAAATTTCGCCCTTGCCAGGAGATCGGCGGCCCCGTCAAGGCTTTCCTCGCTCCCTGCACCAAGCGACACCTTGCGCGGGCGCCCGATCTCGTAATCGGCCTCCCCGTAAAAATTATCGCGCGGTACGTTGAACTGGACAGGTCCCTTTTCGCTCATTGCGCGGTCGAAGCAGCGCGACAGAAGCTCCGCCATTCGCGGATGTTTTGATACATGCGCCTGGTATTTGGTGATTTTGGAAAAGATCGGCAGCTGCTCTGTTTCCTGAAAGCCGCCGAGCCCAATCGTGTTCGAACCAGTCTCCGGCGTGATGACCACGACCGGGGAATGCGCCCAATAGGCGGCAGCCGTCGATGTTACGAAGTTGGTAATGCCAGGCCCGTTCTGCGCAATACAGACCCCGTGCCTGCTCGAAGCCCGCGCATAGCCGTCCGCCATGTGGCCCGCACCCTGTTCATGGGCCGTCGGTATGAAACGGATGTCCGCGGCGGGAAACAGGTCGAGTGCGTCCATATAAGCGGAGCCGACGATGCCGAAGACGTCCTTCACACCGTAGGCGACCAAGGTTTCGACGAAGGCTTCCGATGCAGACATTTTCGGCATGGATAGGCTCCCCAAAGTTTCTTTGACTAGGGCTTCAGCTCGATTTCGATGAAAGCATAGTCCCCTTCGCTTGCATTGACGACGTCATGCTCGACTCCGGCGTTTCGGAAATAGGGAACGCCCTTTTTCATCTCCCCGTGACTGTCTCCTTTGGACGTGACGAGCTTGAGGCGCCCGTCCATCAGCGGCACGATCACATAGTCGTGCTCATGCCGGTGCCACCCCGTATTGTCGGCCGGGCCGAAGCGATATTCGGTCACGATCACCCGGTCGTTCTCTATATGTTTGATCGCCTTTGCCGTGCCTGTCATTCGTCCTCCTTACCGACCCTGCCTCCCCCGGGGAAACGGAGAGGGTTCTGTTCTCTTCCACACTCAGGCCGCGAGCGCCGACTCTGGATTGACATATTTATAGCCGAGATCGTCCGCGACCGCTTTGTAGGTGACCTTGCCTCGATAGACGTTGAGGCCATTGCGCAAATGTTTGTCCTCAAGCAACGCCCGCCTGTAACCCTTGTCGGCAAGTGCTAGCGCATAGGGCAAGGTCACGTTGTTGAGCGCATAGGTCGACGTCCGCGCAACGCCGCCCGGCATGTTGGCCACGCAGTAATGGATGACGCCGTCGACGACATAGGTCGGATCGGCATGCGTCGTCGGCCGCGAAGTTTCCGCACATCCGCCCTGATCGATGGCGACATCGACGAGGACCGAACCTGGCTTCCAATTCTTGATCATGGCGCGCGTAATCAGTTTCGGGGCCGCAGCTCCGGGAATGAGTACGCCGCCGATGACGAGATCGGCTTCGGCACATTCATCCTCAACCGCTCCTTGCGTGGAGTAGAGCGTCTTGAGATGCGTGCCGAAGCGCGCGACCAGCTCCTCCATGCGTTCGGTGTTTTTTTCGAGCACCACGACATCTGCGCCGAGGCCCAGCGCCATTGCTGCCGCATTCGTACCGACCACTCCGCCGCCGAGGATGACGATCTTTGCCGGCGCCACGCCCGGAACGCCGCCGAGCAGCACGCCACGTCCGCCTTGCGCCTTTTCGAGACAATGGGCGCCCGCCTGGATCGACATGCGCCCTGCTACCTGCGACATGGGCGCAAGCAGCGGTAGCCCACCGCGAACACCGGTGACTGTTTCATAGGCAATGCACACGGCGCCGGAACTGACAAGATCCTTCGTCTGTTCCGGGTCAGGAGCCAAATGCAGATAAGTGTAGAGAATCTGCCCCTCGCGCAGCAATTTGCGCTCGTTCGCCTGGGGCTCCTTCACCTTGACGATCATTTCCCCCTTCGCGAAAATTTCCTGAGCCGTTGGGACGAGACTGGCGCCCGCCTTTTTGTAATCTTCGTCCAAGGCTCCAATACCAACTCCGGCGCCTTCCTGTACCAGCACCTGGTGCCCGTGCCGCACTGCTTCGCGAACACTTATCGGCGTCATGCCCACGCGATATTCGTGGTTCTTGATCTCCTTTGGTACCCCGATCAGCATATTGAACTCCTGAAAGCCAAATGCGCCCGGCCACGCATTCCCTTCATCTGAAATGCCCATAGAACGGCTCCTGGGCCGAAGCTAGGTCCAGTTGCAATGGTCAGCCTGTGCCAGAAAGTCGCTTACGACTCCGCTAGGGCAGGACTTGCCCGTTCGGGCGATATACACGATCCATGGAAATTATGAAAAGCCCTGTCTCACTGCAGGGCCAGCGCGGTCTGCGTTTCTCTCGCGGGCGTTTTGGGCTGGGAGAAGCGGAGCACCTGATCCGCCATTTCGATCCATGCCGGTTGATGCGAAACGACGACCACCCACATATCCATCCGCCGGGCATGGCTTACTATGTTGTGGCAGACCTTCGCCTCCGTGGCCGGGTCGAGCGCTGTTGTGGCCTCGTCCAGAATCAGCAGGCGGGGTCGGTGGACCAGCGAGCGCGCAATGCAGATGCGCTGACGCTGCCCGCCCGATAATCCCGAACCGCGCTCGCCGACATTGGTGTGAATGCCTGAGGAAAGAAGCTCCACGAACTCGAAAGCTGCCGCGACACGAAGGGCCTCGACGACGTCCGCGTCTGAGATTCCGTCATCGCCGAGCGTCACATTGCTGCGAATGCTGTCGTTGAACAAGAATTGCTCCTGGGGAACGTAGCCGATCTGTGTGCGCCAGGCCTGCATATCGATCTCGGTATAGAGACACATGTCGTCGGCAAGGATCGTGCCGTGGGTCGGTTGCTGGAGACCGAGCAACAGATCGATGAGGGTCGACTTTCCGATACCCGATGGGCCTGCGATGGCCGTGATCGAGCCCCGGGGCAGGAAGAGATTGATGTTCTCCAATACGGGCCTCTGCCCATAGCTGAAGCTGATGTCCCGGAAATTGATCGATGTCTGGAAACGGGGACTCTTATGTCCGCCATAGGTTTCACGCTGTGCCTCCGTTTCTGCGATCACCGCAAGGATCGTGGCATAGCGTTGACGCTCGCTGATTATGCGGAAGGCAAGCTTGTACATGGCGAAAAGGACGGTGATCACTCGAATGAGAATCAGCCCGATGACGAGGACACTCGCGAATTCAGTTTTCCAAATGACGAGCACGACATAAAACCAGGCAGCGATTGCCAGCGCCGCCACGGGTTCGAAGATCTCAGCCGACAGATCTCCGCCGACGAGCTTCAGTTTGAGCGAACCCCCGGATTCGATCGACTCCCTGGCGAAAATCTCCGCCAACCGATTGACACGACCCATGCCTCGCATGGGACGCATGCCTGTGAGAACATCCGAAAAATTCGCAGCGATGCTGTTGACCGCCTGCGCCTGCTTGAGAGCGGCTCTCGCCTTCAGCCGCATCACGGCGCTGAACCAGGAGAACATGAGAACGCCCAATGCCAAGGCGAACAGCGCCGCCGGCCAGGAAACGAACAGCGCGACGATCAGATAAACTGAGGTCTGAAAGACCATCGCCAGGAGATTAGCCAGGCTATGGAACATCTCACCGAGGGCGCTAGCTTCCGAGCTCACGAGATGTGTAAGAGTGCCGACCCGTGCTTGCACGAGATAGCGCCAGCGCACGAAAAGTATGCTGCGCGCCAGGCGCAAGCGGACTTTCTGCGCGATCGCCGCCACCGAACTTGCCGAAAATGCCAGGAGCGCAACCGAAATCGCAGACTTGAGCAGGATCAACACGGCGAAGAATGCAAGCGCTGTTTCCATACTGAACGTGAGACCAATTCGCTCCAGAAGAGGCTCGAATACGACCTTCAGTGTCTTGTGAGACGCTGCTGATCTGGAAGTGCCTAACGCCAGCAGCGGCACGAGCATTGCAAGTCCCATCATGTCGACGAAACTTAGCAGGAATAGGCCGAACACGATCGCCGTCCGCTTGCGCGCCGATACGAAAGAAAACAGTTTGCGGAACTCGCTGAGATAGGAAGTGGTTGTCATCGGCGACTCAGATTCGAGGGCGCTTTCCTGCGCTCATTAACAAGGCTCTGTTCCCGGAGATAGAGAATATTGACCAATCGTCCCGAAGTTTGTTAGACGCGCAGATGCCGCGATGAAACGAAAATTTTTGAGTTCTTTTGAGTAGCAAAGTTCAACTAGTGATCATGCAGATAACGATTTAAATGCTCCGCGAACGGATTTAGAATGCGCATAGAAGTTACAAGAACTGAAATTCCCGATCTGATGTTGATCGACCATGAAGTCTATCGCGATGAGCGGGGCTTTTTCATGGAAGTCTACCGTAATGACATTTTTCGTAATGTTGGTTTGAACTTTCATTTTGTACAATTCAATCACTCGGCGTCCGCTCGCAATGTATTGCGGGGCCTGCACATGCAATGGGAACCGCCGATGGGAAAGATGATGCGTGTCGTGCGGGGTCGGGCGTTCCTCGTCGCGGTCGATGTGCGCATCGGCAGTCCTACGCTCGGGCGCTGGTTCGGCATGGATCTGTCTGCAGCCGATTCTCGTCAGATCTGGGCTCCCGAAGGTTTCGCGCGTGGCTTTTGTTCACTGGAGGATGACACCCAAATTCAGTATCTGTGCACCGGCACATACAATTCCTCCGGAGAGGGTGGAATTCTTTGGAACGATCAGGTGATTGGCGTCGAATGGCCGGTTGCGGATCCCATCCTTTCCTGCCAGAGCCTTTGCGGTGAACACGCTGGGTCCGCTTTACATTGCTCGCGCCGCCGACGAGATCCAGGCGTCCGTTTATCATTTTAGCACAGATTACGTGTTCAGCGGCGCACAACAACGCCCTTATGAAGAATCAGATGGACCTGCGCCCTGCAACGTCTATGGCCACTCGAAACTGGCAGGGGAAGGCTTCGTTTTGGCGACGCGGGCGGGCGGCTATGTTCTTCGCGTCGGTGCGCTCTATGGCGCAGCTCGCTGCCGGGGCAAGGGCGGTAGAAACTTCGTCCGTACCATGATCGAGCTCTGCGCCAAGGGCACGGAAATCGCGGTTACCGACGATGAGCTGATCACGCCGACCTGCACAGCCGACGTGGCACGCCAAACCGTGCACATGATCGACGCGAACGCGCCCGCCGGTCTCTATCACGCCACCTCTCAGGGCGACTGCAGCTGGCTGGGCTTCGCTCAGGAGATTTTTGCGCACCTTGATTTGGATGTAAAGCTCAGGCCGGCACGAGCAGGCGAGTTCCCCATGAAGATTCCGAGACCGCGGATGTCGGTGTTGAACAACGCTGCACTGAGGCGTACTGGCCTCGACATCATGCCGCCATGGCAGGATGCGCTGCGAAACTTCATTGCAGCACACAGAAGCTTAGTCTGCTCGTGGCGCAATCCAAGTAGGTTGGCGCATACGCAATGATCCGCCCGCCCGTAATCAAGCTGACGAAGCGCATTGATTTGCTCTACCAATGGAGTCGCTACTGGTTGAATTTTCTGCGCGGGGCCTATCATCGGGGCATTACGATCGACGGCAGTGCTTCAGGGCTGGGTCCGAACATCTGCATCATCTCTATTTTTGCGCGTCAGCGGAAAATTCCACGTTCCACCCTTTCCTTGATTCGCGCCGTGCGAAGTGCAGGTTACGGTCTCGTTGTGGTCGTCAATGGATCGGAAATAGCGAAAGAGAATTTCGAGGGAGAACTGAGATCGGCGGATATCTTGATAACACGGCCAAATCTAGGGCGTGATTTCGCCGCCTACCAGTTGGCTGCCAAATTAGTTTCTGAGAGTGGTCTAACCGTTCAGCGCCTACTCTTTTGCAACGATAGTATCTTTTTTCTCGACAAGAATGACACGCAAAACCTGTTCGGCCGATTGATCAAAGCAAAAGACGATTGGATTGGGATGACGGAGAACTATGGGGGAAAGTACCATGTATCGAGTTGGTGCTTTCAACTGTCCGGGAATGTGCTAATTAGTCCAGCGTATAAGGAATTTTGGAATGCCTACCGCCCTCTCGACAGTCGTAGGCACGCGATTCGCCAAGGAGAAATCCGCTTCAGTCAGGTAATGCTTGCGGCAGGTTATGTGCCAACCGTTCTGTACAGCGCGGCCCTGTTGCTGGATACTTTGCTGAACGGCGCCCACGGGAAGAAGGAACATCTTCTCCAGCACTTTTGTATGGTCACCAAGAGGCGGGATGCGCCTGCCCCTAATTTGGGCTCAACGCTGGACGGGCTGTTCAGGGGGGAGCAACTCAATCAAACAAGCAATTTGGGGCTGCTTCTCGTTTCTGAAATCGATTTCCCCTTCCTGAAGAAGGACATCGCTTTTAAGGCAAATTGGCCGATCTCTGTAGTCGTGTTGCTCTTACAACAACACATGTCGGAGTTTTGCGCCGAAACGGCAAACGAGATCAAACTCAGAGGACTTCGCAGAGGCTTATCGCGCTGGCAAAAGCTTCTGGTCGACGCTGGAATGTCCTGAACGGAATATTTCAGCCTTTTAGCCGTGAGACTGAGTGTTTTGCCGCCTTTGCGCTTCCCAAATCATCTCGGCGAGAAGTTTGATGCCGGGTTCGATCTTCCGTTCCTCGATCGAGGAGAAGCCGAGCCGGAAATAATTTCGCGGCTTGTTCTCTACTCCGAAATAGATTCGCCCGGGTTCGATCAACAAGCTTCGGGCTGCGCAGGCTTCCGCGAGGCGTTCGCTGTCGAGCCAGTCCGGCCCCTTCACCCAAAAGCTTGTGCCGCCGAAGCTTGGAATGCTCGTCGAATTGGGCAGGTGTCGCTGCAGCCCGGAGCCCAGGATCTCCCATCGCGCCCGATAAGCGCGGTGCAGACGCCGGATCAGCATGTCGTGATGGCCGAGGGACAGGAACAGCGCGGCCGTTCGCTGATTGTTATTGGGCGCATGCCGCACCATCAGTCGGCGCAACGCTCGCGCCTCCTCGACGAGCTTTTCCGGTCCGACGAGGAAACCCAGCCGCAGCCCCGGAAAGAAAGTCTTGGATAACGAGCCGACATAGATCACCCGTCCTTCATCGTCGAGCGACTTGAGCGCGGGGCAGGGCTCGTTCACATAATTGGTCTCGAACTCGTAATCGTCCTCGATGATGATGAAATCGCGCTCACTTGCGAGCTTGAGAAGTTCCATTCGGCGCTCCAGCGGCATGGTGACGGTCGTCGGGAACTGATGGCTGGGCGTGACGAAAACTACATCCGGCTTCTGGGGTATCCCTAAAAGTTCGAGGCCCTGTGCATCGACCGGCACTAGCGATACGTTGTCGCTCGCGAGCGCAAGAAGGTTACGCAAGTCCGGAAAACCGGGCTCTTCCATTGCGGCGCTCGTCGATTTGCGCACGAGTAGGTTCGCCAGAAGATAGAGCGCATTCTGCGCTCCAAGCGTGATCAGCACCTGTGAATCCGAAGCCATGATGCCGCGGCGCGGCAGAATGCGTCGCCGGATCTGCTCAACGAGCAAGGGATCATCATAGGCCCAGGTGTCGTTGGTCCAGGCGCCAAACCAGCGCCGTCCAAGCGCCTGTCGGGCGCACTCGCGCCATTCAGCCAGTGGAAACAGCTTGTGATCGACCTGGCCGTAAATGAACGGATATTGATAGCTCATCCAATCCAGCGGCTTCGAGATGTTCTCCTGGGCAGCGGGCCTGATCGCCAGGCGTTCTTCCCACACGGGCGAGCGCTCGACTGTTTTCTTCACCCGCGCCAACTTGGGCGGGGGCAGGGGCAGGCTCACCTGGGGCGAGGCATCGAGCGCCTTCTCGCTGACATAATATCCCGAGCGCTCCTTGGCGACCAAATAGCCATCATCGAGAAGTCCCTGATAGGCAAGCACCACCGTGTTGCGGGACACGCCGAGCTGTCTCGCCATTCGCCGTGTGGAGGGGATCGCCTCGTCGCGGGCGAGCTGCCCGTCGAGAATAGCGGCCACAAGCGCCTCGCGGATCTGCGCCTGCAGGCTCGCGTCGGTCTTTCGGATATGCACCAACCAGTCGCGCACGGCGGGGCAGCCCCTTGGAACTTCTGATGAGTTTTTTCTGGCACTATGTTAGAACCAATCAAACTCGGAGAAAAAGAAAAAACCCCGGGGACCCATGGCTGAACCCATCGTCGATACTTCGCCCAAGACCTGGGACGAGACCAAAACCACCACCTGTTACATGTGTGCCTGCCGTTGCGGGATTAAGGTTTATCTGAAGGACGGCACGGTGACCTACATCGAGGGCAATCGCGACCATCCGGTCAATCGCGGTGTTATCTGCGGCAAGGGTGCCGCAGGACTCATGCAGCACTACTCGCCAGCGCGGCTGAGCAAGCCGCTGCTCAGGGTGGGCGAGCGCGGCTCCGGCGAATTCCGCGAAATCGAATGGGAGGAGGCGCTGCGCACTGCCACCTTGTGGCTGTCCGAAACGCGCAACAGAGATCCAAGGAAGCTTGCCTTTTTTACCGGCCGCGACCAGTCGCAAGCTTTGACTGGCTGGTGGGCTGCGCAATATGGCACGCCCAATTATGCGGCCCACGGCGGCTTCTGCTCCGTCAATATGGCGGCGGCCGGACTCTACACCATCGGTGGTTCCTTCTGGGAGTTCGGCGAGCCCGACTGGCCGCGCACCAGATATTTCCTGCTGTTTGGTGTTGCTGAGGATCATGCCTCCAATCCAATCAAGATCGGCCTTGGGGAGCTCAAGACGCGCGGCGTCAAGGTCGTTTCCATCAATCCAGTCAAGACCGGCTATTCCGCGATCGCCGATGAATGGATCGGCGTCCGCCCCGGAACGGACGGGCTGTTCGTAGCCAGTCTCATTCATGAATTGTTGAGAGCGGATGCGATCGATCTCGACTATCTGCTGCGCTACACCAACGCGCCCTGGCTGGTCATTGACGCACCTGGCACAGCGGCCCATGGCCTTTTCGCTAGAGACCAGAGCAGCAACCCCCTCGTTTACGACCACGCCTCGAAAACCATAGTCGCCGCAAATAAGCCTCGAACTTCCCCCCGCGCGGCAGGGGAGATCATTCTTCCTGATGGCCGCCGAGCCACCACCGTCTTCGAGCTCATTGCCAAGCGCTTCCTCGACGAGTCTTATGCGCCGGAGGCCGTTGCCGAGCGTTGCGCTGTTCCAGCCGAAACCATCAAACGCATAGCCGCCGAACTCGCCCATGCCGCTTTCGAGCAGGAAGTCGCGCTCGATGTGCCCTGGATCGATTGGACCGGCACGCGCCATGAAAAGACCATAGGCCGACCCGTGTCCATGCATGCAATGCGCGGCATCTCGGCCCATTCGAACGGCTTCCACACCTGCAGGCTTCTCCATCTTCTGCAATCACTATTGGGCTCGATCGATGTGCCCGGCGGCTTCCGCCATAAACCGCCCTATCCGCGCCCGATTCCACCGGCCATCAAGCCTGCCGGCAAACCGGGTCAGGTTCGTGCCAACACGCCTCTCGCCGGCCCTCCCTTGGGCTTTATCACCGGTCCTGAGGATCTCTTGGTCGAAGCCGATGGCACGCCCTGTCGCATCGACAAGGCCTATTCCTGGGAAGCCCCACTCGCCGCTCATGGGCTGATGCACACCGTCATCGCCAACGCCGCGAAGCGCGATCCATATGGAATAGATGTCCTGCTTCTCTATATGGCCAACATGAGCTGGAACTCGGCCATGAATGTGCCCGACACTCTTCACGCCCTGACCGCCCGCGATGAGTTAACCGATGACTACGTAATCCCGAAGATCATTTATGCCGACAGCTATTCATCCGAGATGGTGGCCTACGCTGACCTCGTGCTCCCCGACACCACCTATCTCGAACGCTGGGACTGCATCTCGCTGCTTGATCGTCCCATCTCAGATGCGGACGCGCCGGCCGACGCCATCCGCCAGCCCGTGGCCGAACCCGAACGGGACGTGCGGCCCTTTCAGTCCGTGTTGCTTGATCTGGGGGCGATGCTTGGTCTTCCTGGTATGACGTCTCCGGACGGCAGGCCGCGCTATCCGGGCGGTTACGCGGACTACATCGTCAACCACGAGCGCGCGCCGGGCATTGGGCCACTCGCGGGTTGGCGCGGAGCCGACGGCGGCAAGAGCGGCAAGGGCGAGCCGAACCCGGATCAGCTTTGCCGCTATATCGACAACGGCTGCCACTGGCGGGAAGAGCTGCCGCCGCACATGCGCTTCTACCGCTTCGCCAACCGCGATTATTTGGAATGGGCGACGAGTTTCGGTTTCCTGCCCAACCCGCAGCCGGTCGTCACGCAGCTCTACAGCGAGATCCTGCAGAAATTCCGCCTGGCGGCGGAGGGCCACGGCAGCCACGTGCCGCCCGAACAGCACCGCGCCCGGATTGCACGCCATTTCGACCCGCTGCCCTTCTGGCACGAGCCGCTCGAGCATGAAACGACTTCACAAGCCGATTATCCACTTCATGCCGTTACTCAGCGTCCGATGATCATGTATCACGCCTGGCACTCGCAAAACGCCTGGCTCCGCCAGATTCTGGGCCGCAACTGGCTTTATCTGAGCCATTTCCTAGCCGACAAGCTTTCGCTCTTGGATGGAGACTGGGTCTGGGTCACGAGCCCTCATGGCCGCATCAAGGTTCAGGTGAAGCGAATGAACGGGGTCAACCGTGACACCGTGTGGACTTGGAACGCCGTTGGCAAGCGACGTGGAGTGTGGGCGCTGTCGCTCGACGCCCCCGAAGCACGGCAGGGCTTCCTGCTCAATCACATCATTGGCGAGCTCTTGCCCGCGCGCGAAGGCGGTTATCGCTATTCCAACTCCGACCCTGTCACCGGCCAGGCCGCCTGGTATGACTTGCGAGTGCGGGTCGAGAAGGCCGAAGTCGGGGAGGCGCTCACTCAGCCGCAATTCCCCCCGCTCAAGATGAAGCTGAGACGATAGCTAGGAAACGGTCTGTGGTTCGCGTTCGCCTGCGCTTCCGCAATCATCGCTTGGTTGGGTATAGCTGCTTGCTGTTTTCACGAGCTCTTTCACCACGTGCTCGTAAGTCTCGTCGGGCGTCCGCCCTTTGAGCAGGCAATCCCTGATCAAATCATGCAATAGCGTGAAATCATAGTCGGGCCGGAGCTTGGCCATGAGCATTGGGTTTCGAATCACGGCAGTGCCCCATGCCTTTTTCAATATGGCGTCAATGTCGCGCTTATCTATTGGCATGGCTCACCTCTGGATGGGACTGGATTGAACCATGAAATCATGCCTGCCGCAACGTTACTATTCTCCCCGCGCCATTCATGCTTGAAGTCAATTTGGTCGGGTCAGGCACCGAAGGTTTCCAGAGCTCTGGACTGACACGGTCCTTTTCCGGATGTAAAATGCCAGCATGCATCGTTTCACGATCATCACCACCTGCAAGGGCAGGCTCGACCATCTGAAGCAGACCCTTCCGCAGTTTGCAAAGCAAAACGACACGCAAATTGTCGTGGTCGACTATGCCTGCCCGCAACACACGGGCGACTGGGTGAGGCAGAACTTCCCTCAGATTTCCCTCGTGGAAGTGAGGGGACAAGAATATTTCCGCGCGAATCACGCCCGCAACACGGGCGCCACTCATGCGAAGGCACCTCATCTGATTTTCATTGATGCCGATACGCTGGTGGCGGATGACTTCATCTTGGGGGTGGAGCAGGCTCTTGCGGCGGGCGCCTTTTTGCGTTTCCGCTATGCTCAAGGAAATGACCTCAATGGGGCTTGCGTCGTCCCGGCCGAGGTCTTTCGCGCCGTCGGCGGCTATGATGACGTCATCGAGGGTTATGGAGGCGAGGAGCAGGAGCTTTATTGGCGGCTCAGGCGGCAGGGTCTCAGGATGCAGCATCTTTCCGCAGATTCACTGTGTCGGCCGATTGTCCATGACAACCAATCGAGAATTGCCTTCCATCGTGAAAAGGACATGAGCAGGGCGTTTCTCCAGGTCCGCGCCTATCGGTTGTGCAAGGAAGCTGTTTTGGGGGTGATGTTCACCCCTGAGCTCTCCCGCTCTCAGCGCCAAACGCTGTGGCGCGCGGTCGAGAGAGCCATTGAAATCAACGCATGCGACGTGAGAATTGAGGTACCCCACCCCGACATCAATCCGGGGTTTCTAAGCGACTGGGAAATGAGCCGCGTCGTTCACGTCAGGTTGAGGCGGAAAGGTGCGGTTGAAGACCTATCGGAGAGTGCGCGATAGCGCTCCACTCCGACCCGTCGTCCCTCGACACGAAGCTGGCGGGTGAACGCAAGAAAAAAGCCCCCTCGCGGGGGCCTAGTCTCAGGGAGGATCAAAACGCGCATCACGGAGCATTAGCCGTCGCGTTGCGCAAGACGTAGACTCATGCCTGAAGCGATGATTCGCAACGCGAAGCATGGAGGCATGAGTGTTTTGCCGCTTTGCTGTATCTCAGAAGCCACAGTTATCCCATCAGTGGCGCTGGGGCGTGAGTTTTGGATTGCGTTTGGGCTTCACCCAAGGGAGGGACGGGAAACTTGCCGGCTCGATTGACGTTCAACTGCACACAACCCCTCTAGTTCTTCCCTCAGGATGGCGCGGGGGGATGCCACACGACTCGAGTTGGCCCCACAGGCTGGGCAATCCAAACTACATGGTCAGTCCCCGAACCATCGAGTTTCACCGCGCCAATATCCTGGGGAAATGGGGGCAAGAAACACCGTTGACCTGTTGCGCCGGGTTCTCGCCGGCTGAGTTTAATTGTATTAAGCATGTCGGACCAGCAACCTTAAACTGTCACATGCTCGTCATCTTAATTCGGCTCTCCTCCGGAATGGCGCGCGATCGGAAGATGCCGACTGTCGTGAGCGCTCAATGACACTCGATGGCAGTGAAGAACTATCGGTGAGCATCGTCTGGCTCGTAACCCTCCTGTGGAGCTTTTCCGCCTTCATCACCGCTGCCCATTTGGCAAGTATTGCAGTCGTTGCCTGGGCAATGTCCTCCGCCA
>Ga0209382_10003333_pt1 | contig 22331 bp, 13 predicted proteins | sample SoiMetdeltSBSDD5_FD_187599 | JGI IMG/M metagenome (GOLD analysis project Ga0209382, IMG submission 187599) | Bulk soil microbial communities from a Populus tree surrounding site in Tennessee, USA - Soil MetaG P. deltoides SBSDD5 (SPAdes) (version 2) | ecosystem: Environmental > Terrestrial >...
GGCCGGCGAGATACGAGATTGACGACCCCGCCGATCGCCGACATGCCATACAACGCCGAGGCCACGCCTTTGATGACTTCGACCTGGCCGAGATCCATCGGCGGGATCTGCAGCAAGCCAATCGACCCGGTCTGACCGCCGTAGAGCGGCAGTCCATCGGCAAGGATCTGTGTGTAGCGGCCGCGCAAACCCTGGATTCGGACGTTGGCCCCACCGAGCGACGGTGACGTCGTCTGCACCCGCAGACCGTTGGTCTCGTTCAACAGCATCGAGACGTCGCCGGGCGTCATCATGATCTTCTCCTGCACCTCCTCGCCCGGTACGACTTCGACGCGCATCGGCTGATCCTCGACGCGCTTGTTGGTGCGCGTCGCCGAGACGATCACTTCTTCCTCGAGCGTGGGTTGGCGATCGAGCGTGACGATGATTGGCTGCGTCTGCTCCGGTGAAATCGTGACGGCGGCAGTTGCCGGCAGGTAGCCTGGTTTGACGACCGTGATCTCGATCCGGCCAGCCGTTACCGTCGCGGTGGCAACCCCGTTGGCAGCCGTCGTGAAGGTCTTGCCGGCGATGACGACCTCGGCGCCCGCGACCGGAGCGCCGTCGCTGCGCACTTCGATTCGAACGGTCGTGGTCTGATCGAGCGCGGCACCGTCGGCCCGCGGCAGAACGAGCGCGAGGATCAGAACCGAGAGGCCCGTGACCACGCTAGCGGGCCGCGACGCGAATCACATCCAACCGCAGCATCTGGCCGGCGAGTGGGCTGTCGGAGAGGCCCTTGATGATCTGCAATCGATCGGCTCGTCCTGGTTCGGCGTTGTCAATCTGTCGATCGTTGCCGTCGACCACACGCACGATCGCGGCGGCCCCGGCGGCCATCGGAATCGTGGCCTCGAAGTCCTCCTTGTAAATCGTGTGCGAGACCTTCGGGTAATGATTCAGCCAGTAGGTCTGCTTGGGGTTCGAGACCTCGATGTGCCAGGCGGACCAGTCGCGCGCGCGAATCGAGCCGCCGACCTTGTAGTACGGATGATCCGCGTAGGGAGTCTCGCCTCCTTCGATGGTCGTGGGCTCGAAAATCCCCTGGATCCGCAGCGTCACGTCGTGGACGACGCCGTTCCTGCCGCCGACGGTGACCGTGCGTTCGAGCAGCTGCTGATGCAGGCAGGTATCGGGCTGCGGCGGATAGTCGCCGGTGCATTGATCGTGGAGCGACAGCCCGTGCAGCCCGGCCGCGACTGCCTTCAAGTCGGCGTCCGACCGCGATTGGGACGCGTCGAATCGAGCGGCGTACAGCACGATCGCGCCCGCCACGGCGAGCACGGAAATGCAACGTTCGGCAAACATGACGAATACGTCCTCGTCGCGTACTAGGAGTCACGCAACGCGATCGACGGGTCGAGTCGCGAGGCGCGCCGCGCCGGCACCAGCGCCGCCACGGTGACGACGAACACTACCACGAGGACGCCGGCGATGAAGCTCAGCGCGTCGAGCGGCGTCACGCCGAACAGGAGCGAGCCGGTATAGCGCGTCAGCACGACGGCCGAGGCCGCACCCACGCCGACGCCAATCGTCAGCGGCCAGGCGGCCTCCCCGAGAAAGTGCCTGGCGATCGCGTGCGGCCGCGCGCCGAGCGCAAGGCGGATGCCGATCTCGCGGCGACGAGTGGCGAGGATGAAGGCGAGCATGCCGTAGACGCCGAGCGCGGCCAGCGCGGCTCCCGCCGATCCGAAGCCGGTCGCGAGCGTGGCGATCGTGCGCTCGACCGCAAGCAGGGCATCGAGCTGCGCGTCGACCGACCGCACCTCGAACAGGGCCACGTCGCGATCCTCGGCGGCAATCGCCGCCCGGACGCTGGCGATCGTGCGCTCGACATCGCCGGTGGTGCGAACCAAGAGGTTCAGGTACTTGACGTTCGGTTGCTGCTCGTAGGGCACGAACCAGACCGGCGGAACCGGCTCGCGGACGTGCGCGTATTTCGCGTCCTTGGCGATGCCGACGATCGTGTACTCGGGCCGCGTCACGCCGATGCGCGCGCCGATAACCGTTCGGCCTTTTCCGTACACGCGGGCGAAGGTCTCGTTGACGATCGCGACCTTCGGCGCGTTGGCGTTGTCGCTGGCCGCGAAATCCCTTCCCTCCGCGATCGGATTCCCCATCGTCTCGAAGTACGACGCCCCGACCGCGTTGCGATACGGACGCGCGGCCACCTCGGCGCAACAGCCGGCGATCGTGAGATCGGTCTGCCACGACGCGTTCGACAGCGGGCGCACCCACGCATAGGTCACGGCTGTGACACCGGGGATTGCGGCCACGCGCTCGCGTACCGCGGCGAAGAAGGGCAGCGTCTGATCCGCGCTCCTGCCCGCGTTCTGCGGACTGAGCGCCAGGGCGAGCAGACGATCCGTGTGCACTCCGAGGTCGGTGGCACGAAGCGCGGAGAGGGTTCTGACAAAGAGCAGTGCGCCGACCAGCACGACCACGGCCAGAGCTACCTGCGCGCCCAGGAACCATCGGCGCGCCGCCACCGAACTACTGCCACCCACGCCAGTGCGGAGAAGAGAGAAGCGAACGTGTCGTGACGCGAGCGCCGGCAGCGTGCCGAACAGGCTCACGGACAGCGCCGCGGTCGCGCCGTGAAAGAGCAGGACGGCCGCGTTGACATCGGCGGTCAACGCCGTCGCTGGCGCACCCGACCCCGAGAGCACGCGCACCAGGGCAGTCGAGACCGGGTAGAGAAGGGCGGCGCCGCAGACGCCGCCCGCCAGCGACAGCACGAAGCTTTCGGCCAGCAGTTGGCGGGCGAGATGTTTCGCGTCGGCGCCGATGGCGACGCGCACGGCGAGCTCGCGTGCGCGCATCGACGATCGAACCAGCATCAGGTTGGCGAGGTTGAGGCACGCGATCCCGAGCACGACCAGCGTTACCGCCATCATGATCCGGAGCGAGATTTCGTACTGTCCGCGCATCAGGCCGATGCCCGTCGCGGCCGATGCGAGATGGATGCGATCGTACCGACCGTCGTCAGCGGTTCGCGCCACCGCGCCCCCTGCTTCGAGATATCGTTGCAGCGCCGCGTCGAGTACCTGTTCCGCCTGTTCGACGCTCACGCCTCGATGGAGCCGGCCGACCACGATCATGTCGGATGCGCGCCGATCGGTCAGCGTCGTGGTTCGCGGCCCGGCGCCGGCTCGCGCCGGTCCTCCCCGAACTTCCGCCTGCATCGCGAGCGGAAAGCGCAGGTCGATCGTCTGGCCGGGATCGAGCCCCTCGAAGCCGGGCGGCGATACGCCGATGACGGTCATGGGCACGCCGGTAATTCGCAGCGTCCTGCCGACGACGGCGGGATCAGCGTTGAACGAGCGCCGCCAATAGCCATGGCTCAACACGACAACCGGATGTGCCCCCGGCGTCACATCGTCGGCGGCGGCGAAGAGGCGGCCGACGTGCGGTTGCACGCCGAGCACGTCGAAGAAGTTGCCCGACACCAGCTCGCCCAAGGCGGCCTGGCCACCGGCGTCGGTGCCAACGGTCACTCGCTCGGCGCCGACGGCGCGGCTCACCACACCGTCGAGGACGTCGGGACCGGCGGTCGACTGGATGTGACGAACGAAGAGGTGCGGGAATCTGATGTCGACGGGACGATCGACGCTGACGTGCGAGAGGAGCATCAGACGGTCAGGCGCGCGGACCGGCAGATTGGCGATCAGGACCCGATGCACGAGCCCGTACATCGCCGAGTTGACGGCCAGCGCGATCGCAAGTGTGCCAATCGCCACGGTCGCGAATGCCGGCTGCCGTCCGAGCGTGCGCCCCGCGTAGCGGACGTCACGCAGGAGATCGTCGATGATGTGCATGTTTGCGCCTCTTGCGTTACTTTGCCGCCGTACCGGCATTCGTAACAAGGGCGGTCGCCGACGCCGCTGTAGCCCATCGCCTCGCTGAACCGGTTCAGCGCTCCGACGCGCCACTTCGTCAAAAGGCGGTGGGATCGCCGCGGTCGGCCACCAACAATCCCACGAGCCATCCATCCGCGTCACGCGCACAGCGGTGGCCAAGGATTCACATGCGCATACACGTGTTGACTGCTGCAGTCATGGTCGTTGGGGGAATCGTTCTGGCCAGCGCCGCCCTCGAGGCGCAATCAGACGGAGCCGGCGCGCGGCACGCGCCAGCGCAGGGAGGCGGCGCGGACGGACACACCGCGATTGCTCCTGACGCATTGAAGTGGACGCCGGTTGGCCCATCCACGTTGCTGGCGGTGTTGGACGGGAGCCCCGAGAAGGAGGGCGCGCCGTTCGTGATTCGTTTGAAGCTCGCCAGCGGAACCCGGGTTCCGCCGCACTGGCACCCGGTCGACGAGCATCTGACCATCATCAGCGGCACGTTCTACATGGGTACGGGTGAGAAGTTCGACGAATCCACCGCCACCGCGCTGACGATCGGAAGCTACGCGATGATGCCGAAAGAGGTTCGGCATTTCGGATGGACGGGTGTGGAGACCGTCGTGCAGATTCACGGCGTCGGGCCCTTCAAGACGTACTTCGTGGAACAGCCCGCCAAATAAGCGATGACGGATCGCCGTGGCGGCCCCCCCGTCACTCACGATAGAGTTGCGCCAACGCAACCCCTTCGAGAGACGTGGAGCCGCCTACGATGCGACACTTCAAGATTGTGGCGCCGCTGATCGTCGCGATGACGATCAGCGCGTCTGCCGGGCAACGATCGACAGCAAAGCCGGCCGGCGCCGCCGCGAGCGGCGTCGCGCTGGAGCGCTTCAAACGCCTCGACGCCGTGCTCCAGGAGCACGTCGATCAGAGCCGCATTGCCGGGATCGTCATGCTCGTGCTGCGGGACGGCAAGCCGATTTACGAACGGGCGCTGGGCTGGAGCGACAAGGAATCGAAGCGCCCGATGACGGTCGACACGATCTTTCGCATCGCGTCGCAGACCAAGGCGCTCACCAGTGCCGCCATTCTCGCGCTGATGGAGGACGGCCGCCTGACGCCGAACATGCCGGTCGCCCGTTTCATTCCGCCGTATGCGAAAACAACCGTCGCCGTGAAAGGGGCAGAGCCGCCGACCACCGTGCCCGCGCGGCGCGCCATCACCATCGCCGATCTCCTGACACATACCGCCGGCATCTCCTACGGCACCGACAGCCTGGTGGCGGCGTCGTACGAGGCCAAGGGGCTCGGACCGGCGGCCGGGTTCGGATGGTATACGGCCGACAAGGACGAGGAAACGTGCGTCACGATGGAACGGCTCGGCACGTTGCCGTTCGTCGCACAGCCCGGCGAGTCCTACGTCTACGGTTACAACACCGACATCCTCGGCTGCGTGGTCGAGCGTGCGTCGGGGATGCCGCTCGACAAGTTCATAGCGAGCAGAATCACCACACCGCTGGGCATGAAGGACACCCAGTTCTACTTGCCGGCGGGTCAGCGCGACCGTCTGGCGACGGTGTATTCGAGCGCAGCCGACGGCACGATCGTGCGCGCTCCCGACGGGGCACGCGGCCAGGGGCATTATGTCGACGGTCCACGAAAGAGCTTCTCCGGCGGCGCCGGACTGCTCTCGACCGCACGCGACTATGCGCGTTTCCTCGAGATGACCCGCAACGGCGGAGCGCTCGACGGCGTCCGGATTCTCTCGCCTCGCAGCGTCGCGCTGATGACGACCAACCAGAGCGGCCCGCTCCATTCGACCACCGGTCTGGGCTTCGGGTTCGGATTCGAGACCGTCGACCGTTACGGCGCGTTGGGCCTGGCCTCGGTTGGAGCGTACCGATGGGGTGGTGCGTATGGATCGAACTATCTCGTCGATCCCGACGCGCGGCTGGTGATGGTCTACATGGTTCAACTGATTCCCGGCACCACGGATCTCGGTCAGGTGCTTCCCGCGCTCGTCTATCAGACGCTGACGGATCCGCCGCGTACGAAGTGACGGCACGTGCACGTCGTCCTCGTCAATCCGGAGATCCATTGGAACACCGGCAACGCCGGCCGCACCTGCCTGGCGGTCGGCGCGAACCTGCACGTCATCGAGCCAATCGGGTTCTCGCTCGACGATCGACAGGTGAAACGGGCTGGCCTCGACTACTGGGAGCACGTCGATCTGCGCGTGTGGCCCGATTGGCCGTCGTTCGAGCGCGTGCTGCCAACGCTGGGCGAACCGTACTTCTTCTCGACCCGCGCGACGCGAATGTACTGGGACGCCACCTTTGGCGCCGCCGCCGATGTCGTGCTGATCTTCGGCCGAGAGACCGGCGGCCTGCCGGACGATCTGCACGATCGATTTCGCGAGCGTTTCGTGACGATGCCGCTGGCTTCGCCTCACGTGCGATCGCTGAACTTGTCGACGAGTGTGGGTATTGCGGTGTACGAAGTGCTTCGGCAGCGAAGGAGTTTCGGTCGGAGGGACCGGGCGTGATCACGGTGCCACGGGGCCAAAGTGCCTGGGTGCGAAGGTGCCAGGGTGCCAAGGTGCCAGGGTGCCAAGGTGCCAAGGTGCCAAGGTGCCAGGGTGCCAGGGTGCCAAGTGGCACCATCGCACCGCGCACGTAGCATCGCGGCACCGTGGTCCCCTGGCACCTTCGCACCCAGGCACTTTTGGCCCCCGTGGCACCGTGTCTCTTCACGCGATTCCGTGCTTCCGCATCCTTATATAGAGCTGATGCCTCGTCAGTCCGATGGCTTTCGCGGCCTTGCTCTTGTTGTATCGCGCGTCCTCGAGTGCCTGTTCGATCATCGCGCGCTCCATCGACGCCAAGTCGTAGGCGCTCGACGGCCCGGCCGCCGTGTCAGAGGCGGACGCCTTCCGGCTGACGAACACAGACGCGGCGATCACGTTGAGATCGAGGTGCTCCGCGGTAATTGGTCCTCCGTCGCACAGAATCGCGGCCCGCTCCAGCGTGTTGCGCAGCTCCCGGGCGTTGCCAGGCCAGTGATAGTCGAGCAGCTGTTCACGCGCGTCGGCTGACAGCTGCGGGATCGACAGACGGTGATCAGCGCAGATTGCCGCGAGGAACGACTCGCACAGCGGCAGAATGTCGGCGCGGCGGTCGCGCAGCGCCGGCAGGTGAATCGGAAAGACGCTCAGCCGATAGTAGAGATCTTCGCGGAACTGTCCGGTCGCCGCCGCGTGCTTGAGATCGCGATTGGTCGCCGCGACAATGCGCGCGTCGGTGCGGAGCACGCGCGTGCCGCCGAGCCGCTGGAACTCGCGCTCCTGGAGCACGCGCAGCAGCTTGGCCTGCGCCGCCGCCGACAACTCGCCGATCTCGTCCAGGAACAGCGTTCCGCCGGACGCCAGTTCGAGCTGGCCGGGTTTGCTCTGTTGCGCACCCGTGAACGCGCCGCGCTCGTAGCCGAACAACTCGGCCTCGAGCAGATGCTCCGGCAACGCCGCGCAGTTGATGGCGATGAACGGTCCGCGAGCGCGCGACGAAGCGCGATGGACGAAGCGCGCGACCACTTCTTTGCCGGTGCCGGACTCGCCGAGGAGGAGGACCGTGGTGGCCGTGGGCGCGACGCGCGCCGCCTGCGAGAGCACGTCGTGCCATTCCTCGGAGTCGCTGACCACGAACCGCACCCCTGTCCGCGGATCGATTTCGGCGACGAGCTCCCGGACGCGCAGATCGAGCTGGAGCGCGCGCTCCATGGCCTCGATGGTCCGTTCGCATTCGATTCGTTCCTCGAAATCTCCGGTCACGCCTGCCGGCAGGCGGTCGAGGGCGTCTTCCATCGCGGTTTCAATCTGGCAACTCATGGTCTGCGGTCTCCTCGTGCCGTTCCCCGTTCGACCATCAATGCGCCGTTTTTGCGAATAGTGGCTAACGCCTAGTCAGGATTGAGGTTGGCGGCCGATTGCGCTTCGTGCCACAATCGGCAATCCTGTGAGATTTCCGTGACCGACGCGCCCCGACCTGGCCCGCCCGATCCCCCGAGCGAATCGGGGACGCCCGCGGAGCTCCTGCCCCAGGTTTACGAGGAGCTCCGGCGGCTGGCGCGTGCCCGCATCGCGCGAGAGCCCGAGGGGCTGACGCTCCAGCCCACGGCGCTCGTGCACGAGGCCTATCTTCGACTGACCAAGGACGGTGCGGAGCGGCGCTGGGATCGCCGCGGGCATTTCTTTGCCGCGGCGGCGATAGCCATGCGCCGCATCCTGGTCGAGCGGGCGCGGCACTATCGGCGCATCCGGCACGGTGGCACGCAGCAACGCGTCGACCTCGACGAGCAATCGCCGGTGCCGGCCGCGGACCTCGCCGATGTGCTCGCGGTCGATCAGGCGCTCACCCGCCTCGAGTTGCTCGATCCGACCAAAGCCAAGATCGCGCTGCTGCGTTATTTCGCGGGGCTGACGATCGAGGAAACCGCCGACGCGATGGACGTCTCACCGGCGACGGTCAAGAACGAGTGGGCGTTCGCGCGCGCGTGGCTGCAGGACGCGCTGGGCGGACCCGGGACCGCCGAGCGGCCGGTCGATTCATGAAATCGCAGGCCAGCGACCGCGCCTCGGCGATCTTCTTTGCCTTGTCGACCGTCGCTCCCGACCAGCGTCCGCGGGTGCTCGACGAGCAGTGCGCCGGCAATCCCGCGCTGCGCGAGGAAGTCGAACGGTTGCTCGAGACGCTCGCGGACGTGCCGTCGTTCGTGAGCCCGGTGGATCGCCGCGCGTCGGTTCACCACGACGGCGTCTCGCTGTCCACCGGGACGGTGGTCGGCGACTTCATTGTCGTGCGTCAGATTGGCGCCGGCGGAACCGGCGTCGTCCACCTCGCACATCAGCAGCACCCGCCGCGCGTCGTGGCGCTCAAGGTCCTGCGCCGCGAGTTTCTGGCCAGCGCCGTGCAGCGACGCTTCGAGATCGAAGCCGAGCTCCTCGGCCAGCTGCAGCATCCCGGCATCGCGCAGATCTACGCCGCCCACCCCGGTGACGAGGCCACGCCGCCCTTCATCGCGATGGAGCTGGTCAACGGCCCGCCGATCACCGAGTACGCCGATGCGCACCAGTTGTCGGTGCGCGATCGCGTCGAGCTGCTGGCCAAGGTGAGCGCGGCGGTCGAGCACGCGCATCAACGCGGCGTCATCCATCGCGACTTGAAGCCGGGAAACATTCTGGTGGGCGAGGACGGCCAGCCCAAGGTGCTCGACTTCGGTGTCGCGCGGCGGGTGGACGTGCCGGCGACGCTCGCCACCGAAACCGGGCAACTGCTCGGCACGCTCGCGTACATGAGCCCGGAGCAGGTGCAGGCGGTGCCCGGGTCGATCGACACGCGCACCGACGTGCACGCGCTCGGCGTGATCCTGTTTCGTCTGCTCGCCGGCCGGCTGCCCTACGGCGTCGGCGATCCGTCGCTGCCGGAGCTGGCGCGGCGCATCGTCGAAGACGAGCCGACGCGACTGGGATCGATCGATGCGACGCTGAAGGGCGATCTCGAAATCATCGTCGCGCGCGCGATGGCCAAGGACAAGGAGCGGCGCTATCCGTCCGCCGCCGGGCTGGCCGCCGATCTTCAGCGCTATCTCGCGGGCCAACCGATTGCCGCGTCCGCCGATTCGGCCTGGTACACCCTGCGGCGGCAGTTGGGACGTTACCGGCTCGCGCTCGCGTTGGCGGCAAGCGCCGTCGTGGCGGTCGCGAGCCTGGCGTTCTACGCCACCGTGCAGCGCGCGCGCGCTGATCGCACCAACATCGAGCTGGAAGCGCAACTGGCGGCGAACACCATCGAGCGTGGACGGTTGATCAGCGTGAGCGGCAACCATCCCGCCGCCGAGGAGCTGGTCTGGCGCGAGATGTTCCGCCGGCCCGATTCGCAGCACGCGCGGTGGACGCTCTGGGAGATCTATTCGCGGGACCCGACGCTCTGGACGCGCACCGAACACGAGAAGGCGATCCAGTCGGTGCGGTTCAGCCCGGACGGACGACTGCTCGTCACCGGCGGCTACTACGACGGTGAGCTTCACATCGTCGACGTGCAATCCAGGGAACTGGTCAGGCGGCTGGTCCCGTCGATCGTCAGCCCGGTCATGCGCGCGCTGTTCACCGCCGCGGGCAAGGCCGTCGTCATCGGCAGCGGCGATGGATCCATACGGGTGTGGGATGTCGGCAGCGGCACGCTCCAGCGCGAGTTGGTGAAGGTCGCTCCCGGATTTCGCGATCTGGCGATTGCCGACGATGGTGCCTACGCGCTGGTTGCGACCGACAGCGGCCTGCGCGTGTGGTCGCTGATCAGCGGCGAGGAAGCGGAGGGCTTCTCGACCCTGGTGCCGCAGGCCTCGGCGATTGCCGCGCATCTGTCCGGGACGGTGGCGATCATTGGCGACGACCAGGGAACGCTGACCGCGGTCGACATCGTGCGGCGGACGCGGATCTGGCAGCAGGTCCGGGCGCACAACACGCGAATCCTCGGGGTCGCCATCTCACCCGATGAACGTCAGGTGGTGAGCGGCGAACTCAACGGCTTCGTCCGTCTGCGCAGCGCGGCGGACGGCTCGGTCATCAGGACGTTTCCCGCCGAGAACGGCAGCGTCCGCAATTTCTCGTTCGATGCCGCGGGAACGCGGCTCGCTGTCGCCGGGCAGTGGCGGACTCGCGTGTGGGAGCTCGGCGATGCGGCTGCCTCACCGCGCGATTTCGGGGGCACCGAAGGCGCCGCTGACGTCGCCCTTGCACCCGACGGGCGATTGATGGCGACCTGCGCAGGGATCATCGGCCTCCTGCGGGTGTGGGATCTCGTCGCCGACTCGCGCCTCGACCATTGGACCGCTCACCGCGGCCGTGTCAACGGGCTGGTGCTCGACGCTGCGAACAACCGGTTCATTACCGCCGGCAGCGACGGCGTGCTCTCGCTGCGCGATATGGGCCAGCCGGATCGATCGATTGCCGTGCACGCGGGTGGGGCAATCCGGGCGCTCGCCGCGAGCGCGGACGGCCGCTGGCTTGCCACCGTAGGCACGCCGGCAGCCACGGCGGTGTGGGATGCGCAGAACGGCCGGCGTGTCGCGGAACTGACCGGCGCGCGTGGGGCCCGGGCCGTGGCATTCGTGGACGACGATCGCCGGATTGTCGTCGGCGAGGGCGACGGGACCGTCAAGATGTGGGACTGGGCCAACGGTGCGGCGAGCAACCCCAGGACCATCAGGTCAGGCAGCCCGGGCAACAACGAGGTGCTCGTCGTGGCCTCGGACCGTCAGCACCTCTTCGTCGGAGACGCCAGCCACGATCTCGTCGAACTGGATCTCGCGACCGGCCGGACGCTGCGCAGGTTCACCACGACCGCGGCGCCGTTTTCCGTCGTCATCGTGCCGGGCCGGCGGCTCCTTGCCGCAGGCACCTACGTCGGCAGCGTCGACGCATGGGCGCTCGACACGGGACAGAAATTGGCGGGGCTGAAGGGACCCACTGCCATCGTCTACGGCCTGGATGTCAGTCCCGATGGAACGCTGATCGCAGGCACGAGCCGCGACGGCTCGACGCGCCTCTGGGATCTGTCCGGTCAGCCGCTTGCCACCATCGCAACCCGGACCGCGGGCGGGGTCGAGGTTCGATTCTTGCCCGATGGCCGCCGCGTGGCGATCGCCTATGACGATGGGGAGATGGAGGTCCGCAGCCTCGACTACTTCTTCCAGCACGCGGCGGGGCAGGCCCAGTATCAGCTGCGGTTGTTTCGTCAAGCGGGCGAAGTGTTCCCCCGTGAGAACGACGTGCTCGCGTGGAGCCGGGCCATTCTCTCGAAGAAGTAGCAAGCGATTCTTCGTAGCTTCCGGCTTCAGCCGGAAGATCCCGCATCAGGCGCCCGATCGTAGACCGGCAGCGTCAGCATGAGCGCCGCGGTGCCGACAAGGACCGCGGCGAACACCATCAGCACGGCGTCGTAGGATCGGGTCGCATCGAACGCGCGTCCCATGACCACCGGTCCGATCGCGCCCGACAAGCCGAACGCCGTCCAATGCAGCCCGTAGAGCGTCGACAGCGATCGCAGGCCGAAATACCGGGACAACAAGTACGGCGTGACGTCGACTTCACCGCCGGTGCCGAAGCCGACCAGCGCCGCTGCGATCATGGCGACCGATAACGGCGCATCTTCGGCGAGCAGGAACGTGCCGATGGCCGCGATCGTCAGCAGCGCACACGACACACGAGTGGCGTTGAACCGGTCGATCAACCAACCGGTCAACAGCCGGCCGAGGAGGCTGGCCGCGCCCATGGTCGACACGGTTGCGACGGCGCGGGTTGCGGGGATGCCGCGATCGGTCAACAGCGCCGCGAGGTGCACGATCATGGCGCTCATGACCATCGTGCTGCCGAGTACCACCGTGATCAGCGTCCAGAAGATGCGTGAGCGCAGGGCGGCGCCCACCATTCCCGAGCGGCCGTCGGCGTTCACGCGCGCGATGCGCGGCGGCTCGTACACGTATCGAATGACGATTGGCACCCCGACCGCGAGAATCACCACCCCCAGCAGCAGACAGGCGATTCGCCATCCGTAGGCGGCAACCAACGCGTGCCCAATCGCCGGGTGCACGATCGCGCCCACGCCGGCGCTGGCGAACACCAGCGACAGCGCGACGCCGCGCCGGCGATCGAACCAGCTGGCCATCACGCGCGAGTAAACAACCGGTGAATTCCCCGGCACGGCGACTCCGATGAGCGCATAGATGGCGTAGAGATGCCAGAGGTGCGGGGTCAGCGCCGCCAGCGAGGTGAAGGCGCATGCCGCAACTAGCATCAACGGCCCGACCACTACTCGAGGGCCCCAGCGGTCGACGAGATGTCCGACCAGCGGCGCCGACACGGCGGTGGCGAGCGTCATCGACGCGAACGCGGACGAGACCGCCTCTCGGGACCACGCGAATTCGTCGGCCAGCGGCTTGAGCAGAATCGAAAACGTCAGGACGAAGGTGGTGGTGCAGAATACGCCGGCCGCGGCCGCGGCGGTAACGCGCCATCCTTCGCGCGAAGCTTGCAATTCGCATCCTCCGGCGCCCAGAATACGGGCACGCTAGACGCCAGCACGCAGCGACGCCTCGCTCGCTGGCCTCCATACTTTATCAATGGGGTGATCGTGTTCCGGCTCCTGGTGTCTCTTGCGAGTGTGGCGCTGATCGCGCCGACCACCTCGCTCGCCCAGGCCCGCCTCACCGGCGCCGATCTGGCAGGCATGGTCACCGACCAGACCGGCGCGATCGTCCAGAGGTGCGTGGTCACGGTGACGAACGTCGACACCAACGTGTCACGCACGCTGCTGACCGACGATCGCGGCGAGTACGCCGCTCCGGCCCTGCCGCCTGGCTCGTACAACGTCAGTGCTGCCGCGGACGGCTTCAAGACCCAGACCCGCGATCGCGTCGAGCTTCCGCTCGGTCAGGCCATCAAGGTCGACTTCACGCTGGTGGTCGGCGTAGCCGGGGAAGCGATATCGGTCGACGCCACCGCGCCGGCGATCTCGCCGACCCGCACCGAAGTCTCGACCGTCGTCAACCAGCAGCAGATCGAGAGCCTGCCGATCAACTTGCGCAGCTTCATCGGCTTCGCGCTGGTGACGCCGGGCGTGGCGCCGGATCGAACGCCGCTCCAGGGCGCGGCGGCGACCAGCGGGCTGTCGTTCACTGGCCAGCGTGGACGCTCGAACAACATCATGGTCGACGGTCTCGACAACAACGACCCGGTGCTGGGGTCGGTCCGGGCGACGTTCAGCCAGGAGGCGGTTCGTGAGTTCCAGGTGCTCGTCGACTCGTACTCCGCCGAATTCGGCAAGGCCTCGGGCGGCGTCGTCAACATCGTGACCAGGAGCGGGACCAACGCCACACGCGGCAACGCGTTCTTCTACTTTCGCGACAAGGCGCTCAACGCCAGGAAGTACTTCGACAAGTACGATCTCCTCGGCAATCCCATCTCGGTCGAAAAGCCACCGTTCACGCAACGCCAGTGGGGCGGCACCCTGGGCGGTCCGGTGCGCCAGAACAGGACCTTCTACTTCCTGTCGTTCGAGCGCAGGGATGTCACCGATTCGCGGTTCGTGACGATCGATCCCGCGGCGGCGGAAGTGCTCAATCGAGCGGGTTTCCCGGTCGAAATCGGCAACGTACCGCTCCGCGCGAACGTGTCTGAGGCATTCGGCAAGGTCGATCATCACTGGAGCGCGACCCGCGGGCTGGTGGTCCGTGCCAACTATGCCGACATCGATCAGGAAGGGATCGACGACTACGGCGGCATCGTCGCGCGCAGCCGCGGGACCGTGCTGCTGCGCAACGACTGGTCGGTGTCCGCGGCGGAGACCGACGTGATCTCGAATCGCTGGATCAACGAGCTGCGGTTCCAGTTCGCCCACGAGCACCTTCACGTCAACGCGCTCGACCCGCTGTGCAACGGACCTTGTGACGGCATCGATGAGGGCGGGCCGACACTCGAGGTGACCGGCGTCGCCGCGGTGGGCCGGCAGCGCATCGCGCCGATGGTTCGCCTGAATCGGCGCCTGCAGATCCTGGACACGGTGAGCTACGTGCGCGGCGCGCACCACCTCAAGGCGGGGATCGAGTACAACCACGTCGGTTCTCCGCGTGACGGGAACCTGCTGTCGGGCAACCTCGGCGGCCGGTTCTTCTTCAGCGCGTTGCCGGGGCTCGGGATTACCTCCGCCCTCGATGGAGTCATCAAGGGCATCCCGGCGGGCTATGCGCAGGGATATGGCGATCCCCACTATCCCGACGAGCGCTACGACGATCTGTCGGTGTTCTTTCAGGACGAGTGGAAGCACGGCCGGCTCGTCGTCAAGCCGGGGCTCAGATATCAGACGCAGTTCTTCCAGCCCGGCAGGTTCGAAGCCTCCGACGTAGCCGGTACGAGGATCCAGTTCCCATTGCCGGCCGACCGGAACAACCTGGCGCCGCGCCTTGGTCTTTCGTATGCCGTCGACGGTGCCGGACGGACGATCGCGCACGGCTCCTACGGCATTTTCTACGACAACATCCTGCTGGTCGTGGAGAACCCGGCGCGCGTGCTGACGGGGAGGAGCGATGGGCTGCGCACGTTGTTCCTGCCCGCGCCGCTGGCCTCGGTGGCGTGGAACGCACCCGGCCATCGACTCACCGAAGTACAAGGGGTGGCGCTCCTGGGCGGATCGTACGTGAGCGCCGTGCTCGTGCCCGATCCGACGCTGAAGACGCCATTCACGCATCAGGCGTCGATCGGCGTCGACCGGGCGTTGTCGTCGCAGCTGACGCTGAGCGTCAACGGCATCTTCGTTCGCGGCTTCAACCTGACTGGCACGATCGACTACAACCCGGCTCTTCCCGCGAGGTTGGGACCAGGCCGGCGGCCCAACGACGTGCCGTGCGGCGCGGCGACCGCCGGATGCGTCAACGGCGGCGTTCCCGGATCGTCGACGTCGGTCGTCCAGTTCACATCGTTCGGCGAGAGCTGGTATCGGGGCCTCACCGTGGCGCTCGCCAAGCGCATGAGCCGCCGCCATCAATACCTGCTGTCGTACACGCTGTCGAAGGCGGAGGACACGTCGACCGACTACCAATCGAGCTTCATCGTGCAGAACAGCGGATACGGACGAAACCCGCAGGACCGGTACGGCCTGCCGCTCGGCTTCGATCCTCGACTCGAGCGCGGACCCGCCACCCACGATCAACGCCACCGGCTCGTGTTCTCTGGTGTGTACCAGCTGCCTTGGAACGTGCAGCTGTCCGGCATCCTCAGCGCCGGTTCGGGGCGGCCGTTCACGCCGCTCGCCGGCGCGGATCTCAACGGCGACGGAAATGGCGGTCAGTTCGCGCCGGATCGGGCGCGCCGCGATCCGGCCAATGAATCCACCAGCGTCGGCCGCAACAGCGAGACGACGGCAGGACACGTCACCGTCGACGTGCGGGCGAGCCGCGGCTTCACGCTCCGGCGCGGCACAACCCTCGAGCTGCTCGTCGAGGCATTCAATCTGTTCAATCGCGTCAACTTCATCGAGGACACGAATCAATCGTCGTTCGTCATCTTCGGGTCGGGCGCGTTTCCGAGCAATCCGTTGCCCGCCTACGGACGCTACACTCTGACGATGCCGCCGCGCCAGGTGCAAGTCGCCGCGCGGGTCCGGTTCTAGAATCGAGCATGGCCACGATCCCTTCACGGTCCGCCCTCCGCGGGCTCATCGAGACGGTCGCCGCGATCGTTCCGTCGCGGGCACTGGGCTTTACTCGTCCGACGGGCGATGGCAGCGTGTCGGTGCTCTTCGCGTCGTCCAACGTTTTCAGCGAATACGTTCTGGGGACCGATGAGGTCGCCGAGGTGCTGCAGCCGGGGGTCGATGGCCCGCGTTTCGCCGACCGGTCGATGCTCGACGCCAACGGTGCGATCGAATGGCAGCTGTTCCACGCCGCGGCCCAGGCGATCTATTCGATTCGGCTCGGCGGCATCGAATCGCGAGTCCGCCTGTGGATCGGCCTCGCGGAAGCGGCGGCACTGACGGTGGATCAGCAGCGAGCGGTCGAAGGTCTCAGCGAAACGGCGGCTGGCATCCTGACGACGCCGCCGTCGGCGGACGAGACAGCGCAGCAGCTGCTGCGGCTGGAAAGCGCCGCGGCGCTGTTACCCGCGCTGCTCCAGGTGCTCGACGTACGGGAAGTGTTCGATCGCCTCTCGACGATCAGCAAGGCGGCGCTGCCGCACGACATGTTGACGCTGGGTCTCCTCAACGAGGACCTGACAATCCTCACGATGTACGCCCGTACCGGATCGACCTCGGATCTCGGCCGGACGTTTCCGCAGCCCTATCCGCCGAGCGTCACGCGGTCGTGGAACTTCGACATCATCGACGATCGCCGGGAGTATCCGCTCGAGCGTGAACGTCCGCCCACGAAGCTGGGCATGAAGTCGTCGCTGCGGCTGCCGTTCCGCTTCCACGGCCGAGTGATTGGTGGCTTGGGAGTGCATTCGCTCGAAGCCGGCAAATACAGCAATGCCGATATCGCCGTCGGCAGACGGCTTGCCGATCACCTGGCGTTGGCGCTGTCGCATCATCGGCTTGCCGAGCAGTTGGCCGAACAGGCTCGGAACAACGCCGAGCTTCGCGCGCGCACGACCAACCTCGAGCTGCTCGACGTTCTGCTGGCCCAGCTGACTGATTCGGGCGATCTTCGCGATGTCTTCGAGCGTATCTCGGTGATTGCGCGCAAGGTGCTGCCGCATGATGCGCTCGGCTTTCCGGTGATCCTGCCGGATGGCCTGCACTGGCGCCGATACGCCGCGACGGGCATTGGCGTGACGGAAGTGCCCGACGATCTGCAGCTTCCGGACGAAGTGCTCCGGCCTGACTGGGAATACGATCTCGTCGCCGATGTGACGCAGCGCGAGGAACAGCACAACCGCCTGATCACCGGCCTCGGTTTCCGCTCCGCCCTGCGCGTCCCGGTCAAGCTCGACGGCAAGATGGCCGGCATGCTCGCCTTCCTCAGCAAGGACTTCGGCACGTTCAAGCAGCCGGATATTCTCGTCGCGCGTCGCATTGCCGATCGCATGGCCGCTGTGCTGGCGCGCGATCGCGAGCAAGAAGCCTCGCGGCGCGCCAACGATGCGAACGAGCGGGCAGCGAAGCTGGAGGCCCGTGTCCGGGCATTGACCGACGAGCTCGACTCGCGCACCGGCTACCGGCGCGTCGTCGGCGAGTCGCCGCAGTGGCGGCAAGTGCTCAAGCAGGCCGCGCAGGTCGCGGCAACCGACACGACGGTACTGCTGCTCGGCGAGTCGGGCACCGGCAAGGAAGTGGTCGCGCGTTTTCTCCACCGCGGGTCGCCGCGTCACAGCGGACCGTTCATCGCCTTGAACTGTGCCGCGCTGCCGGAGCAGCTCCTCGAAGCGGAGCTGTTCGGCTACGAGCGCGGTGCCTACACCGGCGCGACCCAGAGCAAACCGGGCCAGCTCGAACAGGCCGCCGGCGGCACCTTGTTCCTCGACGAGGTTGGCGAGATGAGCCCGCCGGCCCAGGCCAAGTTCCTGCGCGTGCTGCAGGAGCGCGAGTTCCAGCGCCTTGGCGGCACCCGCATCTTGCGCAGTGACGCGCGCGTGGTTGCGGCCACCAATCGCGATTTGCTTCGCGCCATCGCCAACGGGCAATTCCGCGAAGACCTCTACTACCGCCTCAACGTCTTCGCCATCAAGCTGCCGCCGCTGCGCACTCGCAAGGACGACGTGCTGCCGCTCAGCGAAGCGTTCCTCAACGAGATCGGCCGGGGACTGGGCCGTCCGCCCGGCGGCATCTCGCGCGACGCACGCCAGCTGCTGGTCGAGTACTCATGGCCCGGCAACGTGCGCGAGCTGCGCAACATTCTCGAGCGGGCCGCGATTCTCTGCGACGGCGGGCTGATCACGCCCGACCACCTGGCGTTGCCGGCACCGTCCCCGCCGCCGCCACCGGCCGCGTCCGGCACCACCACGCCGGCGCCGGCGGTGAACGATCTTGCCGCCGCCGCGGCCGCAACCGCCGCCCGGCCCCCGAGCAAGTCTCGCCCCGAGTCCGCCGGCGATCTGCAGGCGATGGAGCGCGCCATGATCGAACAGGCGCTGCAGACCGCGCGGTTCAACAAGTCGAAGGCCGCCAAGGCCCTGGGCCTGACTCGGCATCAGCTCTATATCCGGATGCGGAAGTACGGCTTCGAATAGGATCCGAGGGGGCTTTGCCGCTGGAAGCCCGCTCTCGCTCGCACTTTGAACGAAGGCATGCTGCGCGTCCGTGTACACCTTGTCCCTCTTCGTGCAGGCCGTCGGGCGCGCGTCTGCGGCAGCCGCCCATTATCGGCACTCGTAACACGTTGTCATTCAATGGCTTGTCGAGCGCGGCACGGCCGCAGCGGCACTGGCGCCGCGATTGCCTCTGATGAATGGCGAGAACGCTTTCCGGATATCTCGCCACGGCGCAATCGACGACAGTCCTTGCCGTGTGATTTGCGCCACGAGCCTACCTGCACAGCCCGCCACAGGACGACGCCCGACCACTGGTTGGGCGTCGGCCACGCCGACCATCGTTGATCAAATGGATGCGGGTGAATCGCTCCGCCCGCGTTTCGTGAATCCTGAGACGGCTCGCTCTAGGACCGTGGCCGACCACGCTCGCCATGCTCACGCTTTTGCGGGCACCTGTTGTGAGCACCTGTTGTGAGCACCTAACGTGCACCCGTCGTGAGCACCGGTCGTGATCGGCGTCACGACGCCGGCTGCGGCTGCATCGAGGAATCGGAAAGGTTGCTCGAGAGACTGGGCGTGAGCGGCCTGGCGAGGTGGGGCAGATGCGTTTCCCACCAGGTCGCCGCCATCTCGTGACTCCATTCGTCGTTCGCGCATTCGCTCAAGCGGCGAAGGATCGCGCCGGCGTCGGCCGGCCGCTTCGCGGGATCCTTGTCGAGGCAATCGAGCACCAGCCGATCGAGCAGCGGCCCGATGTGGTGCGCAGCGCGGCGTGACGGGGCGATCGGAGACTCCTGGAGATGCTGCATGAGCAGCTTGACCTGCGTTTGCCCGTTGAACACCGGTTCCCCGGTCAGCAGGTAGTAGGCCACGCAGCCGACGGCGTAAACATCGACGCGCCGGTCGACCTCGACATCTCCCATGATCGCTTCCGGCGCCATGTACGCCGGCGTGCCGAGGATGGTTGCTGCCGCTGTCATCATCGTGGCGGCCTCGCCAGGTTTCTCGAGTTTCACCAGGCCGAAGTCGAGGACCTTGACGAAGTCGTAGTCGAGCCCCATGCGGCAGACGTAGATGTTGGCGGGCTTGACGTCGCGATGGATCAGCCCGCGCGCGTGCGCTTCGGCCAACGACCCGCAGACCTGCCGCAGGATGTGCAGGGCGCGCGTCGGTGGCAGCGGTCCGAAGTCGCGAACCAGGGTTTCGAGGTCGAGCCCGTCGAGCAGCTCCATCACGTAATAGAACGTCCCGTCCTCGGCGAGACCGAAGTCGAACAGGCGAATCGTGTTCGGCGAGGTCAGCGCCGCCGTGGCCTGCGCCTCACGCGCGAACCGGCCGAGCGTCGACGAATCGGCGGAGCCAATCTCGCCAGCACCGGTCGATCGAATCAGCTTGATTGCCGCGGTGCGAGCGAGCAGCCGGTGCTTGGCCAGCCACACTTCACCCATTCCGCCTTCGCCGAGCCGCTGCACGAGCTGATAGCTGCCCATCGCGCGGGCTTCGCGAAGGGTCCGCCCCAACCGGTAGACGATGCCCGCTGGAACCACCGTGAGGACGGCGCACGCGTAGTTGGGAAAGAACATCAGGAACGTGTTCACGACTGACGGCACCGGCAACCCGCGAAGATGCGCGATCCACACGCCGAGCGGATCCATGGACGCGGCGACGAGCGAGGCGTACAAGGTCTTTCGAGGGCTGGCGGGCGCCATCATGCCGAACAGCAGAATCATGATGGTGATCCCCGACAGCGGCCGCATGGTGGTCGGCTGCGGCGCCCAGCTGTTCAGCATCGCGAGCGCGAAGGCATGCACGACCATCGAGGCGAGGCCCAGATGGCCTTTGACGGCGGCGCTCGATCGACCAAAGCGGACGTGCGCCGCCGCGAGGGCGGCGAGGAGTGCGGCGCCGCCTTCAATGAAGAGGCGATACGGTCCGCGATCGCCGTGCAGGGCCATGTAGGAATCGAGCACCAGCGTGATCGTCCAGAGGATCGTTCCCGCCACGTTCAGGGCCAGCATCCGCGTGACCTGGGCGCGCTGGAGATCGTCGGGCAATGACGTGGTGCCGACGGTTCTTCCGGCTAAAGCCGGAAGCCACGGTGATCGCGGAAGCCACGGTGATCGCGAACTTGTAGTTTCCGGCTTTAGCCGGAAGGTTTCGGCGTTGGGGTCGAGCATGCCCTTTGGTGCCAGGGCGAGGCGCGGTAATGTCACGGCAGCCGGCCCTGCGACTCTCGTGCCGCCCGGCAATCACGCGGCCGGACGCAGCTGCGAGCCTTTCTCCCGCGATCCACACCCGCCGCCGGCAGCCGTCCTGCGCGCTCGAGGACAAAGTGTACGGATCGGCGCAGCCTGTCGGCCGGCCTCCCGGCCGCCGCCGGCGCCCTCCCTCCCCAAACCAGCAACAACCGGCCGGGATCCGCGATTTCTCGCCGATTTCCGCGCAAGCGCCTGAGGCGGTCCGGAAGTTGCCCATGGCGAGCGCCGAGAGGTGATGGCGTTGTCACAACGGATCGTGGAAATGCTCATCGGCCGGTTGATCACCGACGAACAGTTTCGGGCCGAGTTCCTCGAGCGGCCCGAGAGCACCTTGCTGGCGCTCCGCGAGCGCGGCCTGGAGCTGAGCGCGACGGAGGTCACGGCCATCGTGAGCACCGATCCCGGCCTGTGGGCGCGAATTGCCGACGCCATCGACCCTCGCTTGCAGAAGGCAAGCTTGAAGAAAACGAGGCTTTCATGATGACCCGCTGCGCCAATCCATCGATCGTCCGTCGTTCACGCCGTGCGCTGATTGCGTGCGCCGTCGCGCTCCTGGTGCCGTTCGCCGCCGAGGCGCAGCCCGGCGGCGCCGGCCGAGGCGAGCGCTTGACGCTGGAGGAGGCGATTCGGCTCGCGCTCGACAACAACCGGCAGCTGCAGAGCGCGCGGCTCGAAATCGAGAAGGCCGACACCGACATCGCGACGGCGCGCTCGCACCGGCTGCCGGTTCTCGAGACCAAGGTCTCGGCGTCGCAGCTGCTGACGCCCGTCGACTTTGCATTTCCTCAGGGCGCGTTCGGCACGTTTCCAGGCATCGGCCCGATTCCGTCGGTGGACACGACCGTGAGCGTTCCGAGGCAGCCGACCTATTACTTGTCGGGGCAGGTCTCGCAGCCGCTCTCGCAGCTGTTCCGGATCGGGTTGGGGGTTCAGAGCGCGGTCGCGGGGCGCGAGATCGAGCGCGAGCGCGTCCGGTCCACACAGCTCTCGCTCATCAACAGCGTCAAGCGGATGTACTTCGCGATTCTGCAGACCGAGAGCGCGCTCTCAGCCAACGCCGAGGCGATTGCCCTCTATCGCGAGCTCGATCGCACGCTGCAGAACCGCGTCGCGCAGAAAGTGGCTTTGCGCGCCGATGCCCTCGACGTGCAGTTCCGCCTGGCGCAGGAGGAGCTGGAGCGCACCACCCGCGAGAACGCGCTGGCGTCGCAGAAGGAGCAGTTGAATCAGCTGCTGGGCCGCGACGTGCGCACGGCATTCGTCGTCGAGGACGTGTCCGACATCTCGCTCCTCGATGTCGACCTGACAGCCGCGCACACGCACGCGCTCGAGGCCCGGCCCGACATCCGCGAGGCCCGGCTGAAGGTCGATCAGGCGGAGCTCGATCGGCGCATC
>Ga0209382_10003336_pt1 | contig 22320 bp, 17 predicted proteins | sample SoiMetdeltSBSDD5_FD_187599 | JGI IMG/M metagenome (GOLD analysis project Ga0209382, IMG submission 187599) | Bulk soil microbial communities from a Populus tree surrounding site in Tennessee, USA - Soil MetaG P. deltoides SBSDD5 (SPAdes) (version 2) | ecosystem: Environmental > Terrestrial >...
CGCGGCTGGCCCGCATGCTGGTGGAGGCGGATCGCAACGGATGTGTGGCCGAGGCGCTCGTGGTCGTGGCCGCACTGTCCATTCCGGACCCTCGGGAGCGGCCGGCCGACAAGCAACAGGCCGCCGACGAGAAGCACCGCCGGTTCGCCGACCCCGACTCCGACTTCGTGACCTTCCTCAACCTCTGGGAGTACCTGCGGGATCAGCAGAAGGCGCTGTCCTCCAGCGGCTTCCGCCGGCTGTGCCGCACCGAGTTCCTCAACTACCTGCGGGTGCGCGAGTGGCAGGATCTGCACGGCCAGCTCCGCGCGCTCGTCCGCGGGCTGGGCGTCACGTTGGGCACGCCGACCGGTGAGCCGCAACGCCTGCACCGGTCGTTGCTCGCCGGGCTGCTGTCGCACATCGGGCTGTTCGATCCCGACAAGCGGGAGTACGCGGGAGCGCGCGGCGCCAGGTTCGCCATCTTCCCCGGCTCGGCGCTGTTCAAGAAGAATCCACAGTGGACAATGGCGGCCGAACTGGTGGAGACGTCCCGGCTGTGGGCGCGTGTCGTGGCGCGCATCGAGCCGGAGTGGGCGGAGTCCCTCGCGTCGCATCTGGTCAAGCGCAGCTACAGCGAGCCGCACTGGTCCCGTGGGCAGGGCGCGGTGCTCGCCTACGAACGCGTGACGCTGTACGGCGTACCGCTCGTCGTGCAGCGCAAGGTGAACTACGGCCGGATCGACCCGCGGCTGTCCCGCGAGCTGTTCATCCGGCACGCGCTCGTGGAGGGCGACTGGGAGACCCGGCACGAGTTCTTCCACGCCAACCGAGCGCTGCTGGACGAGGTCGAGGAGCTCGAGCACCGAGCCCGGCGGCGGGACATCCTCGTCGACGACGAGACGCTCTTCGACTTCTACGACCAGCGGGTCGGTCCGGATGTGGTGTCCGCCCGGCACTTCGACGCGTGGTGGAAGAAGGTCCGCGTCACGGAGCCGGATCTGCTCTCCTTCTCCACGACGATGCTCGTCAACCCCGGCGTGGGTGAGGTCAGCGCGCGGGACTACCCGGACTCGTGGCGGCAGGGCGACCTTCGGTTGCGGCTGTCGTACCAATTCGAGCCCGGCGCCGAGGCCGACGGCGTGACCGTCCACATTCCACTGCCGCTGCTGAACCAGGTCACCGAGGCGGGCTTCGACTGGCAGGTACCGGGACTGCGTGAGGAGCTGGTGACCGCGCTCATCCGGTCGTTGCCGAAGGCGGTGCGGCGCAGCTACGTACCGGCACCGGACTACGCGAAGGCGGTGGTGGCGTCTCTCGTGCCGGGGGACGTGCCGTTGCTCGAGGCGGTCGAGTACGAGCTGCAGCGCATCAGTGGTGCCCCGTTCCCGCGGGACAGCTGGGATCTGGCGCGCGTGCCGGACCATCTGAAGGTGACGTTCCGGGTCGACGACGACCAGGGTCGAGCGGTAGCCGAGGGCAAGGACCTCGCGGCGCTGAAGGCCCGTCTACAAGGGAGCGTGCGGTCGGCGATCTCGGCGGCGGTACCGGACATCGAGCGGCACGGGCTGCGCGACTGGACCATCGGTACGCTGCCCCGAACGGTCGAGCAGAGCCGGGGCGGGTTCGTCGTGCGGGCGTACCCGGCGCTCGTCGACGAGGGGGACAGCGTCGCGGTCCGGCTGCTCGACACGGAGGCCGAACAGGCGGCGGCGATGTGGCGCGGTACGCGCCGGTTGTTGCAGTTGGCGCTGCCGTCACCGGTCACGTACGTGTCCTCGCGGCTGACCACGCCGGCGAAGCTGGCCCTGATGCGCAACCCGCACGGCGGGGTCGTACCGCTGCTCGCCGACTGCGTGGCCTGTGCGGTCGACCGGCTGGTCGCCGACGCCGGCGGTCCGGCCTGGGACGCGGACGGCTTCGCCCGGCTCCGCGACCGGGTGCGCGCCGACCTGAACCTCGCGTCGGTACAGGTCACCGTGGAGGTCGAGCGGATCCTGTCGGCGGCGCACGCGGTGGAACAGCGCCTCGTCGGGTTACGCGGGCCTGCGCTGGAACCGGCGCTCGACGACGTCCGGCGGCAACTGTCCACATTGGTCTACCGCGGGTTCGTGGCCGACACGGGCTGGCACCGGCTGCCGGACCTCGTCCGGTACCTGCGCGCGATCGACCGCCGGCTGGAGAAGCTGCCGGCGCACCCGCAGCGGGACCGCGAGTGGATGTGGACCGTACAGGAGGTCCAGGAGGCGTACGAGGAACTGCCTCCCGGACCCGGGCGGGACGAGATCCGCTGGATGATCGAGGAGCTGCGGGTCAGCTTCTTCGCCCAGTCGCTCGGGACCGCGTACCCGATCTCGGACAAGCGCATCTACCGGGCCATCGACCAGCTCCGCTAGAGGATGGTCCACTCGGTCGTGGTGCCCTGACAGCTCAGCCGCACCGGACCCGGTACGACGCCCGGGGCGATGAACCGGCCGATCTGGTCGGCATCGACCTCGACCGTGCCGTCACGGTGGTCGACACGAACCCGGGCAGGTCCGGGCGGTACCAGCTGACCCACCAACCGGATGGTGGGCCCGTCCGGGCTCACCTCGACCTCGATCGTCAGGTCGCCGGCGGCGAAGGTGAGCAGGCGAGGCTGTCCTCCGCTGCGTATGCCCACCGGCATACCGGCGGTCGCCGAGTCGGCGATCAGCTGGGCCAGTGCCGCGTCCGGGTCGCGCCAGCGCAGTGCCTCGAGGGCGGCTTCCAGCACAGCCGCCGGTACCGGGTCCGCCCGCGCTGCCACGTCCCTCAACTCCATCCACGTCTCTTCGATAGTCATGGCGTCAGCCTCCGGCGCAGGGTGTTGAGGCACCGGGCGCGGGTCGGACCGATGCTGCCGACCGGCATGCCGAGGGCGGCGGACGCCTCGGCATACGACGGCGGGGGCTCGGCGAGCAGGACGCGCAGCAGTTGCTGGCAGGCGCTGGGAAGAGCGCCGAAGGCCTGCCACAGCTGGCTGTCCCGCTCGGTGCGGAGCAGGCGCTGATCCACCGGCTCACCACTCGCGTCGGGCGGATCCAATTCGGTCGGGTCGATCGCCGGCGCGTCCCGGCCGGCGCGCCGCAGAAGGGCCAGCGCCTCCCTGCGGGCCGTCGTCGCGAGCCAGGCGCCGAGCCGGTCGGAGTCGCGGATGTCGGCCATGTGCTCGACGAGACGCAGCCACGTCGCCTGGCTGACGTCGGCGGCGTCCGCGGAGCCGAGGCGGTAGCTGCGCGCGACAGACCAGACAAGGCCGGCGTACCGGTGCACGATCGCCTCCCAGGACCGCTGGTCCCCGCCGCATGCCGCGGTGAGCAGGGTCGCGTTGTTCGGCTCCGCCATGTCGACGCACGGTAGCATCGTCGATACCGTCGTGGGATCGGCGCTATGGCGGTCATGGCAGACCCGGATAGCCGCTGTACGAGTGCTCGGCCGCGACCGCCCGAACGTTGTCCAGGGCGGGTAGGGCCGACCCGGTGGCGGCCAGTTCCTCGGCGACGGCGGCGACGACGTACGGGGTCGCGAACGACGTGCCGCTCCACTGTGCCCATCCACTGTGGAAAGCCTCGTGGTGGATGTACGTACTCGTGACGTCGGCACCCGGGGCGGCCAGCGTGACCCAGTCACCGCGGTTGCTCCACGGGCAGACGTCGGTACCGTCGTGCGCCGCCACCGCCACGACCTGCCCGCTCCACGGCTCGCCCGTACCCGCGAACGCCGCGGGCCAGAACGTCGGACCGTGCTGGCCGTCGTTGCCGGCGGCGGCGACAACCACGCGGTCCTTGCCGTCGAGCAGCCCGTGCAACGCGTCGCGCAGCGCCAGCGGCGGCTGGTCGTCCAGCGTGAAACCGCCCAGCGACAGGTTGATCACCCGGTCGCCGCTGACCCGCCCCAGCGCGGCGATCAGATCGGCCTCGGTGCACACGCCGAACGTATCGAGCACGCGGACGATGCGTACCCGGGCATTGGCGGTCCGGCGCAGAATGACGCCCGCGATGAAGTTGGCGTGCCCGACGTCGCCGTCGATGATGCCGTCGTTGTCGACGTCCACATCGGACACGAAGTCGTCGGACTCGGCCGCGTACCGGCCCGTCGGAAGAGGACTGTCCCTCCACACGCCGGTGTCCACGACGGCGACCGCGTTGGCCGTGGCCGCGGGCGTCGCGAGGCTACCGCGCGGCTTGGCGACGGGCAGCGGTGGGCCGAAGGGTCCGCCATGCTCGATGGGCGCCGACACGAAGACGTGGTTGGGGCTGGCGGCGGACCGCTGATCGCCGGCTGCCTCGGCCCGCCGGCGTACGGTGCGGGCCGCCCGCGGTACGTCCAGACCGGCCACCCGGTAGCGCCGGATGCCGCTAGGGGCGTCCTCCTCCTCGGCGACGTCGGTCGCCCGGTGGCCCTGCTCACCGAGAACCTTGCGAGCCAGCCGGTAGTGATCGTCGCGAACCAGCAGCTCGTCGGCGACGTACCAGACCGCTGGCCTGCCCTCGGCCGTGTCAGCCCGTAGCCAGTTCAGCTCGCGCATGCGGCGGGCCCGTCGCTCGCGCCACTTGGCCAACCGATCTTCCGACACCGACATCTCGACTCCTCATCCTCGCTTCGGATATCGAGTAGATGGCATTTTCAGGTCACCGATACGACGGATTTCCGACAGTCGGGTGTCGATGGAACGATCGGGCGGTGCCCGCCCTGATGCTGGCGCCGGCCCCCGCCAGCCCGACCGGTGACGTCGACTGGGCTCTCGTGAACGTGATGGCCGACCCGCGCCGGGCCCGTGCGACGGCGGAGGCGGCGCTCGAGGCCGCGCGGCGCCGCCACGATCCGAACGAGCAGATGCGGGCCGAACGCGTGCTCGGGCTCGCCGCGCGGGAGCTGCACAACGCCGCCCAGGCCGCCGTCCACCTGCGCCGCTCGGTTCGCATCGGGGAGCTCCACGGGCTCGGCGAGCGGACCGCCGAGTCGCGGATGAGCCTGGCACTCGTGGAGGAGGATCTCGGCCGGCCGCACGCCGCGATCCGCGCGATCGACCGGGCCATCGCCGACCTGCGCGGGCTGCCGCTGGCCCGGGCGCGCATGCAGCGGGCGCTCATCCTGCGCCGGCTGGGCCGCGAGACGGAGGCACTGGCGGGGTACGGTGCCGCGCTGGCCGCGTTCCGCCGCTGGGACGACCGGCTCTGGCAGGCCCGGGCCTTGATGAACCGCGGAGTCCTGCACGCGCTACGGGGAGCGCTCCGGCACGCCGACGCCGACCTGCGCCGGGCCGAACGGCTCTACGCCGAGCTGGAACTGCCGGCCGCCGTCGCGCACGTGCGGCACAACCGCGGCTTCGTCGCCGCGCAGGCCGGCGACGTGTCGCGCGCCCTGACCTGGTACGACCGCGCCGATGAGCAGTTCCGGCGGGACGGCCCGCCGGTGGCCGCCCTGCTGGACCGGGCCGAGCTGCTCCTGGCGGCGCGGCTGCTGCCGGAGGCGCGGCAGGCCGCTCTCGTCGCGGTCCAGGCCTGTGCGGGTGGCCGGCTCGGGTCGCTGCTGCCCCAGGCGCGGCTGCTCGTGGCCCGGGCCGCGCTGGCCGCCGGGGATACGCGAGCGGCCGGCCCGTACGCACGGGCCGCGCGGCGCGAGTTCCGGCGTCAGGGGCGCGGACGCTGGGCGGTACTGGCGGACTACCTCGACTGGCTCGGCACGGGTCGGGCCGGGTTGGCGGCAGCCCGCCGGATCGCCCGGTCGCTGGCCGAAGCCGGCTGGGCCGAGGAGGCCGTCGAGGCCCGGCTGCACGCCGTCGAGCTGGCCGGCGCGCTGAACGGGCGGGCAGCGCGCGGTAGCCGGCGAGCGCGAGGAGCGAGCGGAGCGAGCCCCGCAGCCGCGAGCGAAAGGTCGGCACGGCGAGCGCGAGGAGCGAGCGGAGCGAGCCCCGCAGCCGCGAGCGAAAGGTCGGCACGGCGAGCGCGAGGAGCGAGCGGAGCGAGCCCCGCAGCCGCGAGCGAAAGGTCGGCACGGGATGCGGCGGTGGCGGAGCTCGCGGAGGCGGCGGGGCTGGTGCGTCGGGGACCGGTACGCCTGCGTGTACGAGCCTGGCACGCTACCGCGGTGGTCCGGCTGCACGCCGGTGACCGGCCGGGCGCCAGCCGGGCGTTGCGGCAAGGGCTGCGGCTACTCGACGAGTACCGAGCGGCGCTGGGCGCGACCGAACTGCGCGTGCACAGCTCGGCCGACGGTCACGACCTCGCCGTATTGGGACTGCGGCTGGCGGTGGCGGACGGGCGACCGCGCGAGGTCCTGGCCTGGGCCGAACAGTGGCGCGCCGCCACGCTCCGACTGCCGCCGCCACCGCCGTCGTACGGCGACGCGCTCGCCCGCGACCTGGCCAAGCTCCGGCGGGTACGGGCCGAGCTGGCCGCGACCGACGGGGAACCGGCCCGGCTTCGCCGGCTGACCGCGCGCCAACGCGCCCTGGAGGACGCCGTGCGCCGAGCCTCCTGGCGTGCGACCGGCGGTACCGGCGCCCGAACCGCGTCGCCCTCGATCGGCGCGGTGTGCGCCGGGCTGGGGGATCGGGCGCTGGTGGAGCTCGTCGAGCTGGACGGCGAGCTGCTGGCGCTGGTGGTGGCCGGCGGGCGGGTACGCCAGTACCAACTGTCCAGAATGGACACTGTAGAGCCCGAGGTGACCGCCCTGCGGTTCGCGCTGCGCCGGCTCGCCATGGGCTACGGCAGCCGGGCATCGCTCGACGCGGCCGAGCTCGGGGCACGGCACGCGGCAGGCCGGCTGGACGAGCTGCTGCTGATGCCGGTACGGCGGCAGGTCGGCGACCGGCCGTTGGTCATCGTGCCCACGGGAGCGCTGCACGGCATACCGTGGGCGGTCCTGCCGTCCTGCCGTGGCCGGCCGGTGGTCGTGGCGCCCTCGGCCACCGCGTGGTGGCGGGCCGCCCGCACATCGGCCACAGTGGACGGTCCGGTCGTGCTGGTAGCCGCGGAGACCCCGCCGCACGCGATGCCGGAGGTGGCCACGATCGCGGCGGGACTGCCGGAGGCGGTCACGCTCGTCGGCGACCGGGCGCGGGTCGTGGACGTGCTCGGTCATCTCGACGGCGCGGGCGTCGCCCATCTCGCCACGCATGGCGAGTTCCGGGCGGACAACCCGCTGTTCTCCCACCTGCTCCTGGCGGACGGACCGCTGACCGGGTACGACCTGATGCGCCTGCGCCGGCCGCCCGCGTTGACGGTGCTGTCCGCGTGCGATGCCGGGCTGTCCGCGGTACATCCCGGAGACGAGCTGATGGGGTTCGCCTCCGCCATGCTCGGGCTCGGCGCCCGAACGCTGGTCGCCAGCCTCGGCCCGGTCGACGACGAGGCGACCGTGACGCTGATGGTGGACCTGCACCGGCGGCTGTACGCTGGCACGCCACCCGCCGAGGCCCTCGCCGGCGCTCAGGCGGCGTCGACCGGATCGGTCGTCAACTTCGTGTGCCTCGGTGCCGGCTGACCGTCGTCGATCTGACAGGCGTGACGCGTATCACGACCCTCGGCACGCTGCTCTCCCGGACGTCCGTCCCCCTTCCCCGTCGATCTAGGACTTGTGCACATGGTTCGATCTCCAAACCACGTGCACGAGTCCTAGATCGACGGAGAGAGAGGGGGAGGTGTCTTCACTCCAGGAGAGGAGTAGCGACATGTCAACCGATTGGGTGGTCACGACCGCGGCCGAGCGCATCGGGCTCGACGCGCAGAAGCGGGGCGAGGCCACGTTCACGGTCACGAATCCGAACGGGCGAGCCGACCAGGCCGTCTTCGACGTCGTGCCGGGCAACGGCGCGGATCCCACGTGGTTCACCGTGGATGAGCCGCAGCGGCTGGTACGCGGTAACGCGTCGGTCGCGTACCTGCTGAAGGTCGCCGTGGCGCCGGGTGCGCCCGCCGGTGCGTATCCGATCCAGGGACGGGTGTACTCGGCGAATTCGGCGCCGGAGGAGAGCTCAGTCCTCAGTGGACGGGTGATGCTGGACGTCGAGCCCGAGCCCGAGCCGGTACGGCGGCGGATCCCGTGGTGGGTCGTTGCCGTTGCCGCGCTCGTCGCGATGGTGCTCGGCGTCGTCGGCTGGCTCGCCCTGACGCCCGACCCCGTGCCGTTGGCTACCGTTCCGGACCTGCTCGGGAAGACCGAGGCACAGGCCGTCGACGCTCTGCGCCGAGCGGGCCTGACGGCGGGCCGGGTCACTCACCGGCACAACCCCGCGAAGAACGACGCCGTGCTGACCCAGTCCGTGCAGGACGGCAACGCCGTCGCCCCGGGCACGCCGGTGGACTTCGAGGTGTCGGTGGCGCTGGCCGCGCCGACTCCGGCCACCCCCGCGAACGAGGCGAGATTCGCGCGTAATGCTGCCCCGCCGTTGACCTGGAAGCAGTCCCAGCCGTTCGTCACCATGTGGACGGTGTCCATCAGCGAGGAGTACTGCATCCTCAGGATCGGCGTCCCCGCTCCGGTGTGCGCCTGGATGCTGGTTGACGAACAGGCCACGAGTTCGCCGCTTGTGGACAAGCCCCAGCTGGCGTTTCTCTTCCCCGTCTCCGGTGTCTTTCCGGGGTTGTTCCACTCCGGACGGGTGCAGTGGACGGTGGTCGCCATCGACGACTTCGGCAACAAGGGTCCGTCCAGCGCCGCGGCCACCTACCAGATCAATCCCTGAGAGCCGATGGGCCGAGCGTCCGCGCACCAAGGTCCACGACCCGGCCCTTCAGCGCCCGGTCGGCGGTGACCACAATGGACGCTCGGCCCTCGCCGCCCTCGGCAACCAGCAGATCGACGATCGCGTCGTCTCCGGAGCTGGGCGCGGGCACCACGCGTACCCCCGGCACGCTGACCACGTCCCGGGCCTTGCCCTCGACGACCAGCACCACCTCGACGGGCGGGTCGACGGTCGGCAGGCCGGCCTCCGCGACGCGCACCAGCGCGTCGCGGAGACGTTCGGTCGCACCGGCCCGGTCCCGCCACCACCCGTCCGGTACCGAGCCCACCACGTTGGCGGCGTCGACGACGAGCAGGGTAGGGCGGTCCGGCACGACCGCCAGCCTAAGGCTTGGTCGCCGTCACCGTGGCCGGCGCGAGGCACATCACCCACCCCGAACTATTCGCAGGGCAAGGAAGAAGTCGACCCGGTCGGCGAAACTGTTCAGGTCCCGACCGGTCAGCTCCTCGATGCGCCCGATGCGGTACCGCAACGTGTTCACGTGCACGTGCAGTCCCTGGGCGCACCGGGTCCACGAACCGGAGCAGCCGAGGAACTCCTCGAGCGTGTGTACGAGGTCCGCGCCGTGCGTGCGGTCGTACTCCTCGAGCGGACCGAGCAACCGGTCGCGGAACGTTCGCCGGGCGGCGGCCGGCACGCCGGCCAGCAGCAGCAGGTGCGACGCGAGGTCGGCGGACGGTACGACGACCGCCGGTGCCGGCTGCGCGACGGCGTACCCGTGGGCGTGCCGCGCCTCGTCGAGCGCGCCGCGGAGCGCGCCCGCATTCACGGCTGGGTCGCTGACCCCGACCGCCAGCCGGCCTCGCGGACCGAGTCCCGCCTCCAGCACGCGTACCCGGTCCGCCAAGTCCTCCGCCACCGCGGCCGGCACAACCGCCGCGACCTCGTCACCGAGCCGGCCGACCGCCGCGACGGAGTAGGGCGGGCGGGCCAGTTCCTCGACGACCGCGACCGCCAGCTCGGGCGGCCCGCTCACCGTCGCCACGATGGCGCGCAGCGGCGAATCCGGCTCGAGGCCGCAGGCGACCAACCGGCTCTCCACCTCGGCATCGTCCACTGTGGATGACAGCGATCGCAGAAGGTGTTCGGCCAGCCGCCGCTCCACCCGCCGCGCCTCGTCGAGCTGCGCGCGTTCCAGCGCGGCCAGTGCGACCAGCTCCTCGACCGCCTCCGGCAGCGGGTCCGCACCGGCGGTCTCCTCGACCGCCAGGAACCAGCCGGCCAGCCGGTGCTCGGGCCGACCACCCGCCGGCAGCACGGTGAACCGCCGCCGCCGGCCGAGCGCCGCGTGGTGGGGCAGCCGGTCCGCGGTCAGGAAGGCACGAGCCAGGAGGGTACGGTCGTCGCCGGCCAGCTCGTCGACGCCGGCCACGAGCCGACCCGTGGCGGCCAGCACCCAGCACGCCATGCCCAGTTCGGACGCGACCCGCGGGAGCAGGTCGGCCAGCCGGTCGCCGCCGGCCATCGCCGCGATCAGGTCGCGGTGCCGGCCGAGCACGGTCGCGAGACCGCTGGCGCGTTCGGCGCCGACCTCGTCGGTGATGGTCCGGAACGACACCTCGACGGGTACCTCGAACAGCGGCAGCGAGTGCCGCTCGCATGCCGCGATTAGGTCGGCCGGCACCGAACCCAGCGCGGCGTCTCCCGCGCCGAGCGCCGAGACCTCGGCGGCCGCCAGCGCGGCGACGAACCGTTCGGAGTCGGCGGGGGTACGCCGCCACATCAGTCCCGTCAGCACCAGCTCGCCGCCGGTCAGGTAGCGGCCCGGGTCGAGCAGGTCGGTCGTGAACACGCGCCGGATCGGGCGGTCGAGATGCTCATCGCCCGCCAGCAACCGCAACCCCAGCGTGGGTCGGTCGAGCATGTCGCGCAGGCGCATCCGGTCCACTCCGCCCGTTTGTAGGATCCTCCAAAAGGATACGTGTCGAGCCCGCCCGGTTTCGGTGCGCGTGCCGCTACACCGCGAAGAGCGACGACTGGTCTACTGCGGTAGTGGCCGGCCTGGACTGGTTCAACTCACTCGCGCCCGAGGAAGCCGAACGGGAGCTGCTCGCGTGCTGCGCCTCCCACGCGTGGGCGCGCCGGGTCGCGGGCGGTCGCCCGTACCCGGACATCCAGTCCCTTGTGGACACGGGCGGCGCGGCCGTCGAGAGCCTGCCTTGGGCGGACGTCGAGCAGGCCCTGTCTGCCCACCCGCGGATCGGCGACCGGCTGGCGGGCGCCGGCCGCGACGCGGTCTGGTCGCGCCGGGAGCAGGCCGGCGTGGCGAAGGCGAACGACCGGCTGCTCGACGCGCTGGCCGAGGCCAATCGGGAGTACGAGGAACGCTTCGGTCACGTCTTCCTCATCTATGCCAGCGGGAACACCGCCCGGGGGATGCTGGCCGCGGCCCGCGAGCGGCTCACTCACGACGAGGCGACCGAACAGGACGTCGTTCGCGGCGAACTTGGCAAGATAACCCGGCTGCGGCTGGAAAGGTTGCTGGCATGACGCTGTCGACGCACGTGCTCGACACAGCTCGAGGAGAGCCGGCCGTCGGTGTGCCCGTGCGCCTCGACCGCGCCGACGACGCCGGCTGGGTCGCCGTCGCGAGCGGCGTGACCGACGGCGACGGGCGGCTGCGCGACTGGCTGCCCGAGGCGGCGTGGCAACGGGGCGTGTACCGCCTGGTGTTCAGCGTCGATGGTGAGTTCTTCCCCGAAGTGACCGTCGCGTTCCGGGTCGCCGAGCCGGACCGGCACTACCACGTGCCGTTGCTGCTCAGCCCGTACGGCTACACGACCTACCGGGGGAGTTGAGGCGTCATGGCGATCGTGCTCGGGGACAACCGGTACGGCAAGGCGGAGACGCGCCTCGTCCGGGTTGTCCGCGACGGCGCGCGGCACGAACTGCGGGACCTGACGGTCAGCGTGGCGCTCGCCGGCGACCTCGCCGCCTCGCACACCGACGGCGACAACTCGGGTGTGCTGCCCACCGACACCCAGAAGAACACGGTGTACGCGTTCGCGGGCCGGTACGGCGTCGGGGCGATCGAGGACTTCGCGCTGCGGCTGGCCCGGCACTTCGTCGACACGCAACCGAGCATCCACCAGGCCCGGGTGTCCATCGTGGAGCATGGCTGGCAGCGGCTCGGCCCGCACTCGTTCCAGCACTCCGGTGCGGAGACGCGGACCGCCACGGTCACCTGCGACGCGGACGGCGCCTGGGTGGTCTCCGGCGTCGCCGATCTGGTGCTGCTCAACTCGACCGGGTCGGAGTTCGTCGGGTTCGTCAAGGACGAGTACACGACGCTGCCCGAGGCGAAGGACCGTATCCTCGCCACGGCGGTATCTGCGCGGTGGCGGCACGCAGCCGCTTCCTCGTCCGACTGGGACGAGTCCTTCCGCGGCGCCCGGGAGCTGCTCGTGGCGTCCTTTGTGGACACGTACAGCAGGTCGTTGCAGCAGACGCTCTACGCCATGGGGCACCGGCTGTTGGAGGGGCGCCCGGAGCTCGCTGAGGTGCGGCTGGCCATGCCCAACCGGCACCACCTGCTCGTGGACCTGGCGCCCTTCGGGCTAGCGAACCCGAACGAGGTCTTCGTCGCCACGGACCGGCCGTACGGGCTCATCGAGGGTACGGTCGTCCGCGACGACGCGCCGCCGCCCGGCCTGGCGTGGTGGTGAACGTGGAGTTCCTGCAACCGTCCACATGGGACGACGCGCTGGCGGCGAAAGCCCAGCACCCCGAGGCGGTACCGATCGCCGGCGGTACCGACGTGATGGTCGAGCTGAACTTCGACCGGCACCGGCCGCCGGCCCTGCTCGACCTCACCCGGGTCGGCTCGCTCGCCGAGTGGTCGCCGGACGGCGGAGTGCTGCGGGTGGGCGCGGGTGTGACGTACCGGCGGATCATCGACGAGTTGGGCGGGCGGTTGCCCGGTCTCGCGATGGCTTCCCGCACGGTCGGCTCGCCGCAGATCCGCAACCGAGGCACGGTCGGCGGCAACCTCGGTTCGGCGTCCCCGGCCGGGGATGCCCACCCGCCGCTGCTGGCCTGCGACGCGGTCGTCGAGGTCGCCTCGGTCCGGGGCACCCGGCAGGTGCCGGTCGGCGAGTTCTTCACCGGGCCCAAGCGCAGCGTGCTCGAACCGGACGAGCTGATCGCCGCGATCCTGGTGCCTCCCGCGGAAGGACCCCAGCAGTTCGCGAAGGTCGGTACGCGTAACGCGATGGTGATCGCGGTGTGCTCGTTCGCCGTTTCCATCCACAGTGGACAGCAGCGGCTCGGTACCGGGATCGGCTCCGCGGCACCGACCCCTTTGCGGGCGCTGTCGGCCGAGGCGTTCGCCGCCGAGGCGCTGCCTTGGGACTCCGGCGGCCCGTTGCCGGAGGACGTGGCGCGGCGGTTCGGTGAGCTGGTGGCGGAGGCCGCGGTGCCGATCGACGACGTGCGCGGTACCGCGGCCTACCGGCGGCACGCGCTGGCGGTGCTCGCCCGGCGGACGCTGGCGTGGGCGTGGGGGGGTCTGTCATGAGGCTGACGTGCACGGTCAACGGCGAGGAACGGATCGCCGACGATGTCTGGCCCGGCGAGAGCCTGCTCTACGTGCTGCGCGAACGGCTGGGCCTGCCCGGCGCCAAGAACGCGTGCGAGCAGGGCGAGTGCGGTTCGTGCTCGGTGTACCTCGACGGCTCACTGGTGTGCGCGTGTCTGGTCGCCGCCGGGCAGGCCGAGGGCCGCACCGTGGTCACCGTCGAGGGCGTGGCCGGCGACGTCGTGCAGCGCGCGTTCCTGTCCGCCGGCGCTGTCCAATGTGGATTCTGCACGCCAGGTCTCGTCGTCGCGGTGCACGACCTGCTGGCCCGCAATCCGCGCCCGACCGATCCGCAGATCCGCGAGGCGCTGGCCGGCAACCTGTGCCGGTGCACCGGATACGAGAAGATCCTCGACGCGGTACGGCTGGCGGCCTCCGGATGATCGTCATCGAGGGATGCGCGGTCGCGACGGTCGACGCGGCGGGCACCGAGTACGCCGACGGCCACGTGGTGGTGGACGGTGACCGGATCGTGGCCGTTGGACCTGGCGCCTTCCTGGGTGACGCCGAGCGCGTCGACGGGCGCGGTTGCCTGGCCACTCCCGGGCTGGTGAACACGCACCACCACCTCTACCAGTGGGCCACCCGAGGGCTGGCGCAGCAGGCGGACCTGTTCGGCTGGCTCACCGAGCTGTACCCGGTGTGGGCCGGCATCGACGTCGAGAGCGTTGCCGCGTCGGCCCGGGCCGGGCTCGGCTGGCTGGCCCTGTCCGGCTGCACGACCACGACCGACCACCACTACGTGTTCCCGCGCGGGGCGGGCGACCTGCTGGCCGCGACCGTGGAGGCGGCGGGGGCGATAGGGCTGCGGTTCCACCCGGGCCGCGGCTCGATGGACCTGGGCGCGTCGGCCGGCGGTCTGCCACCGGACGACCTCGTCGAGGACACCGACGCGGCGCTGGTCGCGACCGAGGAGGCGATCGACCGGTACCACGACCCGTCTCCGTCGGCGATGGTGCGTATCGCGGTCGCCCCGTGCTCGCCGTTCTCGGTCACCGAACGGCTGATGCGCGAGGCGGCTGAGCTGGCGCGGCGACGCGGGGTGCGGCTGCATACGCACCTGGCCGAGACGGTCGAGGAGTCGACGTACTGCGCGGAGCGGCACGGCTGCACGCCGGTCGAGTACGCCGAGCGGCTCGGCTGGCTCGGTGACGACGTGTGGCTGGCGCACGGCGTGCAGTTGAAGGCCGCGGCCGTGGCGCGACTGGCGGCCACCGGTACCGGCGTCGCGCACTGTCCCAGCTCCAACGCGCGCCTCGGCGCGGGTATCGCGCCCGTGCGTGACCTGCTGGACGCCGGCGCGCCCGTGGGGCTCGGCGTAGACGGGGCCGCGTCGCAGGAGGCCGGCCAGCTCGGTGCCGAACTGCGGCAGGCGCTGCTGGCCGCTCGACTGCGGGGCGGCCCGACCGCGATGACGGCACGGGAAGCCTTGGCGCTGGCGACGACCGGCGGCGCCCGATGCCTCGGTCGCGCCGACGAGCTGGGCTCGCTCGAGCCGGGCAAGCTCGCCGACATCGCGCTCTGGCGGCTCGATACCCTCGGCCACGCCGGCATCGACGACCCGGTAGCCGCTCTGGTGCTCGGCTCACCCGCCCCGGTCGAGCTGCTGCTCGTTGGCGGAAGGCCCATTGTGGACCGTGGTCGGCTGTTGACGGCCGACGAGGAGGAGCTGGCCGCCTCGGCGCGCCGCCTGGCCATCGGGAGGTTGCGATGACCACAGTGGACCGCCGGGTCGACGTACCGGTGACCGGAGGGGTCGGTGGCAGCCCGGCACGGCCCGACGGGGTGCACAAGGTACGGGGGGAGTTCGCGTTCTCCTCGGACATGTGGGCCGCCGACATGCTCTGGGGCACCACGTTGCGCAGCCCGCACCCGCGCGCCCGGATCCGCGGCATCGACCTGACCAAGGCGCTCCTCGTACCGGGCGTGTATGCCGTCCTGACCCACGAGGACGTACCCGGTGTGAAGCTCTACGGGCTCGAGATCGTCGACCAGCCGGTGCTGGCGTTCGACGAGGTGCGGTACGAGGGTGAGCCGGTCGCGATCGTGGCCGCCGACCACCCCGAGACGGCTCGCCGGGCAGCGGCCCGGATCGCCGTGGACTACGACGTGCTACCGCCCATTGTGGACGCTGAACGGGCCCGCGACCCGGAGTCGCCGCGCATCCACCCCGGCGGCAACGTGCTGCGGCACGTACCGATCCGGCGCGGCGAGCCCGACACCGCTACCGCCGAGGTGGTCGTCGCCGGCGAGTACCGGGTCGGCATGCAGGACCAGGCGTTCCTGGGACCCGAGTCGGGTCTGGCCGTACCGGCCGAGGACGGCGGGGTGGACCTCTTCGTCGCGACCCAGTGGCTGCACGTCGACCAGAAACAGGTGGCCGCCTGCCTAGGACTGCGCCCGGAACAGGTACGCCTGACGCTGGCCGGCGTCGGCGGGGCGTTCGGCGCGCGCGAGGACCTCTCGATGCAGGTGCACGCCTGCCTGCTGGCAATGCACACCGGTCGGCCGGTGAAGATGATGTACGGCCGCGAGGAGTCGTTCTACGGCCACGTGCACCGGCACCCGGCCACGCTGCGGTACGAGCACGGCGCCACGCGGGACGGCCGGCTCGTCTACGTGCGCGCCGAGATCGTGCTCGACGGTGGCGCGTACGCCTCCAGTTCCACCGCGGTCTGCGCCAACGCCGCGACCCTCGGCATCGGCCCGTACGACGTGCCGAACGTGGCGATGGACGCGTACGTGGTCTACACCAACAACCCGCCGTGCGGGGCGATGCGCGGCTTCGGTGCGGTACAGGCGTGCTTCGCGTACGAGTCGCAGATGGACAAGCTGGCGGCGGCTCTCGGCCTCGACCCGGTCGAGGTACGGGTCCGCAATGCACTGTCCACAGGGGACCGGATGCCGACGGGTCAGGTCGTGGAAGGACCCGCCCCCGTCGCGGAGCTGCTCGCCCGGGTGCGGAACGCGCCACCTCCACCGGGCCGCGGCTCCGACATCCGCGAGCTGCCCGGCGGTGTCTCCAACACCACCCACGGCGAGGGTGTCGTGCGCGGTGTCGGCTACGCCATCGGCATCAAGAACGTCTGCTTCTCCGAGGGCTTCGACGACTACACCACGGCTCGCGTGCGGCTCGAGCTCGTCGGCGGCGAGCCCACCGCACTGGTGCACACCGCGGCCTGCGAGGTGGGGCAGGGGTTGGTCACGGTACAGGCGCAGATCGCGCGTACCGAGCTGGGCATCGAGCGCGTGGTGGTGGCGACGGCGGACACGTCGGTCGGCAGCGCGGGCTCGTCGTCGGCGTCCCGGCAGACGTACATGACCGGCGGCGCCGTGAAAGCCGCCTGCGAGGCGGTCCGTGCGCACCTCGAGCGGCGGCTCGGCCGGACGCCTGACGGCGAGGCGGACGTCGTCGCGGCGCTCGGCGACGGGGCGATCGAGGAGACCGTGGAGTGGCGGCACCGGCCGACATCGCCACTGGATCCGGTGACCGGGCAGGGCGACGCCCATGTGCAGTACGCGTTCGCCGCCCATCGGGCCACTGTGGACGTCGACACCGAACTCGGTCTCGTCCGGGTAGTCGAAATCGTCACCGCCCAGGACGTCGGCAAGGCGGTCAACCCGCAGGCGGTCGAAGGCCAGATCCACGGCGGTACGGCCCAGGGCCTCGGCCTTGCGCTGATGGAGGAGATCCAGGTGGTCGACGGCGTCGTGCGCAACCCGTCGTTCACCGACTACCTCATCCCGACGATCCTCGACATGCCACCGATGCGGGTGGACGTGCTGGAGCTGGCGGACCCGCATTCGCCGTACGGACTCCGTGGCGTAGGGGAGCCGCCCACGATCTCGTCGACCCCGGCGATCGTCGCCGCGGTCCGCGCCGCTACCGGCAAGCCGCTGACCAGGGTGCCGATCCGCCCGGAGCACCTTATCCAGGGTTTAAGAACCTGATCCCGTACGTTAAGAACTGCTCATCTTCGTTGACACTGTCTGCCACCAAGGCAACGATGACCATCGGGGTGAGGGCAACGCGTCCTGAATAGGGCGGAGGCCCCTCCGTGTCCCGACGAGCAAGCCGCCAGCCTCGCCACGGCCGGCCCCGGCGTGGACGAGTTCTCTTCACGATCTTGGTCACCGCCGGTCTCGTACTGGCCGGTTCAGCCACCGCCCTGTCCAGCCAATGGTGGGGCCGGCCCAGTCGTTCCCCGCTGTCTTCCCTCGAGGCCCAGCGGCTCGACGGCAACAACAACAACCGCTTCCACCCCGACTGGGGTCGCGCCGGCACCGCCTACACCCGGGTGGCGCCGGCCCGGTATGCCGATGGCCACAGCGCGATGGTCGACGGCCCCAACGTGCGGTTCATCAGCAACCGCGTGTTCAACGACACCAGCCAGAACATCTTCTCCGAGGGCCGGGTCACCCAGTGGGGTTTCGTGTGGGGCCAGTTCCTGGATCACACGTTCGGCCTGCGGAACGACGCCGGTACGGCGGCGAACATCGCGTTCGACGCGAACGATCCGCTGGAGTCGTTCACGAACGACCTGGGCACGATCCCGTTCGTCCGGTCGGCGGCCGCCCCCGGTACCGGGGTCACGAACGCCCGCGAGCAGATCAACACGATCAGCTCGTACATCGACGCGGGTGCCGTATACAGCGATAGCGACACCCGCCTCGAGTGGCTGCGCGCCGGCCCGCTCGACGGCAACCTCGGCAACAACCGGGCGGAGCTGCTGCTGCCGAACGGACTGCTGCCCAGCAAGGCCAGCCGCGGCGATCCGGCCAAGGCACCCACGATGGCCATCGACGGCCGGCTGCTCGCCGACCCGAACCAGGCGTTCGTCGCGGGCGACGTACGGGCCAACGAGAACATCGCGTTGACCGCTACGCACACGCTGTTCGCGCGTGAGCACAACCGCATCGTGTCCAAGCTGCCGCGGTGGTTGAGCGAGGAACAGAAGTTCCAGATCGCCCGGAGGATCGTGATCGCGGAGCAGCAGTACATCACGTACACCGAGTTCCTGCCCGCGATGGGCGTGCGGCTGGCGTCCTACCGTGGCTACAACCCCCGGGTCAACGCGAGCCTGAGCAACGAGTTCGCGACGGTCGGGTACCGGGCGCACAGCCAGATCCACGGCGAGCTCGAGGTCGAGGCCGAGGCCGACCGGTACACCGCCGAGACGCTCGAGGCGCTCGAGGAGGCCGGGGTCGAGGTCGAGACCAGTGCGGACGGCGAGGACGTCGAGTTCGTCATCCCGCTGAACGTCGCGTTCTTCAACCCGAGCCTGGTGCCGGCGCTGCAGCTCGGCCCCCTGCTGAAGGGGATCGGCAGCGAATCGGAGTACAACAACGACGAGCAGATCGACAACCAGCTGCGCAGCGTGCTGTTCCAGGTACCGGTGGCGGACAACCCCGAGTGCCTGGACGGGCCGGAGTTGGCAGACTGCTTCAACGGCGTCGTCGACCTCGGCGCGGTCGACGTGGAGCGCGGCCGTGACCACGGGATGCCGAGCTACAACGACCTGCGCCGGGCGTACGGCCTGTCGCCCAAGCGGTCGTTCCGCGCGATCACCGGCGAGGCGAGCGAGGAGTTCCCAGCCGGCTACGACATCAACAACCCGGACCAACTCGAATTCACCGAGCTGTCCGACGTCGACGGCAACCCGATCGAGCTCGGCAGCGAGGAGGCGGACACGTCGGCCACTCGCGGGGTACGGACGACCCCGCTGGCCGCGCGGCTGAAGGCGATCTACGGAACCGTGGACAAGGTGGACGCGTTCGTCGGCATGGTGGCCGAGCGGCACGTCGAGGGAGCGGAGTTCGGCGAGCTGCAACTGGCCATCTGGCGCAAGCAGTTCCAGGACCTGCGCGACGGCGACCGGTTCTTCTACCTCAACGACCCCGGGCTCAGCCTGATCCGGCGGACGCTCGGTATCGACTACCGACACTCGCTCGCCGAGATCATCGCGGCGAACACCGACCTGCGGCTGTCCGACCTGTCGGAGAACGTGTTCATCGTGTCCGAGGAGCCGGCCGGCGGCGAGCAGCCGGAGGCCAACCAGTCCGGTGACTCGGATCCGGCCGCCACCCCGGCCCCGACCCCGTCGGTCCGGCGGCGCAGGAGGTAGTTCGCGCGATACTGTCACGAACGTGACCGAGATCCTCACCGGCGAGGCCCGGGCGTTCGTGGTGGACCTGCAACAGCGGTTCGGCGCCCGGCGGGACGAGCTACTCGCCCGCCGGGCGGCGCGCCGAGCGGAGGTGGCGCGGACCGGCCGGCTCGACTTCCTGCCGGAGACCGCGGGCGTCCGCGCCGCCGAGTGGACGGTGGCGCCCGCACCCGCCGACCTGACCAACCGGCGCGTCGAGATCACCGGGCCGACCGAGCGCAAGATGGCCATCAACGCGCTGAACTCCGGGGCCAACGTCTGGCTCGCCGACCACGAGGACGCGAACACCCCGCATTGGTCCAATGTGGTCGGTGGACAACTGAACCTGTACGACGCCATCCGTGGCACGATTTCGTACGACGGACCGGATGGCCGGCACTACGCGCTGGGAGACGGTCCGCACCCGACGATCGTCATGCGTCCCCGTGGCTGGCACCTGCCCGAGCGGCACATCATGGTCGACGGCCAGCCGGCGGCCGGGGCGCTCGTCGACTTCGGGCTCTACTTCTTCCACAACGCGCGGGAGCTGCTCGCCCGCGGCAGCGGCCCGTACTTCTACCTGCCGAAGATGGAGAGCCACCTCGAGGCGCGTCTCTGGAACGACGTGTTCGACCACGCCCAGGACGCCTTGGGCATCCCGCGCGGGAGCATCCGGGCGACCGTGCTCATCGAGACGATCCCGGCCGCGTTCGAGATGGACGAGATCCTGTACGAGCTGCGTACGCACGCCTCCGGGCTCAACGCCGGCCGCTGGGACTACCTGTTCAGCGTCATCAAGTACTTCCGCGACCAGGGGACCGCGTTCGTCCTCCCGGACCGCGGGTCGGTCACGATGACCGCGCCGTTCATGCGGGCGTACACCGAACTGCTCGTCGCCACCTGCCACCACCGCGGCGCGTTCGCGATGGGTGGGATGGCCGCGTTCATCCCCAGCCGCCGCGACCCCGAGGTGAACGCGGTAGCCCTGACGAAGGTACGGGAGGACAAGGAGCGGGAGGCGCGCGACGGCTTCGACGGCTCCTGGGTCGCCCACCCGGACCTCGTCGAGATCTGCCGCGAGGTGTTCGACAACGCGCTCGGCGAGCGTCCCAACCAGCTCGACCGCCACCGCGACGACGTATCGGTCACCGCCGCCCAGTTGCTCGACGTCGTCAGCACGCCGGGTGAGGTCACCGAGGCGGGGGTACGCAACAACGTGTCGGTCGCCCTGCAGTACCTCGCCGCGTGGCTGGGCGGCAACGGCGCGGTGGCCATCAACAACCTGATGGAGGACGCGGCCACCGCCGAGATCTCCCGGTCGCAGATCTGGCAGTGGGTCCACAATGGAGTGGTCGCCGAGTCCGAGGTGCGGCGCATCCTCGACGAGGAGGAGGCCGCGCTGGGATCCGGGTTCGAGGCCGCGCGGACGCTGTTCGAGCAGGTCGCGCTCGCCGACGACTTCGTGGACTTCCTCACGCTGCCGGCGTACGAGCTGATCGACTGATGCTCCCCGCCGAGGTGTACGCCGACCTCGACCGTCGACTCGCCGGGGTCGACGAGCTGCTGCGCCGGCGCTACCCCGGGGACGTGCCCGGCCGGCAGCCGGTGCACACGGTGTACGTGCCGGCCGACCGGGTGCGCTCCGGGATCGTCGCGGATTGGGGCGCCGCTGCCCTGGCCGCGCTGGACGCTCATCCGCCGCTGCCGTTCAGTGCGGAACTGCGCGAGCGGGTGGTCGCGAAGCTGGCCGCCGAGCCGATCGAGGACCTGCGGATCGACTTCGAGGACGGGTACGGCGTGCGCTCCGACGCCGAGGAGGACGCGGCCGTCCGTTCGGTCGCCGCGGCTCTGCCGGACTGCTTCTCCGTTGGGATCCGAGTCAAGTGTCTGGAGGCCGCGACCCGGCGGCGGGCAGTCCGCACGCTCGACCTGTTCCTCGACTCCATCGAGTCGCTGCCCTCCGGCTTCGTCGTCACCTTGCCGAAGGTGAGCGACGCCGCCCAGGTGGCCGCCATGGCCGTCCTGTGTGGACAGTTGGAGCAGGCACACGGCCTGCCGGACGGGGTACTGCGCTTCGAGCTGCAGATCGAGACGCCACCGGCCGTGCTGGCCGCCGACGGTACCGCGACCGTCGCGCGGATGATCCACGCCGCCGATGGCCGCTGCACCGGCCTGCACTACGGGACGTACGACTACAGCGCCGCCTGCGGCATCGCCGCCGGCCAGCAGAGCCTCGATCACCCAGTGGCCGACCACGCCAAGGCGGTCATGCAGGTGGCCGCGGCCGGTACCGGGGTGCGGCTGTCCGACGGCTCCACGAACATCGTGCCGGTCGGGGACACCGCGGCCGTCCACGCGGCCTGGCAGGTCCACGCGGCTCTCGTCCGCCGCTCGCTCGAGCGCGGGTTCTACCAGGGCTGGGACCTGCACCCGGCCCAGCTGCCGACCCGGTTCGCGACGACGTACGGCTTCTACCGCTCCGGCTCGGCGGAGGCGGCCCGTCGCTTGGCTGCCTATCTCGATCGTCGCTCCAGCGGCATCCTCGACGAGCCGGCGACCGCCCGCGCACTGGCCCGGTTCCTCCTGCGCGGCCTGGACTGCGGCGCGTTGGACCCGACTGAGGTCGTCTTCGACCGCCCCCTCCTGGAGTCGCTGTGACACCGCTTTGCTCTGCGCACCGATGCGCAACTTTGTTTACTCCTGGTAGGCAGAGCAAAGCGAGACGAACGTGACCTATGACCTGGTCGTTCGCAGCCGGCGCACCGTGCTGCCGGACGGAGAGCGGGCTGCTGCGGTATGCGTCCGCGACGGTCGGATCGCGGCGATCGAACCCTACGGCGCCGCAACCG
>Ga0209382_10003337_pt1 | contig 22316 bp, 25 predicted proteins | sample SoiMetdeltSBSDD5_FD_187599 | JGI IMG/M metagenome (GOLD analysis project Ga0209382, IMG submission 187599) | Bulk soil microbial communities from a Populus tree surrounding site in Tennessee, USA - Soil MetaG P. deltoides SBSDD5 (SPAdes) (version 2) | ecosystem: Environmental > Terrestrial >...
AGGTGGACGGTGTTCGCGCCGAGCACCGCCTGAGTCTGCGGCCACTGCCCGGCCGGGAGCAGGTGCACGAACGGCTCGGTCGCGAAGGCCTCGGCGTACGCCTCCCGAAGCCGCTCGGCGGTCAGTCCCTCGACCGCCGGACCGGAGCAGGTGGCCAGGATGCCGCGGGCCATCGGCGCCAGCACCGGCGTGAACGACACCGACACCTGCGACCCGCTCACCGCGGACAGGTTCTGCTCGATCTCGGGCGTGTGCCGGTGCACGCCACCGACCCCGTACGCCGATGCGGAACCCATCACCTCGGCACCGAGCAGGTGCGGTTTCGGGGCCTTGCCGGCGCCGGACGTGCCGCTGATCGCGACGACGACCAGGTCGCCCGTGACCAGCCCGGCCTGCACGGCGGGCAGCAGCGCGAGCGTCGACACGGTCGGGTAGCACCCGGGTACGGCGACCCTGGTCGCGCCCTTCAGCACGTCACGCTGCCCGGGCAGCTCGGGCAGGCCGTACGGCCACGCGCCGGCGTGCTCGCCGCCGTAGAACTCCTGCCAGGCCGCCGGGTCGGTGAGCCGGAAGTCGGCGCCGCAGTCGACCACCAGCACGTCGTCGCCGAGCTGATCGGCGATCGCCGCGGACTGGCCGTGCGGCAGCGCGAGGAACACCACCTCGTGCCCGGCGAGCGTGCCGGCACTGGTCTCGGCCAGCTCGCGGCCCGCCAGCGGGACCAGGTGCGGGTGGTGGGCGCCCAGCGTCGTACCGGCGTTGCCGCCGGCGGTCAGCGCCCCGACCTGTACGTTCGGGTGCGTGGCGAGCAGCCGGAGCAGCTCTCCCCCGGCATATCCGCTCGCTCCGGCGACCGCGACCGTGACCGTCATGTGAATGAGTATGTCATGGCCTGCATGATCATCCAACAGCAATACCGCGTGATGCGCATGTCACAGTTCCGGGCCGGCCCGTGTCCACTAGGTTCGGTGGTGGCACGCGAGTGGAGGACAGGTGACCGTACCGGAACAGGACACCGACGAGCTGGCCCGCGAGTTCGCCGAGCACCGCCGTGCGCTGGTGGGCGCCGCGTACCGGATCGTCGGGTCGGTCGCCGATGCCGAGGACGTCGTCCAGGAGGCGTGGCTGCGCTGGGCTGACGCCGACCGCAGTGACGTCCGGGACGTGCGCGCATACCTGGTCACAGTGACCGGCCGGCTGGCGCTGAACAAGCTGCGGCAGCAGAAGTCCCGGCGCGAGTCGTACGTCGGACCCTGGCTGCCGGAACCGGTCGCGACCCATGTCGCAGACCCGGCCGCCGATCCTGAACTGGCCGCCGAGATGGCGGACTCGGTGTCGATGGCGATGCTGGTGGTGCTGGAGTCGCTGTCCCCGCTGGAACGGGCCGCGTTCGTGCTGCGCGAGGTGTTCGACCTGCCGTTCAGCGAGATCGCCGCCACGTTGGACCGCTCCGAAGCCGCGGTCCGGCAGCTCGCGCACCGGGCCCGCTCGCACGTACACGCCCGGCGCCCGCGGCAGGCGGTCGACCGGGCCCGGCACGCGGAGGCGACGGCGCGGTTCCTGCAGACGGCGAACGACGGCGACGTCGAGGGCCTGATCTCGCTGCTCGCCCCGGACGTGGTGCTGGTCAGCGACGGCGGCGGCAAGAAGCGTGCCGCCCTGCGGCCGATGTACGGCCCGGAGAAGGTGGCCCGCTGGATGATCGCGATCATCGAACGGCCGGACATCGCGGACCTGCAGATCCGCGTCGTCGAGCTGAACGGCGAGCCGGCGATCGTCGCATACGCCGGTGACGCGCCGGACACCGTCGGGTTCGTCGAGATCGGCGCCGACGGCATCGTCTCCGCGATCTACCTGATGCGGAACCCGGACAAGCTCGGCGCTGTGCCGCGGCTCGGTCAGCTGCCGGCCTGACCCGACTCGCGGGCGGGGCCGCCGAAGGTGCCGGACGTGAGCGTCTCGTAGGACCGCCGGACGATCGTCTCCAGCACCTCGAGGTCGATGTCGTCGAGGTTCTTGAGGTAGAGGCAGCCGACGCCGGTGGTGTGCGGGCCCAGCTTCTTCAGCAGGTCGGCGTGGGCGCCGATGCCGTCCGAGAGGTAGACCGTCGTCGCGGCCGCACGTGCCGCGAAGCCGGCAGCGGCGCTGTCACCCTCGCGGCCGCTCGCGTACTTGTAGTGGTACTGGCCGAACCCGACCACGGTCGCCCACATCCGCGGCTCCTCGCCCGTGACGCGGTGCATCAGCTCGAGCATCGTCTCGGCGTCACGGCGGCGTCGCGCCGAGCGCACCGTGCCGAGATACTCCGTCACCTGCTTGCTGGTCATGGCGGCATCGTCCCACGCCGTTGGATAGGATGGCTTCCTGCGAACCAGTCGCATAAGGAGGCTGTGCCAATGGAGATCCGGTTCAGCGCCGTCCCGGCCGAGGATGCGCTGTCACCCGCGCTGCGGGCCGACCTGCTCGACACCTGGGTGGCGGCGACCGACGCGGGTGGCGCAGTGGGGTTCACCCCGCCCGCCCCGGTGCCCGCCGTCGCCGCGACCCTCGACGAGGCGCTGGCCAAGGTCGCGGACGACACCGACGCACTCGGCGTGCTCTACGCCGGCGACCGCGCGGTCGGCATGGGCCTGCTGGTCGACAACGGCTCGCACCTGCGCCCGCACTGGCGGACGGTGCTACGGGTGATGGTGCATCCGGAACACCAGGGCTCGGGCGCCGGCGCGGTGCTGATGAATGGGCTGCACGGGATGGCGGCGGACCTCGGCCTGGAGCACCTGCAGCTCACGGTCCGGGACGGGCTGGGCCTGGAGGAGTTCTACAAGCGGTTCGGGTACCGGGTGGTGGGACGGCACCCGGGAGCGATCCGGGTAACGCCCGGCGACGACCGGGATGAGGTCATGCTGGTCGCCGACCTGCGCTCCTGACCCTGGTCACAAGAGCCCGACGAACGACGACACGCCTGGTTAGAACGGCCCGATGAACGGAAGTGTCAGGGGCCTGAGGTGGCGGTGGCTGAGGTGCGGCGGGGGTCGGCGGCGGCCGTGAGGCCGGTGGACGGTTCCCAGAGGCAGGCGGCGACACCGCCGAAGTACATCGAGTGTGCCGGCATCTCGCGGGTCGGGAGCGGCAGGTCGGCGGGCAGGTCCAGGTCGGTCTCGTGGTCGACCTGGACGTCGTCGCGGACCCGGACGTGCAGCCGCGGGTAGCGGATCGCGGCGGACAGCTCCAGGCCGCCGTGCGCGAACAGCGCGTAGGTCTGCGCGAGCGCGGTCGGGATCCGGTCCGAGCCTGGTGAGCCGATCGCGAGCACTGCGCCGTCGGCGTCACGGCGGGCCACGGTCGGGGCCATGTTCGAGGTGAGCCGGGTGCCGACCGGGAGGCTGTGCGGGCCGCCGTGCAGCAGTTCCTGCTCCCCCAACGCGTTGTTCATCCAGAACCCGAGCCCCGGGGCGAGGACGCCGGCGCCGTACCCGGACGACACTGTCACCGCGCAGGCGTCGCCGGCGTCGTCCACCACCGAGACGGTCGCGGTGCTCGGCGAGGTGAGCGCGCGCGGGTCGCCGGCCGCGGACAGCTCGAGCAGGTTCTGGCCCGCCAGCCGGCGCTGGTCCTCACGGTCCAGCTCGGCGAGCCGGCGACCGAGCACCGCATGCTGTACGTCGACCAGCCGGGCGACCTCGTCCGGCGTCCAGCCGCCCTTGGCCGGGACGCCGTCCAGCAGCGCCATCATCGCGGCGAGCGCGACCCCGCCGACGGCCGGCAGCGGGTTCGTGGCGAGCCGCCAGCCGCTCTGCTCGACGACCAGCGCCGGGCGCACCACGGCCTGGTACGCCGCCAGGTCGGCCGCGGTGAGGATGCCGTCGTGCGCGGCCATGTCCGCGACGAGCAGCCGCGCCAGGTCGCCGGTGTACAGCGCGTCGGCGCCCTCGCCGGCGATCAGCTCGAGCGCATCCGCGAGGTCCGGGATCAGCACCGTGTCACCGGCGCCGAGCACCTCGCCGTCCGCGTCGTGCACGACCGCGCGGCTCTCCGGCTGCCAGCCGAAGATGATCTCGTGCGCGTAGCTGAGGTAGTACGCCGAGGTCGGGCCCAGCGGGAAGCCGGCCCGGGCGACCTCCACCGCCGGCCGGACCACCTCGCGCCAGGGTGCCTTCCCGTACCGCCGGTGTGCCACGTCGAGGGCCTTCAGCGCACCCGGGGTGCCGACCGAGCCGTGCCCGACGGTCATCGTGGTGCCGCCGCCGTACTCGGTGCTGACGTCCCAGACGCCGTGCCCGAAGCGTTCGGCGGGCAGCCCTCGGCCGGGCATCTCCACCCAGCCGTCGACGGTGACCGGGTCGCCACCGGGTGGCTGCACGGTGACGAACCCGCCCGCGCCCGGCGACACCACGCCGATCTCGTTGACCATCGTCACCAGCGTCGCCGCCAGCGCCGCGTCGACCGCGTTCCCGCCCTCGGCCGCGACCCGGACGCCGGCGTCCGCGGCCACCTCGTTCGGCGCCGCGACCGCGACCCGGGTGGTCATGTCTAGGCCACGCGCTGGACAGCGCCGAACCGGTCGACGGCGACCTGTACGGCGGCCTGCCGCGCGTCCGCGACCTCGGCCTCGGTCAGTGTCCGGTCGCTCGCGCGGAACCGCAGCGCGAACGCCAGCGACTTCTTGCCCTCACCGATCTGCTCGCCGGTGTAGAGGTCGAACAGCCGGACCGACTCCAGCAGCTCGCCCGCGCCCTCGGCCAGTGCGGCCTCGACCTCGGCCGCGGGCACGTCCGCCGGCACGATCAGCGCGACGTCCTCCTTCGCCACCGGGTACGACGAGAAGGGGCTCGCGGCAACCATCTGGGGGCCGGCCGCGATCAGCCGGTCCAGGTCGAGCTCGACCGCGGCGGACCGCGCCGGCAGCCCGTACGCCTGGCAGACCTTCGGGTGCAGCTCGCCGGCATGCCCGACGACAGACTCGTCCCCCCGATCGCCGAGCAGCACCTCCGCACAGCGACCGGGATGCCACGGGGCCAGCTCGGCGTTGCGGACCGAGACATCGACCCCGACCGCGGCGGCGACCGTGCGGGCCGCCTGCACCGCGTCCGCCCAGGTCTGCGGCTCGCCCTTCCCCCACCAGCCGGCCGGGACCCGCTTGCCGGTGAGCACGATCCCGAGATGGGCCGGCTGCTCCGGCAGTGCGTCGTACAGGGCCTGGAGCTCCTCGTCGCTGGGCCGGCGCTCGACCGACGGCAGCGGCGCCGGCCCGCTGTCCAGCCGGCGCTTGAACACCAGTGCGCTCTGGAACAGTGCCAGGTCGGTCTGGCCGCGGCCGATGTTGCGCGCGGCCGTCTTCAGCAGCCCCGGCAGCAGCGTGGTCTGCAGCGCCGGCTCCTCGTCGGACAGCGGGTTGGTCAGTCGGACCGTGCTACGGCGCGCGTCGTCGGCCGGCAGGCCGAGCGCGTCCAGGTCGGCGTCTCCGAGGAACGGGTACGACACGACCTCGACCAGCCCGGCGCCGACCAGCGCCTGGGCGACGCGACGGCGGCGCTGCTGCACCACGGTCAGCCCGTGCCCACCCGGTGCCGCGGGTAGCACCGACGGCACCTTCTCGTACCCGTAGAGCCGGATGACCTCCTCGGCGAAGTCGTTCGGGTCGCGCAGATCCGGCCTCCAGGTCGGCGGGGTCACGCTCAGGTGCTCGCCGGCCGCGCCGGAGCCGCGCTTGACCTCGCAACCGACCGCGGTCAGGTGCGTGACCGTCTCGGAGACACTGATCGGCGCACCGGCCACGCTGCGCACGTGGTCCACCGGGATCGTCACCGGCTCGCGCGGGCTGGACGTGTCGATCACGGTCTGCTCCGGCGCGATGGTGCCGCCGGCCAGCTCGGTCAGCAGGTCCGCGACCCGCTGCGCGGCGTACGCCGGCAAAGCCGGGTCGACGCCGCGCTCCCAGCGCTTCGCTCCCTCGGTGGACAGCTTGTGCCGTCGCGAGGACCGGGCGATCACCACCGCGTCGAAGTGCGCGGACTCGATCACCACGTCGGTGGTCGCCGCCGAGATCTCGGTGGACGCGCCGCCCATCACCCCGGCCAGGCCGATCGGCCCGGAGTCGTCGGTGATCAGCAGGTCCTCGGGGTCGAGATCGCGGGTCTGGTCGTCCAGCGTGACCAGCTTCTCGCCGGCCTGCGCGCGTCGTACGACGATGTCCCCGGCCAGCCGGGCCCGGTCGTAGCCGTGGATCGGGTTGCCGAGCTCCAGCATCACGTAGTTGGTGACATCGACCGCGACCGAGATCGGCCGCATCCCGGCCAGCATCAGCCGCTGCTGCATCCAGCGCGGGGTCTGCGCCTTCGGGTCGATGCCGGTCACGGTCCGGGCCACGAACACCGGGCAGGCGTGGTCGTCGTCGATCCGGACGCCGTAGCCGCCGGTCACGCCGGTGCCGGTCAGCGGCACCGCCGCTGGGTCGCGGTACTCCACGCCGTACGCGGTCGCCACCTCGCGCGCGACACCGCGGATCGACAGGCAGTAGCCGCGGTCCGGGGTGACCGCGATGTCCAGCACGTCGTCGCGCAGGTGCAGCCGCTCGACCGCGTCGTCACCCGGCTTCGCCTCGTGCTTGCCCAGCACCAGGATCCCGATGTGGTCGTCGCCCATCCCGAGCTCACGGGTCGAGCAGATCATGCCGTCCGAGACGTGCCCGTAGGTCTTGCGCGCCGAGATCTCGAACCCGCCGGGCAGCACCGCGCCGGGCAGCACCGCGACGACCAGGTCGCCGACCTCGAAGTTGTGCGCGCCGCAGACCACCCAGCGCGGCTCGTCCTCACCGGTGTCCAGCGAGCACCAGCGGACCGTCTTGCCGTTCGTGTGCTCCTCGATCTCGTACGAGAGCACCCGGGCGATGACCAGCGGGCCCTTGATGTCCGCACCGGCCTCGACGACCGTCTCGACCTCGAGACCGGCGTTGACCAGCTTGTCGGCCACGTCCCGGCCGGTCACCCCGGCCGGCAGGTCGACGTACTCGGTCAGCCACGACAGTGGGACCCGCATCAGATCTCCATCCCGAACTGGCGGCTGAACCGCACGTCACCCTCGAGCATGTCCCGCATGTCCTCCACGCCGTTGCGGAACATCAGCGTCCGCTCCAGCCCCATCCCGAACGCGAAGCCCGAGTACCGGTCGGTGTCGACGCCGCAGGCCTGCAGCACCCGCGGGTTCACCACACCGCAGCCGCCCCATTCGATCCAGCCCTCGCTGGAGCAGGTCCGGCACGGCCGGTCCGGGTTGCCGACGGACTCGCCGCGGCAGACGAAGCACTTCAGGTCCACCTCCGCCGACGGCTCGGTGAACGGGAAGAAGTTCGGCCGCAGCCGCGACTCCAGACCCTCGCCGAACATCTGTACGACGAAGTGGTCCAGGGTGCCCTTCAGATGCGCCAGCGAGATGCCCTCGTCCACGACCAGGCCCTCGACCTGCATGAACACCGGCGAGTGCGTCGCGTCCAGCTCGTCGGTGCGGTAGACCCGGCCCGGGCAGATCACGTAGATCGGCGGCTCGCGCGTCAGCATCGTGCGGGCCTGCACCGGCGACGTGTGCGTGCGCAGTACCACCCCCGACCCCGGCGGGTCCACGAAGAAGGTGTCCTGCATCTGCCGCGCCGGGTGGTCAGGCTGGAAGTTCAGCGCGTCGAAGTTCAGCCACTCGGCCTCCGCCTCGGGCCCCTCCTCGACGTCCCAGCCGAGCGCGGTGAACACGTCCGCGATCTGCTCCGAGATCAGGCTGAGCGGGTGCCGGGCACCCAGCTGCGGGGTGTGCCAGGGCAGCGTCACGTCGATCCGCTCCTCGGCCAGCATCCGCTGCTCGTGCTCGGCCTCGAGTACCTCGAGCCGCTTCGCGTACGCCTCGGTGAGCGTCTTGCGCGCACCACCGACCCGTTGGCCGGCCTCCTTGCGCGCCTGCGGCGGAAGGGCTCCGATCTCGCGGTTCGCCAGCGCCACCGGCGAGCGGTCGCCGAGGTGCTGCTGCTTCGCCTCGGTCAGCGCCGCCAGGTCCGCGGCATCCGCGAACGCCTCGAGCGCCTCATTCTGGATCCGCGCGATCTCCTCGGCGTGCAGGGGCGTGACCTCGACCGGGTCGTAGTTCGTGTTCGGGCCCGACATGGTTCCCTCTCGGGTCATCGGTGGACTGGCTGGGTAGTGGCTCAGAAGTCTATGAATCAGCCGTACGCCGCTGGGCACGGGCCGACGCGTACAGGCAGACGGCTGCCGCGGTGGCCAGGTTGAGGCTCTCCGCGCGGCCGTGGATCGGCACCCGGACCACCCGGTCGGCCAGCGTGGTGACGCTGTCCGAGAGCCCGTGCGCCTCGTTGCCGAACAGCCAGGCCGTGGGTGTGGCCAGACCGCCCGCGTCGATCAGGTCGTCCAGGTCGGTGTCGCCCTCACCGTCCGCGGCGAGCACCTGCAGGCCGAGGTCCTCCCGCCAGCCACCGACCGCGGCTTCGACCTCGGCCTCGAGGCTGATGGGCAGGTGGAACACGCTGCCGGCACTGGCCCGGACCGCCTTCGGGTTGTGCGGGTCGACCGACTCCGTGGAGAACACCACCGCCTCCGCGCCGGCCGCGTCCGCGCACCTGATCAGCGTTCCGGCGTTGCCGGGGTCGCGGACCTGGACACCGACCGCGACCAGCCGGGCGTCACGTCGTACCGCCTCCTCCAGCGGTACGTCGACCAACCGGCAGACCGCGACGACGCCCTGCGAGGTGACCGTGTCAGTGACCGCGTCGAGCGCGTCGTCGTCCACCGGCAGCCAGGGCGTGCTCGCCGCCCGGGCCAGGTTGCGCAGGTCGCGGTGCCGGTCCTCGGCTCCGGACGCGGCGTACACCTCGATCACCAGCCCGGTGCGCAGGGCCTCCCGGACCGCCTGCGGCCCCTCGGCTAGGAACCGCCCGGACTTGTGCCGGAACGTGCGCGTGCCGAGCCTGCGGGCCTGCTTGATCCGCGTCGACCGCGGAGTCAGCATCAAGTCCTCCTGGCCCGGCTCGCGCGTGGTCAGGCCGCCTTGTCGTCGTTCTTGGGAAGGCTCGCCTTGGACAGCTCGACCAGCTTGGCGAACGCGGCGGCGTCGTTGACGGCCAGGTCGGCGAGGATCTTGCGGTCGACCTCGACCTCAGCCAGGCGCAGGCCCTGGATGAAGCGGTTGTAGGTCATCCCGTTGGCGCGGGCCGCGGCGTTGATGCGCTGGATCCACAGCCGGCGGAAGTCGCCCTTGCGCGCCCGGCGGTCGCGGTAGGCGTACACCAGCGAGTGGCTGACCTGCTCCTTGGCCTTGCGGTAGAGCCGGGAGCGCTGACCGCGGTAGCCGCTGGCCTGCTCGAGAACGACGCGACGCTTCTTGTGGGCGTTGACCGCCCGCTTCACGCGTGCCATGAGGTGGGTACTCCTTGTGTTTCTGCGGCGTGCGGTGTGGGCCCGCCCGCCGCTTCGGTGTGCAAGTGGGGGAAGCTCGGCGTCACTTGCCGAGGAGCTTCTTGACCTTCTTGGTGTACGCCGGTGCCACGTCGACCTCGCCGGCGAGACGACGCGTCCGGGTGGACGGCTTCTTCTCGAGCAGGTGACGACGGTTGGTCTGCTCCCGGCGGAGCTTCCCCTTGCCGGTGATCTTGATGCGCTTCTTCATCCCAGAGTGGGTCTTCATCTTCGGCATATCTGCCTGGTTCTCCTGTATGTCGGTGGTCCGTCGATGCGGCGTGTCGCTGTCAGCTCACTCCGGATCGAGGTTGTCGGCCGGACCCTTGGGCTTCTTGTGCCCGCCGGCGGCCTTCTCGGCCTCACTGCGCTGGAGCTGCTCGGCGCGCTGGGCCTTCTCGGCCTGCTCCTCGGCCTCGCGGTCAGCGACCCTGCGCTGCTTCTCGGCCTCGACGTCGGCGCGCGCCTCACTCTTCTTCTTGTGCGGGCCGAGCACCATGATCATGTTGCGGCCGTCCTGCCGCGGGTTCGACTCGACGAACCCGAGATCGCTGACGTCCTCGGCGAGCCGCTGCAGCAACCGGTACCCGAGCTCGGGCCGGGACTGCTCACGTCCGCGGAACATGATCGTGATCTTGACCTTGTCGCCCTGTCTGAGGAAGCGGACCACGTGACCCTTCTTGGTCTCGTAGTCGTGCGGGTCGATCTTCGGCCGGAGCTTCATCTCCTTGATGACCGTGTTGGCCTGGTTCCGGCGTGACTCCCGAGCCTTCTGCGCGGTCTCGTACTTGTACTTGCCGAAATCCATCAGCTTGCAGACCGGCGGCCGGGCCGTCGCCGCAACCTCGACCAGATCGAGGTCGGCTTCCTGTGCCAGCCGAAGAGCGTCCTCGATCCGGACGATGCCTACCTGCTCACCGTTCGGTCCGACCAGCCGCACCTCGGGAACGCGAATGCGCTCGTTGACGCGCAGTTCAGTGGTGATGGGTCCTCCTGGGTTGTCTCTACTTATGATCGTGGGTGCCCGGACGCCTCCGCCTGAACATGACGAAGGCCTCCGTGCGATCCACACGGAGGCCCAGATTCCCTGTCCGGCATCGCCCGTCATGGACAAAGCCGACAGCCGACCGCTCGGTGTCCCCGAGCTGCCGACATGACCAGGACCCGACGACCTCGCGGTCGGTGCGGGTGGGAGGTGGTCCTCCGCTTTGACCGGAACCGCCGACACCCTTGATTCATTCCGTGGGGTATCACCGGACCCGATCGGTCGCCGTGCAAGGGTAACAGCATGACCGACCCCGCCTCCACTCCTGGTCAGACCGCGTCGCGGGACATCGCCGAAGTCCCGAGTGTGGAGATCGTCTCCACCGCGGCGCTGCACCTGATGAGCGCGGCCGCCGTCCACCTCGGCCTGGCCGAGGACCTGCCCGAGCACAAGGACCTGGACGAGGCCCGCTCCCTGATCGACGCCCTGGCCGGGCTGCTCGACGGCGGCGTCCAGCACCTCGGGCACCACCACGCCGCGCCCCTCCGCGACGGCCTCAGGTCCCTCCAGCTCGCCTTCCGCGAAGCCTCCGCCGTCCCCGACGCTCCCGGCCAAGCCCCCGGCGAGCGCTACACCGGCCCAGTCCTCCCCTCCTGACCCCGTTCATCGGGCCCTTGTGACCCGGCGTGTCGCCGTTCATCGGGCCCTTGTGACGCGGCGTGTCGCCGTTCATCGGGCCCTTGTGACGGGGCGTGTCGCCGTTCATCGGTCCCTTTGTGACGAGGCTCGGCGCAGTCTGTGGGCGAGAGGTGCGCTGACGCCGTACGGTCGTCGCGCGTGGTGCGGAAGTCGCCAGTCCCCGCCAGCGTGTGCGGGAATCGCCGGACCGCGCCAGCGTGTTCGGGAATCGCCGGACCCGTCCAGCGTGTGCCGGAATCGCCAGCTTTGACCCCGAAAGGCTGGCGATTCGCGCGCACACATCGGCCCGAGCTGGCGACTTGCGCACACATCGGGCCCGAGCTGGCGACTTGCGCACACGGTCGGCCCAAGCTGGCGATCTGCGCACACGGTCGGGCCGGACGAGCTGGCGATCGCCGCACGCACACGCAGTCACGGTAGGACCGGGTCAGCTGTCGACGGCCCAGGCGTGGGTGCCGTCCGCGAGACGGATGACCCTGTGGCCGGCGGCGAGGTGTTGCACGTCATCGGTCTCGACGACCACCGTCCGGGGTCCGGCGATGTCGATCACGATCGCGGCCGCGCCTTCTTGGACGGCAGCCGTGGCGGCGAGGGTGCTGGTCGCGGGCATCGGCCTGGCGTCCGGTTGCCAGGCCGCCAGTGCCGTCGTACCGGTGAACGCCAGCAAGGCCCGTCGACCGTCACGGCCGGTGACGAGTACGACGGCCATGTCCGCGGACTTGTCCCGCGCCAGGCCGCTCTCGTCGTACGAGACGTCGCCGAGCATGGCCACCACCGGCACCAGCAGCCTCGCCTCGGTCAGCGCAGCCAGCACCCGGCCGTGGTCGCCGGACGCGATCGCGTCCACCAGGCGCGGGTCCGCCGCCCCGTCGTCGTGCTGGAACTCGGAGAAGGCGATCCTGCGTTCCGGAGGCATCCACCTATTGTCGGGGCGCGGGTATTCAGGGTGGCATCAGGGCTGTCCCGCCTTGGTTGACGGCGAGGGTGTGCCAGCCTGGGGGTGTGCCTGACTTCTCGGATCTGACGCTGCTCCCATTCTGCGTGGGCCTGACCCTGCTCGGCCTGATCGGTTCCTGGGCGGCGGCCAAGCGCCGCGGTACCACGGCCGGCGTCCGCGGGGTCGCCTGGTCGCTGCTACCGGTCTCGTTGTACCTGACCGGGCTGCTCGAGATGCTCTGGGACGTGGTCAAGGCCGCCAGCGACTGGGTCGTGAACTTGGTCTTCTCGCCGAGCGTGTGGGCCGGAGTCGCGCTGTTCGGTGTCTCGGTGGTGCTGTTCGTGCTGACCGGCGTGCTCCGTGGCCGCGGCAAGTCTGCCGAGGCCGAGGGCAAGGGCAAGGGCAAGGGCAAGGGCAAGAAGAGCGTCGGTACGACGGAGCGCGCGGCCGGCGAGATCACCGCGACCGGCCCGGCACCCGCCAGTGCGTCGAAGAAGAAGCAGCCGAAGAAGAAGGCTGCCGACCCCGACGCGGGCGAGTTCGACGAGATCGAGGACATCCTGAAGCGCCATGGAATCAACTGAGCTGCTCCGTCTGGACGCCTTGCTGGACCGCGTCACGGCTGCCCCGCCGCGGCTCGGCGCGACCCGGCTGGTGTGCGTCGACGGTCCCGCCGGGTCCGGTAAGACCGTACTGGCCGCGCGGATCGCCGCCGGTGCGGCCGACCGCGGTCTGTCGGTCCAGGTGCTGCACATGGACGACCTGTACGAGGGCTGGGACGGAGCCGACCGCGGGTTCGCACTGCTGCGCGACCACGTGCTGGCCCGGATCGCCGCCGGCCTCGAGGGACGTTACCGGCGGTACGACTGGGAGGCGCGAGCGTACGCCGAGAAGCACGCGGTGCCCGCGGACCTGGATCTGCTGGTGGTCGAGGGCGTGACCTCCGCGGACCGCGGGGTGGAGCCGTGGCCGTCGCTGCGGATCTGGGTGGAGACCACGAACACGGTGCGGCTGGAGCGCGGCATCGACCGCGACGGGGAGGCGCTGCGGGACCGCTGGCTGGACTGGATGCGCTGGGAGCGCGAGCACTTCGCGGCCGAGGAGACCAGGGAGCGGGCCGATCTGGTGGTCGACGGCTCGCCGACCACCCCGCACGACCCGGAGCGCGAGATCGTGATCAAGACCCGCCCGGCCGATGCGCGCGGCCTCGCGTCCTGATGTGATGGCTCGCATGAGCCAACCTGTGTCACCGTCCGGCACCTCCTGGACCATCAGCGGCGGCGGGTACGAAGCCACCGTGGTGAGCGTCGGCGGCGGGCTGCGGGGCTGCGTGTACGACGGCCGCGAGCTGCTCCTCGGATACGGCGAGACCGAGCAGTGCCACGCCGCGATGGGCCAGCTGCTGATCCCCTGGCCGAACCGGATCGCCGACGGCCGGTACACCTTCGAGGGCACCGAGCGGCAGCTCGCGCTGACCGAGCCCGCCCGGCACAACGCCAGTCACGGCCTGGCCCGCTGGGCGGAGTGGCACCGGCTCGACGACGGCACCGACGAGGCGGTCGCGGTCCTGACGCACCGGCTGCACGGCCAGCCCGGGTACCCGCACCAGCTCGACCTGACCGCGCGCTACACGGTCGGCCGGGCCGGGCTCCAGGTCCAGGTGTCGGCGGTGAACGTCGGCCACAGCAACGCGCCGTACGGGTTCGGGGCGCACCCATACCTCACGGTCGGGCGGCGGATCGACGAGTGCGAGCTGTCGTTCACCGCGCAGCGTCGCCTGGACGTCGACCCTGAACGGCTGCTGCCACGCGGACTGGTCGACGTCGCCGGGACGAACGTCGACTTCAGTACGCCACGGGTGATCGGCGACGCCGCGGTCGACGCCGCCTTTACGGGGCTGGACGACCGGTGGACGGTGCGGCTGATCGACCCGGACACCGGCATGACGGCCTCGCTGACGTCGGATACGCCGTGGGCACAGCTCTACTCGGCCGAGGCGCTCGGCCGGGCCGGCCTGGCCGTCGAGCCGATGACCTGCCCGCCGAACGCCTTCGCCAGCGGTGACGACCTCCTCACCCTCTCGCCCGGCGACACTGTCAGCACGAGCTTCACCATCACAGGCTCGTCCTGACCCCGCAGGTCAGGCCGTGGCCAGGTCTGCGGCGGCGCGCATCAGCTCGGCGCAGACCTCCGGGCGTACGTCGTCGCCCCAGACCGATATCACCACGGCCCAGTACGGGTCGTCCGGCTCGGACCGCGCGACCAGACCCGCGGCGCAGGAAACTCCGTCGCGGAACTCGCCGTGCTCGATCACCGGCGCGCCGGCTCGCAGCGCGGAGAGCTCGTACTCGATCGTCGACAGGTCGGTCCGTGTGTTCGCGGTGAACGGCTTCAAGCCCTGGTCGCTGAGGTACGCCCGCCGGGCCGGGCGCGGCATCGAGGCGAGCAGCGCCTTGCCGACCGCGGTCGCGTGCGCCGAGATCTCCAGCCCGACCTCGAAGTCCTCCAGGTACGGCGATCCCGGCCCTTCGACGACGTCGGCGATCACCACCCGTCCGTTGCTGAACCGGCCCAGGTACGCGCTCAGACCGGTGACCTGCTGCAGGTGCCGCAGCACCTCCCCCGAGCCCGCCGGCCGGGCGAGTGACCCGACCAGATCGTGGAACCGGCGCGACAGCTCCGGGCCGACCTCGTAGCAGCCGTTCGGCAGCCGCTCGACGTACCCCTCGTAGGCGAGCGTGCGGATCAGGTGGTACGTCGTGGAGATGTTCAGCTCCGCGCGCCGGGCGATCGCCTTCACCGGCAGCCCGGGCTCGCGGCTCACCACCTCGAGGATCCGCAGCGCCCGGGAGACGCTCTGCACGAAGTCGTCGGGGACGTCGTCGCTCATCGGAAGGTCCTCCCCTCCTGTGGCTCTGCCGCAACCTCGATCGTAGCCACGGCCGCGGGCGGTTTCACCATCCGAAATCCAGGGGTCTACCGGCCGCGCGGCGCCGTACCGAGACTCGGAGTCAGAGCGAGGGAGGGCCTATGACGACAGGCGTCGACCCGGCCGTGAGCGACGCGCTGCGCGGGGTGTTCGACCCGTGCTGCCGCGACAAGGGCATCTCGGTGGTCGATATGGGTCTGCTGCACCGGGCGACGGTGTCCGGCGGTGTCGCCCAGGTGGACCTCCTGCTCACCTCCGGGTGGTGCCCGTTCGCGTCCCGGGTGCTGACCGACATCGAGGACGCGGTGGCCGCGATGCCCGGCGTCCGGGAGGCGTCGGTCCGGATCGTCTGGGACGAGGTCTGGGGTCCGGACCGGCTGTCCGACGGCGCCCGGTCCAAGCTGCGCTTCCTGCCACCACCTAGTGCCGCCGGGAGCCCGGCGGCGTACCTCGCGACTGTTCGCGCTGAGGAGGAATCGTGATCGGCGATGCGTTCGTGTTCGACGGTGTCGCGCACCCGTTCAACTTCGAGAAGGACAATGCGTACGGCCAGCCCGGCGAGATGTTCTCCAACCACCTGTACGCGTTCCACGCGACGCTGACGCCCGACGGCCAGCCGGTGATGCCGCCGGAGCAGTTCCTGCACAGGTGGACGATCGACGAGATCCGGGAGATGGTCTACGAGCACTCGGACACGGACATGCTGGTGGCGATGCCGCTGCCGCTGACCGACCTGTACAAGGACGGCTTGTCGCCGTGGGAGGAGTGCGCCCGGCTCGCCCAGCGGGACCCGGACCGGACGGTTTTCTGGGGCACCGTGAACCCGCTCGAGGGCAAGAAGGCGGTCGACGACGTCACCCGGCAGGTCGAGGAGTTCGGCGCCAAGGCGTTCAAGTTCTACAACGTGCGGTACGAGGACGCCGGCCCGGTGCCGTGGCGGATGGACGATCCGAAGGTCGCGTTCCCGGTGTTCGAGCGGATCCAGGAGCTCGGCGTGAACCTGATCGGCGTGCACAAGGGCGTGCCGCTCGGGCCACAACCGATCGAGCACACCCAGACCTGGGACATGGACGGCGCGGCCGCGAACTTCCCGGGCATCAACTTCGTGATCTTCCACGTCGGCCTGCCGTTCATCGACGAGACCTGCTGGCAGCTGATCCGGTACCCGAACCTGCACGCGTCGATCGCCGCCTCGCTGAACTTCATCGTGCGGGCGCCGCGGCAGTTCGCCGAGGTACTCGGCAAGCTGCTGTTCTGGTGCGGCGAAGACAAGATCGTGTACGGCAGCGAGGCGCCGCTGTGGCAACCGCAGTGGGCGCTGGAGGCGTTCTGGAACTTCCAGCTCCCGCAGGACCTGTGCGACGGGTACGGGTACCCGCAGCTCACCGAGCAGGCGAAACGCAAGATCCTCGGCGAGAACCTGCTCCGCCTGCACGGTTTCGACGTCGCCGACACCAAGGCCAAACTCTCCAAACCCCCCGGCACACCATTGCCGGCCTGACCACGCGGGTCCATTTGCGATCATCGGTCACTTTTTCCTTTTCTGTGGATAACGCGGTCACCTGACCGCCGGCGTGTACCTGGCCGGTTATCCACAGAAAAGGAAAAAGTGACCGATGATCGCCTGATTTGGGGCTGATTGGGGCTGGGGGTGGAGTGGAGAGTCAGGGGGGTGGGGGGTGGGGTGGGCGGGGGGTGGCGCCGTGGGACTTGGCGATGGCGGCGAGCTGTTTGGCGGCGACGTTCGCTCGCGGGCCTTCAGAGGCCTGGATGGCGAGCACACCGGAACGGTTGCCCTCGGCATCGAAGATCATCAGCCAGGCGTCGCCGGGCGAGAACCGCAGCGCCCGCATCCGCGTCCACTCCATCCGGTAGGTCCGGAACACGTTACGCACCAGCAGCCCGTCGTCGTACGCGGTCACCTTCAAGGTCGCCATCCGGAACAGGATTCCGAGGATGACCGCGGCGAACACCAGCAGCGTGATCCGCTGGAACACCGTGAAGCTCTGCTGCGACACGTCCGGCAGCCGGAACCAGATCACCCCGAACACCGCGACAAGCGAGATCGCCATCCCGGTCGAGATCACCGAGACCACCCGCGGCCGGAACTCCCAGACCGGTTCAGGCACGGCAGACCTCGGTCACAAGGGCCCGACGAGCGACGACACGCCGAGTCACAAAGGCCCGATGAACGGTTGGCATCAGATGCGGCAGGCGTGGATGTCGGTGGTGAGGATGGCCCGGGCGCCGACCTCCCAGAGCTGGTCCATGATCCGCTGGGCGTCGGCACGCGGGACCATGGCGCGGACCGCGACCCAGCCCTGCCGCGCGAGCGGCGAGACCGTGGGACTCTCCAGGCCGGGGGTCAGGGCGCTGGCCGCCTCGACCGCGTCGGCCCGGATGTCGTAGTCCATCATCACGTAGTTGCGCGCGACCAGGACACCGTTCAGCCGCCGCACCATCTGTTCCAGGCCGGCCGGCTGCTCCGCGGTCCGGCGCCTGATCAGCACCGCCTGCGACGTCAGGATCGGCTCGCCGAACACCTCCAGACCCGCCTGGCGCAGCGTCGTACCGGTCTCGACGACGTCGGCGATCACGTCCGCGACGCCGAGCTGGACCGCGGACTCGACCGCACCGTCCAGCCGCACCACCGAAGCGTCGATGCCGTGCTCGGCGAGGTGGTCGGCCAGCACCCCGGCGTACGAGGTGGCCACCCGCTTGCCAGACAGATCCTTGACCGAGTTCGCGACCCCGGGCGGCCCGGCGAACCGGAAGGTGGACGCGCCGAACCCGAGCTCGACGACGACGTCGGCCTCGGCCCGCGAGTCCAGCACCAGATCGCGGCCGGAGATGCCGACGTCGAGCGTGCCGGAGCCGACGTACACCGCAATGTCGCGTGGGCGCAGGTAGTAGAACTCGACGTCGTTGTCGGCGTCGGTGAGCACGAGGTCCTTGGTGGTACGCCGCTGCCGGTAGCCGGCCTCGGTGAGCATCTCGGTGGCGGACTCGCTCAGCGAGCCCTTGTTCGGTACTGCGACGCGCAGCATGCGCTGACCTTTCTGAAGAAGACCGATGTGTACGACGGGTGGCCCGGCCTATAGATGTCGATACACGTCGTCGAGCTTCAGTCCGAGCGCATGCATCATCACCTGCGCGTGGTACAGCAGCTGGGACAGCTCCTCGGCGGCACGCTCGGGGGTCTCGTGCTCGGCAGCCATCCACGACTCGGCGGCCTCCTCGACCAGCTTCTTGCCGATCGCGTGCACACCGGCGTCGAGCGCGCGGACGGTGCCGGAGCCCTCCGGCCGGGTCTCGGCCTTGTCCTGCAGCTCGGCGAACAGTTCGTCGAAGGTCTTCATCTCAAGCGCCAAGCGTAGGGGGTCGGTCGGGGTACGCCGCGTGCGGTCTCGCGGTATAGCCCGATCGCATGGCCGGAGCATTGCCGCGTCACGACCGGCTGCCAATAGTGCAGATGGCTGTTCAGGCGCGGCCGCGTACGCCGCCCAGCCGGGGAGGTCCGCTCATGTCCAGCTCACCTACCGGGCGGCGCCGCCGGGTCGTCCTGCCGATCGCCATCCTGGGGTTCGTGGCGTTCTCGGCACCGCCGGAGGCCTCGGCCGTGCAGGATCTGTTCTTCGAGGAGACCGCCGAGTCGTTCTGGGCGGTGCCGCACACGTGTGCCGACGGCACGGTCGTCGAGGGCACGCTGCTGGTCCGCAGTACGCGCGACTTCGAGTCGCCCGAGACCGAGGACGCCGACCCGACGGCACGGGTCCAGTTCCTGGCGGTGTGCCCGGGCGGCATCTCGTTCAGCTGGGCCGCGGCGGCCGCGCCCGCGGCGATCACGAGCACCAGTGACCTGAAGTCGGTGACCGCGACCGGTTCCGGCACCGCCCGCGACATCCTCGGCGGCACGCACCAGGTCACGTTCGACGTCACCTGGACCGCGGTCGGGCCGCTGGTGGTCAGCGTTAACACGGCGGGCAGCAAACGTAAGCAGCGCGAGGCGGTCGCGGACGGCGTCGTGACGTTCGACGGCACGGTGCTGGTCGACGGCCCGAACAACCACCCGACCCGCCCGGCCCCCTTCATCCGCGTCGACACCGAGAAGTAGCCGCCAACGATCCGCACCAACGCGGGCGACCTCCCGTAAGGACACGCCGTCCGGACCGATCCCGTGCGGCGTGTCGGTACGGGGAGTCGGGCCGGGGTCAGGCGTTGCATGCCGCGCTGGTGTAGCGGCGGGGGGCGGAGTGCGCGTCGACGTACCAGTCGTGTCGTTCGGCGAGTAGCCGGCGCACCATCCGCTGGTCGGTGCCGTCACCGTCGGACCGCTCGTGGAACGGCGGCGGGTAGAAGCAGTCGCCGAGCAGCGCGACATACGACTCCGGGTCGAGCACGACCAGCGAGTCGGGCGCGTGCTGCCCGCCGACGTGCCGCAGCCGTACGCCAGTGGGCAGCGTCAGCGTATCGGTGAAGGTCGTGTCCGGCGGCACGATCCGGAACCCGTCGAAGGACGGCATCGCCAGCGCCCGGGCCCGGAAGCTCGGGCCGAGCCGCGGGTTCGCGTCGACCTGGTCGCGCAGGTACGCATGGCTCCACGGCCGCCGCGCCTCCGCGTCCAGGATCGGCTGCCCCGCCGCATGCCCGACGACCTCGACACCGTCCCAGGCGCACGCGCCCCAGGTGTGGTCCCAGTGGTTGTGTGTGTACACAAGCCAGCGCGGCGACGGCAGGCCCGCGGCAGCGATCGCGTCCTGCACCTCGCGGGCCGCGGCCGGACCGTTGCCGGCGTCCACGAGCACGCTGCCCCGGTCGTCCGCGACGACCGCGACCGACCCGCGGATCGCGTCGGGGTCCGGGTCGTGCGGGTAGAGCCAGACCCGCCCGGCGAGCTGCTGCAACGGCTGCGACACGTGGCGCAAACTAGCACCCGGGCACACCACGACCTTGGAGTGCCGCGCATGCCCTGTCCGTGTGGCGTCCACGCCGAGCGTCCGCCGCGGCACCTGGTTCGGCTTGCCGCGCCGCCGGTCCGTGCGGGCATAGCTGCCGCCCACCAGCCGGGCTGTACGCCCACAGCCCGAGCTCCGGGTGCGTCTCGACGTCGTCGATTGTCGCGTCAGGGGCCGGTCAGGGGCCGACGCGGGCTCCACCCGGTACCGGTGTGGAGGTTGAACCGGACACGATCGTCCTTGTGACCACGATCACCCCTCGAGACCGGACAATGACGCCTGCGGATCGCGCCATCGCCGCCGTCGCCGTCGCCGCACCGCTGTTGCTGCTGGTCTACGGCGTGCTCCGCTGGGTCGACGGCCGGGACGGCTCGCACGGGCCCGGCTGGGCCTGGGATCTCGGCCACACCGCGTTCCTGCTGGCGATTGTCGGCTTCGCGATCCTCGGCGCCCTGCTCCGGCCGCGGGCGGGACAGCGGCACTCGACTCTCGGCATCGTCGCCGTCATGGCCGTAGCGCTGGGAGCGGCCGCGTTCGTCTGGGTGATCCTCGGCGACCTGTTCCCGAGCATCGACGAGGCGGCCGAGGTCCCCGACCTGGTCTTCAACCTCGGGCCGGTGCTGTTCCAGGTCGGCCTGCTCACGCTGCTGGTGCTCAGGGTCGTGGCGGGGCGGCTGCCGTTCTGGAGCCCGGTGCTGGTGCTGCTCGGGTTCGTGCCGATCGCGGTCGACCTCGACCTGCTGCCGCTCGGCGCACTGGTGATCCTGGGCGGCCTGCTGCCGTTGAACCGTCCTCCTGAATAACGGCAACCGATATAGCGGCGACTAGAGAGCGGCGATCGACTGCGGCGCGCGCCGCAGCGACATACGCGGTCCGCATCCTGTGAGCTCCTGAACTAGTCGTTGTCGTACAGGGCGAGCAGCTCGCGAGCCAGCGCCCGCAGCTCGGCGCGCAGGCCGGTCGGGGCGAGCACCTGCAGGTCGGCACCGTACCGGGCCAGCTGCTGTGCGGCGTGCCCGTCGGACTCGATCGGCAGCTCCGTCGTCACCCAGCCGTCGTGGTCCGGCGCCACCCCGGCGACCGCCTTGGTGAGCAGCGCGTCGGACAGGTCGGGCAGCCGCCGGACCAGACCGGGCGACAGCCGCAGCAGCGCCGTACCGGTGAAGCGGCGCCGGTCGAACTCCTCCAGGTGCCGGCGCCAGTGCGCGGCCAGGTCGAAGTCGTCCGGACGGTCGAAGGTGTCCGCGGCCGGGGCCAGCCGGAGGATGTTCGAGATCCGGTAGGTGCGCACTCCCCCGCTGTCGCCGACGACGTACCAGGCACCGCTCTTCAGCACCAAGCCGTACGGCGCCACGCGGCGCTCCACCTCACGCGGCTCGGCCCAGCGGCGGTAGACGAGATCGACGTACCGGTCGTGCAGCACCGCCTCGGCGAGCGGGGCGAGGTACGGCGAGTCGTCGGCCTCGCGGTACCAGGCCGGGACGTCGAGGTGGAACCGGTCCCGCAGCCGGCCGGCCCGGACGCGTTGCTCGGGCCCGAGCGCGGCGAGCAGCTTGAGCTCTGCCGAGGCGGCCTCCTGGCTGAGCCCGAGCGCGGCCGCCGGACCGGGCAGGCCGACCATGAACAGCGACTGGGCCTCGGACTCGGTCAGCCCGGTGAGCCTGGTCCGGTACCCGTCGACGAGCCGGTACCCGCCGGCGCGGCCCTGCTCGGCGTACACCGGGATGCCCGCGGCGGCGAGCGCCTCGACGTCGCGGTACACGGTGCGCAGCGACACCTCCAGCTCGCCGGCCAGCTCGCGCGCGGTCATCCGGTGCCGGGACTGGAGCAGCAGCAGGATCGAGACAAGGCGGCTGGATCTCACGACCGGCACGCTAGCCGCCGGGTCGGACAAGATCGCTGCCACGATCTGGCAGGTATCGGACCGACGCTGTCTCCATGACGACGAACACGAGACTGTCCACCGACTTCGACTTCCTGGTCGGCAGCTGGGACGTGCTGCACGAACGGCTGCGCGACCCGCTCACCGGCAGCACCGCGTGGGAGACCGCGGGCGGCAGCAACGCGACGGCGCGGACGTACCTCGATGGTGCGGTAAGCCTGGACGAGATCACGTTTCCGCACCGCGGTGCGTCCGGGATGTCGCTGCGGCTGTACTCGCCCGAGACCGGCCGGTGGTCGATCTGGTGGGTCACCAGCGAGGACGGGAGGCTGGGCCCGCCGGTGCACGGGACCTGGGAGGACGGCGTCAGCCGCCTCGTCGGCGACGACGTGCACACCGACGGGACGCCCGTGCGGGTGACGTACGAGTGGTCGGAGGTGACCGATCGGAGCGCCCGCTGGCAGCAGGCCTACTCGGCCG
>Ga0209382_10003338_pt1 | contig 22315 bp, 20 predicted proteins | sample SoiMetdeltSBSDD5_FD_187599 | JGI IMG/M metagenome (GOLD analysis project Ga0209382, IMG submission 187599) | Bulk soil microbial communities from a Populus tree surrounding site in Tennessee, USA - Soil MetaG P. deltoides SBSDD5 (SPAdes) (version 2) | ecosystem: Environmental > Terrestrial >...
TGCTGTCGGGCATGCTGGCGCCGGAGGTCAAGGAGCAGATCGTCGGCACCGCGCAGGTGCGCGAGGTGTTCCGCTCCAGCAAGTTCGGCACGGTCGCGGGCTGCATCGTGATGGAAGGCTATGTCCGTCGTAATAACCCGATCCGCGTGCTGCGCGACAACGTCGTGATCTTCGAGGGCGGCCTCGAGTCGCTGCGGCGCTTCAAGGACGACGTCAACGAAGTGCGCGCCGGCACCGAGTGCGGCATCGGCGTGAAGAACTACAACGACGTGCGCGTCGGCGACCAGATCGAGTGCTACTCGCGCGTGGAAGTGGCGAGAACGGTGGCCTGATCCGACGACATGTCCAACAAAGCATTCCCACGCAGCCAAAGAATCGCGCAACAGATCCAGCAAAAGTTGAGCGAGCTGATCCGGCGCGAGCTGCGCGACCCGCGCCTCGGCATGGTCACGCTCACGGAAGTGCGCGTGTCGAAGGACCTGAGCTACGCGAAGGTGTTCTTTTCGGTGCTCGGTGCCCAGCCGCAGCAGGCCCAGGAGATCCTCGAGGCGGCCGCGCCGATGCTGCGCGGGCCGCTCGGCCGCGCACTCGGCATCCGTCACAGCCCGGAGCTGCGCTTCGTGCAGGACGAGCTGATCGAGAGCGGCGCGCGACTGTCGGCGCTGATCAACAAGGCCGTCAAGGACGATACCGAACGCCACGTCGACGACGAAGACAAGCCCCTGTAGGTCGGGCTTCAGCCCGACTCTGCTGCCGTGTCCAAACCCCCTCGTTTCTATCGCAGCATCGACGGCATCCTGCTGCTCGACAAAGCGCTGGGCGTTTCTTCCAACGCGGCTCTCCAGCAGGCTCGCGCCTTGTTCAACGCGGCCAAGGCCGGTCATGCCGGCAGCCTCGATCCGCTGGCGTCCGGACTGCTGCCTGTGTGCTTTGGTCAGGCGACCAAGGTCTGCGGCCGGCTGCTGAACTCGGGTAAGACTTACCGCGTGCTCGTGCAGCTTGGCGCGCGCACGGAGTCTGGCGACGGCGAGACCGAAGTCACCGAGCGTGCGGCGGTGCCGCCGCTGGACGATGCTACGGTCGACGCTGCGCTGGCGACGTTCCTGGGCGAGCAGGCACAGGTGCCGCCGATGCACTCGGCGCTGAAGTTCGAAGGCAAGCGGTTGTACGAGCTGGCGCGCCGCGGCGAGTCGGTCGAACGCGAGCCGCGCAGGATCTTCATTCATCGCATCGCCCGCGTGCGGCTCATGGGTGACGAGCTGGAGTTCGACGTCTACTGCTCGAAGGGAACGTATATCCGGACGCTGGCCGCGGACATCGCCACCCGCCTGGGCACGATCGGCTATGTCCGGGGCCTGCGGCGCCTGTCGCTGGATCCGTTCGGCGACCTTCCCATGTACACGCTGGATGAGCTGGCGGCGAAGTCGCCGGCGGCACGCGACGAACTCCTGTTACAGGCGGATCAGGCCTTTCTGGACCTGCCGCGGGTCGAGCTGGGCACGTTGGCGGTCGAAGGACTGCTGCAGGGAAGGACCGTCGCGGCGCTGCAACCCGCCGCCCCGGTCGAGCTGCGGGCGTATGACGATCGCGGACGGTTCCTCGGCATGGTGCGGGGCGCGCCCGACGGCCGGGTCCAGCCGGTCAGACTATTCGTCGACGTGGCCGCGAGTTGAGCGCGCCGGCAGCCTAATTCCGCGGTTTTGCTTGAGATTATCGGCCGCGCGAGTACAATGCGCGGCTCGCAAAACGGCACACATAGCCTCGGGCAGAGGCCTCCGCAGAGGAAAGGGCAGATGTCATTGTCGACCGACCAGAAGGGCGGGATCGTCCAGCAGTATCGTCGCAACGCGAACGACACGGGCTCGCCGGAAGTGCAGATCGCACTGCTCTCGGCACGCATCAACGAACTCGGCGAACACTTCACGACTCACAAGCGCGATCACGCTTCGCGCCGCGGGCTGCTGAAGATGGTGAACCAGCGCCGCAAGCTTCTCGACTATCTCAAGAGCACCGCACCGGAGCGCTACCAGGAAGTGGTTGCGCGCCTCGGCCTGCGACGTTGATCGGCACCAGTCGGAAGGTCCGCGTCGCGGACTGAAGGCTGCTCTCTCCTCCATCTCTTTCCGTCCGCGGCTCACCACCGGGACAGGTACGCATCGTGAGCTCAACCAAGAAAGTATCGTTCCCCTACGGCAGCCACCAGGTCACCATCGAGACGGGCGAGATCGCCCGACAGGCCGACGGCTCCGTCGTCGTGTCGATGGGCGACACCGTGGTACTCGTCACCGCAGTCGCTCGTAAAGACGCAGACCCGAACAAGGACTTCTTCCCGCTGACGGTCAATTACGTCGAGAAGACGTACGCCGCGGGCCGCATCCCCGGTGGCTTCTTCAAGCGCGAAGGCCGGCCGTCCGAGAAAGAGACGCTGACTTCGCGGCTCATCGACCGCCCGATCCGCCCGCTGTTCCCGGAAGGCTTCTTCAACGAGGTGCAGGTCGTCGCGACCGTCATCTCGCTGAATCCCGATGTCGATTCCGACATCCCGGCGATGCTCGGCGCCTCGGCAGCGCTGGTGCTCTCCGGTGTGCCGTTCCGCGGACCGATCGGTGCAGCGAAGGTCGGCTACAAGGACGGCCAGTACCTCCTCAATCCCACGGCCGCGCAGCTCAAGGACTCGAAGCTGGAGCTCGTGGTCGCCGGCACGCGCGAAGGCGTGCTGATGGTCGAGTCCCAGGCTGACAGCCTGCCCGAGGACGTGATGCTCGGCGCGGTGACGTTCGGTCACCAGCAGATGCAGACGGCGATCAACGCGATCAACGAGCTCAGGACGCAGGCGGGCAAGACCGCGTGGACCTGGGCAGGCGCAGCGGCCAATGCGCAGCTCGAAGCGGCGCTCGCCTCGAACGCGGAAGCTGCGTTGTCCGACGCGTACAAGGTCACTGACAAGCTGGCGCGCCGCGACCGCATCCAGAAGATCAAGGAAGCATCGCTCCTGGCGCTGGCCGGCGGCGATGCGCCCGCTTACGACTCCGACGATGTCGCGCGTGAGTTCGCCAATCTCGAATACCGCATCGTTCGGCGCCGCGTGCTCGCTGGCGAGCCGCGCATCGACGGTCGCGACATGAAGACCGTGCGCCCGATCTCGATCCGCACGGGCGTCACGCCCCGCACGCACGGTTCGGCACTGTTCACGCGCGGCGAGACGCAGGCGCTCGTCGTCACGACGCTAGGCACCGGTCGCGACGCGCAGATCATCGACGCGCTCAGCGGCGAACGCAAAGAGCCGTTCATGCTTCACTACAACTTCCCGCCGTTCAGCGTCGGCGAGACCGGCATGATGGGCTCGCCGAAGCGCCGCGAGATCGGCCACGGCAACCTGGCTCGCCGCGGCATCTCCGCGGTCATGCCCGACATGGCGAACTTCCCGTACGTCATCCGCGTCGTCTCGGAAATCCTCGAGTCGAACGGCTCGAGCTCGATGGCGAGCGTGTGCGGCACCAGCCTGTCGCTGATGGACGCGGGTGTGCCGATCAAGGGTGCCGTCGCCGGCGTGGCGATGGGCCTGGTGAAGGAAGGCGACCGCTTCCAGGTGCTCACCGACATCCTCGGCGACGAAGATCATCTCGGCGACATGGACTTCAAGGTCGCGGGCACGCGCACCGGCGTCACGGCGCTGCAGATGGACCTGAAGATCGACAGCATCACGCGCGAGATCATGCAGGTCGCGCTCGACCAGGCGAAGGCCGGCCGCCTGCACATCCTGGACGAGATGGACAAGGTGCTCGACAAGCCGCGTGCACAGATGTCGGAGTGGGCGCCCTCGATCATCACGATCAAGATCGACCCGGAGAAGATCCGCGAGGTCATCGGCAAGGGCGGCGCGGTCATCCGCGCGATCACGGAAGAGACCGGTACGACGATCGACATCGAGAACGACGGCACCGTGAAGATCGCGTCGGTCGACGGCCTCTCGGGCCGCGAGGCGCAGCGGCGCATCGAGCTCATTACCGCCGAGGTCGAAGTCGGCCGTATCTACGAGGGTAAGGTGGCGCGCCTGATGGACTTCGGCGCGTTCGTCACGATCCTGCCGGGCAAGGACGGCCTGGTGCACATCTCGCAGATTTCCGACGAGCGCGTCGAGCGCGTCAGCGACAAGCTCAAGGAAGGCGACGTGGTGCGCGTGAAAGTGCTGGAGGTGGACCGGCAGGGCCGCGTCCGCCTGAGCATGCGGAACGTGGATGCAGCCTGAGAGGAGTCAGGCTAAAGCCTGACTCACGAGCCTCAGGTCCTGCGTTCGTTCTCGGCGCCGTCTTCGCGCTTGGCGGCCCCGCTCATCGCCTTGAAGATGTCGTCCTGCACCGAGCGCCAGCGCTCGATGTTCTTCTGCGTGAGCGAGCTGATCGCATCGTAGGCGTCGCTGGCCATCGAGTTGCGCAGGTGGTCGCGGATCTGCTGTTGCTGTGTCGACAGCATCTTCAGGCTCTGCTCGAGATAGCTGCCGACCACGTTCTGCATGGCGCCGCCGTACGAGCGGATCACCTGCGACAGGAAGTCCTGACTCATCAGCGGCTCGCCGGCGTGCTCCTGCTCGGCGATCACCTGCAACAGGATCGAGCGCGTGATGTCTTCCTGGCTCTTCTTGTCGACGACGAGGAAGTCGACCTTGTCCATGACCAGCCGGCGGATGTCGGCCAGCGTGATGTAGCGGCTCTCGACCGTGTCGTACAGGCGCCGGTTGGGATACTTCTTGATCACTCTCGATTCAGTCTTGGGCTCGCTCATAGACGCTCCCATCGTGGCTGCGCGCGGCAGCTCAGACCCGTGAACCGGTCGTGTTTCTATGGCGCTCATACTAACTCCATCTGGCGCAGGCCGGCGAGCGGCTGCACCTGCCAGTTTTCTATTGCCCATTCCCACACTGTGGCTACCGGGCCTCGACGCAGGTCCGGCGGCGGTCCCTGTCTCAGAAACTGCAGCGAGCGCCACAACTCGCGTGCCGGCTGGCTTGCGTCGACCGCTGCGGCGCCACTCGACTTCGACAGTTTGACCCCATTCGCATCGATGGCTAGCGGCAAATGTGCGTACTCCGGAGTGGTCAGGCCCAGTGCGGCTTGCAAGGCAATCTGGCGCGCAGTGCTGCCCAGAAGGTCGGCGCCGCGCACGACGTGCGTGACGTTCTGGGCGGCATCGTCGACCACGACGGCCAGTTGATATGCAAACAGACTGTCGCGCCGACGGATCACGAAGTCACCCGTATCGCGGGCAAGATCCGACGTCTGCAGTCCTTGCAGCCGGTCGGCGAATGCGATCGTGCCGGTCGCTACGCGAAAGCGGATGGCGAGCGGCCGGTCCGGTGCCCGCACTCCGTTGCGACACCAACCGGGGTAGTAAAGCTCGTCGGACGGCTCGCGGCCCTCGGGTTGCGCGGCCTGCAACTCGGTGCGGCTGCATGAGCAGGGGAAAGCGCTACCACTGGCGAGGAGATGATCGACCGCAGCCTGGTAGGCAGCGTGTCGCTCGCTCTGTCGGGTGACAGAGCCGGTCCATTCGAAACCAAGCGCAGCGAGCGTCGCGACGATGTCATCGGCGCTGCCGGGCACTTCGCGTGGTGGATCGAGATCTTCGATTCGCAGCAGCCAGTCACCGCCGGCATGACGCGCGTCGAGATAGCTGGCAGTCGCTGCGACGAGCGACCCGAAGTGCAGCGGCCCGGTCGGAGAGGGCGCGAAGCGGCCGCAGTAGTTAGCGGTAGCGATCGTCCCTGCCTATCTATAGCGATCGTCCCGATCGCCGTACTGCTTTTCCCGACGTTCGCGGCGCTCCTGCGCCTCGACGCACAGGGTCGCTACCGGGCGTGCTTCGAGTCGCTTGATGCCGATCTCTTCGCCGGTCTCGACGCAGTACCCATACGTGCCGTCTTCGATGCGCTTGATCGCTTCGTCGATCTTGCGGATCAGCTTGCGCTCGCGGTCGCGCGTGCGCAGCTCGAGGCTGAACTCCGATTCCTGCGTGGCGCGGTCGTTCGGGTCGGGAAAGTTCGCCGCCTCGTCCTTCATGTGAAGCACGGTGCGGTCGACCTCGTGCATGAGATCGCGCTTCCAGGTGTTGAGGATCAGCCGGAAGTGCTCCGTCTGCTCCTTGTTCATGTACTGCTCGCCGCGCCGTGGGATGTACGGTTTGACGTTGCGCGGGCCAGCCAGCAGGTTCGTGTTCGCGACTTCGGGGCTGTCGGCCTCGTCGGCGTCTCCGCCGGCCGCCGCATCGAGGTCGTTGATGTTCAGTGGTGTCACGGGTCTCGCTGGAATCGTGGGCTTGGCTGGAACCGTCGCGGACGTTCGGACGGGCTTCGCGGGCACCGTAGCGGCCGGAGGTTGCGCCTTCATGGCGGGCTTCGGCACGGGTGCCGCCGTCGGCTTGGCCGCGGGCTTGGCTACTGCTTTCGGGCTCGGGGCGGGCTTGGCTTTTGCGACAGCCGCCGGCTTCTTAGCGGGCGCTGCTTTCTTAGCAGAATCAGCTTTCTTCGCAATGGTCTTCTTGGCCTTCGTCGCCTTCGCAGGTTTCTTGGCGGCCATCTTGAGGAGCCTCCCGGGCACTGTCCGAAATCGGTCTATGCGGACGTAGATCTTAAAAGAGGGGCGCGATTATACAGACGGCGCTCCGCCGGTACAGGACAAGAAAATCGGGCTCTCCAACGCGTCCACTCCACGTCCACAGTGGCGCATGTTTCACATACACTACCGCGCGGCACCGGAACCGTTCCTACATATTTCTATATAAGGGCCCACTTCCCGCGCGATGCGACTCAATAAGATCAAGCTGGCCGGTTTCAAGTCTTTCGTGGACCCGACGGCCGTCAACTTCCCCAGCAACCTCATCGGCGTCGTCGGTCCCAACGGGTGCGGCAAGTCGAACATCATCGACGCCGTCCGCTGGGTCATGGGTGAAATCTCGGCAAAACACCTGCGCGGCGACTCGATGGCGGACGTCGTCTTCAACGGCTCCAGCTCGCGCAAGCCCGTCGGCACCGCGTCGGTCGAGCTCGTGTTCGACAACGCCGACGGCCAGCTGGCCGGCCAGTACGCCGGCTACTCCGAAGTGTCGCTGAAGCGCGTGGTGTCGCGCGACGGCCAGTCCGCGTACTTCTTGAACGGCGCGCGTTGCCGCCGCAAGGACATCACGCAGCTGTTCCTCGGCACGGGGCTGGGCTCGCGCAGTTACGCGATCATCGAGCAAGGCATGATCTCGCGCGTCATCGAGGCGCGCCCGGAGGAGCTGCGCGGCTTCATCGAGGAAGCGGCGGGCATCTCGAAGTACAAGGAGCGGCGCCGGGAGACCGAGAGCCGCATTGCGCACACGAAGGAGAACCTCGAACGTCTCGCGGATCTGCGCGAGGAGATCGAGAAGCAGTTGAACCGTCTGCAGCGACAGGCAGCCACGGCGCGTCGCTATCAGGTCTTGAAGCAGGAAGAGCGCAAGCTGACTGCGGAGCTGCTGGCGCTGCGGTTGCGCGTGATCGAGCAGGACTCGCAGTCGAAAGAAGGCATTCTGCGCGAGCGCGACACGGCGATGCAGGCGCTGATCGCGGACTTGCGCTCCATCGAAGCGTCGATCGAATCGGCGCGCGAGGACTTCACCGAGAAGTCCGAAGCCCTGAACGCGGTGCAGGGGCGCTATTACCAGATCGGTGCCGAGATCTCGCGCACCGAGCAGTCCATCCAGCACGGGCGCGAGCTGCGCCAGCGGCAACGTCAGGAGCTGGAGCAGGCGGAGCAGGGCGCCACCGAGGCGAACCTGCACCTCGCGCGCGACCAGTCGCAGGTCGACGAGTTACGCAGTGAGCTGGAGCAGCTCGAGCCGGGTCTCGCCGCGGCGCGCGACCGCGAGCGGGCTTCGGCGGCTGCGCTGGCGCAGGCCGAGGAGTCGATGCAGGACTGGCAGGAGCGCTGGGAAGAGTTCAATCGCGACTCGCGCGCCGCCAGTGAAAAGACGCAAGTCGAGCGCGCGCGTATCGAGCAGCTCGAGCACCAACTGACTCGTTTGGCTGCGCAACGCGAGCGGCTGCAAGGGGAGTTGTCGCAGCTCACGACGACCGAAATCGACGCGCGCCTCGCAACGCTGCAGGCGGAGCAGGAACAAATCCGCGATTCCGGCGAGCGCGCGGCCAACCGGCTGCGCGAGGCCACCGAGGAAGTGCAGCGGTTGCGCGAGCGTGAGCGCGAGCTCGTCGCCGCGGACGATCGCGGCCGACAGCAATTGCAGGACGCGCAAGGACGCTTGATGTCACTGCAGGCTCTGCAGCAGGCCGCGCTCGGTCTCGCGCAGGGCAAAGTCACTGAATGGCTCGGCGCGAATTCGCTCGCGGACCGTCCGCGCCTCGCCCAGCAGCTCGTCGTCGAGCAGGGTTGGGAGCGCGCGGTCGAAACCGTGCTCGGCTCGTATCTCGAAGCGGTTTCCGTCGACACGATCGATGCGATCGCGAGCCGGCTCGAATCGTTGCAGGTCGGCGCCGTCTCCTTCTTCTCTTCCGGTGGTGCCAGCGCGCAGAAGGTCGATGGCGGCCGGCTGCTGGCGCGCGTGCAAGGTCCCGCGGCGATCTCCGCGCTGCTGACCGGCATCATCGCTGTCGATACGCTGTCCGAAGCGCTGGAGAAGCGCCGCACGTTGCTGAGCGGCGAGTCGGTGATCACGCGCGACGGCGTCTGGATCGGGCGCGAATGGCTGCGCGTCAGCCGCGACAAGGATGTGCATGCCGGCGTCATCGGTCGCGAGAAAGAAATGCGTGCGTTGCGCGACGTCGTCGCCGACGCCGAACGTCAACGCAACAGCGCACAGGCGGAGCTCGCCGATTCCCGCGCGAAGCTGGCCGAGCACGAGCAAAGTCGCGACGCGCTTCAGGAAGAGGTCAACCGGCTGCATCGCGTCGCTGGCGACTCGAACGCACAGATGGGCGCGCTGCGTACGAAGTCCGAGCAGACAGCCGAGCGCGTGAGCCGCATCGGCGCAGAGACCGAAGAGCTGGAGCGCGATTACCAGAGCCGCGCCGGCGCCATCGCGGAGGCGCGCGCACGCTTGCAGGAAGGTATCGATGCGATGGCGGAGTTCGAGACCGCACGCGTCGAGCTGGAGCAGGAGCGCGAAGAGCTGCGCCAGAACCTGTCGTTCAAGCGCTCGCAGGCGCAGACCGATCGGGACGGTGCGCAGGAAGTGGCGATCAAGGTCGAGTCGAAGCGCTCGGCGTTGCAATCGATTTCTGCGGGCCTCGAACGGTTGCGCAACCAGCTCCAGCAGCTGCAACAGCGCCGCGACGAGTTGACGCGTCAGCTCGCCGAAGGCGAAGCGCCGCTGCAGGCACTCGCGACGACATTGGAAGAATCATTGCAGAAGCGCGTGGAGGTCGAGCAGGAGCTCGCCGGCGCTCGTACCGCGGTCGAGAATGCGGAAGGACGCATGCGCACGCTCGATCAGCGGCGCGTCGATGCCGAAGCTGCGGTCGACGTCGCACGTGCAGGCCTCGAAGACGTACGCATGGCGGCGCAGGAGCTGAAGGTCCGGCGCGAAACGTTGCTCGAGCAGTTCAAGACGACGCAGTTCGATCTCGCGACGGTCTACCAGGAGATGGCGCCGGAGGCGGACGTCCCGACGTGGGAGACGAACCTCGCGGAAGTCGCCGGCAAGATCGAGCGCCTCGGCTCGGTGAACCTGGCGGCGATCGACGAGTTCAAGGAACAGTCCGAGCGCAAGGAATACCTGGACCGGCAGTTCAAGGACCTCACCGACGCGCTCGAAACGCTCGAAGCAGCGATCCGCAAGATCGATCGCGAGACACGCGCGCGCTTCCAGGACACGTTCGACCGCATCAACGCCGGCCTGAAGGAGCGCTTCCCGCGCCTGTTCGGCGGCGGCCACGCGTACCTGGAGCTGACCGGCGAGGACATCCTCAACGCCGGCGTCTCGATCATGGCGCGCCCGCCGGGCAAGCGGAACAGCACGATCAGCCAGCTGTCGGGCGGCGAGAAGGCGCTGACCGCGGTCGCGCTCGTGTTCTCGATCTTCGAGCTGAATCCCGCGCCGTTCTGTCTGCTGGACGAGGTCGACGCGCCGCTCGACGACAACAACGTCGGGCGCTTCTGCGATACGGTCAAGGACATGTCGAGCCGGGTGCAGTTCATTTTCATCACGCATAACAAGACGACGATGGAGCTGGCCTCGCAGCTCATCGGCGTGACCATGAACGAGCCGGGCGTGTCGCGCCTGGTCGCCGTGGACGTCGACGAAGCCGTGCGGATGGCCGCTATGTAGATGAGCGAGCTGCGCTGGATCTTGATCGGTTTCGGGATCGTCCTGCTGGCAGCGATCTACTTGTGGGGTCGGCGCAGCAATCGCCCCGCCGCAGCCGGAGACGACGCGCTGCTGCGCGTGCGGCCCGAGCCGACCGTGCACACGGGCGAGACGACGCTGATGAGGCCGGCCGATGAAGTCGCGCCGGTGACGCTGGAACGCAAGGTCGAGCCGCCGGGTGAGCCACTGCCCGACGAACCAGAGCCCGCATCGGGTGAGACCTGGCGAGGGCGCCTGGAACCGACGTTTGCCGATGCTGCGACCGAAGAGTTACCCGTGCATCCGGTGACACCCGCGACTGCCAATGCGGCTGTGGCCCCGACGTTGTCGTCGAGCGAAGCGCCGCAGTCCCGACGCATCGAGCGCCGCAAGATCCTCTCGGTACGCATTGCGATCGCGCCGCAAAAGCTCGAAGGCGCGAAGCTGCTGGAAGCGCTGCTCGCCGAATCCATGCAGCACGGCAAGTACGGCATCTTCCACCGCGTGCACAGCGACGGCAGCATCGTCTTCAGCGTCGCCAGCATGGTCGAGCCCGGCACGTTCGACCTGGAGAAGATGAGCGAGACGCTCTATCCCGGCATCACGATGTTCACGCAGTTGCCGGGTCCAGTGCCCGGCATGCATGCGCTGAACGAGCTGATCGCGAGCGCGCGCCGCTTGCAGGCAAATCTTGGAGGCACGTTGCAGGACGAGCGCGGCGTGCCGCTCACCGTCCATCGCATCGAGCGCATGCGCCAGGAAGTGCGCGAATTCGAACGTCCGCCCGCCGGCGGCGGTCGGGGTGCGGGCTCCCAGTCGGCTCACCTGTGACCTCCCACTTGTGACCTCCCACTTGTGACCTCCAAGGGCCCCGCTGCGAGAGTGCGTGAGCTGCGCACTCAGATCGAGCATCACAACTATCGCTACCACGTGCTCGACGACCCGGAAGTTTCCGACGCCGAATACGACCGGTTGCTGCGCGAGCTGAAAGGCCTCGAAGCCCAACACCCGGATCTCATCACGCGCGACTCGCCGACTCAGCGCGTCGGCGCGACGCCCGTCAGCGAGCTGCAGGAGGTCGTGCACACGCGGCCGATGCTGTCGCTCGACAACGCCTTCGAGGACGAGGACGTGATCGCTTTCGACCGCCGCGTGCGCGAGCGGCTCGAAGACGTCGAGCAGGTCGAGTACTCGGCGGAACCGAAGCTCGACGGGCTGGCGATCAGTTTCCGCTACGAGTCGGGGCGCCTGGTGCAGGCGGCCACGCGCGGCGATGGTCTGCGCGGCGAGGACGTGACGCACAACGTCCGCACGATCAAGGCTGTGCCGACCACGTTGCGCGGCTCACCGCCGAAGCTGCTCGAAGTGCGCGGCGAAGTGTTCATGCTGATCGCCGGCTTCAAGGCGATGAACCAGCGTGCGCTGGAGCGCGGCGAGCGGACGTTCGTCAATCCGCGCAACGCTGCCGCCGGCAGCATTCGCCAGCTCGATCCGCGCGTCGCTGCGGACAAGCCCTTCGACGTGTTCTTCTACAACGTCGGCGAAACCGAGGGCTGGAAATTACCCGCGCGGCACAGCGAAGCGCTCCACCAGCTCCGCGAGTGGGGCCTGAAGGTTTCGCCGCTGCTCGAGATCGTGCAGGGCGCGGAAGGCTGCCTGCAGTACTACCGCGACATCGGCAAGAAGCGCGCGAGCCTGCCGTACGAGATCGACGGCGTCGTCTACAAGGTCAACCGCTTCGTGCAGCAGCGCGAGCTCGGCTTCGTGGCGCGCGCTCCGCGCTGGGCGATCGCGCACAAGTTTCCGGCGCACGAGGAGAACACGGTCGTCAAAGGCGTGGAGTTCCAGGTCGGACGGACTGGCGCGCTCACGCCGGTTGCGCGCCTGGAGCCGGTGTTCGTTGGCGGCGTGACTGTCAGCAACGCGACGTTGCACAACATGGACGAAGTGCGGCGCAAGGATGTGCGCATCGGCGACACGGTCGTGATCCGCCGCGCCGGCGACGTGATTCCGGAAGTCGTAAAGGTGATTTTCGAACGTCGCCCGAAAGACGCGCGTGAAGTCGAGCTGCCGGCGAAGTGCCCGATCTGCGGGTCCGCCGTGGAGCGCGAAGAGGGCGAGGCAGTCGCGCGTTGCACCGGCGGACTCTACTGCCCGGCCCAACGCAAGGAAGCGCTGCGACACTTCGCGAGCCGGCATGCGCTCGACATCGACGGTCTCGGCACGAAGCTGATCGATCAGCTCGTCGAAGGCGGCAAGGTGAACAATCCTGCCGAGCTCTACGACCTCACGGTCGAGCAACTCTCCGAGCTCGACCGCATGGGCGAGAAATCGGCGGAGAACCTGGTCAAGGCGCTGGAACAGAGCAAGAAGAAGGCGACGTTACCGCGCTTTCTCTATGCGCTGGGCATTCGCGACGTCGGCGAAGCCACGGCCGCCGCGCTGGCCAATCACTTCGGCTCGCTCAAGGAGCTGCAGGACGCGAGCGAAGAACAGATCCAGGAAGTCCCGGACGTCGGCCCCGTCGTCGCGAGCCACGTCTACAAGTTCTTTCAGGAGCAGCACAACCGCGACGTGCTGGCGGCGCTGGGCAAGCACATCCAGCTCCAGGCGCAGGCGCGCAAGGTCGCGACCGGCGAAGGGCCGCTCGCGGGCAAGACGTTCGTGCTCACCGGAAGTCTCGACAGCATGAGCCGCGACCAGGCGAGCGAGCGCATCGTCGCGCTCGGCGGCAAAGTCGCGGGCAGCGTGTCGAAGAAGACGTCGTATGTCGTGGCCGGCGCCGAGGCCGGCTCGAAACTCACGAAAGCGCAGGAGCTCGGCGTCGAGGTCCTCGACGAAAAAGCATTCCTGAAGCTGTTGTCGGACTGAGGACCTGTAGGTCGGGCTTGAGCCCGACTCCGCACGGATTGTCGGGCTGAAGCCCGACCTACAGCGCTATTCCTTCGTCTCGGGCTTGGATTCAGCCGTCGTTGCGGGCGCCGCTGCCACAGCAGTCTTCTCCACCTTGGCTGCCTTGCGCAGATCTTCCAGGTGCGTCTGCAGCTTCTTGCGCTGGACGATCATCTTCACGCGGTCCTTCACTTCGTCGAACGGCGGCGCGCTGGTCGCGCGCGATTCTTCCAGCTTGATCACGTGCCAGCCGTACTGGCTCTGCACCGGCTGCTCGGTGAGCTGACCTGGCTGCATGGTCTTCACTGCGTCGGCGAACGGCTTGACCATCGTGTCGAGCGTGAACCAGCCGAGGTCGCCGCCGCTCTTGCTGGAGGAGTCCTTCGAGCGCTTGGCCGCGAGCTTCGCGAAGTCGGCGCCGCCTTTGAGCTCCTTGGTGATCGCCTCGGCCGCCGCCTGGTCCTCGACCAGAATGTGCCGGGCGTGATACTCGCGCGGCAGCGCTGCGACCTGCGCGTCGTACTCCGGCCGCAGCTCGGACTCCTGCACCGGATGCGCTTCCAGGTACTTCTGCAGGCCGGCGTCGACCAGCACCTGCAGGCGCGCCAGCGCGAGCTGGTCGCGGACCTTCGCATCCTTGTCGACACCCGCTTTCTCCGCCTCTTCGGCGGCGAGCTGCATGCTGATGTACTGATCGAGGAGCTGCCCTTTCTGTTCCTCGTTGACATCGCGACCGGACTGCCGGCTCATGTTGGCGACATAGAGTTCGAATTCGGACTTCGGCAGCGCCTTGCCGTTGACCGTCGCGACGCGCTCCGCCGGGGCGGCCGCCGCCGGTGTGCCAGCCTTGTTGCAGGCGGCGAGCACGAGCGGGGCGAGCAGGACGAGCACGGTCGGCGTGTGGATGCGGAAATAGGTCATGAGAGGTCTCGGTTACGTAGTTAGGGTTCGAGTCGCGGCGATCCTGGCGGTTCCGGGTCCGTGGGTGCGCGGGTACGTTTTTTTAGCCGGCAGCCCCGGCCGCCGCTTCCTCCGGGGTCAGGGCTGTAATGCTCAGGGCGTGGATATCGGTCCGCATCAGCTCGTCCAGCGAACGATACACGAGCTGATGGCGCTGCAGCGGCCGCAGCCCGGCAAAGGCGCCGGAAACGATCCGCAGCCGGAAATGTCCGCGGCCGTCGCGTGCCCCCGCATGGCCCGCATGACGGTGACTGTCGTCGATCAGCTCGAGCTGCGAGCCGGGCAATGCCTGCGCGAGCTGCGCGCGGATGCGCTCCAGCCGGCCCGGGCCGGCCGCCGTCAAACCGGTGCTCACTGACCTTCCGCGGGCATCTTGGAGGCGAGCCAGAACCCCTGTCCGAGGGCGAACAGCAGGGTCAGGCCGATCGTCCCGTACAGCTTGAAATTGACCCAGACTTCTTCCGGGAAGTTGTACGCGACGTACAGGTTCAGCGTGCCCATCGCGAGGAAGTAGACGATCCACGCCCAGCTCAGGCGCAGCCACTGCGGGCGTTCGAGCTGCACGTTCTCACCCATGATCCGCTGCGTGATCGGCCGGTCGCCGAAGAAATGGCTCGCCAGGAACGCCGCGGCGAACAGCCAGTTCACGATGGTGACCTTCCACTGGATGAACGCCTTGTCGTGGATCGCGAGCGTCAGCCCGCCGAAGATCAGCACCAGTACGCCCGAGATCAGCGCCATCTGGCTGACCTTGCGGTAACGCAGCCACTGCACGGCGGTCTGCACCACGACCGCGACGATCAGCACCGTCGTGGCGACGAAGATGTTGTTGCCCGACAGCTTGTAGCCGACGAAGAAGGCGATGACAGGCAGGAAATCGAACAGGAGCTGCATTGGATGGGGGACGGGGGCGGTGAGGCGCTGGCCGGCTATGATACTTGAGAGCCGACCCGGCCAGATGAGGATTCTCAGCCGGGGATCCTCTGTACAAGAACATCGGATGCCCAGCCGTTATCTCGAGATCCACCCGAAAGACCCGCAGCCGCGCCTCATCCGGCAGGCGGTGGCCTTGATTCGTACGGGCGGCATCGTCGTGTACCCGACCGACTCCTGCTACGCGCTCGGCTGCCACATCGGCGACAAGGACGCGATGGAGCGCATCTCCCGCGTTCGCCAGACCGACAAGCACCATCACTTCACGCTCGTGTGCCGCGACCTGTCGGAGATCGCGCACTACGCGCGCGTCAACAACCAGCAGTACCGCACGCTGAAGGCATTCACGCCGGGGCCGTACACATTCATCCTGTCGGCGACGCGCCAGACGCCGAAACGGCTGCAGAATCCGCGCCGTCGCACCATCGGCATCCGTGTGCCCGATCACCCGGTACCGCTCGCGATCCTGTCCGAACTGGGCGAGCCGCTGATGAGCTCGACGCTGCTCATGCCCGGCGACGACTTGCCGATGACCGATGCGCGCGAGATCCAGGAGCGGCTGTATCACGCGGTGGACGCCGTCATCGACGGCGGCAACTGCGGCCTGGAGCCGACCAGCGTCATCGACCTGGAAGGTCCGGCGCCGGTCGTCGCCCGGCGTGGCAAGGGCGATGTCAGCGCGTTTGAATGAGCGGCTGTCAAGCTCTGTATAATCCCCGCCGCTCGCGGCATGCCCTGGGTGCTCGTTCAACAAACCCACGTAATAAATTGATTTTTTTGGTTTGAATTGAGCACGAATACTGCAAACAACCGACGTGTCCTGTCCGGGATGCGCCCCACCGGCGCGCTGCATCTGGGCAACTATCACGGGGCGCTCAAGAACTGGACGGAGTTGCAGTACCAGTACGAGTGCTACTTCTTCATCGCGGACATCCACGCGCTGACGACCGGCTACGAAGACACGCTCAAGCTCGAAGACAACGTCTGGGAAGTCGTCATCGACTGGCTCGCTGCCGGGCTCAATCCTGCCGCCGCGACCATGTTCATCCAGTCGCGCGTGCCGGAGCATTCCGAGCTGCACCTGCTGCTGTCGATGATCACGCCGCTCGGGTGGCTCGAGCGCGTGCCGACGTACAAGGATCAGCAGGAGCAGCTCAAGGACAAGGACCTCGCCACTTACGGCTTCCTGGGTTATCCGCTGCTGCAGGCCGCGGACATCCTGCTGTACAAGGCCGCGTACGTGCCGGTCGGCGAGGACCAGGTCGCGCACGTCGAAGTCACGCGCGAAGTGGCGCGCCGCTTCAACCACGTGTACGGCCGTGAGCCGGACTTCGAAGCGAAGGTCCAGAAGGCGATCAAGAGTCTCGGTAGTCGCAACGGCACGCGCTACAAGGAGTTGCGGCGTGTTTATCAGGAAGAAGGCAACCAGGAGGCGATCGCGACGGCACGAGCGATGCTCGAAGGTAACGCGCGCCTGACGGTCGCCGACCGCGAGCGGCTGCTCGGCTATCTGGAAGGCACGGGCCGCAGCATTCTGGTCGAGCCCGACGCGCTGCTGACGGCGACGCCGAAAGTGCCGGGCCTCGACGGCCGCAAGATGTCGAAGTCCTACGGCAACGCCATCGGGTTGCGCGAGGATCCCGATTCGGTCGCGAAGAAGCTGAAGACGATGCAGACGGATCCGGCGCGCGTGCGCCGCACCGATCCGGGCGATCCCGACAAATGTCCGGTCTGGGACCTTCACAAGATCTACTCGGACGCGGACACTCAGGCCTGGGTGCAACAGGGCTGCCGCTCGGCCGGCATCGGCTGTCTCGACTGCAAGAAGCGAGTCGCCGACGTCATCGTTGCGGAGATCACGGCGATCCGCGCGCGCGCGCAGGAGTTCGAGGAGAATCGCGACCTCGTGCGCGGCATCATCGCGGAAGGCTGCGAGAAGGCCCGCGACGTCGCACGCCAGACGCTCGAGGAAGTGCACACGGCGATGGGCATGAACTACCGATGAAGAAGCGGTTAGCGGTTGGCGGTTGGCGGTTAGTGGAGAGCGGCAGGCCGCGCGTCTGTCTGTCTACTGCACCAACCTGTCTTTGCCAACTTCCGGATTCCACACCAACCGCCAACCGCCAACCGCCAACCGCTTCTCGCGTCGAATGAAACCCGACCTCAAACTCGTCGAAAACACCGGATCGGAGCTCGAGGCCGACGTGCTGGCCGAGCTGCCGCCGCAGCAGGCCGAGATGCCGTTCGCCGTCGTCGAAGGCGAGCCGGTCACCGAGCTGCCGCGCGACCTGTACATCCCGCCCGACGCGCTGCAGGTGTTCCTGGAGGCGTTCGAGGGTCCGCTCGACCTGCTGCTGTACCTCATTCGCAAGCAGAACCTCGACATCCTCGACATTCCGATCGCGGAGATCACGCGCCAGTACATGCAGTACATCGAGCTGATGGCGGACCTGCAGCTCGAACTCGCGGGCGAGTACCTGCTGATGGCAGCGATGCTCGCGGAGATCAAATCGCGCATGTTGCTGCCGCGGCCTGCCTTGGCGGACGGCCTGGAAGAGGACGACCCGCGCGCCGAGCTGGTGCGCCGGCTGCAGGAATACGAGCGCTTCAAGAAAGCGGCCGAGGACATCGACCGCCTCACGCGCATGGAGCGCGACACGCTGCCGGCCACGGCAGACCTGGTCGAGCGCAAAGTGGTGAAGATCCTGCCGCAGGTGTCGCTGCAGGAAATGCTGGTCGCGTTCAAGGACGTGCTGGCGCGCGCGGAGATGTTTTCGCATCACCATGTCAATCGCGAGCGCCTGTCGGTGCGTCAGCGCATGTCGGATATCTTGAGCGCGCTGCGCGAAGCGGCTTTCATGAATTTCGCCGCGCTGTTCCGGCCCGAGGAGGGGCGGATGGGCGTGACGGTGACGTTCGTCGCGATGCTCGAGCTGATGCGCGAAGGCCTCATCGAGATCGTGCAGAGCGAGGCGTACGGGCAGATTCACGTCCGCACGGCGACGGCTGCGCGTCATCTGAAATTGGTCGAGGGTGGCGCGGCGGACGATACCGACGACGCCGACGCGGAGAATGCCGCGGCGCTGGCCCAGCCGGCGCAGCCCGAAGAAGAAGACACCGAAGACGACAATGACACTGTGTCGACGATCGAAGACAGCATGACGCCCGCGGTCCCTCAAGCCGATACTCCGGATCCGGAAGCAGCGAAATGAACGAGCACGACCTCAAGCACCTGATCGAAGCGACGTTGCTGGCGGCGGGCCGGCCGGTCACGAGCGACCAGCTCCTGGACCTGTTCGACGAGCGCGAGCGGCCGACGGACGAGCAGCTCCGTGCTGCGCTCGATTTGCTCGCGGCCGAGTACGAGTCGCGCGGCATCGAGCTGATCGAAGTCGCGAGCGGCTGGCGCGTGCAGGTTCGTTCGCGTTGTGCCGACGTCGTGTCGCGCCTGTGGCAGGAGCGTCCGTCGCGTTATTCGCGCGCGCTGCTGGAGACACTGGCGCTCATCGCCTACCGGCAGCCGATCACGCGCAGCGAGATCGAGGAGATCCGCGGCGTGTCGATCAGCTCGACGATCATGCGCACGCTGCAGGAGCGCAACTGGATTCGCGTCGTCGGGCATCGCGAAGTGCCGGGCCATCCGGAGCTGCTGGGCACGACGCGCGAGTTCCTCGACTATTTCGGTCTGCGGAGCCTGGACCAGTTGCCGACGCTGGCCGAGCTGCGGGACGTCGAGACGATCGGCGTGCAGCTCGAACTGCCCGGCGGCGAAGTGGCAGTGGCCGAGACCCTGGAAATCGAAGCGACGTCGGAGGTCGCGGTCGACGATGCGGATGTGTCCGTCGATGCCGCTCCCGAGGACGCCGACGACAACGCCTCGCCGTCGCTCGTCGCTTCTTCCGACGACGACGAACCCCACACGCTCGGCGACCCACCGCCATCTGATCCTGCGCTGTAGGTCGGGCTTCAGCCCGACACCACCATGCCCGAACGTCTCCACAAGCTGCTCGCGCAGCACGGGTTTGGCTCGCGCCGCGAGATCGAGAAGTGGATCCTCGAAGGCCGCGTCGTGCTCAACGGCCGCGCGGCACAACCCGGCGCCAGCTATTCGAGCGGCGATCGCGTCGCGATCGACGGTCGCGATATCACGAGTCGCCTCAAGGTCAGCGCCGCCGCTCCCAGCGTGTTGCTCTACAACAAGCCGCAAGGCCAACCGATCACTGCCGCCGGCGAAGGCACTGAGGCTGGCAAATCCGTGATGGAGTCGTTGCCGTCGGTGCGCGGCGCGCGCTGGCTGATCGTGAACACGATGCAAGCCGGCGACAGCGGCCTGATGCTGCTGACGAGCGACGGTCGTCTGGCCGATGCACTGCGTCGTCGTGCCGAGACGATTCCAGCGGCCTACGTTGCTCGTGTGCTCGTGCCGACGCCGGAGTTCGATGTCGAGAAGCTGCCGCGCGTCGTGAACTACGACGAGGAGACGATCGAGTTCGAGAGCATCGAGCCGGCGGGCGGCGAGGGCACGAATCGCTGGTTTCGCGTCGAGTCGCGCCGCGCGCATCGGCGCGCCGCCGTGCGTGCACTGTTCGAGAGCCGCGGGTTGCAAGTGAGTCGCGTGATCCAGGTGCAGTTTGCGGACATCGAGTTGCCGCGCGACCTGCCACGCGGCCGACACCGCGCGCTGTCGCACGATCGGGTCGCAGCGCTGTACGCGCTTGCCGGGCTGGAACAGCCGCAAGCGGAGGAGCGGGCAAGCGCCAAGCCTTCGCGCCGGCGACGCCCGGCTCCTGACAGACGACCGGCTACCGGCAGACGACCGGCTACTGGCAGGAAAAAGTCTCGCCGCTGACGCCGCGGCTGTCCGGACCCATCAGATACAGATACGGCGCGACGATCGCAGCCGGCTCCGGCAGCGTTGCCGGATCTTCCGCCGGATACGCCTGCAGACGCATCTTGGTGCGCACTTTGCCCGGATCGATGCTGTTGACGCGGATCGTCGGCCGGTTCTCCAGCTCGTCGGCCAGCATGTGCATCAGGCCGTCACTCGCCCACTTCGACGCGAGGTACGCGCCCCAGTAGGCGCGCGGACGCGCCACAACGCCACTCGACGTGAAAATGATCGATGGATCCGCCGAGCGCTTCAGCAGCGGCAGGCAATAGCGCGTGAGGATGAACGGCGCGGTGACATTGACGTGCATCGTGCGCATCCACTTGGGAACATCGTGATGCTCGATGGGCGCGCGCTCGCCGAGGATGCCGGCGTTGTGGAGCAGCGCGTCCAGCCGGCCGAACTCCTGGTCGAGCGCGGCTGCGAGCTTTTCGTAGTCTTCGGGCCCGGCCTTCTCGAAGTCGAGAGGCACGATCGACGGCCGCGGATGCTTGGCGCCGACGATGGAGTCGTAGACCGCTTCGAGTTTACGTACGTTGCGTCCGTGCAGGAGCACGGTGGCGCCGTGCGCAGCCGCTGCCTGAGCAACCGCCTTGCCGATGCCATCGCTCGCGCCGGTGATGAGAACGACGCGGTCGGTCAGCAGATTGGCGGCGGGCTGGTACGTGCGCGGATCGATCTTGTCTGTCTTGTTGTCTGTCATGGCGGCGCGCATTGTACGCGGTCAATCCGGCAGCAGCCCCGAGAGCCAATGCAGCACGTTGAGTACGAACTGGGCGTTCTGCGACGCCTCGGGATCGTTCATGCCCATGCGCATCACGACCGTGTCGCCAAGGATCTGCGTCTGCGCGGTGAACATGGCAGCTTCGCCGAACACGGCTACGCGACCCTGCCCGTGACGCAGCACCGCTCCCTGCAGCAGACCGCGAGTGGACTCAGTGGGTGTGGTGCTCGTGAACTTGGCCGCTTCCTGAGGAAAGAACACGGTCCAGTCGTCAGGCATTCGCAGGAGCGGTGCGACCGGGACGACAGCACTGAACGCCTGGCCCGTGAAGGTCTTGAGCGCGGTGATCTGCTCGCCTGGCTTGCGGCCGCGAGTAATCGGATGGTCAGCCAGGCCGCCCGCCCGGGTGAAGATCAGGCTGCCGCCTTCGCCGACCGACTTGATGGCATAGCCATTGCGGAATGCGATACCGAACGCCTCGGCGAGAGCGGCGACCGATCCTGGAAACGGCATGTGATCGGCGATCAGCAGCAGCGAGCCGCCGTCGGAGACCCACTTCGCGAGTGCGGCGACTTCCTCGGGCTCGAAAGCGGGCGGCGTCGGGAGCACCCATTCAGCCTTGTCGCCGCCTTTGACTGCATTAGCGATGACGAGCACGTCAGTCGTTGCGAGCAGCGCAGGCGTGACCGGCTGGCCGGCACTGCCTACGCGATATCCATCCGCACGCAACAGCGCGGCGAACGCAGCAAACCGCCCATCGATCGTATGGAAGTTGCCGTGCGCGGCGTCGACGAGTACTCGCGGTCCACCGTCGCGAGCGAACTGCGCAGAGGCGACGGTCGGTTGCCAGTCGGCGGCCTTTTGCTGGACGACCGGGTCTGCGCAACCGCCCAGCAACAGCAGCCCCAGGGCAATCACTCGTGTCATAGTTTTCTCGCTGTACGCCACGCGACCCACGGTTTCTCGACCGGTCCCAGATCGATGCGCGACGTGGCGACGTCGAAGTCGCGCGCAGCGATGCGATCGAGCAGACGGCGATGGAGTGCTGCGAGCACGGCGAGCGGACGCAGCCGCGCGCTCGCATTCGCCAGGGCCGACTGCAATTCGTCTCGTACGACGTCCTTGAACTCACGCAGCGCCGGTTTCACATGCGGTGACACTTCGCGGCCACGCAGGTCTTCGAGCGTCACGTTGTGTTCGGTGAGCCGATCCTGCGGCAGATAGACGCGCCCGGCGTACGCGTCCTGCCGCACGTCACGCAGCATCTCGCTCTGTCGCACGCCGATGCCGATCCGATTCGCAGTCGCACGTGCAGCTTCGTCCAGCGGCGACGGTGCGACGAGCTGTGCGGCCAGGAGCTCCAGGATCGCGCCGCCGCTGCGCGAGGAGTACGCGCGCAGCTCGCGCATGTTCGAGTAGGTCATGCGCGCGAGATCCATGTCCGCAGCGGCGAGCGCCTCGTGCAATTTGGCGAACGAGGCGGGGTCGACGGCGCTGTCGATCAGCAGGCGCGTCGCAGGATGTTGCGGGCTGCGGTTGACGAGCCGATCGACTTCACCGCGCCACCATTGCAGGCGCGTGTGTGCGACGTCGTGGTTCGC
>Ga0209382_10003340_pt1 | contig 22305 bp, 10 predicted proteins | sample SoiMetdeltSBSDD5_FD_187599 | JGI IMG/M metagenome (GOLD analysis project Ga0209382, IMG submission 187599) | Bulk soil microbial communities from a Populus tree surrounding site in Tennessee, USA - Soil MetaG P. deltoides SBSDD5 (SPAdes) (version 2) | ecosystem: Environmental > Terrestrial >...
GATCCCGGCAGGCCGGAGACGTTCCATCGCCTCAATCGCACTGAATATCAGAACGTCGTGCGCGATCTGCTCGCGCTCGAGGTGGACGCCGCGGCGATGCTGCCTGGCGACGACGCCAGCCACGGCTTCGACAACGTGAACGTCGGCGAACTGTCGCCCACACTGCTCGATCAATACATCTCGACCGCGCGAAAGGTGAGCCGGCTGGCCGTCGGCACGCCGATCCGTACTCCGGCGGCGACGAGCGTCGTGCTCCCGCTCGATCTGACGCAGAACGATCAGGTCGACGAGGAGCTGCCGATTGGCACGCGTGGCGGCGCGTCGTTCCGCCACGTGTTTTCGCAGGACGGCGACTACCAGTTTCAGATCCGGCTGACCCGCGATCGCGACGACCGGCTCGAGGGGCTTGCCGAGCCGCACCAGATCGAGCTGATGCTCGACGGCGCCCGCCTGCGGCTGTTCGAGCTGCCGGCGCTGACCACGGCACAGACGCAGTCGGCGGCATATGCCGACAAGGACGGGGACGCCGATGCGCGCCTCAGCGGCCGGTTCCCGGTGACGGCCGGTCCGCACACGATCGCGGTCGCGTTCCTGAAGAAGCCGTCGGTCCTCAGCGAGGCCGCGCGCCAGCCGTTCTACGCCGATTACAACGGGCGGAACCAGGCGGCCGTCTTTTCGATTGCGGTTGCAGGGCCGTATGACCCCCGAGGCGCCGGGGACACGCCGAGCCGGCGCCGAATCTTCACGTGCAGCCCGGCGGCGCCTGCCGAGGAGGCCGCATGCGCCCGCACCATCGTCTCTAGCCTCGCGCGGCGGGCGTACCGCCGCCCCGTGACAGCACAGGAAGTGGACGAGCTCCTCACCTTTTATAAGGAGGGACGCGCCGACGCCAGCTTCGACAACGGCATTGAGCTGGCACTTCGGGCGCTGCTGGTGAGCCCGCAGTTCCTGTTCAGGATCGAGCGGGATCCGGCGGGTATCCCGGCACATACGCCGTACCGGTTGAGCGATCTGGAGCTCGCGTCCCGGCTGTCGTTCTTCCTGTGGAGCAGCATTCCAGACGATCCGCTGCTCGACGCGGCCATTCGCGGCACGCTCAAACAACCGCGGGTGCTCGAGCGCCACGTGCGCCGGATGCTTGCGGATCCGCGCTCGGAGGCGCTGGTGACCAGCTTCGCGGCCCAGTGGCTGCACCTGCGCAACCTCACGGCGTCGAAGCCGGATCCGCGGCTGTTCCCCGACTTCGACGACAACCTCCGGCGTGCGTTCCGGCGCGAGACCGAGCTCTTCTTCGACAGCGTCAAGCGGGAGGATCGCAACGTCCTCGACCTGCTGAGAGCCGACTACACATTCGTCAACGAGCGGCTCGCGAAGCACTACGGAATCCCCAACGTCTATGGCGGCCACTTCCGTCGCGTGACGCTGCCGACAAACAGTCCGCGGCGGGGCCTGCTCGGCCACGCGAGCATCCTGACCGTCACCTCCTATGGCGATCGCACCTCCCCCGTGCAGCGCGGCAAGTGGATCCTGGAAAACCTGCTGGGCCTGACGCCGCCGGCACCGCCGCCGAACGTTCCGGCGCTGAAGGAGCGCGTGGCCGGCGGCAAGGTTCTGACGATGCGGCAGCGAATCGCACAACACCGCGAGAACCCCGCCTGTTCGGGTTGCCACAATCTGATGGATCCAATCGGCCTCGCGACCGAGAACTTCGATGCGGTGGGCCGCTTCCGAACGCTGGAAGACGGCGTGCCCGTCGACGCGTCGGGCGGGCTTCCCGACGGCGCGACGTTCGACGGTATCGAGGGCCTGCGCGCCGGCCTGCTCCGACGGCCGGAGCTGTTCGTCGGCACGATGACCGAGAAACTGCTCACGTATGCCGTCGGCCGCGGGCTGGAGCCGGCGGATGCTCCGGCGGTGCGCGCGATCACGCGCGCCAGCCGCACCGGCGATTACAGGTTTTCGTCGCTGATTCTGGGCGTCGTCAACAGCGCGCCCTTTCAGATGAGGAGATCGCAATGATCGTGACCAAGGCGGCGCTGCCGCGCCGGACGTTCCTTCGCGGAATGGGAGCGACCCTGGCGCTGCCCCTGCTCGACGCGATGGTTCCGGCGCTGTCGGCGATGGCACGCACCGTGGCCAACCCGGTCCGCCGGCTCGGGTTCGTCTACATCCCGATGGGCGCGCACATCAGCGAGTGGACGCCCCAGGCTGATGGCCGCATCAGCGAGCTGTCGCCGATCCTGCGGTCGCTGACGCCGCACATCAATCAGCTGACGGTCATCTCCAACCTCGAGAACCAGAACGCCTACTCGGCGGCGAACCACGCGACGGCGAACAGCTCGTTCCTGAGCGCCACCAGGGCCAAGCCGACTGCGGGCGCCGACTATCAGCTCGGCGTAACCGTCGATCAACTGGCGGCACGGCAGATCGGCACGTCCACCCCTCTGCCCTCGCTGGAGCTCGCTACCGATTTCAACTACGTGGTCGGTGCCTGCGACAACGGCTATGCCTGTGCGTACATGAACACGCTGTCGTGGTCGACGCCGACGACGCCGCTCCCGACCGAGGCCAACCCGCGCGTCGTCTTCGAGCGGATGTTCGGCGATGGCGGCACGGCGGCCGAGCGTCAGGCGGAGCTGCGGAAGAGCGGCAGCATCCTCGACTGGGTCCTCGAAGACATGAGCCGGCTCGAGCGCAAGCTCGGACAGGCCGACCGGACGCGCGTGGCCGAGTACCTCGACTCGGTGCGTGAAATCGAGCGTCGCATCCAGATGGCGGAGCGCCAGGACGGCGCGGCGCTGCCCGGGACGCTGGAACGCCCGATCGGCGCGCCGCAGGCGTGGGAAGAGCACGTCAAGTTGATGTTCGACCTCCAGGTGCTGGCGCTGCAGGCCGACATCACGCGCGTGATCACGTTCCAGCTCGCCCGCGAGGTGAGCACGCGCACGTATCCACAGATTGGTGTCCCCGAAGCGCATCACCCGATCTCGCATCACGCCAACGATCCGGCGAAGATCGAGAAGCTCGTCAAGATCAACACCTACCACGTGTCGTTGTTCGGCTACCTCCTCGACCGGCTGAAGGCAACGCCGGACGGCAATGGCTCGCTGCTCGACCACTCGCTCTACCTGCTCGGCAGCGGCATGGGCAATCCGGACGTCCACGATCATCGTCAGTTGCCGATCCTGCTCGCCGGCGGTGGTGGCGGTTCGCTCAACGGCGGCCGGCACATTCGTTACAACGAGCCCACGCCGCTCGCAAACCTCCTCCTGACGATGCTGGACAAGGCGGGGATCGAGATGGACACGTTCGCTGACAGCACCGGGAAGATCCAGGAGCTCGCCGGTGAGCCGCTGGCGCTCTGAACGGAGTCGCAGATGAGAAGCTCGATGTTCCAGCGTTTCATCCTGCTGGCCGTCGCATCGTTTGCAGTTCCCGCCGTCGCGGCGGCCGAGGTCCCGCTGATCCAGGCGGTGAAGACGGCCGATCGTGCCGCAGCCACTGCGTTGCTGAAGGCCCGAGCCGACGTCAACGCGCGAGCGGCGGACGGGACGACCGCACTTTACTGGGCGGCGGAGAAGAACGAGATCGCGATTGGAACCGCGCTGGTTCGTGCCGGCGCGGACGTCAACGCCGCGAGCCGTTATGGCGTCACGCCGCTCCAGGTTGCGTGCCTGAATGGCAACGCCGCCTTCATCGAGCTGCTGTTGAAGTCAGGAGCCGATGCAAAGGCCGCGACCCCCGCGGGTGAGACGGCGCTGATGACCGCTTCGCGCACCGGGATTGCCGACACGGTGAACCTGCTTCTGGCCCACGCGGCCGATCCCAACGCGAAGGAAAGCCTGCGCGGCCAGACGGCATTGATGTGGGCCGCGGGCGAAGGACACAGCGACACCATCAAAGCGCTGCTCGAGCACGGCGCCGACCTCCGGGCACGATCCAACGCCGGGTGGACGCCGCTGCTGTTCGCAGTGCGGGACGGCCACATCGACGCGGTACAGACCCTGCTTCACGCGGGCGCGGACGTGAACGATGCGCTGCCCGCCAATACCGGCGGTGCCCGCCGCCGTCCCGAGGGAGCTCCGGGCGGTGCCGACGATCCGCGTGGTCTCAGCGCGCTGCATCTGGCCGTCGCGAGCCGCCACTACGAGCTCGCCGCGCTGCTCCTCGACAAAGGGGCGGATCCGAATGCCGCCGGGCCGGGATGGACCGCGTTGCATCACCTCACGTGGGTACGGAGACCGGGGCAGGGCACCAACGGGCCGCCGCCGCGCGGGTCTGGGCAGATGGACAGCGTCGAGCTGATTCGGCGACTGGCTGGGGCCGGCGCCAATCTCAACGCCCGCGTGACCAGGAAGCCGAGCGCGGGAACGACCGCGCTCAACTTCGTCGGCGGCACGGCGTTCTTCCTCGCGGCACGCAGCGCGGACGTCGAGATGATGCGGCTGCTCGTGGATCTCGGCGCCGATCCAACGATCCCGAATGAAGACGGAACCACGCCGCTGATGGCCGCGGCCGGCGCCGGCACGCATTCGCCCGGAGAGGATCCCGGCCTGGAATCGGAGGCGCTCGAGGCAGTCACGCTGACGCTCGCCCTCGGCAACGACGTCAACGTCGTCGACAAGAACGGCAACACCGCGATGCACGGCGCTGCCTACAAGCAGCTGCCATCGGTCGTGCAGTTTCTTGCGGAGAAGGGCGCCAAAGTAGAGATCTGGAACCGCAAGAATTCGTCCGGCTGGACGCCCCTGCGCATTGCCGCGGGTGTTCACCGGGGGATGAACTTCCGGTTCCACGCGCCGACGGCCGACGCCCTGCGCGTCGTGATGACGGCCGCCGGTGTGTCCACAGTGCTCGAACCGGAAAAAGTGATCAGCGGAGCAACACCGACCAAGTAAACCTCTCCAGCACGTTCCACCGTTCGGCGCGAGTCGTTCGTTTTGGAGGTGATCATGCGATTGCGGATACTCCTGACGGCGTTCCTTCTCGCATGCGCATCGGCTGCGCACGCTCAGTTCGACAGCGGCCTCATCGCCGGTGTCGTCCGCGACTCATCCAGTGCCGGGGTCCCCGGCGCTTCCATCACAGTCCAGAACGAGGCGAACGGCGACCGTCGCACGGCCGTGTCGAATTCGACCGGCTTCTACGCGGTCCCCGATTTGCCGGTTGGCAGCTACACCATCACCGTCGAGCTGTCGGGCTTCAAGCGATTCGTGAAGACCGGCGTCAAGCTGAGCGCCGCGTCGCAAATCGCCGTCGACGTGCCGCTCGAAGTCGGACGGCTCGAGGAGACCGTCGAAGTGAAAGCCTCGACGAGCGCCGTGCAGACGGCGACGGCACAGGTGGCACGGACGGTCGATGCCCGCCAGATCGAGGAGCTGACGCTGAACGGCCGGAATCCGATCTTCCTCGCGCAGCTGAAGCCCGGTGTTCGCGGCGGGTTGATGAGCACGTTCAACCCGGACAGCGTGACCAACGGTGCCTTCAGCATCAACGGCGCGCGTGAGGATGAGTACGTCGTGACCGTCGATGGAGCGATCGCGACACGTACCAGGTCCTCCGGGTCGATGCTGGGAGCGCAGGACGTCGAGACTGTGGAGGAAGTCCAGATCCTCACCGCCAATTACCGTGCCGAATACGGCCGGTCATCCGCGGGACAGATCCGCTTCGTGACCAAGAGTGGAACCCGGGACTTCCACGGCGACATTCTCGAGAACTACCGCGACGAAGCGCTCGACGCCAACAGCTGGACGAGGAACCGGAGCGGCGATCCCCGGCTCTCCAACGGCCCCGATCCGTTCACGTTCCACCAGTTCGGCTTTCACATCGGTGGTCCGGTGCTGCTTCCGGGGCGGTTCAACGCCGATCGCAGCAAGATGTTCTTTTTCTGGGGCGAAGAATGGATTTACCGCCGCGACACGTCAACCAGCACTGGTACGGTTCCGAGCGCGGCGATGCGCCGCGGTGATTTCAGCGAATTGCTCAACCCCGCTAACCCATACTTCGGCCGTGCCCGGACCATCGTCGATCCGGTCACCGGCCAGCCGTTCCCTGGTAACGTCATTCCGCCGGGCCGCCTCAGCACGAACGGTGTGGCGCTCTTGAATGCGTATCCGCTGCCGACTCCTGGCTTCCAGCAGGGCACGGCCAACTGGATCGGCACGCAGGCGACCTGGTCGGACCTGCGCAAGGACACATTCAAGATCGACTACATGATCAACGCCAACCAGCGGCTCACCGTCCGCGGGACGCACATCCCGTGGCATTTCAATGAGCCGTTCGTCGGCAACTTCGATCGCGCGCAGTGGGGTTGGTCGCGGCCGAACCGCACCGCGGCGGTCAGCCTGAACAGTGTGCTGTCGCCGACGCTGTTGAACGAGTTCACGTTCTCGACGAACTCCGACGGCAAAGGCGATATCGCCATGAATCCCGATTGCGGGGAGGTCTGCGATCGCAACACGTACGGCATCCGTTTTCCGTACCTCTTTCCAGGCACGAAGGAGTACGAGGACAAGGTTCCCACGATCCGCATCACCGGACTGTCCACGGTGGACGGCGGCCCGTATCCCGGCTACTGGTCCGGCTATGTGTTCGCCTGGGCCGACAACCTGACCAAGGTCATCGGACGGCATACGACGAAGTTCGGCGTGTTCATCGAGTACTCGGGCCAGGATGACTACATTCAGTTCACCACCGCGAGCCAGGGAGCGACGAACAATCAGAATGGCGAGGTGAGGTTCCTCGACACCGGGCACCCGCAATCCACCGGAGTGGCGATGGGCAACGCCGCGCTGGGCGTGTTCAGCGACTACACGGAGATGGGCAAGAAGGCGCTCACCCCGTGGGTGGCGACGGCGATCGACTGGTATGCGCAGGACAACTGGAAGGCCACGTCCAACCTGACCATCGAAGCCGGTGTTCGCTATTCGCTCTGGCCGCCCTGGCACAGCAAGTGGGACAACATCGCGATGTTCCACCCTGAGTTCTACAACCCCGCGGTTGCGGCGGTGGTCGATCGGAGCGGTGGCTTCATCACCGGCGGCGATCGCTACAACGGGATCGTCCTCCCGGGCGACGGCCCGTCGGAGGCCGCCACTGACAACGTGCCCGAGCTGGCGAGCGGCGAGTTCAATCGCCTGTACCACGGCCTGCCGGCCGGGTTCTCCAAGACGCACAAGAACCTGTTCCAGCCGCGCCTGGGATTCGCCTATGCCGTCAACACCAGGACCGCAGTGCGGAGCGGACTCGGGCTGTTCTACAACCGGACGATGATCAATCGCGACACGGCCCTCGGCGGCAACCCGCCGCTCCAGCCGCAGCAGACCGTGATCAACGGCAGCATCGACGCGCCCGGCGGCGCTGGCGCGGTGCGCCGCGAATTTCCCTTCGTGATGACCATGCAGGATCCGGAGTTCAGGATTCCGGGAGCGTGGAACTGGAACCTCACGCTGGAGCGGGAGCTGCCGGGCTCGATCACCGCGGAGGTCGCCTACGTCGGCCGCCGCGGCTTCAACAACCAGCGCAAGCGCAATATCAACCAGCTGCAGCCCGGCACGATCCAGGCGAACCCGAGCGTGAACCCGAATGCGCTGCGGCCGTATCTCGGATTCGCGGTCATCGGCCTGGCCGAGAACACCGGCGATTCCCAGTATCACGGCCTGCAGCTGAGCGTGGAGCGCCGGGTCGCCCAGGGGCTGCACGCCGGGCTCGCGTACACCTATTCGCGCGCAACGGACGACTCATCCAACCTCACGGACGTGCTGCCGAACACGTATGACGACAGCGCCTACTGGGGCGTCTCTGACAACGATCGGCCGCACGTGCTGATCGTCAATTACATGTACGAGCTGCCGTTCGGCCGTGGCACCGGATGGGTCGCGAAGGTGCTGGGCAATTGGGATGTGTCGGGGATCTATCAATATCAGTCGGGCTCGCCGTTCTCCGTCCGCAGCAGCGACGACTTCGCGGGCGTCGGGCCGGGGAGCGGCGCGCAGTTCTGGAACCAGATCGCCGATGCCGGCATCGCTCACACCGGCGACTTCACGACCGGGATCGTCTGGTTCAACAAGGACGCCTTCGCGCGGCCCGCGGCCGGCACGTTCGGCGCCCAGCCGCGCAACGACCTGCGTAATCCGCCGTTCTGGACGCTCGACGTTGGCCTGCGCAAGATGGTGCCGCTCGGCGGACCCCACCGCCTGCAGTTCAGGTTCGAAGCGTTCAACGTCCTGAATCACCCGAACTGGAGCGGCGCCAACAGCAATCCCACGAGCGGTTCGTTTGGCTTGATCACGGGAAAGAACGGAGAGCGCAAGATTCAGCTCGCCGCCAAATACATGTTCTGAACGCGGTCGATTCGCGGGCCCGCCGCCTTCCTATTGCTTTCCAAAAGGAGATGTGAAATCTTCTCTTGGAAACCAAAAGGACGGCGATGGTGCGCAGGAAGCAGGACGTTCAGCAGGGCACGCTGACGCTGATGGTGCTGAAAACGCTCGATGTGCTGGGAACGCAGCACGGCTACGGCCTGGCCAAGCGAATCGAACGGATCAGCGGCGACGAGCTCTCCCTGAACCAGGGAACGTTGTATCCACTGTTGCTGAAGCTCGAGCAGGAAGGCGCGATCGCTTCGGAGTGGGGGCCGTCCGACAACAATCGGCGCGCGCGGTTCTATCGGCTGACCGGCGCCGGACGGCGGAGGCTCCTGGCCGAGGCGCGAAGCTGGGAGCAGACGACTGTGCTGATCGGCCGGTTCTTCGAACTGAAGCCAGGGGACGTGACATGAGGAGGCTCCGGCGATTCCTCAACCGTCTCTCCGGCTCGGTGACGAGACGGCATGACGAGTCGCGTCTCAGGGAGGAGCTCGACGCGCACCTGCAGATGCAGACCGCGGAGAACGTCCGTGCGGGCATGTCGCCGGACGATGCGCGCCGGCAGGCGATCCTCGAGTTCGGACCGGTCGAATCGATCAAGGACCGCTGGCGCGATGAGCAGCGCCTGCCCGCAATGGACGATTGGCTCCTGGACGTCCGGTACGCGTTCAGGCAGATCCGGAAGGCGCCCATGTTCGCGTTCACCGCGATCGTCTCGCTCGCAGCGGGCATCGGAGCCAACGTGACGGTGTTCTCGGTGGTCGAGCGATTGCTGCTGCGGCCGCTACCGGTCGCGAAGCCGCACGAGCTGGTCTACGTGACCGACGAACGCATCCTGGCCCAGCCGAGCCCGCGGTTCTCATATCCGTTCTACGAACTGGTGCGGGAGAGCACCGTGCTGACCGGAATTGCCGCGCGCGCCGCCCAGTCATTGAACGTGACGGTCGACGGACAAACGTCGAGAGCTGGCGGAGAGCTCGTGTCGGGGAACTATTTCGGCGTCCTGGGCGCGGGTATTCATACGGGCCGACCCCTCCTGCCGGAGGACGACAAAACGCCGGGCGCACACCCGGTGGCCGTGATCAGTGAGCCGTTCTGGAAGCGGAGGTTCGCCGCCGACCCCGGGGTTGTCGGCCGGAGTGTGCAGTTGAACGGCCAGCCGTTCACCATCGTGGGTGTTGCCGGGAACGGCTTCACCGGCTCCGACGTCGGCTTGCCGGCGGACATCTGGATCCCGTTGGCGATGCAGCGGGAGGTGGGCCGGAACCTCTTCATCGAGGCCCGTACGAACTGGCTCGAACTGGTCGGGCGCCTGCGGACAGGACAGCGCCGCGACACGGCCGCGGACGCACTGAACCGGCAGTTTCAGGAACGCGCGTCGGCACTGCCGCCGGGAGCGGCGGTGAGAACGTTCGTCCTGGTGCCGGGCGACAAGGGCAGTTCGCCCGCGCGTGGAGACCAGCGGACCGCACTCCTCGGGCTGTTTGCGCTGACCGGCCTCGCGCTGGCGCTCGCCTGCGTCAACGTCGCCTGCCTGGCCGCGGTACGGTCGGCGGCCCGCGAAAAAGAGATGGCGATCCGCCTCGCGATTGGCGCCGGCCGCTCCCGGCTGGAGCGCCAGCTTCTCACGGAAAACCTCGTGGTCGCGGCGCTCGGGGGAACGGCGGCGGTGCTGGTTTCGCCCTGGACGACGCGGGCACTCGGCGCTGCCCACTCCGGCAGCCTCCTGATCGAGTTGAGCCTCGACCCGCGTGTCCTGGTCTTCGGTGTGTTCGTGTCGGTGCTGACCGGCTTTTTCGTTGCGCTCGTGCCGATCGCCGCGTCGAGGCGGGTGAGACTTGCATTGGGATCCGAAGGCTCCCGGACCGCGCTTCGCGCCGGGTCTCACCGCCCCGGCGCGCACGACGTGTTCGTCGCGCTCCAGTTGGCGATGGCCCTGTCGATGCTGATCAGTGCGGCCCTGCTGGTGCAGAGCCTCCGCGGTCTCAGTTCGGTCGATCCCGGGTTCCGCGCGGACAACCTGCTGCTCGCCTCGCTCGATCCCAAATCCGCCGGCTACGATTCGGACCGGATTGACGGCTTCTGGCGCACGACGCTCGAGCAGGTGACCGAGATCCCCGGGATACAGAGCGTCTCGCTCGCCGGAACCGTGCCCCTGTCGGGCGGGCGGCAGCGTCAGCCGTGGACGAACCCGGCTTCGGGCGAGAAGATCGAGATCGATACGAACTTCGTCGGACCGCAGTACTTCCGGACGCTTGGCATCCCGGTGCTCGGCGGGCGCGAATTCAACCAGGGCGATGGCAGAGCCTCGAGGGCTGTCCTCGTCGTGAACGAGCGCCTGGCACAGATGTTCTGGCCGCAGCAGGATCCGCTCGGGAAGGGGCTTCGAGTGCCCGAATCAGGAAACCCGGCCGGTGAAGTCGTTGGCATCGTCCGCGACGCGAAGTATCGGGATCTTCGCGGCGAAGCCGGCCCGATGATCTATCGCCCGGTGCTCCAGACCCGCTCCACCGATGCCATGACGTTGCATGTCCGCTCGTCTGCCGATCCGGGTCCGATCGTGAGCGCAATCCGGCTGGCGATGGCGAACATCGACCGCAACGTATCGTTGTTCCAGGTCACGACCCTCGAGGAGCGGCTCGACTCGTCGTTCGCGAGGACCCGCCAGGCGGTGCTGTTGACGGGGACTTCCGGCGGGCTCGCGCTGCTCCTCAGCGCCATCGGTGTCTACGGCGTCACAGCGCTGGCGGTGAGCCGGCGGACTCGTGATATCGGCATTCGCGTGGCGCTTGGTGCCACGCGACGTCATATCGTCCGGGCGATTGGCGCGCGTGTCGGCGCGCTGATTGCCATCGGCCTCGGCCTCGGGTTGCTCGGTTCTTTCGGCCTCACGCAAATGATGGGGACGCTCGTCTTTGGGGTGACGACCGGGGACGCCGCGACCTTCGCCTGGATGGCTGCGGTGCTGGCGCTGATCTCCCTGATCGCGTGCGCCATTCCTGTCCGTGCCGCGACACGCGTCGATGCGCTGGCGGCTATTCGACACGAGTAGGCCACTGCTGGACTGTGTCAAATCCCAAGCTCCAAGCTCCAAATCCCAACGCACCCCCAACCCCCAAATTCCGAGCCAACCTCCAACCGGTTGGGAATTGGAGTGGGAGTTGGCTTGGGATTTGGCGTTTGGGAGTGCATTGGAGCTTGGGATTTGGAGCTTGGGATTTGACACTAGAAGATCATTAGGACCTATTTCCCCGCGGGAAACCCCCGCTTGGCGAGCAGCGCGGCGACGTCGGGATCGCGCCCGCGGAACCGCCGGTACGCCTCGGCGCGATCTGTGGTGTTCCCGTTCGACAGGATGTGCGTCCTCATCCGCGCTGCGAGCGCCTTGTCCCACGGCCCGGCGTCGACGAACGCCTGCCAGGTGTCGGCCGCCATGACGTCCGACCAGAGGTAGCTGTAATAACCCGCGGAGTACGCATCGCTGCCGAACAGGTGATCGAAGTGCGGCAGCCGGTGCCGGAGAGCAATCTCGCGCGGCATGCCGATGCGGGCCAGCTGCTCGCGCTCGAAGGCGGTCACGTCGACCACGCCATCGGGCCGCGTGTGCAGCTCCATGTCGAGGATTGCCGCCGCCAGGTACTCGACCGTCGCGTAGCCCTGATTGAATTTTTCCGACTCCTTGACTTTGTCGACGAGCGCCTGTGGCATCGGCTGCCCGGTCTGGTAATGGCGGGCATACTTGTCGAGCACCTCGCGCGTGAGCAGCCAGTGCTCGTTCACCTGCGATGGATACTCCACGAAGTCGCGAGGCGTGGTGGACAGGCCAGGATACGTGATGTCCTGGAGCAGGCTGTGCAGCGCGTGACCGAACTCGTGAAACAGCGTCGTCGCGTCGTCGAGTGAGATCAGCACCGGCTCGCCGGCGGCCGCCTTGACGAAATTGTTGTTGTTCGAGGAAATCGCTGTGGCACCCTGATCGAGTTTGTACTGCGTCCGGTAGCTCGACGCCCAGGCACCCGACCGCTTGCCGGCCCTCGCGAAGTTGTCGAGATAGAACAGCCCACGGTGCGCGCCCGACGGAACGTCGGTGACCTCGAAGACGCGGACGTCGGGGTGGAAGACCGGCACCTTGCCTGTGATCTCGGTGAATGCGATGTCGTAGCGCTGCTCGGCGGACCACAGCGCCGCCGCCACCATGTTGTTCAGCTCGAAATATGGCTTCAACTGGGCCTGATCGAGGTCGTACCGCGCTTTCCTGACCTTCTCGGCGTAGAACAGATAGTCCCAGGGCTCGATCGTGATCGCGGCGCCTTCCTTTGCGGCGATCGCCTGCATGTCGGCCACTTCCTCCTTGACCCGTCCGACGGCCGCAGGCCAGACGCGCATCATGAGCGCCTGCGCCGCTTTCGGCTCGAGCGCCATCGTGTCGGACATGCGCCACTGGGCGTGGCTCGGAACATCCAGCAACCTGGCACGTTCGGCTCGCAGCTTCACGATGCCGGCGATCGTGGCTTTCGTGTCGTTCTTGTCGCGGTTGTCGCCGCGGCTCTTGAATTTCTTCCAGACCTTCTCCCGGAGGTCGCGCTGTGTCGAAAAGGTGAGAAAGGGGTCGACGCTGGAGCGGGTGTTGACGATCGCCCATCTGCCGGTCAGCCCGCGCTCGTCGGCGGCCGCTTTCGCCGCGGACACCATCGAAGCGGGGAGGCCGGCGAGATCGGCGTCGCGCTCGAGCACCGTCCACGTGTTCTCGTCCTCGAGCACTTTCGCGCGGAATTCCGCGAACAGCGTCGCGAGCTGTTGATTGATATCCGACAGGCGCTTCTTCTCCGCGTCGCTCAACCTGGCGCCGCGGCGCAGGAAGGAATCGTAGGTCCGCTCGGCGAGCCGCTTCTGTTCGGCGGTCAGCGTGGATGTCGGCAGCGATCGGGAGACCGCCTCGATACGCTTGAACAACCCCGGGTTGAACACGATCGCATCGTCAGCGGCTGTCAGCTTCGGCTGCCACTCGCGATCCAGGGCCTGGATTCGAGATGTGCTGATGTTCTGCCGGAGCACGTTGAAGAGGCGGTTGAGGCGATCCAGCGTCCGCCCCGTTCGCTCCATGGCCGCGATCGTGTTTTCGAACGAGGGAGGCGCCGGGTCGGCGGCGATCGCGTCGATCTCGGCGCGCTGTTCGGCGATTGCGGCCTCGAACGCGCCCGGAAAGAGCTCCGGGTCGGCCTGATCCCAGGGCGGCACGCCGCCGTATGGCCCGGTCCACGGGCGGGTGAGCGGATTCGGGGAAGGCGGCGGCCCGGCGGCGCCCTGCGAGTGCACAGTGATTGTCGCGATGACCAGCGCGGTGGCGGAGAGAATAAGCGTTGTGAACATGGTGTTCTCGTTCATGGCAATCCGGTGGTCTTCTGGCCATGTCATGCCAAGATTGCCAAAAGTTCAAAGAGCTTGGGGGCGTGTCTTAGCTCCTCGAACCTGCTCGGTCTTATCAATCTTGGCAATTTTGGCAATCTTGGCAATTTTGGCAATGAGCGAGGGCGCGTAGGCGCCCTGAGTTCGGCCTTCCGGTCAGGGTCGAGCCGAGGCCATCGGCAGACCGCGCAGCAGCGCCGGCAACTCGCGGATCGCCGCGATTTCGTGATATGTCGCGTCGCGGAGATGCTCCGGGCCGACGTGTTCGTGAATCCAGGTCCCTTCGTAGGGGATGTACACCGCGTGGGCGCCGGCCTCGAGCGCTGGAAGAATGTCCGATCGCAGCGAGTTGCCGACCATCACGAATCGCGTCGGCTCGACGCCGCGACGGCGCATCACGCTGCGATACAGGTCGGCGTTCTTCTCCGAGACGATCTCGATGCCGGTGAAGAGATGACCGAGGCCTGAGCCGGCGAGCTTCGTCTCCTGGTGAAGGAGATCGCCCTTGGTGATCAGGATCAGGGGGAACGAGGCTGCCAGTTCCTCGATGGCATCCCGGACGCCTTCGAGCAGCGTCACCGGCGCGGCGAGCATCTCGTGGCCGAACCCGATGATCGCGCGTACGTCGCCGCTCTCGAGCCGTCCATCCGTCAGCTCGATCGCCGTCTCGATCATCGACAGCACGAAGCCCTTGACGCCATAGCCGAAGTGCTGAAGGTTGCGCATCTCGACCTGATATAAACGCTCGTCAGGAATGCCGGCCGGCTCGTACCGTGAGAGCAGCGCACAGAAGCGCTCGCGAGCCGACGTATAGATCGGCTCGTTGTGCCAGAGCGTGTCGTCCGCATCCAGGGCGACCAGGTCGATCAAGTCAGTGCGACTCTCCACGTCCTGTCGAGTATTTCACAAGCCGCGGTGGATGGGCCGTCACTGCGTTCGCAGCAGATACGCGTGTCGTTTACCCCCCGCCGGCGCGCGCTCGGCAGGGTGCGGCGAACGCTTTGACGCTGATCTGCTTCGCTCGATACCATTTCGAGGCTGTCGACCGCTCACGAACAGGCCTGATATGGTGCCTGATATGGTGACAATCAATCCGTCGCTGATGTTCACCGGCGCGTGCCGCGACGCCTTCCGCCGCTACGCATCTCTGTTCGGTGGAGAAATCCTGATGATGCTGACGTACGCCGAATCGCCGCTCCACCAGCAAGAGCCGGGAGACTGGGGCGACAAGATCTGGTTCGCGCGCCTCCGCGCCGGGGGGCTCGATATCACAGGCGGCGACGTGCTGGCCTACGAAGAACCGCGCGGCTTTTCGATGGTCGTCGGGGTTGAGACCGCTGACGAAGCGGATCGTGTGTTCACGGGCCTGGCGGATGGTGGCGAGGTGCTCATGCCGCTGCAGGCGACGATCTGGTCGCCGCGCTACGGCGTCGTCCGCGATCCGTTCGGGATCAAATGGGAAATCAACTGCGATGCGGAACCAACCGCGTAAGAGCCCGGCCACGCGTTCTTTTCGCAACTCCCGCTTCGTTCCTCCAGTCGCACCAGCATTTGTCCCCATCGACTTCGACCTCGGGAGTGGCGCACCCTGTAACCCCGTTATTGTGTGCGGGAGAGGATGTGCGTGTCGTTCTTCGTCGCACCCGGCGAGGTCGTCAGATACGTGGCCGGCGACAGCACGATCTGATCGATCGAAATGCCGTCTTCGCGGCGCTGAATGCGAATGGTCTGAACGCCACGGCTCGCGAAGGTGATGGTTGGTCCGAGCACACCGGTGCCGTAGCCGTTGTCCTGCCAGCCCCAGCCCGACACCCCGCACCCGCCGCAGTCCTCGATCACGATCGGGGTCGCATCGGTCGTGCCGATTCGAAAGACCGGTACGCCGGCTCGATCCACGCTACCGGAAAACTGCACGAATACTGAGTCGTTGTTGTAGGAATTGCTCTGGGCCCGCGCCCGCAGCCAGAGCCGGTACGGCCGTTTCCCCTCGGCGGTGAACGTCAGGTCGAAGAAATCGGCCGGTGACGCCAGCGGCGTGCTGAGTTTCGGCAGGGGACCGTCCGGGTTTTCCATCCGGACATCGGACGCCGCGGACGCGTCGGCGGTGCTCCTCCAGTTCCCATGGGGCGACCCCAGGCCCGCATGCAGGACGATGTCCTCGGATAATCCTGTCCATTCACCGAGGATCGTTGCGTCGTTCTTGGTCCGTCCGGGAGAAGTGTCGAGGTACTCGACCGGCGAGAGGACGATCTGATCGATCGCAACGCCGTCCTCCCGCCCCTGGATCCGCAGCGTCTGGACTCCAGTCGTCGCGAAGCGGATCAGCGGCCCCAAACCGCCATAGCCATTGTCTTCCCATCCCCATCCCGACAGGCCGCACCCGTTGCAGGCCTCGACGATCAACGGCGTGCCGCTCGTGGTCCCGATCCGGTAGATGGCGGCGCCTGCCTGGTCCACGCTCGACGAGAACTGCGCGAACACCGAATCGTTGTTGTACGAATCCTGCGCGGCCCGCCCGCGCATCCAGAGCCGATAGGCGCGATCCGCCTCAGCGTGGAATCGAATCTCGAAATAGTCGCGCGGGCTGGCCGCGGCCGTCGCGATCTTCGGGGCGGGTACGTCCGGGTGTTCGATACGAGCGCCGCTGGCTGCGGTGGAGTCGGCGACGAAACGCCAGGTCCCGGCGACTCGCGACGCATGCGCGGCGTGCAGCACGCGGGTCGATCTATCCGGTGTCACCGCGCGGAACCTGGCCAGATAGGTGGCCGATGTTGCCGCGTTCACGACGCGGGTCGGGGCGCCGCCATCGGACCAGGACACGAATTCGTAGGTGGTTCCGGCAAGCGTCTGTGGTGATGGAGCGCTCAGTGTGAAGCCCGAACCGGCGATCAGCGTTCGACTGGCCGGGGCGGTGATCGTCTCCGAGTTGAATCCCAGCTTCAGTCCTGCTGGGACGGTCTGCAGGCCGACGGTCACGGTTTGCGGATCCAGCCGGCGGGTCACGACCGACCCGAGCCCGCCTGCATCAGTGACCTCGAGTGCCAGTGTCAGATACGAGGGGTACTCGTGATCCGGCGCGACGAAGCTGCCGCTCGCGACACCCTGAAACTGCTGGATCGGATGCTGGTGGCAGCTCGACCCGGTCGAGCAGTGATTCATGATCAACGACCAGGTGAGTGCCGCAGCCGGGAGCGTGCCCTGCTGCTCGTCGGTCGCATGACCCGAGAACGCAACCGACTGACCAACCCGCCACTTCAGGGTTGCCGATGGCGTATCGATCACCGGGACGGGCGGCGTATTGCCGGCACTGATGACCATCGATGCCGCGTTCGAAAGTCCCTCGCCGTCGGTCACTCTCAGCGCAGCCCGGTACGTGCCGGCGACGCCGTAGGTGTATGAAGGCTTCGCGATCGTGGCATCGCCGAACGTGCCGTCCCCATTCAAGTCCCAGGTATAGGACAGCGCGGTGCCGTCGGGATCGAAAGACGCGGATCCATCGAACGAAACGGTGAGCGGCACCGAACCGTGTGTCGGCGTGGCCGTGAGACTTGCTTCCGGTGCACGGCCATCCGAATACCGGATTCGATGAATCGTGCCGCCGCCGAAGTCGACATAGAACAGATCGCCGGCTGGACCGATCTGCAGATCGACCGGAGACGCGGCATTCTGCACGAACAGCTCGCGCCTGGCGGGATCCGGCACGCCATTGGTCCCAGGCAGCATCGACCATATACATTTTCTCGAGTAATCGGCGAAGAACAGGCTGCCCTTGAATTTCGAGGGATACGATCCGCCCGTGTAAAAGGCGAGGCCGCTCGTCGAAGCGCTCGTGTTCGGGCAGGTCTCGCCGGTGACGACTGCGCTTCCCTCTTTGTAGGCGTAGTGCGCGACGGTGACCGCTCCCGTTCTCGCATAGAGCGCTTCACACATGTTCAGATCGGCGGCGTCCCACCCCGACTGTCGCGCGTTCCCTTCGTAGCAGGGCCAGCCGTAATTCCTCACCGGGGTAGAGCGGGGATCGGCAATGACGTTGATCTCCTCCCATGTTCGCCAACCCACATCTCCGACCCACAACTCGCTGGTGCCGGGTCGCACCGCCATGCGGAAGGGGTTGCGAAACCCATACGCCACGACCCGGCGCGCGTTCACGTCGCTGCGCGAGTAGAGAGGATTGTCGGGAAGCGCGGCTCCGGTCGCTGGATCGATCCGGATGACCGTACCGTTCAATCCAGTCGGATCTGACGTCGTCGTCAGGTCCTGCGAGCGTAGCGAGCCGCCTTCAGCGGTTGGCGGCGTCTGCAGCGCACCGGCCGCCACCGGAGGATCGCCGCCGGGGTTCTCCTGCTGACCGTAGTCGACGAACTGCCAGCTCGCGCCGTCTCCGCCGGTCGCATACAACGCGCCCTCGGGGCCGAAGACCAGGCTGCCGATGGAATGGCTGGGGAATTGTTGAAACCAGTCGTGAACCAGGACCGTCTCGCTGCCGGGCTTCATCAGGTTGCCGGCCGCCTCCAGGCGCGAGACGCGCCCGCTCGCCACGCAGCCGAGCGTAGTTCCCCCCGGCGGATCCGGACAGCCGTCGCTCGTCACGCCGGGCATGCCCCAGGTGGGAGCGGTGCCGCCGATCGGACCGTCGAAGGTGTAGAGGACGTAGATGTACGGTTTCGTCGGGAATCCCGGATCCAGCGCCAGCGCCAGCAACCCGCGATCCCAGTAGTTGTAAACGTTCGTGCGGAGATCCGCGAACACTGTCGCCGTCGGATCCGACAGGCCGTCGAATACCTTGATGATGCCGCTCTTCTCGGCGACGAACACCCGGCCGTCAGGTGAGAAGCGCATCGCGGTAGGGTTCGACAGACCGCTGAACACGACGTCGTCGACAAATCCTGCCGGAAGCGTTGACGCGGCGATGACAGTTGCGCGTTTCCACTCGATTGGACTGAAGACGGCCAGGATCACGGACAGAGTACCCAAGAAACGAGCGAACGCGACCATCGGTACCTCCACGCTGCGGTGCTGTGTCTCTTCGCAACGGGGATACCGGCGCCCGGAATGGCGCTGGAACGTGAGACTGAACGGAAACCGGCCTGATTTACCCTTTCCGTGGAATCTTCGCTGGTGTCAGGTGATCGCAGCCTATCCGTATGGTGACGGCGCGGCTCACCACCTGGATAGTGCTGGCCAGAACTCTGGCGGACATTGTTGCGGTCGGGCGAGCGCGGAGCGGGTGCGATCGAAGGAGTTTACGATCCCTGGACGAGGCGCTGTCGCCAGTCGGCGGTCACCGTCATCGGTTGCAAATCGAGCCGTTGAATCGGGTCCTTGATCAGGAAACGCTTCCCATCGAAGCTGGGGACGAACTATGGCTTGGGGAGTTGAGAGAACGCGTTTCCGTTCGTGTATCGTTGCTGTCGACGTTGCATTGGAGTGCCAGCGATGACTTTGCATGCTCATCCACGAGGCGTGGCCGGTCTCGGCCTCGCGGCCGCCATCATGGCCAGCGCTTCACTTTCTGGACAGGCCAAGGATCCGGCAGCCGCGAAGATCCCGAACCCAGTCGCGTCCAGCCCGGAGTCGCTGAGCGTCGGCAAGAAGGCCTACGACACCAATTGTGCGGCCTGCCACGGCAACATGGCGCAGGGCGCGCAGAAGGCGGGCGTGGTCATCTCGATCATCGCGGAACAGGGAGGGAGGCAGCCGCCTGATCTGACGGACGACCAGTGGGATCACGGCTCGACCGATGGCGAGATCTTCACCGTAATCAAGAGGGGCGTTCCGCCGACGATGATGGCGGGCTGGGAGGGGCGAGTCACCGATACCGAGATCTGGAGCATGGTGAATTACCTTCGGGCGCTCGCCTCGAAGAAGGAACTCACGATTGCGCCATCGGCCGCCTCCGACGACGTCGCGGAGCACACGCTGTCGCTCTCGGACTACGTCCAGATGCCGATCACCGGCGAGCCAGCCGGGGACCTGACGCGTGGCCTGCTGGCGCGCGTCAATTTCCTGAGAGACGAGCCGGGCGGCCGGCGGTTCTTCGTGAACGACCTCAACGGGCCGCTCTACATTCTCGACAAGCAGACGAAACGGTTCACCACCTATCTCGATTTCAATGGCCTCAACGGCCGCCCGGGACTGTTCCCGAAGCTGACATTCGAACGGAACTTCGCCACGGGCCTGATCAACTTCGTGTTCGATCCCGACTACGCGCGTAATGGGGTGTTCTACACGCTCCACATGGAGGACCCGACGACCGCTGGCCCCGCGGAACCGAGGCCTGGGGCCATCAAGGGTCTGGATCTCTCCGGATACCGCACCACGCCCGCGATCCTCGTGCCGGTGGAGCCTGGGACCGTCATCAACCGTGAGACCGTGCTGATCGAATGGACCGACCGCCATCCCTCGAATGCGACGTTCGAAGGGACGGCCCGCGAGTTGCTGCGGGTGCAGCAGCCGTCGCCGATCCATCCCATGGGGGAGATGACGTTCAATCCCGCGGCGAAGCCGGGGGCTCCCGACTGGCGCGTCATGTATATCGGCAGCGGCGACGCGGGCTGCGGCGAGCAGAAGGACATCCGCCGGATGAACCCGCAGCGGCTCGACACGCTGGTCGGCAAGATTCTGCGGATCATCCCGGATGGGCGTGCCCACACGTCGACGAGCACGGTCAGCGAGAACGGGCGGTATCGCATCCCCAACGACAATCCGTTCGTCTCGGTTGAGGGTGCACGCAAGGAGATCTGGGCGGCGGGCATCCGCAACCCCCATCGCCTGGCCTGGGACTTTCCAGCCACACGGTCCGCCGCGCCCCGGCTGCTGGCGTTCAACATCGGCTTGAACGCGTGGGAGACGGTCCTCATCATCAAGAAGGGTGCGAACTACGGCTATTCCCTGCGTGAGGGCACGCAGGCCAGGACCGCGGAAGGCATGCGGCCGGTGCCGGCCGACGACACGATTCCCTGGCAGATTTCGGATACCGTCACGCGCGGCACGGTCAAGCCGACGTATCCGGTCATCGCGTATCCGCACCAGGCGCGCGGAGGCGACGCGATCGCCGGCGGATTCATCTACCGCGGCAGGAGGATTCCCGCGTTGCAAGGCAAGCTCGTGCTTGGCGACATCTCGACCGGCCACCTCTGGTATGCGGACATGGAAGATGTCCTGCGCGCCGACGATGGCCAGCCGACGACGATGGCGGCGCTGCACGAAATCGACGCCGGGCTTCGCCGGCTGGTTGAAGAGACGTATCGAGCGCGCGGCGGCCGCGGCGAAACGCTGCCGGGCGCCGCCGCCGTGTCCGGCCGCGGCCGGGTAGACCTGCGCTTTGCGGAAGCCGCCGACGGCGAGCTCTACATCCTGACGAAGAGCGATGGGATGATCCGGCAGGTCGTGGGTTTCAAGTGACGGCTTCGCCCTCCACGAAGACTCGCCTGATCTCGAGTCCGGCGTCGAGGAATAGCAGATCGGCGCGCTTCCCGGGTGCCAGGCTTCCAATGTCGTCCTGCACGCCGACGATCGTTGCCGGCGTCAGTGAGGCCATGCGCACCGCGGTCGGCAGATCGAGGCCGACCTGCTGGTGCATGTGCCGGACCATGAAGTCCATCCCGCGGACGCTGCTCGCAAGGTTGGGGGAGTCCGGGAGCAGCCCGACGCTGCCGTCGCTGTAGAACGGCTCGCCGCCATCCAGCGGTCCGAACGTGAACATGCCCGGCGGCTGATCGAGGGCCCGGCTGCAGTCGGTCACCAGCGCTGTCTTGTCGGCACCTTTCACGGTTGCCACGAACCGCAGCAATTCGGGCGACAGGTGACGCCCGTCCGCGATCACCTCCGTCGTCATGTCGGCGGTTGCGAGCACGAACTCGAGCATGCTTGCCTGCATCGGCGTGCCGCAGCGTTCCCGCAGCGAGGACACGCTGCTCATCGCGCAATACAGATGATCGACGTGCCGCAGGCCGAGTGCATGAGCCGCAGCCATTTCGCTCCAGGTGGCGTTCGAGTGTCCGGCGTTCAGCCGGACTCCCTTCGAAGCGGCGGCGCGGTAGAAATCCGCCGCACCCGGCAACTCCGGTGCGCAGGTCGCGGTCAGCATCACGTCAGCGAATTCGAGGTACTGCTCGTACTCGTCCGGTGTCGGCGGCCGGGCCGGATCCCTGGGATGACATCCCACCTTGTCTTCGTTGAAGTAGGGTCCATACAGGTGCGCACCTGCGACCCGGCCAAGGCCGAGCCGTGGTCGCGGACCGCGTCGCTTCAGTTCTCTCGTGTTGCGCAGGAACGTGAGGGTCTGCTCGTGGCGGGCGACGGTGCTGGTCGGCACGATCGTGGTCGTGCCGTGACGCGTGTGTGCGCGCACGACCGTCTCGAATGCCTCGACCGTACCGTCCATGAAATCGCCGTTGTCGCCGCCGTGCACGTGGAGATCGACAAACCCGGGGGCGACGAACTGACCGGCCGCGTCGATCGCCGATCCTGTCCACGGGGGCAGCTCATGCTTCGGCCCGAGCGTGGCGATCCGGCCATGGTCGACGTCGAT
>Ga0209382_10003342_pt1 | contig 22289 bp, 21 predicted proteins | sample SoiMetdeltSBSDD5_FD_187599 | JGI IMG/M metagenome (GOLD analysis project Ga0209382, IMG submission 187599) | Bulk soil microbial communities from a Populus tree surrounding site in Tennessee, USA - Soil MetaG P. deltoides SBSDD5 (SPAdes) (version 2) | ecosystem: Environmental > Terrestrial >...
GGCTCGAGGGTCCTGGAGTCGGCGCCTCTCAGCCTAGAGAGAGGCGGCCTTGCGTGCCTGGAAGCACTCCTTGCAGTAGACCGGACGGCCCTGGGTGGGACGGAAGGGGACGGTGGTCTCCTTGCCGCACTGGGAGCAGGTGGCCGTGGTCTCGACCCTCTCGCGGGTAGGATGGTTCAAGCGCGCGTTGCGCTTGGCCTTGCAGTCCTTGCAGCGCTTGGGCTCGTTCTTGAAGTTCTTGTCGGCGTAGAAGAGCTGCTCGCCCGCGGTCCAGATGAACGTCTGGTGGCACTCGACGCACACCAGGTTCTTGTCTCGGTACTCCATGGCCTCTCGTCTTTACAGCGCGGCCGCGAGGATGGACGCTGTCACCGGCCACCCTGGCGTCCTCGCCTAAGCTGGGGGGCGCTTCTCGCATCCCCCAGACCCCCATCGGCGGGGGCTCCGGGTTCATTCGTCGGGGGGCGACCACGCCCCCCGTTCTAGACCCCGTCCGCCTTCGGGGCCACGACTACTCGCTTTCCCGGCGGATCTTCTTGCGGTTGCGCTTGCGGGCCAGCGCCTGCTTCGCACGGCGCTTGTCGCCCGGCTTCAGGTAGAAGCTGTGCTTCTTGATGTCCTTGATGATGTCTTCCTGCTGTACCTTGCGCTTGAAACGGCGAAGGGCGTTCTCGATGGATTCGCCCTCCTGGACCTTGATCTCGGCCAAAACTTAAAACACCCCCAGACAATGGTGAAACGTGGGAAAACCCTTTTCCCTCGGATAGGACCCAGGCCTTGGGTCGGAATCGGGGTCGATGCTAGGTGAGCTTCCCTACAGGTGTCAAGCATATACGTGGATATCCAAAGGTATAGAAAGCGGGTCGGTTCGCGTGAAAATCCAAGCCGGGTGCCCAGTTACACGCCGGACCCGCAAACATGGGAAGATGCGCGCCTCCGGGGCCGATCGCCCCGTGCTCTGAGGAGGCCGTGATCGGGCAGCCGGGAACTCTTTACGTGGTCGCGACTCCCATCGGCAACCTCGAGGATTTCACCCTCCGCGCCGTGCGCGTCCTGCGCGAGGTGGCCCTCATCGCCTGCGAGGACACGCGCCGCACCGCGCGACTGCTCCAGGCACACGAGATCTCGACGCCCACCACGTCGTTCTTCGAGCACAACGAGCGCTGGAAGGGAGAGCGCATCCTGCACGCGCTGCGCGAGGGCCGCGACGTGGCCCTCGTGTCCGATGCGGGAACGCCGGGGATCTCCGATCCGGGCTTCCGCCTGGTTCGCGAGGCGCGCGCGGAAGGTCTGGCCGTCGTGCCCGTTCCGGGCGCCAGCGCGGCGGTGGCCGCCCTCTCCGTCTCCGGACTGCCGACGGACCGCTTCCTCTTCGTGGGCTTCCTGCCCGCGCGGACGCCGGCCCGCCGGCAGGCACTCAAGGACCTGGCCAGCCGCCGCGAGACGCTCGTCCTCTACGAAGCCCCCACGCGCGTGGTCGCCGCTCTCGCCGACATGGCGGAGATCTGGGGCGACCGCGACGCCTTCCTCTGCCGCGAGGCCACCAAGGTCCACGAGGAGTACGTACGCGGCTCGCTGGGCGCCCTGCGCGCGCGCCTGGCCGAGCGCGCGGAAGTGAAGGGCGAGGTCGTGCTGGTGGTGGAGGGCGCGGCGGAGCCGACGGCGCCGGACGCGGACGCGGAGACGGTGTACGCGGCGCTGGCCGCGCAGGGGCTCACGCGGCGGGAGGCGGTGAAGGAAACGGCCCGCCGCCTCGGGCTGCCCGCGCGCGAGGTATACCGGCGGGTGCTGAGTGCGACAGACTAAGGGGGGAGGCGCGATGCCGGAGCGATGGTCCCTGGCCGCCGATGAGCAATTCGACGAGCTGTCCCAGCTCGGAGCCGCGGCGATCACGCGGCGGCTCGGCCGCGTCCTCGAGTTCATGCGGCTGCTCTGGGCCGTCGATCACGCGCTGCAGTCGACGTCGAAATGGATGGAGGCCCGCCTCGGCGTCACCGGCCCCCAGCGGCTCGTCATCCGCATGATCGGCTGCTTCCCGGGCGTCTCCGCGGGCGCCCTCGCCGACCTCCTGCACGTCCATCCCAGCACGCTCACCGGCGTGCTGCGCCGCCTCACCGATCGCGGCGCCATCCGCCGCACCGCCGACCCCCGCGACAGCCGGCGCGCCCTCTTCTCGCTCACCGCGCGGGGCCGGCGCGTCGACCGCCTGCGGTCGGGCACGGTGGAGGCAGCCATCACCCGCGCCCTCGCCAACGTGCCCGCGCGCAACCGGGCGGCGGCGCGCAGCATGCTCGCCCGTGTCGCCCTCGAGCTCGAGCGCGAGGTGGCGGGCGTGAGCATCGCGCGCCGGGTCAGCGCAGCGGGAAGGCGCGGTCGGGGAAGAGCTCTTCCGGCCCGACCTTCCGTGAAAGGCGGAGCAGCACGGGCTTCATGAGGTCCCGCCGCTCGTAGCTCACCCCCAGGCGCTCCAGCCGCCGCTCCAGCTTCTCCGCCGCCGCCTGGTTGACCGCGACGAGCGCCGCCTCCGGGGCGGCGTCCACGGCCTCGCGGAACCGGAAGAAGTACTCGGTCGTGGTCGGACCGAGCTTGGCCGAGCAGGTCACCTCTCCGCCGGAGAGGAAGTTGATCTTGGTGGCGAGGTAGAAGTCCGTGTAGCAGGCGCGTACGCCCTCCGCCTCGAGGCCGTCCACGAAGGCGCGCCACTGGCGGTCGGCGGCGCGGGCGCCCGCGGCCTGGGCGAGAGACGCGAGAGCTCCCGTACCGATCACGGCCACGAGCACGATGCGGCCGATCCGGCCCCTCAGCGCTTCCGCCAGCAGCACGGGCACGGCCGCCATCAGGAAGAGGAGGTAGCGCGGGTTGCCCGGAATGTAGGGCAGGGCCAGCCACGCGAGCGCGAGGTTCACGGCGACGAAGATCAGGATGAGGCGCCAGGGCCGCCCCGGCTCTCCGCGCGCGGCACGGACCGCGCGCACCAGGCCGACAATCGCGGCCCCCAGGGCCACCACCGCCATCGCCATGAGCGCGCGGTCGACGGCGGCCGGGTACCCGAAGTCGTAGCCGGCGAGCACGGGCAGTTGGTCCGACAGGAGGCCCCACGCCTTGCCCGCCGCCGTGAGCGCGGACGGCGTGGCCCCGGCGCCGGCGGCCGGGACGAAGTAGGCGAACGACTGCCAGGCATTGGTCGCGTTCCACAGGAGGCCCGGGAGGTCACCGAGCGCGAAGCCGAGCAGGGCACGCGGCGCGGCGGCGGCGGCCGCGCGCGGCGACTCGAGGAGCAGGAACACCGCTACGGCGGTGGCGGCGATGACGGCGAGGATGTGGCACCAGAAGGCGAGGCCGAGCAGGAGGCCGATGGCGAGCGCTCGTCCGGACCGGCGATCCGGCTCCTCCATCCAGCGCAAGGCCAGGACGAGGGCCCACGTGCCCAGGGCCAGCACTTCGACGTAGTTGCCGTCGTTGCTGAGGCTGTAGTGAGTCACGAACACCGGCGAGAACGCGGCATAGAGGCCGGCGGCGAGCCCCCGCGCGGACGCGTCTTGCGCGTCGCCGGGGCGCGCGGTGGCGGCGGCCAGGCGATGGACGGCGGCGACGAACGCCGCGTAGAACAGCACGGAGACGAGCGCGAAGGCGCGCGCGGGATCGATCACGGCGGCCAGGGGCGCGGTGAGGATCGCTTTCAGGCTGCCGCTGTAGGCCACGTGGGGGACGAACACGTCGTGCGCCCGGCCGTCGCGCACGTCGAGGGCCATGAGGCCGGACAGCGCGCCGTCGGCGGTGACGTATCCGGCGGCGGCCTGCCCGGCCATGGGGAGGCGGAAGAGGACGGCCAGCGCGACCACCATCCAGGCCCTGAGATCGCGCGGCCTGGGCATGCTCGTCGCGCCCGCGCGAGGCGGCCGGGCCCGTGCCCCGAGCGCGACGGCCAGCAGGACGGCGAGGAGCCAGACCGGGACGGCCTCCAGCGCGCGCGGTCGAAACGGGGCGGCGGCGTCGAAGAAGCGCAGGCAGAAGAGGACCCAGCACGCGCCGGCGGCCACGCCCGCCCCGAGGCGCATCCGCTCAGTCACGCCGGGCCACGAACACGAGGTCGAGGGCGTAGCGCGGCATCAGCGCCCCCGCGGCCAGCAACGCGCGCATGAGCGGCACCGCCCAGCTCCGGTTCCAGCCCCGCTGCAGCCGGTCGAGCTTGGGCAGGGGGGAGAGCCAGTTCAGCAGAAGCTCCAGGTGCAGACCGCTCTCCGCGAGGATCGTGAACCCCCGGGCGCGCAGGAGGGCCCGCGCCTCGTCGTAGCTGAGCTCGCTCAGATGGTCGGGACTGTACGGCCGCTCCGAGCGGTCCACCACGTTGGCCAGGCGCCGCCGGTTCGGCGTGGTGAGGACGAGGGTGCCGCCGGGACGCAGCACCCGCCGGAACTCGTCGACCCCGGCCGCGGGGTCGGTCAGGTGCTCGATCAGCTCACCGGCGAAGAGCCCGTCGAAGCTCGCGCTGCGAAAGGGGAGCGGGTGGGCGTCTCCGACCACCCAGCGCAGGCCCGGAAACTCCGCCTTGCGGGCGGCGAGCAGGTCGAGGTCCACGTCCGCGGCCACGATCCCGAAGGGCCACTGGGGGCGGATCTCCGTGAAGAGGCTCCGTCCGCACCCCGCGTCGAGCACGCGCGATCCGGCCGCGAAGTGGCGGAGGAACAGCCGCTCGAGCTTGCGCAGCATGGCCGCGTGCAGCTCGTGCAGGAACGGCTCGGCGGGCGTGTACCCGTGCTCGGCGTGGACGCGGTGGTAGTAGGAGCGCAGGACCTCGGGATCGGCGACGCGTCCGGCCACGAAGCGGTTCTCCAGCACCCGCCCGTCCCGCCGCAGCACGAGCTGGATCCCCACGATGGGATCGAAGGCATAGTCGGGGTTGGACCAGGAGTCGACGGCGGAGACGCGGCCCGCCGCCGTCTCCATCCACAGCGAGCCCGGGCCGATCTTCGAGAGGTCGATGCCGATCCGGCTCTCGGCCGGGCCCTCGGGCAGCGGGAAGACCCAGTAGCCGACGTGCGTGTCCGGATGCTTCTCCCGCAGGTGCGAGTACAGGTCCACCGCGAACACGTGGCGCGCGCTGTCGCGCACGTCGCTGCGAAAGCGGATCTCCGCCTGCCGGCGGGTGAGGTCGACGACCGGGGTGAGCGGAATGATGCGCGCCATGGCCGGGGCCGGGGGACCCTAGGTGGCCGTGCCCGGGAGCATGATGGCCAGGCCGTGGAGGGGGGACGGGAAGCGTCTCATGACGATGGCATTGCGTGAAGAGCACGGAAAGGTAGCACCACGCGTAGCGGCCACCAACCGACGTGAGCCAGCGCAGCCCGTCTCGCCCTCCGGATTGACACCCTTCTCGGCGCCATGACAGACTTTTGGATTCCACAGCGAAGGAAAGAGACCCTGGGATGAAGATCCTGGTCGTCGGCAATGGCGGCCGTGAGCATGCGCTCGTCTGGAAGATCCGCCAGAGCCCGCTGGTCAAGGACGTCTATTGCGCGCCCGGGAACGCCGGGCTGTCCGGCCTCGCCGACTGCGTGCCCATCGATACCTCCAACATCATAGAGGTCGCGGACTTCGCCCAGACGATCAGCGCGGACCTGACCGTGGTCGGCCCCGAGCTGCCCATGGTGCTCGGCATCGGCGACGAGTTCCAGCGCCGCGGGCTCCCCATCTTCTGCCCCAGCCGCTCCGCGGCGGAGATCGAGGGCTCGAAGGCCTTCGCCCGCGAGTTCATGAACCGCCACGAGATCCCCGCCCCGCGCTACGTGATCTGCGCCTCGCGCGAGGAGGCGGACGAGGCGGTCAAGAAGGGGACGCTCGGCTACCCGCTGGTGCTCAAGGTGGACGGCCTGGCCGCGGGCAAGGGCGTCGTCGTGGTCGAGAGCAAGGCGGAGGCGCAGACCGCCGTGGCCGAGATGATGTCGGACAAGAAGTTCGGCACCGCCGGGGCCAAGCTCGTGATGGAGGAGTTCCTGCCCGGGGAGGAGGTCTCGTTCCTCGTCTTCTCGGACGGCGCGCGCGTGGTGCCGATGGTGTCGGTGCAGGACCACAAGCGGGTCGGCGACGGCGACTCCGGATCGAACACGGGCGGGATGGGGACGGTGTCGCCCTCGACCAGCCTCTCCCTGGACATGCACAAGCAGATCATGCAGGAGATCATCCTGCCCACCATCGGCGGCCTCAGCGCCGAGGGGCGGCGCTACCAGGGCGTGCTCTACGCCGGCCTGATGATCACGGAGAAGGGGCCGCGCGTGCTGGAGTTCAACGCGCGCTTCGGCGATCCGGAGACCCAGGTCATCATGGCCCGCATGCGCTCGGACATCGTGCCCATCCTCCAGGGCGTGGCCGAAGGGCACCTCAAGGAGAACAAGATCGACTGGGCCAAGGAGGCGGCGGTGTGCGTCGTCCTGACCGCTCGCGGCTACCCGGACGCGCCGGAGACGGGGCAGGAGATCAAGGGCCTGGAGGCGCTGCAGGGCCAGAGCGACGTCATGGTGTTCCACGCCGCCACCGCGAATCGCGACGGGAAGGTCGTCACCGTGGGCGGGCGCGTGCTGGGCGTGACCGCGCTGGGCGCGAACCTCGACGCCGCCGTGCAGCGGGCGTACGACGCGGTGAAGAAGGTCTCGTTCGAGGGCATGCATTACCGCAAGGACATCGGCCAGAAGGCGCTCGCGCGCCTTCACGCGCCGCGCTGAGGCTCCCATGAGCGCTGCGACCCCCGTAGTGGCCATCCTGATGGGCAGCGACAGCGACCTCCCCACCATGGCGGAGTGCGCGCGCGTCCTCGAGGACTACAAGGTGCCGTACGACATCCGCGTCCTCTCCGCGCACCGCAGCCCGGAGGAGGCGGCCACCTACGCGCGCGAAGCGGCGGAGCGCGGCCTGCGCGTGATCATCGCGGGCGCGGGCGGCGCCGCGCACCTGGCCGGGGCCATGGCCGCGCATTCGACGCTGCCCGTGATCGGGGTCCCCCTCGACAGCTCGCCCCTGGGCGGGTTCGACGCGCTCCTGGCCACGGTGCAGATGCCGCCGGGCGTGCCCGTGGCCGCGGTGGGCGTGGGCTCGATGGGCGCGAAGAACGCGGGCCACCTCGCCGTCGCCATCCTCGCCCTCCAGGACGACGGGCTGCGCGCTCGCCTGCAGGCCAAGCGCAAGAAGATGGCGGAGGAGATCGTGGCCAAGGCGGCCACCCTGCCCGACAAGCTGCGCAAGCTGCTCGGGGGCGCGTAGCCACGGCCGTCGGCGGGTCGCCGGCCGCCTCGCGCCTCCCTCTCGCCGCCGTCGCCCTCGTCGGCCTCGCCGTGAACCTGGCCGGGATCACTTGGGGCCTGCCCGCGCGCTGGCATCCGGACGAGAAGGCGGACGTGGCCGCGCGCATGGCGCGCGCGGGCACGCTGGAGCCGGACTCGTTCATCAACCCCTCGCTGCCCCTCTACGTCGAATGGCCCTTCCTGTGGATCCAGGCGCGGGTGGCGGGGGGGGATGGGCGGGCGGGGGACCCCCTGCTCGTCGGACGCGTCCTGTCCGCGCTGGCGGGGGCGGGCGCCGTATTCGTGATCGGCCTGGCCGCGGGGCGCCTGCGGCGAGATCTCGCCCTCCTCGCCGCGGCGGCCCTCGCCCTGGCCCCGGGGGTGGTCAACCTCTGCCATTTCGCCACCCCGGAGCCGTGGCTCCTCCTGGGGACGGCGGTCACCGTGCTCTTCGCCCTCGACCATCTCCGGGGAGACCGCGGCGTGATGGGGCTCGGAGTCGCGCTGGGCCTGACCGCGGCCACCAAGTACACCGCGGCGGCGCTGCTCCTGCCCTGCCTGATCGCGATCGTGCTGCGGCCGCGCTCCCCCGAGACCGAAGAGCGCGCGCGGGGGCAGGCCACCCTCGTCGCCTTCGCCGGCGCCGCGCTCCTGGCCATGGGCGCGCTGCTCGCCACCGGACCGGGCCACGCGCTGGCCGGACGCCTGCACCTCAAGGACGTCCGCCTCCTGCGGCCCGAGCATGCGGCCGGCTTCGTGGAGTCGGTGGCGCTGCTTCTGCTCGCCGCCGGCGCCGTCCTTCTGGTGGTGGGCCTGGCCGCGCGACGGGGCGCGGCCTGGGCTCGGCCGCTGGCGCGCACAGAGGTGCTCGCCGTGGCCGCCGTGGCCGGGATCGCCTTCGCCGCCGCCACCCCGTATGCGGTGCTGCGCCCGCAGGCGTTCCTGAGCGATCTCGCGTTCAATCAGCAGACCCGCCACGAGTACAAGGGCCTGGTCGGCGCCTCGACCTCGTTCGGGCCGTACCTGGAGCTGCTCGCGGGCGCGCTCACGGGACCGCTCGCCATCGCGGCCCTGGCCGGCCTGATCGTCGCCGCCGCGCGCGCCACGCGCGGGGACCGCGCGGCCGCCGTCGTGCTGGGCGCCGCCGTCGCGCCCTACGTCCTCGTCGCTTCGTCCGGCCACCAGGCCATGCGCTTCCTGATCCCCGCCCTGCCCGCCGCCGCCATCGGGGCCGCGCTCGCCCTGCGCACGATTCCGCCCCCGCGCCTGAGAGCGCCCCTGGGCGCCCTCGTGCTCGCGCGCGCGGCCCTGGGCACGGCGCTGGTGGTCCGCCTCTTCTTCGTGGACTCGCGCTACGCCGCCGGGCGCTGGCTGGAGGCGAACGTTCCCGCGACGGCCACGGTGGACCTCATCGCGAACAACCCCGGCTACGCGCCCGCGGTGAGCCCAGAGCGCCTGCGCATCGTGCCCACGCTCTCGCGCGAGATGGCGCCGCCCGACCGCTTCGTGGCCGCCGCTTCCGCCTACCGCCAGGAAGGCGCTCCCTGGCTCGTGCTCACGGCGTCGTACTACGAGCGCTTCCTCGACCATCCCGACCAGGCGCCCGAGCGGGCCGCCTTCTTCCGCGACCTCCTGGAGGGACGGGGCGGCTATGCCGTGGCCGCGCGCTTCCGCCAGTCGGGATGGCGCCGTCCCCCCGCCGAGTTCCTCGACCCCGAGATCGTGGTGCTGAAGAAGGAGGACGCGCCCCCCGCGGGGGCTCAGCTCCCGACGCGGTAACGCAGCACGTCGATCACGTCGGCCTTCTGCGAGGTTCCCCTCGGGATCAGGGTGAGACCGTCGATGTCCGAGATCCCGGGGAGCAGGATGAGCTCGATCTGCCGGCGCGGGCGCAGCACGTCTCCCGGATCGACGGTGAGGGCGCGCCGTCCGCGGTCGTAGGTCAGCTTGAGGCCGTCGAAGGCGCGGTCTCCGGGCAGCACCGGCCCCGTGTAGCGCAGGAGCACGTGCCCGTCGAACGTGCTCTCGTCCATGTCCTTGCTGAACTGGACGACGAAGCGGCTGTCCGGCGCGACCTCGCCGTCTCCGTCCAGGGGAAGCGCGAACACCACCACCGGCGGCTTCATGGGCTTCTCGGGCGGCGGGGGCGGCGGCTTGACCTCGACCGCCCGCGTGGGCTGGGGGGTGAGCTGGATCCGGACGGCCTTGATGTAGGTCACGCCGCGCACCGTTTCCGGCTTGCCGATGACCTCGATCCACTTGCCGGTGTCGCGCTTGAGCCCGGAATCGAGCTCCCACCCCGCGCCCTTGGGCTTCTTGCCGGTCACCCAGATGGCGTACAGGTCGTCCTTGATGACCCAGTCCGCGGAGGTGCGCTGGGTGCTCACGGGCAGGTCGCCGTAGAGGTTCCGTCCGCGGAACTTCCCCACCACGCGGATCATCTGGCCGTCACGCTTGCCCGGGTTGGCCACCAGCTTCTCCAGGGTGACCTCGGGGGCCTTGATCTCTCCCTTGGGCTCCTTCTCCGGCGGCCCGGTGAAGCTCCAGAACTGCACGCCATAGGGAGTCTGCCCCTGTACTCCCTGGCCGATCTCGAGGAGGACGCCCGTGATCTCGACGTCTCCGCCCATCATCTTCAGCGCGTCCTGCTCCCATTCCGCCGCCACCTCGCGCACGGGCGCGATGCGGATCTGGTACAGGAAGCCGCGCAGCAGGTAGCCCCGTTGCGTCGTCTCGTAGCTGAGCTCGAGCCGGCCGTGGGTGCGTACGGCGCGGTTCGTGTAGGCGGAGGACTCCTGGACGAGGTCGTCCACGGTGACGTCCACGGGCTTGCCGTAGATCGCGTCGTAACGGCTCACGTCTTCGCCCACGGAGATCTGGGCGAAGGCGGGACGGGAGAGGCCCGTGGCGCAGGCCGCGGTCAGGAGGGCGGCAAAGGCTCGCCAGCGCATCGATCGAGTATAGGCTCCACCATATTCACCGCGTCAAGCGTTGACGGTCCCCTCTCCGGCCGTTAACATTTTTTGGATTTCGCCCCGCCGTCCTCAGGGAACCCGCACGACAACGGAGGGACCATGGCCTCAGAGACGGTCGAGAAGTCCCCGGCCGACACGTTCCGACCCTACGTGCCCGACGACGTGGTGATCCCCGAGTTCACGCCACGGGCGGTGATCTTCGGGATGCTGTTCGGGATCATCTTCGGCGCGGTGACCGTCTACGTGGGCCTGCGCGCGGGCCTCACCGTCGCCGCCTCCATCCCGATCGCGGTGCTCTCCATCAGCCTGCTGCGGGCCATGGGGAAGGCCACCATCCTCGAGAACAACATCGTCCAGACCACGGGCTCGGCCGGGGAGTCGGTGGCGGGAGGAGTGATCTTCACCCTGCCCGCGCTGATCTTCCTCGGCTTCCAGCTCGAGTACACGCGCATCCTGCTCCTGGCCATCATCGGCGGCATCCTCGGGGTGCTCTTCATGATCCCGCTCCGGCGCCAGCTGATCGTGAAGGAGCACGGCAACCTCCTCTATCCGGAAGGGACGGCCTGCGCGGACGTCCTCATCGCGGGAGACAAGGGCGGGTCGTTCGCGAGCCGCGTCTTCTACGGCCTCGGCCTCGGCAGCGTCTACACCCTCCTCCAGAACTCGAACGCCTTCGCGATCGTGCGCGAGACCCCCACCTACAACCCGAGCTGGCTGCCCGGCGCGTCGCTGCGCGCGGCCACCACCTCCGAGTACCTCGGGGTGGGCTACATCATCGGCCCCAAGATCGCGGGCGTGATCTTCGCGGGCGGGGTGTTCTCCTGGCTGGTCATGATGCCCGCGATCAAGTTCTTCGGCAGCCTCGTGCCCACCCCGATCTATCCGAGCACGATCCCCATCGGCCAGATGACGTCGGACCAGCTCTGGCAGTACTACATCCGCTACATCGGCGCGGGAGCGGTGGCGGCGGCCGGCCTGATCACGCTGGTGAAGACGACGCCGACCATCCTGGCCGCCCTGCGGGCGGGGGCGGCGGATCTGCGCAAGGCGGACACGAAAGCGGCGGCCGCTGCCGGCGGCCGCACGTCGCAGGACCTCCCCATGACCCTGGTCCTGGCCGGCTCGGCGGTGATCGTGGCCGTGATGTGGGCCTTCCTGACCTTCAAGCCCGTGCCGGGCGCGCCGACCGGCGCGATCGCGAACGTGATCGCGTCCGTGCTCGTCGTGATCTTCGGGTTCCTGTTCGTGACCGTGTCCTCGCGCATCGCCGGCCTCATCGGCACCTCGTCGAACCCGATCTCCGGCATGGCCATCGCCACCCTGATGGCGACCTGCGCGCTGTTCCTGGTCGCGGGCTGGACGGCGCCCGCCTACGGCGCCCTCGCCCTCACCATCGGCGGCACCGTGTGCATCGCGGCCGCCAACGCCGGCAACACGTCGCAGGACCTGAAGACGGGCTTCCTGGTGGGAGCGACCCCGTCCGCCCAGCAGAAGGGGCTCTTCCTCGGGGTGCTCGCCTCCTGCTTCGCGATCGGCATCACCCTCATCGCGATGAACAAGGCGCTCGAGAAGTTCGTGCCCGCTTCCATCGCCGTGGACGTCGCCCATCCCCCGGACGGCGTGAACGTGGAAGGCACGATGGATCACAACGGCCAGAGCTACACCCTGCTCAACGTCATCGGGTCCACGACCATCGCCGAAGGCAAGTACCTCGCGAACGCGGCGACGGGACAGGTCGAGCTGCAGTGGATCCAGGGGATCGGCAGCCAGGACGCACCCGCCCCGCAGGCCCGCCTGATGTCGGTAGTCATCAACGGCATCCTGAACCGCAAGCTGCCCTGGGGCCTCGTGCTGCTCGGGGTGTTCCTGGTGATCGCGGTGGAGCTGCTGGGGATCCGCTCCCTCAGCTTCGCCGTGGGGTCGTACCTGTCCATCGGCACCACCGCCGCCATCTTCTGCGGCGGCATCGTGCGCTGGCTGGTGGAGCGGAACACGAAGACCAAGACCGACGACGAAGCGAGCCCGGGCGCCCTCTACGCGAGCGGCCTCATCGCCGCCGGCGGCATCGTCGGACTCCTCGCGATCTGCGTGAAGCTGCTGGCCGCGGCCCAGGAGAAGGTCGCCTGGCTGGGCTGGTTCCCGACGCAGTGGGGCAAGGTCGGGCAGGCCATCGGTATCGAGGGCAACTCCGCGGTGGGGATGCTGGCTTTTGCCGCCTTGGCGTACTCCCTCTACTACTTCGCCCGCAAGCCGCTGGAGACGGCGCCGCCCACGACCCAGAAATGAAAACCCCGGAGGGCTTTATGAGGCCCTCCGGGGGCGGTCAGCTGTTGGGATTCGCCAGACTCCGCGGCCTAGCGGGCCCCCAGCCGGTCGGGACCGATCCGTCCCGGGCGGAGGCTATCCAGATGAACCGTCTGCCCTAGATGCTCACCACTGGCTCAAGAACCTAAGCGTCAGCCACCTCGCGTGGTGTTTGCCGACTGTCCACTGGACCACCTCCTTTCTCGCGTGAAACGAGTTTAAGAAGCGGCCGTTCAATGTGTCAAGGGAAAAGTACTACCCATCGGGTGATGTCAACGCACTGCTACCAACGCTTGTGTCGTGGCCCCCATTCTCCGGTTTTTGGACTTGACACCTTCGAAGGCGGCATGATAGCTTCCCGCGACGTCGCGTGCCTTCCAAACAATTGGCATTGAGCGACTTGGCGCAAATGGCCAGTCGCGTTCGAGAGGAATGAAACTCAAGGTCCTGGGCTGCTACGGCGGGAACATCCCGGGGCATGGGATGACCTCTCTGTTGCTCAACGACACCGTGGCCCTGGACGCGGGATGGGTCTCCGGCGCCCTCTCCCTCCGTGATCAGGAGAAGGTGAAGGACATCTTCATCTCCCACTCGCACCTCGACCACACCTGCACGCTGCCTTTCCTCATCGACAACAACTTCAGCGCCCCCGGCTTCTCGCTGCGCATCTACGCGATTCCGGAAGTGGTGGCGTCGATGAAGAACCACCTCTTCAACAAGATCACCTGGCCGGACTTCACGAGCCTGCCGAACGACCTCACGCCCGTGCTGAAGCTCGTCGAGGTGCGCCCGGAGGAACCGGTCGTCGTCAACGGCCTGACCATCCGCCCCGTCCTGGTGTCGCACATCGTGCCCACCACGGGCTTCATCGTGGAAGACAAGAAGTCCTGCCTGGCGTTCTCGAGCGACACCGGTCCGACGCACCGCTTCTGGGAAATCGTGAACGGCTTGAAGAACCTCAAGGCGGTCATCACGGAGACCTCGTTCCCGGACGAATTCCAGGATCTGGCCGACGTCTCCGGCCATCTCACGCCGTCCACCCTCGACGTCGAGCTCGGCAAGCTCGAGAAGGACGTGCCCGTCTACCTCTACGGCGGGAAGCCCAAGCACCTCAAGACGATCAAGAAGCAGGTGAAGGCGCTCAAGCGGAAGAAGCTGACCTTCCTCGAGCAGGGCAAGACCTACCGCTTCTAGGCTTGATCGGCTAAACGGACGGGAACGGAGACGGAGACGGAGACGGGAATCCGGGTTACAGCCGGAGTCGTCCCAGACTCACCAGACTTCCGGCGAGCCCTACCAGCGTTCCACCCACCACGATGAGCGCCGCCATGGCCGGAGGAAGCACGACCGCGGTGCGCCCGAGCAGATCGGAGGTGGCGAGCAGGTCGCGCGAGAGGGCGTGGAAGATTCCCCAGAGGAGGACCAGGGCCAGCACGCCCCCGAGTCCGCCCTGGATCATTCCCTCCAGCACGAACGGCCCCTTCACGTAGGCGGGAGCGGCGCCCACCAGGCGCATGATGTCGAGCTCGTCCTGGCGCGCGTACATCGTCAGCCGCATCACGTTCGAGATGGTGAAGACGGCGGCCAGGACCAGGATCGCGCCGAGGAACGCGCCCGCGCCGCGTACGAGGCGGACGGCGGTGGTGAGCCGCTGGATCCAGAGGAGGTCGTATTCGACGTCTTCGACCCCGGGCGCCGTGCGGAAGGCGTCCACCAGCCGCTGGGCGTCTTCCACCGAGTTGCGCGCGGGGCGAAGGGTGACCTCCAGCGCGGCCGGAAACGGGTTCTCTCCGAGATCCTCCGGCAGCGAGCGCATCTCCCGGAACAGGGCCCGGAAGCGCCGCAGGGCCTCCTCGCGTGAGATGTAGACCACCGACTCCACGGCGGCATCGGCGCGCAGCGCCGCCTGGAGGCCCTCGCGCGGCGCCTCCGGGAGCTGGTCCTCGAGATAGAACGTCACCTGGACCTTGTCGCTCCAGCGCGCGACGACGTCGGAGAGGTTGCTGGCCAGGGACAGGAAGGCCCCCAGGACGAAGAGGCTCACCGCGATGGTGATGACGGAGAGGCCGGTGATGAGCCGGCTGCGCCAGAGGCTGGTGAGGGCCTCCTCCACGAAATAGCGGAAGGCCCTCAGGACCATCATGAGCTGGGCGCTATCCCTCTCCCGAAGGCCGAAATTATAATCGGTGGCACGTGTCCGTCCTCATCGGGGTGGCCGGCGGCACCGGCTCCGGCAAGACGTCGTTCGCGAACCGGCTGCTCGAGCGCTTGCGCGAGGAGCGGTGCGTCACCGTGGCCCAGGACGCCTACTACAAGGACGGAAGCACCCTCGACCCCTCCGCGCGCGCCGCCATCAACTACGATCATCCCGACGCCTTCGACACCTCCCTGCTCATCCAGGACCTGCGCGACCTCAAGGCCGGCCGGCCGGTGCCGCATCTCACCTACGACCACGCCACCTATTCCCGGCGCGTGCTCCCCGACGCCCTCACCCCGCGACCGGTCGTGATCCTCGAGGGCATCCTGATCCTGGCCGAGGAGCCGCTGCGGCGGCTGATGGACATCAAGCTCTTCATCGACACCGACTCCGACGTCCGCATCCTGCGCCGCTTGCGGCGGGACCTCAAGGAGCGCGGCCGCTCGTTCGAGTCCGTCGAGCGGCAGTACCTCTCGTCGGTGCGGCCGATGCACCTCGAGTTCGTGGAGCCTTCCAAGCGCTACGCCGACCTCATCGTGCCGGAAGGCGCGGAGAACGAGGTGGCGCTCGAAGCCGTGGTCGCGCGCGTGGACGCCATGCTGCGGGCGGCCGCCACCGCCTGATCTCTTCGCGCCGCCCCTCTCCTCACTCGCCGACGACGCGCCCGCGCTCCAGCGTGATCACGCGCTTGCCCATGCGCTGGATCATCTCGCGGTCGTGGGTCGCCACGAGGACGGTGGTGCCCCGCGCGTTGACGTCCTTGAAGAGGTCCATGATCTCGGTCGCCATGTCCGGATCGAGGTTGCCCGTCGGCTCGTCGGCCAGGAGCAGCATGGGCTCGTTGATGAGCGCGCGCGCAATGGCCACGCGCTGCTGCTCGCCCCCGGAGAGCTGCAGCGGATAGGCGTGCATCTTGTGGTGCAGCCCGACGGACTTGAGGGCGGCGAACGCGCGGCGCTTCTGCTCCTTGACGGGCACGGCCAGGATGCGCAGCACGAAGGCGACGTTCTCCAGGATCGTCTTCCTCTTCAGGAGCTTGAAATCCTGGAAGACGACGCCGATGGAGCGACGCAGCTCCGGGATCTGGCGCTCCGGGATCGCGGTGACGTTGCGTCCCCCGACCAGGATCTGGCCCTGCGACGGCAATTCCTCGCGGAAGATCAACTTCAGGAACGTGGTCTTCCCCGCCCCCGAGGACCCGGTCAGGAACGAGAACTCGCCCTTCTTGATGTGGAGGGTGACGTCGGAGAGGGCGGAGGACTCGCGGTCGTACTGCTTGTAGACGTGGAACGCTTGGATCATTCGGCAGTTCGGGGGGGTAATCGCCTGGCCGCACCCCCCCGCGCGCTTCGCGCTCCCCCCCTCCCGCTCGCGCCGGAGTGAATCCGGCGCTCGCTGCTGGCGGTCTGCGGCTCGCGTCCCATGACCGCGCGGATTATAGACGGCAGCAGGGTGGCGCCGCGGTTATCATCCAGGGCAAAAGGAGCTCCGAATGAAAGCCGTCGTCATGCACGAGCACGGGGGCCCGGAAGTCCTGCGCTACGAGGACGTCCCCGATCCCACGGCCGGGCCGGGAGAGGCCCTGGTCCGCGTGCGCGCGTGCGCCCTCAACCATCTCGACATCTGGACGCGCATCGGCCAGGCCGGGCGGATGGTCACGTTCCCGCACATCCTCGGCAACGACATCGCGGGCGAGGTCTTCTCGCTGCGCACGCCCGTGGAAGGCATCGCCCCCGGCGAGCGCGTGATGGTCTCGCCGGGCACGTCCTGCGGGCGCTGCCAGCCGTGCCTGTCCGGAGAGGACAGCTCCTGCCGCCACTACCGGATCCTCGGATACCAGATTCCCGGCGGGTACGCCGAGCTCGTGCGCGTGCCCGTCCAGAACCTCATCTCCCTGCCCGGCCACCTGCCCTTCGAGGAGGCGGCCGCGTTCCCCCTCGTGTTCCTCACCGCCTGGCACATGCTGGTCACCCGCGCGCGCGTGCGCATCGGCGAGGACGTGCTGGTCTGGGCCGCGGGCAGCGGCGTGGGCATGGCCGCCATCCAGGTGGCCAAGCTGCACGGCGCGCGCGTGATCGCGACGGCGGGCGGCGCGGCCAAGCTCGAGCAGGCGAAGAAGCTGGGCGCGGACGCGGTGATCGACCATCACGCGCAGGACGTGGTGGCGGAGGTGAAGCGCCTCACCTCGCGCAAAGGGGCCGACGTGGTGGTCGAGCACGTGGGCGCGGCCACCTGGGAACGGTCGATCCTGTCCCTGGCCCACCGCGGCCGCCTGGTCACCTGCGGCGCCACCACGGGCGCGGCCGGAGCCACCGAGCTGCGTCACCTCTTCGCCAAGCAGCTCTCGCTGCTCGGTTCGTACATGGGCGGCAAGGCGGAGCTCCTGCAGGCGGCGTCCTTCTACTTCGGGCACAAGCTCAAGCCGGTCGTGCACGCCGTGCTGCCCCTGGCGGAGGCGCGGAAGGCGCACGAGATGATGGAAGCCTCCCAGCACTTCGGAAAGATCGTGCTGCAGGTGGCGTGACCGCGCCCGCGGCCACCATCGCGGGAGTGGCTGCCCGCCCGTTCGCCCCCGCGCGCCTGGCCACGGGCGGCCACCGCCAGACCCTGCTCGGATACTGGTTCCGGCGCCGCCTCCGCTGGGACGCTCCCGCCGAGGACCTGGTCGTGGAGGCGGGCGAGGACGTGCGCCTGCTCGCGCGCGTGACCTGGCAGGAGGGACGACGCGAGGCGCGGCCGGTTCTCGTCGTCGTGCACGGCCTGGGTGGCTGCGACGCCGCCGGCTACGCGGTGGCCACCGGACGGCTGGCCTTCGCGCAGGGATGGCACGTGGCGCGCATGAACATGCGGGGGGCGGGCGACGCCGAGGCCCTGTGTCCGCGTCTCTACAACGCGGGGCTCGATTGCGACTTGATGGCCGTCCTGGCCGCGCTGGCTCCGCACACGCGCGCGCTGGCCGTGATCGGCTTCTCGCTCGGCGCGAACCTCGCCCTGCTTGCCCTGGCCCGGGGAGGCGACCGCCTGCCCCCCGGCCTCGCCGCGGTGGCCGGCGTCTCGCCGCCGCTCGACCTCGCCGCCTGCGCGCAGGCCCTGGAGCGCCCGTCGAACCGGCTCTATCAGTCGTACTTCGTGCGCAACCTCAAGGCCGCCTACCGCCGGCGTCAGCGCCGGCGGCCGGACCTCTACGAGGACGGCCGCGAGCGGGGCCTCCGGACCATCCGCGACTACGACGACGTCATCACCGCCCCCTACGGCGGATACGCGAGCGCCGCGGAGTATTACGCCGCGTCCAGCGCGGGCCCGCGCCTTCTCGCGATCGAGCGGCCCGCCCTCGTCCTGGCCGCGCTCGACGACCCGATGGTGCCCGCGGAGTCCGTGGCCCGCTGGCCCCTGCCCGCGTCCGGCCTCGTGCAGCGCGAGATGACGCCGACGGGAGGACACGTGGGGTTCGTGGCTCCGACGTCGGCCTCCGGGCGCTTCTGGGCCGCGGAGCGCGCGCTGGCCTTCGTGACCGAGGCCCTGGGCCGGCAGTCGGATGGTGCGGATCGCCTGCGACGCGCGGCGACCGGATAACATGCGCCCGTGCTGACCTCCCTCCTGCTGCTCCTCGCCCAGGCGGCGGCGGCGCCGGAGACTCCGGCCTCGCCCTCACCGGCCAGCGCCCGCATCTACGACCGCGTCAAGGCGAGCGTCGTGACCGTCGAGGTGCACTCGGGAAATCGCGAGGCGAAGAGCGCGCTCGGCAGCGGCTACGTCTTGTCCGCGGAGAGCGTCGTGGTCACGAACTATCACGTCGTGGAGTCGTTCCTGGCCGAGCCGGAACGGTTCGAGGTCCGAGTCCGCACGGGTACGGAGAGCCTCCCCGCGATCGTGCGCGCCTTCGACGTGGAGAACGACCTCGCCGTGCTGTCCGTGCAGAACCTGCGCGCGCCGCCGCTCTCCATGGCGCCCAGCTTGCCCGCGCCGGGCTCTCCCATCGTGGCTCTGGGCAACCCCCACGGCCTCGGGCTCAGCCTCATCGAAGGCATCTTCAACGGGTTCGCGGCCAAGGGGGCCGTCGACCGCATGCTGCTGTCCATGCCCCTCAACTCGGGGATGAGCGGCGGCCCCATCCTCGACGCGCAGGGACGCATCATCGGCACGAACGTCTCCGTCCTGTACCTCTCCAACTCGCTCTCGTTCGGCGTCCCGGTGGCGAAGATCCCGCCCCTGCTGGCCGCGCCTCCCGTCGCGCTCGACCGCGCGGCCCTGCGCCAGGACGTGACCCGCCAGCTGGCCGCGCTCGAGGAGAGCATGGTGCGGCGAGCGGTCACGCCCTACGTGGCGCCGGGAGACGACACGGCCCGGGTCGGGGGGGCGGAGACGCGGCGGCCGCCCGAAGTGTTCGAGTGCTGGGACGACATCCAGGTGCACGAGCAGCAGGGCCTGACGAAATCCCGCTTCGGCTGCGATCTCCAGTTCACGCCCTCCATCGAGGACCTGGGACCGGTCGGCATGATCAGCCTCCTCGTGGAGCACTTCCGCTACACGAGCGGGCGCTACGGCTTCTATTCCCACCTCGCCCGCCACGCGCCGGCGCACCTGGAGGTCGAGGCGCAGGACCCGGAGGAAGGGACGTTCTCCGCGCCGGAGTGCGTCTCCGACCGCGTGGCCGCCGGAGCGCACGTGTGGAAGACGAGCGCGTGCGTCTCCGCCCTCGTCGAGCATCCCGGGTTCTTCAACTACGACCTCGTGGCCACCACCGTGACCCATCCCCGCGTCGCCGCGTTCGTCGCCGTGCACATGAAGGGCGTGCGGCCGGAGTCCTTCCGCACCTTCACCGCGCGCGCTCTGGGCTCGACGCATCTCGTGGAGGGGCCGTGATCGCCGTCCGCGTCCTGCACGAGGGCCGGGTCGTCCGCGAGCACGTCGTGCCCGGACCCGCCGTGCGCGTGGGCCGGGGGCCCGAGAACGACGTCGTCCTCTTCGACTCCAGCGTGTCCCGGGTCCACGCCGTGATCGAGAGCGATGCGTCGGGAGAGCTCGTCGTGCGGGACCTGGGCAGCCGGAACGCCGTGCGTCTCGGGCCGCGGCCCGTGACGGAGGCCCACGGCCGCGTGGTGCGCTGCCTGCTCGGCCGCGTGGAGATCGAGGTCGAGCGCCTGGGGACGGAGGACACTCTGGAGCTGCGGCCCCGCGACCTGGCCGGCTTCGAGCACCGTCGCTCGATCGCCGACCACGCCCGCTACGTGGCACTGGCGGTGGCGGCCTGGCTGGCCATGGTGGTGGGCGGCCCGGACCTGTGGTCGCCCTGGCAGCAGAACCGGGCGGGCGTCCTCCTGGGGCACTGTCTCGCCGCGATCGTCACCCTCCCCATCGCCGGTCTCGTGCTCCTGGGCTTTCTGCGGGTCGCCGGCCGCCGGGTCCGCATCGCCGACACGCTGCGCGCGCTCGCCGTCGTGACGCTCGTGTTCGCGGGGTCGAGAGCGGTGTTCACCGCCGGCTATTACGCTCTTCCCAGCGGGGCCTTCGCGACGGTCAAGGATGTGGTCGAGATCGCCCTCACCGTGTGGGCGGTCGTCTATCTCGCCGCTCTGCGCCGCGCCGGACGCAGCCTCTGGTTCCGGGCGACCTGGGCCGGTGCGACCCTCGCCCTCATTGGCGGCCTGCAGCTCGTGGGGACACTGGCCCAGAGGCGCATGGGGATGCCGCAAGCGGACCACCACGTCCAGCCTCCCGTGGCGTCCATCACCGGACCGCACCGTCCGCTGGACGCGTATTTCGACCGGTTGGGCGAGGCCTCGAACGTGGCTGCCGAGCATGCCGCGGAGGTCAACGCGAAGCATGCCGCGGCGCGCGCGGCGCGCGCGGCGCGCGCGCGCGTCTCTGCGAGCGCGGCCGCAGGCGCTCCATCCGGAAATTGACCTCCTGATGTCGGCCCGCTGTTACCCAGCTATCCCGCCTGGGCGAACCACCGAGTTCGTGCCCGCGCTTCGCAGTCGCGCGTTTCGAATCAGTTGGTTGCGGCTCCTGGCAACCCGTACTGTCGGACTCGCGCGCCTTATTCAGCTATCTCGTTCTGGATAGTCCGGGTACTCTCGCGGGAGACTAAGTGTTCGGCGGACCAGGGAGGAGAGTTGGATGGGCAATCGCAGCGGCGGACGGCCGCTGAGTGTGGGTCGAGGCACGCCAGGGCAACTGGGCCTTGGTCTTATGTGGGCACTTGTGCTCGTTGCGGCCGTGTACTTCATCAGACGAGATGCAGTGCCTTACTCCGACTACACCGCGAACACGTATGGTCGTTTCTGGACCCTTCGATACTGGCTCATTCCGCACATTCTTGGCGCTGGCCCCGCCCTCCTTCTGGGGCCCCTCCAGTTCTCCTCGGATATACGCCGGCGCTGGGCGGTCTTTCACAGGGCGGTCGGCCGTGTGTACGTCGTCGGAGGTCTGGTTGCGGCTGTTGCGGCGTTTCGCCTCGCACTCGCGAGCCGATGTCAACCCTGCGTCCCGCCGCTCGCGATACTAGCGGTCTTGTGGTTCGCAACGACGGCCACGGCCCTGTGGGCGGCACGCCGCCGAGCCTTCGGGTTGCACCGACAGTTCGTTATTCGGAGCTACGTCCTCATGTGCGCCTTTGTGATCATCCGCCTCATCGATGACATACCACTTCCTCTTGCGATCGAAGACAAGCACGTGCGCAGATCAGTCTTTGAGTGGTTGTGCTGGGTGGTGCCCTTTGTGCTGACGGAGGTATGGCTTTCGTGGAGCCCAGCCATACGTGATGCACGGAAGCCGCCGAACGATGAGATGCGGACGAAGCCGGCGCAAGCGACGGAGCTTCGCCGCTGATCTCAGTGCTGGACGGACACCTGGCCACTGTGCAGAAGCCAGCGGCGTGACGGACACGGAATGCGAAGTCTGCGGACGCGCGATTGCCGAAGGGGGAATCCTAGCCGGAAACGCTGCGGACGCGATTCCAGGTGACCACGGTGGTTCCGCAGCCCGGCGCTGCTCGTCGTGCGGTCACGTCCAGAAGGCCGGGCGCCCTCGCCGCGCGCTGGACCTGTTTCGTCACGCGGTCAGTGGCTTGGACACCATCATCGGGTTGCTCCTCCTCCTGATGCTGGCCGGCATGGTGGGCATTTACGTTGTGGCGCCGCTGGCCGCGGCCTTCGGATTCCTGAGGGAAGGCGAGCGTCTGCGCCCAATCCTTCTTACCATCCTGGTTGGGACGTTCTTGGCACTCGGGGTTAGGGCCGCGGTGAAGCGCGAATTCGGACCGGGCGTGGCCGCTGCAGGACTGGGCGTTCTCCTTCTCGTGATGTGGGTGGCGTCGAGAGTGCGCTAGGAGCGACGTGCCGTCGAACGATGCGTTGAAGCTGACGGCGAGCACAATGACTCGGTTGTTGCTCGTCGGTGTCCACCTGCAAGGAGGTATCTGGCCGAGCCGGTACTAGCGACGCAGCGGGCTAGCGTCCGCGGTCGAGCAAGGGCCGGATCGCCGTCCAGACCAGGTCCGCCATCATGCGCTGGCCTTCCTCGGTCGGATGGATGCCG
>Ga0209382_10003343_pt1 | contig 22283 bp, 15 predicted proteins | sample SoiMetdeltSBSDD5_FD_187599 | JGI IMG/M metagenome (GOLD analysis project Ga0209382, IMG submission 187599) | Bulk soil microbial communities from a Populus tree surrounding site in Tennessee, USA - Soil MetaG P. deltoides SBSDD5 (SPAdes) (version 2) | ecosystem: Environmental > Terrestrial >...
CCAGTCGAGACCGCGGAAGCTCCGGCGCCGCTGGCTCTCCGTGTCCTTGACGCGCAGCGCCAGCCGGCCCCCGCGCTCGATCACGTACATGCTGACCGGGCCCACCGCGAGCATGTCGGGCTTCGCCCCGCCGTGATCGGAGCGGAGCTGCAGCTCGGTGACCGGCTTGTCGCCGGACTTGACGGTCACGCCGGGCGCCACGCGGATGAGGGCCCGCCCCCGGGTGAGCTCGAGGGTGCCGACGCGCGGGGGCGCGGGCAGGGGCAGGACCACGTCGCTGCCTTTGGCGCTGCCGATCGTGTTCGTGCCCTCCCGTAGCCAGTGCAGGCCGACGACGGCCAGCCATCCGTCCGGCGCACGAAGGCCCTCCTCGCGCTTGGCCCGCCAGGCGTCGATCTCGCGGACGTAGTCGGGGCCGACGGGTCGGGCCGAGGGCGCCGCGGCCAGCACGGCCACCAGGACCGGCAGAGCGCGTCTCATGTTCCGAGTCTAACGCCGCTGCCTCGCCCGCGGATGGCGGCGCCGGGGCTTGAATCCCCCCGGAGGCTCGTTCATGCTCTGCTCCCCATGAGGTCGCGGCCCCTCCGATGATCGTCGGCCAGCGCATCCGGCGGCCCGATGCTCTCGACAAGGTCAAGGGCAGCGCTCTGTACATCGAGGACATGGCGGTGGCGGGAGCCCTCGTGGCCGGGGTCCTGCGCTCGCCGCACGCCCACGCCCGCATCACCCACCTCGACGTGCTCGCCGCGCGCAGCGTCACTGGCGTGCACGCCGTGCTCACCGCGGCGGACATCCCGGGGAAGAACGTCATCCCGATGATCCAGAACGACTGGCCGGTCCTCGCCGAGGGCGTGGTGCGCCACGTGGGGGAGGCGGTGGCCCTGGTGGCGGCGGAGGATCGGGAATCCCTGGCCGCCGGCCTGGCCGCGATCAAGGTGGAGTACGAGAAGCTGGCCCCTCGTCTCGACATGGAGGAGGCCCTGGCCGCGGGCGAGATCCTCGCCCAGTGGAAGGTCCGCCGCGGCGAGGCCGAGGCCGCGCTCTCTCGCTCCGGCCTCGTGGTGGTGGAAGGCACCTACCACACGCCGTACCAGGAGCACGCCTACATCGAGCCCAACGGGATGGTCGCCGTACCCGAAGGGCCGGGCGTGGTCGTCCACGGCTCGATGCAGTGCCCGTTCTACGTGCAGAAGGCGGTGGCCTCCGCGCTCGGCTGCGACCTCAGCCACGCGCGCATCGTGCAGACGGTCACGGGCGGCGGCTTCGGGGGCAAGGAGGACGCGCCGTCCGCTCCCGGCGCCCAGGTCGCGCTCCTCGCCCGCGCCACCGGCCGCGCCGTACGTCTCGTCCTCACGCGCGAAGAGGACATGGCCGTGATGTCCAAGCGCCATCCCGGCCGCATACGGATGCGCACGGGCGCCACCCCGGACGGCCGCCTCGTGGCCTGCGAGGTGGACTACCTCCTGGACGGCGGCGCCTACGCGACCCTTTCCCCGGTGGTCCTCTTCCGCGGCACCGTGCATGCCTGCGGTCCCTATCGCGTGCCCAACGTGAAGGTGGACGCGCGGGCGGTGCGCACGAACACCGTTCCCTCCGGCGCCTTCCGCGGATTCGGCGAGCCGCAGGTCGTCTTCGCCTGCGAGAGCCAGATGGACCGCCTCGCGGAGCGGCTGGAAATGGATCCGCTCGCCCTGCGCCGGATCAACGCGCTCGGTCCCGGAGACGAGACGATCACCGGCCACAAGCTCACCACGAGCGTGGGGTTCGCGGAGGTGCTCGACAAGGTGGCGGAGGCCTCGGACTGGGAGAAGAAGCGCGAGGCCTTCCCCAGCCACAGCGGGCTGGTCCGCCGCGGCATCGGCCTCGCCGCCTGCTACTACGGGGTCGGGCTCGGGGCCATGGGCAAGCACCTCAACCCGGCGGGGGCGAGCGTGGTGGTGGCCGCGGACGGCAGCGTGACCGTGGCCGTGGGCACGACGGAGATCGGACAGGGCATGATCACCGTGCTCAGCCAGATCACCGCGGAGGCGCTGGGGTGCCCGGTCGAGATGGTCAAGGTGATGGACCCCGACACGTCGCGCGTCCCCGACAGCGGGCCTACCGTGGCCAGCCGCACCACGGTCATGAGCGGCAACGCGATCCGCGACGCGGCCGCGAAGATCCGCGCGGCCATGGAGCCCGTGATCGCGGACAGCGGCCTGAGCTGGCGCGAAGCCGTCCTCCTCTGCGTGACCAGGCAGGTCGGCCTGGCCGCGCACGGCTGGTCGGTGCCGCCGGCCACGACCTTCGACCTCGAGACCGGCCAGGGCGAGGCCTACATCTGCTACTCGTGGTCCGCGAACGTGGTCGAGGTCGAGGTCGACATGGAGACGGGGGAGACGCGGGTGACGAAGGTCTGGTCCGGCCACGACACCGGCCGCGTGATCAACCCGACCACGGGCGAAGGGCAGGTGGAGGGCGGCGTGCTCCAGGGCCTCGGCTACGCGCTGGTGGAGGAGCATGCGCTGAAGGACGGCCGCATCCTCAACGACCAGTTCTCGACCTACATCATCCCCACCACCCTCGACACCCCCGAGATCAAGGCCATCCTCGTCGAGCACGAGTTCCCGTGGGGGCCATACGGGGCCAAGGGCCTGGGCGAGACGCCGATCATCGCTGTGGCGCCGGCGGTGGCGGCGGCCATCCATCACGCGACGGGTGCGCGCCTCGACCGGATCCCGGCCACGCCGGAGCGGGTGTGGGCGGCGCTGCGCGCACGGAGCGCCCCGGGTGCCTGAGCTCGTCGACGTCGCCCTTTCCGTGAACCGCAAGGCGCTGCGCCGCAAGGTGCGCACGGATCAACGCCTGCTCGACGTGCTGCGCGACGACCTCCGCCTCACCGGCGCCAAGGAGGGCTGCGGCAAGGGAGAATGCGGCGCCTGCACGGTGCTCGTGGACGGCCACGCCGTGGACGCCTGCTTGATGATGGCCTACCAGGCCGACGGGACGGCCATCGAGACGATCGAAGGGCTCGCCGAGGGCGGGCTTCATCCGCTCCAGGAGTCCTTCATCGACGAGGGCGGCGTGCAGTGCGGGATCTGCATTCCCGGGATGATCCTCGCCGCCAAGGCCCTGGTGGACGAGCGCCCGGGAGCGACGGCCGAGGAAGTGCGCGAGGGCCTGGCCGGCAACCTCTGCCGGTGCACGGGCTACACCAAGATCTTCACCGCGGTGGCGCGCGCCGCCGCCTCCAAGCGGCTGACCAAGCCGCGCCGGTTCATGGTCGCGCCCGCGGCTCCGCGCTACTTCCGCCCGCGCTCCCTGGAGGAGGCCCTGGAGATCCTCGCCGCGCGCGCGGAGGAGATCCGCCCCCTGGCCGGCGGCACCGACATCCTGGTCAAGGCGAAGGACGGCACCGAGAACCGTGCCGCCCTCTTCGACCTCACCGGCGTGCCCGAGATCAAGGGCGTGCAGGAGCAGGACGGCCACCTCTGGATCGGGGCGGCGACGACGCACGCCGAGCTGATGCGCTCGGCGCTGGTGGCGTCCGCGGCGCCGGCCCTGCCCGCGGCCTGCGCGTTCATCGGGGGGCCGCAGATCCGCAATCGCGGCACCCTCGGCGGCAACCTGGCCAACGCGTCCCCGGCCGCCGACACCGTCCCGCCCCTCTTCGTCGCGGACGCGATCGTCGAGGTGGCTTCCGTCTCCGCGCGCCGCGACATCCCCATCACCGAGTTCTTCCCCGGGCCGCGCCAGAGCGTGCTCGCGCGTGACGAGCTCATCCTGGGCGTGCGCGTGCCCCGGCGCGCGGGCGTGCGCGGCACCTTCCTGCGCCTGGGGCAGCGCCAGGCCCAGGCCATCTCCAAGGTCTCGATCGCGGTGGCCATCATCTTCCGCGACGGGAGGCCGGACTGGGTGCGCGTGGCCCTGGGCGCGGTGGCCCCCACGGTCGTGCGCGCGCGGGAGACGGAGAAGGCGCTGATGGGCGGCGGGTGGGACGCGCTGCAGCGGGCCAAGGACGCCGTACGCGCGGAGGTGCGGCCGATCGACGACCTGCGCTCGACCGCGGAATATCGTCGGGAAATGGCCGCGGTGCTCCTCGAGCGCGCCGTGCGCCGCGTGGCGGAGGCCTGAGATGCTGAAGCGGAAAGAGGAGGCGCCGGACTTCCGGGTTGGCGACCGGTCGCTCCACGACCTGCTCGCGGAGCAAGCGGTCGTGCTGTTCTTCTTCCCGAAGGCATTCACCCCCGGTTGAACGCGCGAGGCCGGCGAGTTTCGCCGGGAATACGGGAAGCTCAGGGAATCGGGATGCGAAGTAATCGGCATCTCCCGCGACGACCAGGCGACCAACGACCGCTTCCGGGCGTCGCTGGGCCTGCCCTATCCGCTGGTCGGCGACCCGGACGGGAAGATCTGCGAAAGCTACAAGGTGAGCTGGCCGCTCATCGGCCGAGCGAAGCGCGTGACCTACCTGATCGGGCGCGACCAGCGCGTCCGCCTCGCCTTCCACGACGAGTTCAAGATGGACGAGCACGCCGCGCAAGCCTGCGCGGCCGCGCCCGCGGCCCGGGACTGACGCCGGCTAGGGGCGGACGGTCAGCACGATCTTCCCGATGTGCGCGCCCGATTCCAGGACGCGGTGGGCCTCCGCGGCCGCGGCCAGCGGGAAGGTGGCGTGCAGGACCGGCCGCACCTCGCCCTTCTCGATGAGGGGCCACACGCTCTCGCGCACGGCGCGGGCGAGCCGTCCCTTCTCCTCGACGGAGCGCGCGCGCAGGGTGGAGCCGGTGAGGGTGAGGCGGCGGTGCATGATGGGAGCGAGGTCGACTTCCACCCGCGGACCCTTGAGGAACGCGATCTGCACGAGCCGCCCGTCCGTCCCCAGCGACGCGAGGTTGCGCGGCAGGTACTCGCCGCCGACCATGTCGAGGATGACGTCCACCCCGTGTCCCTTCGTCCATTCCGCGACCACGGCCGCGAAGTCCTCGCGCCTGTAGTCGATCGCCCGCTCGGCCCCCAGCCGCACGCAGGCCGCGCATTTCTCCGGCGTGCCCGCCGTGGCCAGCACGCGCGCGCCGCGGGCGCGTGCCATCTGGATGGCGGTCGTGCCGATCCCGCTCGCCCCCCCGTGGACGAGCAGCATCTCGCCGGCGGCGAGCCGGCCGCGCTCGAACACGTTCGTCCACACCGTGAACACGGTCTCGGGCAGGGCGGCCGCCCGCACCAGGTCGAGGCCGCGGGGTATGGGCAGGCATTGCGGGACGGGCGCCACGCAGTACTCGGCATAGCCGCCTCCGGCCACCAGCGCGCAGATCTCGTCGCCCTCGCGCCACTCCTCGACGTCTTTTCCGCGGGCGACCACGCGCCCCGCGATCTCGAGTCCCGGAATGTCCGATGCTCCCGGCGGCGGCGCGTATTGCCCCTGGCGCTGGAGGATGTCCGGACGGTTGACGCCGGCCGCGGCCACCGCGATCAACACCTCGCCGGGACCGGGCACCGGCGTCGGACGGGTCACGGGGCGTAGCACCTCGGGCCCGCCGGGCTGGGCGATCTCGACGGCCGTCATCACCGGTGGCGCTGCCCTCACCAGTCGGACTCCGTCCCCGCCGCGCGCATGCGATTCACGAGCGCACGCAGTCGCCGCTGCATCTCCGCCGCCGGCGCCTGGTGGCGGTCCCCGTGGCCGGCGAGGACCCATTCGAAGGGATGATCGGCGAGCCGCTCCAGAGACTCCGTCTGGGCCTCCCACGAGTACCAGCAGGCGTCCCGGAAGGCGCCGAGGTCCTGCCGGCGGCGGCTCCAGTACAGGGAGTCGCCGCTGAAGAGGAACCGCGACTCAAGGACGAAGGCCACGCTGCCCCGCGTGTGGCCGGGCAGGGGAATGGCGACGAGGTCGGGCCGGATGGCCACCGCCTCCAGGCCGCGGATGACCTGCGTCGCGAAGGGGGCCGCGGAGCGGTCCGCTTCGTGGATCCACACCTCGGCCCCGAAGTGCCGCGCGAAGCGATCGGCGTCGGCCACGTCGTCGCGGTGGGTGAGGAGGACGTGGCTCAGGCCGCCGCGTCGCTCGATCGCGCGCACGAGGGGCGCGGTGAAACGCGGCGAGTCCACGAGCAGGTTGCCCCCGGGACGCGTGGCCAGGAACGCGTTCGCCCCGAACGAGTCCTCGGAGTTGTAGCCGCAGTAGAACACCCCGTCCGCGATCTCCTGGGGGAAGAGAGGGGCGGCGTCGATGGTGCGGCCTTCGGCGCCGATCGACGCCGTCGGGCAGGCCAGGAGGGCGCGCGCGGCCGCGCGCTCGTCCTCCGCCGAAGCGGGCTGCCGCCAGACCGTCGACTGCCCATGGCCGTCGCTCTCCGCGAACACGGCGGGAGCGATCTGGCGGCAGGCGTCGCAGTCGATGCAGGTGGTGTCCACGAACCAGGGCCCGGGGACGCTCGCGGGATGACGGAGGCGGGGATCGGCCATGCGGAAGCTCACTTCATTATCGGAGAGAATGGTTATGCTGCCCGCAACCGAGGAGCCCCCATGTCCTCCCTCCGATACGTGCCCGCTGTCGTCCTCCTCTCCGCCGCCTTCGCCGCGGCCGTGCCCGGACGCCTGGACGCGGCCGAGCGGGCGGCGCCGCCGGAGGCCCCGCCCTTCCCGTCCGCGCGGGCCGCGGACTGGATCGGCACGCCCGTTTCCTGGGAGGGCCTGCGCGGGCAGGTGGTGCTGCTCGACGTGTGGACGTTCGCCTGCGGCAACTGCCGCGCCACCATGCCCTGGCTGAAGGACGTCCGCCAGAAGTACGCGGCCAAGGGGCTGACCCTGGTCGGCGTCCATACGCCGGAGATGATCTTCGAGCGGGAGCGGCCGAAGGTGGAGGCGGAAGTGAAGCGCCAGGGCCTCGACTATTCGCACCTGCTCGACAACGACTCCAAGTACTGGAACGCGCTCGGGGCCCAGGCCTGGCCGACGGTGTACCTCGTCGACCGCTGCGGGCGCCTGCGCGACCGCCACGTCGGCGAAGTGCATTCGGGGGCGGAGAGCGGGCGCCGCGTCGAGGCGCGCATCGAGGAATTGCTGGCGGAGAGCGCGGGCGCCTGCGGCCCCCCGCCCGCCGCGGAGATCCGGCGATGATGTTCGGCCCGACGTTCGCGGAGATGCGGGATCCCTCCCGCATTCCTTCGGACATCCGCGAAAAGGCGCGGGCCGCGCGCGCCCGCCCCCTCGATCCCCTGAACCTCTACAACCTCTCCTGGAAGGTGGACGGGCGCGTGCCCTGCACCGTCCTGCCCGAAGCGCTGACCGGCGTGTGGGCGCCCATCGTCGTCCTCTCCGGCCGGCATTTCCCGACGGGATCGCACAAGGTCGGCCCCGCCTACTCGATCCTGGCCGAAAAGCAGGTCGAAGGGCAGTGCGTGCCCGGCGAGCACACGCTCGTCTTCCCGTCCACCGGCAACTTCGGCATCGGGGGGGCCTGGGTGGGGCCGCGCCTGGGCTACCGGTCGCTGGTGGTGCTGCCGGAGGAGATGAGCTCCGAGCGGTTCGCCAAGATCCGCGACTACGGGGCGGAGGTGGTGGCCACTCCGGGCTCGGAGTCGAACGTCAAGGAGATCTACGACCGGGTCCGCGAGCTGCGCGCGGCCGCGGGCAACCGCGTGCTGAACCAGTTCGAGGAGTTCGGCAACTATCGCTTCCACTTCCACTGCACGGCCACGGCCGCCCTGGAGGTCGTGCAGGACCTGGGGCTCGGGTTCGGCGCCTTCGTCTCCGCCATGGGCTCCGCGGGCACGATCGCGGCCGGGGAGGCCATCAAGCGCCATCATCCGGGCTGCGCCACCGTCGCCGTCGAGCCTGTGCAGTGCCCGACGCTCTACAACGTCGGCTTCGGCGCCCACCGCATCGAGGGCATCGGGGACAAGCACGTCACCTGGATCCACAACGTGTGGGCGACGGACCTGCTCGTCGGCATCGACGACCAGGACTGCCTGGAAGGGCTGCAGCTCCTCCATCAGGGCTCGGACCTGCTGGCCTCCGAAGGCGTCGACGCCAAGGTGGCGGAGAGCTGGGCGGACGTCTTCGGCATCAGCGGCGTCTGCAACGTGCTCGGGGCCATCAAGACCGCCCGCTTCTACGGCCTCGGTCCCAAGGACGCGGTGGTGACCGTGGCCACCGACGGCTTCGACCGCTATCCGTCCGTGCTCGAGCGCCTGAGCCGGGAGCAGGGGCCGATGAACCGCGACGAGGCACGGCGTCGCCTGTCGATCTTCCGCGGCCAGAAGTCGGACTGGATCCTGGAAGGCACGCGCGAGGTGCGGCGGCGCTGGCACAACCAGAAGTACTTCACCTGGGTCGAGCAGCAGGGCAAGACGGTGGACGACCTGCGCGCGCAGGAGGATCCCGCCTTCTGGATCTCGCACCAGGAGCGCGCCTCCGTGATCGACCGGCGCATCGTGGAGCGGCGAACGTAGCAGTTGCCGCTGGCGGAGTGGTGCGTCGCTGGCGTGCACGTTGGGGTGCGGGGTAACAGCGGCCGCAGCGAGGGCTGCGCGCGTATAGCTCCTTATTGCGGATCGCGTGGGTGGGGACCCACGCGCCGTCCTCGATGAAGACATGCGCGCAGCCCGTAGCAAGGCCGCGCACCCCGCACCCCGTATCGCCAGCGACGCCCGGCGAAGACTACGGCTTCTCCCACTTGATCGTCTGACCGCCTTTCATCACGAAGCGCACGCGCTCGAGCTCCGCGATGTCCTGGAGCGGGTCTCCGGACACCGCGATGATGTCGGCGTAGCGGCCGGGCTCCACGGTTCCGAGGTCGGCCTCCCGCCCCAGCAGCTCCGCTCCGACTCTCGTGGCGGATTCGATGGCCTGCAGCGGGGTCATCCCATACCGGACCATGTATGTGAGCTCGCGGGCCTGCGGCTCCGTCCAGGCGTAGCCGCCCGCATCGGTGCCGTAGGCGATCTTCACGCCCTTGCGCAGGGCCTTGGCGAAGGCCTGCTTCTCCAGGTCGACCATGGTCACCCAGATGGGCGCCCCCGCCTTGGCCCGTCCTTCGGCCACGTAGACGCCGACGAAGATGGTGGGGCACCAGTAGACGCCGCGCTTCACCATGAGGTCCATGGTCTCCTCGTCGAGCCCATCCCCGTGCTCGATGGTGTCCACGCCAGCGTTGAGCGCGGAGAGGATCCCCTCGCGCCCCATGGCATGGGCGGCCACCTTGCGCCCGAGGCGGTGCGCCTCCTCGACGATGGCCTTCGCCTCCTCGTCCGTGAAGTTCACCCAGGAATGGAGGGCGCCGTCCTTCATGAAGTACCGCCGGTCCGAGTAGTACTTGATCCAGTCCGCGCCGTACTTGACCTGCTCGCGCACCGCGTGGCGCAGGCCGTCCACGCCGTCGGCGATCTGGACACCCTCCGGCACGTGGAGCTCCCAGGAGTACCCCAGCAGGGGATACGTGCCCGTGGGGGCCAGGGCGCGCGTGGCCACGAACATCCGCGGGCCGGGGATCACGCCGCGGTTGATCGCGTTGCGCACGTCCACGTCCGCGTACATCGCGCCCTCGGTCTCGAGGTCGCGCATGGTGGTGAAGCCGTGCTCGAGGGCGGTGCGCGCCGCCATCGTCGCGCGGATCGTGCGGTAGGGGATCGACTCCTTCAGGAGCTGGTCCTCGTACTCCGCGTTCGTGATGTCGCCTTGCAGCAGGATGTGCGTGTGGTTGTCGACGAGGCCGGGGAGGCAGGTGGAGCGGCCGAGGTCGATGACGCTGGCCCCGGCCGGAGTGGCGAGCCCGCGGCCGACCTGGCGGATGCGATCGCCTTCCACGAGGATCGTCACGTCCTCGGCGGGCGTGGCGTGGCGGCCGTCGACGAGGCGCCCGCAGCGCAAGGCGACGAGGGGCGCGGGATCCGCGGCGCGCGCTTGCCCCGGCCACAGCGCGGCCAGGCTACAGGCGACGAGGGCCGCCTTCGTCCACGGTGATGTCATGGCGCCTCCGATCGGGGTTGGAGCCGCGCAGTATGTAACATAAGCGCGGCGGACGGAGGAGTGCATGACGGCGTCGACGGTGTCCGGCCTGACCTGCATGCGATGCGGACGGCGGTGGCGCCGCGGCCTGGACGGCCCCTGCCCGCGCTGCGGTCCGGAGGGCGTGCTCGACGTCGAGTTCGACCTGAAGCAGGCGCGCCGGACCCTCACGCGCCGCGCCCTTGCCTCGCGCCCGCGGGACATGTGGCGTTACCGCGAGCTCCTGCCCGTCCCCGAGCACGCCCCGCGGCCGCCCGCGCCCGTGGGCTGGACGCCCATCACGCTCGCCCCGCGGCTGGCCGACTGGGCCGGTCTGCACACGCTGCTGGTCAAGGACGAAGGGCGCAACCCGACCGCGTCGTTCAAGGACCGCGCGAGCGCGGTCGGAGTGGCGCGGGCCGCGGCCCGCCGCGCGCGCGTCGTGGCCTGTGCCTCCACCGGCAACGCCGCCTCGTCCCTGGCCGGTGCCGCCGCCTCGCTGGGCCTGCGCGCGGTGATCTTCGTGCCCGAGTTCGCGCCGGAGCCCAAGGTGGCCCAGCTCCTCGTGTTCGGCGCGCGCGTCATCCGCGTGCGCGGCAGCTACGACCAGACCTGGGAGCTGTGCCAGCGCGCCTGCGAGCGCTACGGCTGGTACAACCGCAACGCGGCCGTGAACCCCTCACTGGTGGAGGGCAAGAAGACCTGCGGCCTCGAGATCGGCGAGCAGATGGGCACGGAGGTTCCGGACTGGGTGGCGGTGTCGGTGGGCGACGGCTGTACGCTGGCCGGGACCTGGAAGGGGCTGCAGGAGATGCACGCCCTCGGCTTCATCCCGCGCGTGCCCCGCATGCTCGGCGTGCAGGCGGAAGGGGCGCGTCCTCTCGTCGACGCGTTCGCAAAGGGCGGCGACCTCGTCCCCGGCAAGGCGGAGACCATCGCGGACAGCATCTGCGTGGGGCATCCGCGGAACTGGCGCAAGGTGCTGCGCGCGGTGCGGGCATCGGGCGGGGCCTTCGTGGCCGTCCCCGACGACGCGATCCTGGAGGCCATGCGCGAGGCGGGCCGGCGCGCGGGCGTGTTCGGGGAGCCGGCGGGGGTGGCCGGACTGGCCGGCCTGCGCCAGGCCGTGCGCGACGGCCTCGTGGAGCACGGCCAGACCGCGCTGGCGGTGGTGACGGGGAGCGGCCTCAAGGACGTCCGCACCGCCATCCGGACCGCGGGCGCCCCCTTCGATCTCCCGGCGGACGACGCCGCCCTGGACGACCATCTGCAGCAGCGTCCCGTCTAGAATCGAATCGTCCCCATGCTCCTGAGCAATGCGACCCTGGCCACGCTGGACCCGCCGGCGGTGGCCGCGGCCGACCTCCGGATCGGTGGCGACCGCATCGTGGAGCGCGCGCCGGGGCTGACGCCGCATCCGGACGAGGAGGTCCTCGACCTGGAGGGCGGTCTCGTGATGCCCGGGCTCGTCAACGCGCACACGCATCTCTACAGCGCGCTGGCCCGGGGCATGCCGGGGCCGGCCGCCCATCCGCGCAGCTTCCGGGAGATCCTGGAACGCGTCTGGTGGCGGCTCGACCGCGCCCTGGACGAGGAGACGGTCTTCCTCTCCGCCCTCGTCGGCGCGGTCGAGGCGGCCTTGTCGGGGACGACCGTGCTCATCGACCATCATTCGTCCCCGGCCTTCATCCGCGGGTCCCTCGCCTGTCTCAAGCGCGCGATCGAGTCGGTCGGACTGCGCTCGGTGCTGTGCTACGAGGTCACGGACCGCAACGGACCCGAGGGACGCGACGCGGGGGCGGACGAGAACGTCGCCTTCCAGCATCACGACCAGACGGCGCTCACGCGCGGGATGATCGGGGGCCATGCCAGCTTCACCCTGTCCGACCCGAGCCTCGCGCGCCTGGCCCAGGCCGTGCGTGACACGGGCAGCAGCGTCCACGTGCACGTCGCGGAAGACGCTCTCGACGTGACCGACGCGCGCGACCGCTACGGCTGCTCCGTTCCCGAGCGTCTGGACCGCCACGGCCTCATCGGCGCCCGCGCCCTGCTCGCCCACTGCGTCCATCTCCATCCCGACGAGGTCCAGGACGCGCACACCAAGGGGGCCTGGATCGCGCACAACCCGCGCTCGAACATGAACAACACCGTCGGCTATGCCCCGGTCGCGGCAATGCGCCGGGCCGCCCTCGGCACGGACGGCATGGACGAGGACATGTGGGCGGAGGCGCGCGCCGCGTTCCTCAAGATGCGGGAGGCCGGACGCGAGGACGCCTACGGCACCGCCGTCGAGATGCTGGCGGGCGGCCATCGGCTGGCCGCGGCCCTCTTCGGGATCCCGTTCGGCAAGCTGGACGTGGGCGGCCCCGCCGACCTCGTGGTCCTCGACTATCGTCCTCCGACGCCCCTCACGGCGGACAACCTCGCCGGCCACCTTCTGTTCGGGCTCGACCGCAGCCACGTGCGCTCGGTCCTCGTGGCCGGCCGCTGGGTCGTGAGCGAGCGCCGCGTTACGGGGGTCGACGTCCGTGCGGCGTTCGCGCGGGCCCGCGACCTCGCCCCCGCGCTCTGGCAGCGGATGGCCGATCTCCCGTAAATCGTTCAGCGTGTGACGTCGGTCACGCGCTTTGCCCACCTGGCTGTACTACTTTTGGCGGCGAGACCGGACGAGCCGGTCTGCTCTCCTGCCCAGAGCAAACCCGGGGCAACCCGGGGACGCAGAGCCGCGGGGCCCCTCAATCGCACGGGGGCCAGCCGGGCCGCCAGGAGCCTTGCTGGCGGCGTCGCGGACGCCTCCAGCACCGGGGGAACGATGGACATGGGCTGGAGCACGACCCTGCGCGCGCTGCTGCTGAGGCCCGTCCGCCTCCCGACTGCGCTCGCCGGCCGCGACACCGATTCACTCCTGACCGCCGCCCTCGACCGCTTGCCCGCCGCGGTCTGGGCCACCGACCAGGACCTGCGCGTCACCTCGTTCCGCGGGGGCGCGCTGCCGAAGCTCTACGCCGACGGCGCCTCCTTCGTCGGACGTCCCCTCCACGAGATGCTCGGCCTCGGCTACATCACGGCCATGGACGCGCATCACCGCGCCCGCGCCGGCGAGGGCACGGAGTTCGAGCTGCTCTGGCGGGGCCGCCTGTTCAACGGGCACGCCGACCCCTGGCCCGGCCGCGACGGCCGCCTGGGCGCGCGGGCGGTGGTCCTCGACGTCACCGACCGCCGGCGGGCGGAAGAGAAGCTGCGCCACGCCGTCCTTCACGATCCCATCACCGGCCTCCCCAACCGGACCCTGTTCCTGGATCGCGTCCGGCAGGCTATGGCACGCGCGCGCCGGCACTCCGACCACTCGTTCGGCATCCTCGTCCTCGACCTGGATCGCTTCAAGGGCGTCAACGACAGCCTCGGCCATCTCGCCGGGGACGACTTCCTGGCCGCCGTGGCCGGCCGCCTCGCTCCCTGCGTGCGGCCGCAGGACACCCTGGCCCACCTCGGAGGGGATCAGTTCACCGTCCTCGTGGACGACCTCGGCGACCCGGACGACCTCGTGCGCGTGGCCGATCGCTTCCGCGCCGCCCTCGCCCGCCCCGTGACCGTCCGCGGCCAGGAGGTCTTCGCCTCCGCCACCATCGGCATCGCCCCCGCCTCTCCCGCCTACACGCAGGCGGAGGCGCTCCTGCGCGACGCGCACGCCGCCATGCACCGCGCCAAGCTGCAGGGGCCGGCCGCCTTCCAGGTCTTCGACGACGGCATGCACGCGCGCGCGCTGGCCCGCCTGCGCCTGGAGACCGAGCTGCGCCGTGCCATCGAGCGCGGCGAGTTCCGTCTCCACTACCAGCCCATCATCTCGCTGGGCACCGGCCGCCTCACCGCGTTCGAGGGGCTGCTGCGCTGGGAGCATCCCGATCGTGGCATGGTCATGCCCGACGACTTCATCCCCCTGGCCGAGGAGACCGGCCTCATCCTCCCCATCGGGCAATGGGCCCTCCAGGAAGGGTGCCGGCAGATGCGCGAGTGGCGCGAGGGCAACGGGAAAGCGCCGCTCCCCACCATGAGCTTGAACCTCTCCGGTCGCCAGCTCACCGAATGCGATCTGGTCGGCGACGTCGGCCGCATGCTGGAGGCGGAAGGGCTGGAGGGACACGAGCTCGACCTCGAAGTGACCGAGAACGTGATCATGGCGGACACGGACTCGACGCGCGGATGCCTGGCCGGGCTGCGCGCGCTGCACCTCGGCGTCTCCATCGACGATTTCGGGACGGGGCACTCCTCCCTCAGCCATCTCGACCGCCTGCCCGTGGACACCCTGAAGATCGACCGCTCCTTCCTGCGCACCCGCGGCGGGCATCCGCACAAGACGGAGATCGTGCGTACCATCGTCGGCCTCGGCCACAGCCTCGACCTGGAGGTCATCGCGGAGGGCGTGGAGACGCCGGCCCAGCTGGCCGAGCTGCGCGAGATGGGCTGCGACCACGGGCAGGGCTACCTCTTCGCGCCGCCCGTGGAGGCGGCGGCGGCGCGGGGCATGCTGCGCACCGCCTGACCGCGCCGCTCCCTGGCGGCCTCCGGGCGGCCGTGATCTAATCGTCGGCGTGCCACGCATCGTCCGCTGCGGCCTCATCCAGGCCAGCAACGTCCTCTCTCCCGACAAGTCCAGCCTGGCCGACGTGCGCGAGGCGATGATCGCCAAGCACGTGCGCCTCATCGACGAGGCCGCGTCTCGCGGCGTGCAGATCCTCTGCCTGCAGGAGCTGTTCTACGGGCCCTACTTCGCGGCCGAGCAGGATCCGCGCTGGTACCAGTTCACGGAGAAGGTGCCCGACGGGCCCACCATCCGCCTCATGCAGGAGATCGCGAAGAAGCACGCGATGGCGATGGTGGTACCGGTCTACGAGGAGGAGGCCAAGGGCGTGTACTACAACACGGCCGCCGTCCTCGACGCCGACGGCAGCTACGTGGGCAAGTACCGCAAGAACCACATCCCGCATTGCCTGCCCGCGTTCTGGGAGAAGTTCTACTTCAAGCCCGGCAACCTCGGCTATCCCGTGTTCAAGACGCGCTACGCGACCATCGGCGTGTACATCTGCTACGACCGGCATTTCCCCGAGGGCGGCCGCGTGCTCGGCCTGCACGGGGCGGAGATCGTCTTCGTGCCCTCCGCCACCACCTCCGGCCATTCGGACAACCTCTGGAAGATCGAGCAGACGTCGATGGCCATCGCCAACGGGTACTTCGTGGGCACGAACAACCGCGTGGGCCGCGAAGCCCCCTGGAACTTCGGCGAGTTCTACGGCAGCTCCTACTTCTGCAATCCCTACGGCGAGATCCTGGCCATCGGGAGCCGGGACAAGGACGAGCTGGTGGTGGCCGACCTCGACCTCGACCTGATCGACAAGGTGCGCGCCCACTGGCAGTTCTATCGGGACCGGCGGCCGGAGAGCTACCAGGACATCGCCCGCGACGTGCTCTGACCGTCGCTCGCCGCCACCCCGTCGTGCCCTTTGACAGCCGGCAGCGGCCGGAGTAGCGTCACCCCGCCCTCCACCCTGCCGCCCCCGACCGTTTCGGGGGAGAGGTGTCATCAGCCACACCCATCCTGCGGAGGAACAGATGCGCTTGAAGGTCCTCGTGGCGCTGCTCGTGGCCGTGGCCGCGTGGCGGCTCGGGTCCCCCGGTGCCCCCGTCGTCGCCGCTGAGAAGGCGGCCGCCGCCGCTTCGCCGTCGTGGTCCGTCAATGCCACCGCCATCGAGGCCTGCAGCTGCCCGATGTTCTGTCAGTGCTACTTCAATACGAAGCCGGCCGCCCACCACGATCACGGCGGCGAGGCCAAGCACTACTGCCGCGCCAACCTCGCCTATCGCATCAACAAGGGCCAGTACGGCGACGTCAATCTGGACGGCGCCAAGTTCTGGCTCGCCAACGATCTCGGCGGCGACTTCTCCATGGGCAAGATGGACTGGGTCGTCGTCACCTACGACAAGGCCACCAGTCCGGCCCAGCGCGCGGCCATCAAGACGGTCGTCGGGCACCTCTTCCCCGTGCAGTGGAACAGCGCGACGGAGGCCGTGGCCGACATCGACACCTGGCGCTTCGACAAGGACGGCGCGGTGGCGACCATCGACGGGGGAAAGACGGCGGAGGTCCGCCTCAAGCGCTTCCCCGGCATGAGCGACGAGCCGATCGTGATCCGGAACCTTCCCTACTGGGGAGCCAAGCGCCATGACGGCTTCGTCCTGATGCCGAACGAGGTCGAGGCCTATCGCGTCGGCCCCAAGGCCTTCGAATACAAGGGTACGAACGGCTTCATGATCACCGTCGACATGAACGACAAGGACTTCGCCGCGCACTGACCTGACCGGGCGCCGCGCGCATTGCGTCGCGGCGCCCCTCCTTGCTCGCGGTATCCCCTTCCGGCGCGCGAAAGCACGCTACACTGCGCCGGGACCCGATGGCGCTCGATCGCGTGTTGAAGGGCGGCCGCCTCGTGGACGGGACGGGCGCGCCCGCCCGCGCCGCCGACGTGGGCATCCGCCAGGCGCGGATCGCCGCCGTCGGCACCGGCCTGAGCGCTCCCGAGGTGATCGATTGCACCGGTTTCGTGGTGTGCCCGGGGTTCATCGACACCCACAGCCACTCGGACGTGAAGGTCCTCGCCGATCCCCTCCTGCCCATGAAGGTGCGGCAGGGGATCACGCTCGAGGTCTTCGGCCAGGACGGCATCTCGGTGGCGCCGGTGCGCGCGGAGGAGCGGGCGGCCTGGAAGCAGAAGCTGTCCGGCCTCCTCGGCGATTTCGGTGTCGCGTGGGACTGGTCGTCGGTGGGCGAGTACCTGGCCCGCGTCGCGCGCGCGGAGCCGGGACCGGACGTGGCCTATCTCGTCCCGCACGGCGCGATCCGCCAGTGCGTGCTCGGGGGAGACGACCGCCGCGCGGACGCGGCGGGGCTCACCGCCATGCAGGACCTGCTGCGCGAGTCGCTGGCCCAGGGGGCCTGCGGCCTCTCCACCGGCCTCATCTACCCGCCGTGCTGCTACGCGGACACGGAGGAGCTGATCGCGCTCGGCCGCGTGCTCGCGGAGGTGAGCCGTCCCCTCGTCGTGCACATTCGCAGCGAGAGCGACCGCATCCTCGAAGCGCTGGACGAGATGGTCCGGGTGGCTCGCGAGTCGGGGTGCCCCGTGCACATCTCCCACTTGAAGGTGGCGGGGCGCGAGAACTGGCCGCGCGCCGTTGACGTGACGCGGCGCCTGGAGGAGGGACGCCGCGGCGGCCTTCGCTTGACCGCGGACCAATACCCGTACGTCGCGGGCAGCACGCTCCTGGGAGCGATCCTGCCTCCCTGGGCCCACGACGGGGGGACGGAGGCCACGCTGGGCCGGCTCGCCGACCCCGAAGCGCAGAAGCGCATGAAGGCGGCGATGGCCGACCCCGCGCCCGCGGATTGGGACAACTTCTGGAAATGGAGCGGACCCGAAGGGATCCTCATCGCCGACATCGCCTCCGGCCGGCACCCGGACTGGCTGGGGAAGACCCTGGCCGATGTCGCGCGGGTCCGGGGACAGGATCCGTTCGAGGCCGCGTTCGATCTCCTGCGCGAGGAGCGGATGGGCGTGGCCATGGTCTCGTTCTCCCAGGACGAGGCGGTAGTCGAGCGTTTCCTGCGCCTGCCCTTCGTGAACGTGTGCACGGACGGTCTCCTGGGCGGACGTCCCCATCCGCGCGCCTACGGCACCTACCCGCGCGTGCTCGGCCGCTACGTCCGCGAGCGCGGCACGCTCTCCCTCGAGGAGGCGGTTCGCAAGATGACGTCGCAGGCGGCGGAGGCGTTCGGCTTCGCGGACCACGGGCTGGTCGCGGAGGGGCTGCGGGCCAACCTCGTGGTGTTCGATGCCGCGCGGGTCGCCGACCGGGCCACCTTCGAAGATCCGATGCAGTTCCCGGTCGGGGTGCGCGACGTGTTCGTGGGCGGCGAGGCGGTGGTCCGGGACGGGGAAGTCACCGGCCGGAAGGCCGGGACCGTGGTGTCCTGAGGGGGACGGAGTGCCGGTGCTCACCGATCCGATGGGCTGGTTCACCGTCGAGGTTCCCGACGGCTGGAACCGCCACACCGAGGACTGCGTGACGACCCTGCGCAGCCCGCGCGGGATCGGCATCCTGTACCTCTCCGCCGCCCGGCACGCGAAGGGGCGCCAGGACAGCTTCGGCGGAGCCGACTTCCTGACGCGCTTCCTGAAGAGCCTCGGCCTCGAGGTGGAGGAGTCGGAGATCGCGCTCTCGCCCGGGCTGGGCTGCCGGATCTACACGTACGTGCGGGACACCGACCGCGCGCACTGGAGCTTCTGGTCCGTGACCGACGACGAGACCGCGCTCCTCCTGTCCTACGCCTGCGCCCTCGAGGAGCGGGACCGCGAGTCGGAAGAGGTGGAAGGGATCGTCCGCTCCGCGCGCCTCTACCACTCCGCCCCCGTCCACTGATGGCGGACCCAAACGGCTCACAGGGTCACGGAGCGTCTCGTCCTCCGCGCCACGTCTGTTCGCGGAGCGCCGTGGCCGGTTGCGACCGTCACTGAAGCCGTACCGGCTCGATCCGGCCGCGCGCCCGACCCCTGCCTAGTCTCTTCGGCGCATCTCTCCGTACCCTGCCGCGTCGCGAAGGCGTGATATCCACTTGTCGCGATGAGAGGAAAACACTTTGCGCAACCTCGGAAGCTTCTGTGCGCTATGATCACTTAAATCGTTGACCTCCACGAATTGGATCAGGTAGCTTCGCGTCGTTTCCTGATTCAGACGTAGCCATCACTGGAGGACCTTCGATGACTCCACACCGCCTCGCTGGCATCCTCGTCGCGGGTTTCGTCTTCCTTCACGGGGGGAGCGCTGCTGCCCAGTCGTGTCCTGAGACCAACTTCACAGGCACGGTCACGATAGGAGACGGGACGCAGCCCCTCTCGAATACTGTGTTCAACCTCGGGGGTGCCCACTGTTGCGGCATATACATTCATAACTCGCGTCTCGGGCCGGGCGACATCTCGCTCGGTCTGATAGCCCTGAGTGACTTCGACATAGACGCCAGCGCAGAGATGTATCTCCCGGAAACTCAGCCCGCCAGCGTGGACTGCAGCACTGATCCGGTAACCCAGTGTGTTACGTGCAATCCGGCCCAAACGTCTTTCTCGCTCTATGGGGTGCTCGGGAGTTTCGATGGGACCGTGATCTCGCTGCCATCGCGTGCGTGCGGCGTTGGCCAAGTCTACGCTGGGCCCTTCTACGCGAACATTGACTCCTCTAACTGCACTTACGATTTTGCGCGCGGCCAGGCACCCCCCAGGGAAGCGAACCATTGGGCCGTTTACGTGTACCGCTCGCCTACGAGCACTGGCCCGGGCTACGGGACATACACGCTGACCTACGGGAGCACCTCCAAGGACGCAACGACGTGGAGCAGCCACAGCACTACCGTGGACTTCTGTCCTGTCGCGAGTGGGACTGAGGCGACAGACATTCGATCCAGGCTCAAGAGGTTGTTCCGGCGCCTGGTCGGCCGGGGGGTCGCTCCTAAGGCAACCGGGAAGTGTAACGGGTCGTCCAGTTGTGTCGGTCTCCCAGTCGACGTGGCATCAGGGAACATGTACTTCGACCAGGCCGACGCGGAGATCCTGGGTCTCGGTGGCCTTCAATTTGCGCGGAGTTACAACAGCGACCATCGGGGTATCTCATCGACCCTCTTTGGGGCAGGTTGGTTCTCCACCTACGAGAAGAGACTTGAGATCCAATCGTCTTCCTTGTTGAAACTTCGGCAGGAGGACGGCGTGGTCGTCTACTTCGCGGATCCGCAGGGCGACTTGAGGTTTGACGCGTCGCTCCCCCTGTCGCGGGAGAGTTGGATCGTGAAACAGCCCGACGGCACTTACGTCCACTCTTTCCGCGCGGGTGGCAGCGAACTTTATGATGCGGCCGGGCGTCTGCTCAGCTTCGCCGACGAATCAGGAAACGTGACCACGCTGACCTACGTCGGGTCAGAACTCCGGACGATCACCGCACCGAGCGGCCGCGCATTGACACTGGCTTACGTAGGCGGTCACCCGTCGACACTCTCCGGACCAGCCGGCCTGGTCGCGACCTACACCTACGATGCTTCGAGCCGCCTGGAGACCGTCACCTACGCGGACGCGGCGGCGAGCGGGTACCGCTTCACGTATGACACCGCTACCGGCGCCATTGCGACGGTCGCAGACCTCTCGGGCAAACTCGTCGAGACCCACGCCTACGACGGCTCGGGCCGGGCGTACACGTCCGAAGTCGCCAATGGCCAGGAGAAGTACACGTTCGCCTACGGCGCCAATCAGACGACCGTGACAGACGCCCTGAACAACGTCACGACGTATGACTACGTCTCGGTCGGCGGGGAACGGCGGGTCACACGGGTCGTCGGTCCCTGCGAAGGGTGCGGCGGCATGGAAACGCAGCAATTCAGTTACGCAGATTGGGCGACGACGGAGACCGACACCGATGGGAAGGTCACGACCTCCAATTACGACCCCGCTACAGGCGACCTCCTGTCCGAAGTCGAAACGTCCGGAGCCTTGACGCGCACGACGACCTATACTTACGATGCAGCCGGCCATGTGAAGACTGTTTCCGCGCCCGATCGAGGCCAGGTCGTCTACACACCCGGCCCCTCCGGGCCGACAGCAATGCAGGACGCGATTGGCCGCGTCACAAATCTCAACTACACAGCTAGGGGCCAGCTCGATTGGGTCCAGAACCCCCGCCTAAAGAAAACGACCTTCGGTTACAACGCGACGACGGGGGACCTCACGTCAGTCACCGACCCGCTGCTCAACGCGACCACGTTCGGCTATGACGCCATGGGGCGGCGCAATCGGGTCACTACGCCCGCTCCCTTCAGCAACGCGACCAACTACACCTACGATGTCCGCGGGCAGCTCACAAGAGTTGACTTTCCCGACACGGGGTTCGTCTCCTACACCTACGACAGGGGCGGAAGGCGCGCGACGATGAGCGAGAAGGTCACCAGCCAGATCACGCGTGTTACCACTTACGCGTATGACAACTACGGGCGACTCCACACCGTGACAGATGGGAACTCACCCGCGGGCGTGACCACGTACGACTACGACGCCATGTCCCGGCTCACGACGATCACCGATGCGCGGGGAAAGCCGACTGTCTTCCACTACGACCCGTTCGGCCGCGTGGACCAGGTGACCTACCCGGGCACACCGGCGCCCGTCGAGACGTTCACGTATTACCCCACGGGCCGGCTCAAGACGCGGACTGACCGCAAGAGCGTGGTGACGACCTACACGTATGACGATCTCGGTCGACTTGCGCAGAGGTCGTACTCAGACGGGAGCCCAGCGGTGACCTTCTCGTACGATCTCGCCGATCGGCTGACCAGCGCGAGCAACGCGGACGACACGCTCAACTGGGTCTACGACCTTGCCGGGCAGCTCCAGTCGGAGGAGAGCACCGCGAACGCGTCGCTGGTGGAGTACCCCCTCTACGATGGGTCTGGGAATCGCATTAACCTCAAGCTCAACGGGTCGGTCGTGCTCGGGTATGAGTATGACGACGACGATCGGCTTAAGAGAATCACTCGCGGGACGGCCAATTTTGACTTCACCTACGACGCCGTCTCGCGGCGAGCAACACTGGCCAACCCGAATGGCGTGACGACGACGTATGGGTACGATGCCGTCTCACGACTGTTGAGCACGGCTACGAAGAAGGGAAACCAGAACCGCACGACGAGCACTTACACGTACGACTTCGTCGGAGACCGACTTACGAAGGGCGGCGACTTCAGCGAGGCCTATACCTACGACCCGCTGGACAGGCTGAAGGTCGTGAAGCGCGGAAACACCACGACGGAGAGCTACACCTACGACAAGGTCGGCAACCGGCTCTCGGCTCTGAACAGCTCACCTTGGGCGTACAACGACTGGAACGAGCTCCAGTCGCTGCCTGGCGCGACCTTCACATACGACGCGAACGGGAACCTGGCGACGAAAGTGGACAGCACTGGCTCGTGGACGTATGAGTGGACTGCAGAAAACCAGCTAGCGAGAGTCGTCAAGAACGGGTCGGAGGTCGCCCGCTATTCGTACGACCCCCTCGGAAGGCGGGTCGAGAAGGTCGCCGGTGGGGTGACGACGGGGTGGCTATATGACGGCGAGGACATCCTGCGCCAGACTGTGGGCACTACAGTAACGACCTACATCCACGGTCCTGGCATCGATGAGCCCCTGGCGTCGGAGAGCGCGGCGGGGGTCCGGACATACCTCCACCCGGAC
>Ga0209382_10003345_pt1 | contig 22272 bp, 16 predicted proteins | sample SoiMetdeltSBSDD5_FD_187599 | JGI IMG/M metagenome (GOLD analysis project Ga0209382, IMG submission 187599) | Bulk soil microbial communities from a Populus tree surrounding site in Tennessee, USA - Soil MetaG P. deltoides SBSDD5 (SPAdes) (version 2) | ecosystem: Environmental > Terrestrial >...
AGATTCGGGCAAAATAGCTTTTGTGGGTTCATTGGCTTCTCTCGTGATGTGGTAGTCCCGAAAGTTTGCCAATGAACCCCTTTTTCGACAAGACCTAGGCCCCTCCACGCTTTACTGGAGTGCTACCCAATGATCCTAGAGCCTGTGTTATAGTCGCAATCGCTGAAGTTAGAACTGTGCCCATCCCAAACAATGGATCAATCAATTGGGCACAGGGAAGGGTACTCACCGACTTAAGTCGGTGAATACCTACCACGGGTAAAAGCAGGTCTGACAGCTTGGCCGCTGATGACCTGCTTTTACTTTTTAATACGTCAATTATATTGTTACCCTTAGCTTCCTCTGCCCGACTGTCAATGGTCGGGCGAAGAGCGCATGACCCAACCCTTTTCCTTTTCCTGCCCGCGCTGTTCAATAGACTTGCCTACTTGGACTTCCGGCGCTCAAGTATGCGCAAACTGCGGAACCGCTTTCGAACTGCGCGACGGCATTTACCGTTTCTTGCTCCCCGAGCGTCTGAGCGAACTCCAGCCATTCCTTGATCAATATCGCGCTGTTCGTGAAAAAGATGGATACCGCTCACATTCACCTGACTACTATTGCTCGCTTCCGAAGGTTGAACGCAATGACCCGCAAGCGGAAACCTGGCGCATCCGGGAAGTAACTTTCAATCATCTGTATCACTTTATTAATGGCCGCCATCGGCTGAAAGCCGAAGATACCCCTCAGGGTACCGACGGCTACAGCACATCAAACTCGCGAAGCGGGTTTTCCCCCAGCCCGAGGCGTCGGTTTCTCCCAAAGGAACGCTTTAGCGCAACCGATGCCGAAGCGCTTTCCATCCTCGACCTCGGCGCGGGCAACGGCTGGCTCTCGCATCGGCTCTCCGCGCTGGGACATCGTTGCGCTGCTGTAGACTGGCTCGATGACGCCAAGGACGGGCTAGGTGCAAGTCGGCACTATCCGGTAGAATTCCTGCGGGTTCAAGCGGACTTTGATCAGTTATCATTTGTGCCGGGGCAGTTCGATCTCGTGATCTTCAACGCCTCGCTGCACTACTCGCCCAATGTTCCGGCGACGCTTGAGCGTGCGGCCTGCATGCTTAAGCCGGGTGGGGCGCTGGCTGTCATGGACTCGCCTACTTTTCAAACAATAAAAGCGGGTCACCAGATGTTGACTGAAATGGAAGATAACTTCAAAATGCGTTATGGATTATCCGAAGTCGTTCGGTCGGGCGTTGGCTATTTGACCTTGAGCCAGTTGGCGGAGATCGGAAGAAAGCTGGGGATGGAATTTCAATTTATCCCCTCGCGCGGCGGTTGGCTGTGGGAAACTCGTAGACTCCTCGCCAGTCTCAAAAATGGCCGCGAGTCGGCGAGGTTCGGATTAATGCTTTACCGCGGACGCCAAGCGCGCAGAGTTCGCTGAGTTTTCTTTTCACTCGTCACGTATCACGCGTCACTTATTACTATGATCATCCTCTATAACCCTCTCTCTACCACACCCGGCAAACAACCCTTGCCGCTCTCGCTCATGTCGCTCGCCGCGGTACTCGAAGGCCGCCACGCGTGGACGCTCGTAGATGGCAACCTCACGCGCGATCCGGCGGCGCGGATCATTGAGCTAGCGAAAGCCCTGCCTCATCCCGGAAAGAGCTTACTCGCCGCAAGCGTCATGCCCGGCCCACAGTTAACACAAGCCGTCAGTGTCTGTCAGCGCGTCCGAGCGGCTGTCCCCGGCCTGCCGATTCTCTGGGGCGGCTACTTCCCCACGCAGCATTCAGAAACCATTCTTAAAGCTAATTACGTGGATTACGTCGTTCGCTCGCAAGGCGAGATGGCGCTGCTTGAATTAATCTCTGCCATCCAAAAGGGCGGGGGACTTCACCTAATCGGGAACCTCTCGTGGAAAGATGGAGCACACGTCGTCCACAACCCGTTGCGCGCCCCCACGTCTCCCGATCAACTCCCTGACCTGCCGTATCAGAGCGTCAACATGGCCGACTACATCCATCCGAACTACCTCGGGCAACGCACCGCGGCGCACAGTTCATCCTTCGGCTGTCCGTTCGCCTGCAACTTCTGCGCCGTCGTCGCCATGTCCAACCGGCGCTGGCTCGCACAATCGCCGGAACGCATGGAGCGCGCGACTCGCCATCTGGCCGAAGCCTACCACGTAGATGGCTTGCAAATGCACGACATGGACTTCTTCGTCTCCGAACCGCGCACCGCCGAATACTGCGAGCGCATCGCCGACCTCAACCTTGGGTGGTGGGCGCTGGGCCGCGTGGATACGTTGATGCACTACACAGACGCCACCTGGGGCAAAATGCAGCACTCCGGACTCAAAATGATTTTCTCCGGCGCGGAGTCCGGCTCGGACGAAACGCTGGAAAAAATGAACAAGGGCGGACAAGCGTCCACGCGCCTCACGCTTGAACTCGCAAAGCGCATGCGCGCCTACAACATCGTCCCGGAATTCTCCTTTGTCCTCGGCAGCCCGCCCGATCCGCTCGACGACATGCGGCGCACCTTCGAATTCATCCGCCAACTCAAGCATATCAATCCGGCGACCGAAATCATCATGTACGTTTACACGCCCGTCCCGCTCGACGGCTTCCTTTACGAAGAAGCGCGGCAGCTCGGCTTCAAATTTCCGGAAACGCTCGAAGAATGGGCCTCCGATCAATGGCGGCAACTCTCCATGCGCAAAGGCGACAAAATTCCGTGGATGGAAGGCGAAGTCCGGCAGCACGTCCGCAACTTTGAGCGCGTCCTCAACGCCTACTATCCCACCGTCACCGACCTGCGCCTCAGCCGCCTCCACCGCGCGGCATTGAAAACGTTCAGCGCCTGGCGCTATGGCCTGCGTTTCTACTCCGTGCCCTACGAACTGCGCGCGCTCCAACGCTTAATTCATTATCAAAGACCTGAGACGACGGGGTTTTAAAGTGAAGCCGATGGATAAAGGAACAAAGGACGAAGGACCGCTTCGCGGGACCAAGGACCAAGGACCAAGGACGAATGAAATAGTTTCATCCTTCATCCTTCATCCTTTATCCTTCTTTCGTCCTCCGTCCTTCGTCCTTCGTCTTTCGTCATTTTTTTCCCGTCGCCCGGTCCGGATTCTTGACCCCCAACCGGCGTACGCCCTTTGGGCGGACTCGTATCCACCGCTCGCGCACAATCCGCTCATGCTTGCCGAGCAAGCCGCGCTGGAAACGCGCCTCGCGCCGCTCACTCCCACAAATGTTTTAGATCTGGGCACCGGCTCCGGGCGCTGGCTGCCGTTCCTCGAACGCACCGGCGCCAAGTGTGTGGGTCTAGACTTCTCTCTCCCCATGCTCAAGCAGAATCCAGCCTCGTCACCGCTCGTTTGTGCGGATGCCGCCTCGCTCCCTTTTCCAAATGACAGCTTCGATCTGATCCTCGCCTCGCTCATGGCCGGCCATCTGCGCGATCTCGCGGGCTGGGTCGCCGAAGTTCGGCGCGTCCTGCGGCGCGGTGGTCACCTGCTTTACTCTGACTTTCATCCGCTCGGCGCAGCCGCCGGTTGGCAGCGGACTTTCAAAACAGCCACGGGTGAATCCTTTGCCGTTCGGCACTACCCGCGTTCAATTGCTTATCAACGTGCCGCGCTCGTCGGTGTTGGATTTAAAATCCAAGCCGTTCTGGAGCCGGGCTTGGAAGGTCAAACCAGCTCTGCCGTTGAAGCCTTTCGTCAACGCTGGGGTGAGCGGCCGGTGGTGGCGGTCTTCCATGCAGTGAAGAGATGACGGATGACTGTACCCTGAAGACTGAAGGCTTCGACTTCGCGTGACAAACCTTTGGTGTCATGTATACTCACTCAGGACGGCTCACGCGAGCCGTCCTTTTTTTCCTAAAACCGATTTTCGTATAGCGAAAGGAGAATGCAGCATGAAACGCAATGCTTATCTCATGACCGTATTCGTCGGATTGGCGCTGGCACTGGGGGTCGTCGGCGGCGCAATGGCCCAAGACGGCGGGCCGGTGCTGCAAGAAGGGGTGGGCGTGCAAGCGACGCTCGGCACGGGTTTCACCTATCAAGGGCAACTCAAGAGTAGTGGTAGCCCGGTGAGTGGAAGTTGCGTCTTTGGCTTCGGGTTGTGGAACGCGTCAAGCGGCGGGGCGCAGCTAGGGGTGACGCAGACGGTGACGACGACGGTTACCAACGGGCTGTTCACTGTCACGCTGAATGACTCGGGACAGTTTGGGGGTAGTGCGTTCAACGGTGACGCACGCTATTTGGGCATCGGGGTGAAATGTGGGAGTGAGAGCAGCCTGACGGGCCTGGGACGGCAGGCGCTGACGGCCGTGCCGTATGCGCTAACCGCAACAACGGCGCTGACTGCGACAACAGCGCTGACCGCCACAACAGCGCTGAGTGCCACAACGGCACTGACGGCGACCACCGCCCAGACGGCAACCACGGCGCTAACCTGGATCAATGTCGTGACAACTGCTATCACCGTGACAGATGTGCTGAACGCTTGGTCGCTCACGGGCAACTCTGGCACGAGCGCCGGTAACTTTCTGGGGACCACGGACAATATGACGCTCACCTTGGCCGTGAGCAACACGGCCGCGCTCCGGCTCGTACCGAACGCAACCAGCCCAAATATCATTGGGGGATGGTATGGCAATCTTGTTAGCCCGGGCGTTTATGGCGCGACGATTGGTGGTGGCGGTGGCCAAAGTGGATACACCAATACGGTCAGTGCCAACTACGGGACGGTCAGCGGCGGTTGGCGCAACACGGCTGGCGGTCAAGAAGCCACAGTGGGTGGGGGTTTAGCCAACACCGCCAGCAGTGTCAACGCCACGGTTGGTGGGGGCATGCTCAACACTGCCAGCAGCGAAGCCGCCACGGTTGGTGGGGGACAGAACAACACTGCCAGTGACGATTACGCCACGGTCGGTGGGGGCTTAGGCAATACCGCCAGCAGCGGCAATACCACGGTTGGCGGGGGCTTAACCAACACCGCCAGCGGCAACTACGCCACGGTCGGCGGGGGAGGAAGCAACATCGCCAGTGGCCTCTCTGCCGTTGTCGGCGGGGGAGGAGGCAACATCGCCAGTGGCCAAAAAACCACGGTCGGCGGGGGCCAGATTAATACGGCCAGCGGCGACTTCGCCACGGTCAGTGGAGGCGATAGCAACCTTGCCAGCGGCAGCACCGCCACGGTGGCGGGAGGCCGCGGGAATGTGATCACAGCGACTTATGGCGCCATTGGCGGGGGCTATCAAAATCGGGTGACGGGTGATTATGGGGTGGTGAGCGGGGGCTACACCAATACCGTCAGTGGGCTGTATGCCGCCCTCGGTGGGGGCCGGAGCAACATCGCCAGCGGCGCCTACGCCATTATTGGTGGAGGCCAGAACAACACCGCGAGCGGCTCCAACTACGCGACGGTGGGCGGAGGCTGGTTCAACACCGCCAGCGGTGATGCCGCCAGCATCGGCGGGGGCAGCAGTAACACAGTCAGCGGTTTTCTGTCCACGGTGGCCGGCGGCGCAGGAAATGTGGTCACCGCGACTTATAGCGCCATTGGCGGGGGCGATCAAAATCGGGTGACCGGCAATTATGGAGTGGTGAGCGGGGGTTATACCAATACCGTCAGTGCCTTGTATGCTGCAATTGGTGGAGGCCAGGGCAACCGGGCCAGTGGGGCCTACTCCATCATCGGCGGGGGCCAGAACAACACCGCGAGCGGCTCCAACTACGCGACGGTGGGTGGGGGCTGGTTCAACACTGCCAGCGGCGATGCCACCTTCATCGGCGGGGGCAGTAGCAACATGGTCAGCGGCTTCCTGTCCACGGTGGCGGGAGGCAGCGGGAATGTGATCACCGCGACTTATAGCGCTATTGGCGGGGGCGATCAAAATCGGGTGACGGGCAACTATGGAGTGGTGAGCGGGGGCTACACCAATACCGTCAGTGGCCAATATGCCGCTCTCGGTGGGGGCCAGGGCAACCGGGCTAGTGGCGCTTACGCCATCATCGGCGGAGGCCAGAACAACACGGCTAGCGGCTCCAACTACGCGATGGTGGGCGGAGGCTGGTCCAACACCGCTAGTGGTGATGCCACCTTCATCGGCGGGGGTAGTAGCAACACGGTCAGCGGCTTTCTGTCCACGGTGGCGGGAGGTGAGTTGAATGTGATCACGGCGACGTATGGCGCTATTGGCGGGGGCGATCAAAATCGGGTGACAGGCAACTATGGGGTGGTGAGTGGCGGCTACACCAATACCGTCAGTGGTCAGTATGCCGCCCTCGGTGGGGGCCGGAGCAACATCGCCAGCGGCTCCTATTCTGTCGTTGATGGCGGCTGGGGAAATCTCACGAGCGGGAGCCTCGATACGATCGGCGGAGGGCTCAATAACAATGCCAGCAATATTGCCTCCACGATTGGTGGAGGCGAATCCAATCTGGCGAATGACCTCTATGCCACCATTGGTGGAGGCTATGACAATACCGCGGGCAAGGAATCGGCTATTGGCGGGGGGGTTGGGAATATCGCGAGTAACACCTCGGTTATTGCCGGGGGAGCAGAAAATAGTGCGAGTGGCCAATACTCTACGATTGGCGGTGGCCGCGCTAACGGCGTCAGCGGCGACTATGCGACGGTCGGTGGGGGTAGGTTTAACACCACCAGCGGCAGCTTTGCTACTGTCCCCGGAGGTTACGGCAACACGGCCAGTGGCCAATATAGCTTCGCCGCCGGGCGGCAAGCACGTGCCATCCACGATGGTGCATTCGTCTGGGCGGATGCCTCGGCCTCGGCCACCACCTTCATCTCCTCGACTGTATCCAATCAGTTCCTCGTGCGCGCCTCGGGCGGTATCACGCTCTACACGGATTCGGGTGCTTCCGTCGGCGCGGTCCTGCCGGCCGGCTCTGGTACTTGGTCATCAGTCAGTGATCGCAATGCCAAGGCCAACTTCGGGGTCGTAGATGGACGCGAGGTGCTTGATCAGTTAATGGGCGTCTCTATCCAGACCTGGAATTACAAAACACAAGACGCCACCATCCGGCACATTGGCCCAATGGCGCAGGATTTCTATACCACTTTCAATGTCGGTGAAGACAATACGCATATCAGCATGGTAGACGCTGATGGTGTCGCGCTGGCGGCCATTCAGGGACTCTATCAAGTGGTGCAAGCGAAGGACACGCAACTCGAAGCACAGCAGAAACAAATTGATGACCTACAAGTGCGCCTGAGCAAACTGGAACAGGACGGCCCGCCACCGACTTTGCCTTTGGCTAACTTGCCATGGGGCTGGTTACTGTTCGGGGGCTTGCTACTGCTCAATCTGGGCTTCGTGGTCGGGTGCCGCTGGAACATGTCGAAGGGAGGACAGTCATGAAGCGCCGACATCTTTTCCTTTGCATTGGACTGACGCTCGTGTTCCTGCTCGTCGTCACCAGTGCGTTCGCGCAGAGCGGCGGGAGTTATGACTTAACTTGGAACACCGTGGACGGCGGGGGTGCGATGTTCAGCACCGGTGGAAGCTACTCGCTCGGCGGGACGATTGGGCAGGCGGACACGGGTGAGTTGAGCGGTGGTGCGTACACCCTCGCGGGCGGTTTCTGGATCGGCGTAGCAACAGCGTTCGGCATCTACCTGCCGCTGATGATGAAGTAAGACGAGGGCAACTGCTGGCGCTTGGGGGCGCGGTGTATACTCAGGACGGCTCACGTGAGCCGTCCTTTTTTTTTCTAAAACCGATTTTCGTATCGCGAAAGGAGACCTGCCTTATGAAACGCAAAGCTTATCTCATGACTGTCGTATTCTTTGGGTTAGCGCTGGCGTTGGGAGTGGTGGGTGGGGCGAGGGCGCAAGACGGGGGGCCGGTGTCACAAGCAGGCGTGGGGGTCCAGGCCGCGCTGGGCACCGGCTTCACGTATCAAGGACAACTCCAGAGTAGTGGCAGCCCGGTCAATGACAGTTGCACCTTCGGCTTTGGATTATGGGACTCGGCGAGTGGCGGTGTGCAATTGGGCGTGACGCAGACGGTGACGACGACGGTCACGAATGGGCTGTTCACCGTCACGCTGAATGACTCCGCGCAGTTTAGTGGAAGTGCGTTCAGTGGCAACAACGCGCGCTATCTTGGGATCGGAGTGAAGTGCGGGAGTGAGAGCAACCTGACGAGTCTGGGGCGGCAAACGCTGACGGCCGCGCCGTACGCGCTGTATGCGCGAAACAACTGGGGGTTGAGTGGGAACAGCGGGACGAGCACGAGCAACTTTCTGGGGACGACGAACAACATGACGTTGACGTTGGCGGTGAGCAACACCGCCGTGTTGCGGCTGGTGCCGAACGTGTTCAGCCCGAATATTATCGGTGGCTACAGCGGCAACAGCGTCAGTCCAGGCATGTATGGCGCGACGATTGGCGGCGGGGGAACTAGCGGGTACACGAACACAGTCAGCGCTAACTATGGGACGGTTGGCGGGGGCATGGGCAACACCGCCAGCGACTTCGCTGCGACGGTTGGCGGGGGCGATCTCAACACCGCCAGCGGCCCGAGCGCCACGGTCGGTGGGGGCGAGAGCAACACCGCCAGCGGCTACTATGCCACCATCCCTGGGGGCGTGGGCAACATCGCCAGCGGCTTCAACAGCTTCGCGGCCGGGCAGCACGCCAGCGCTATCTATAGCGGTGCGTTCGTCTGGGCGGATAATTCCACAGCGAACCCCATCAGTTCCACGACAACCAACCAGTTCGTCGTACGCGCGTCGAATGGCGTCAGCCTGACGGTCAATGCCGGCGGTGCGAAGGCCATTGACGTCGGCGAGCACTACCGGGATAACGCCATCGTCGCGTGGGGCAAAGTCAATGGGAGTAACGGCGCTATCTCCGCGGATTTCGGCGTGTTGACCGTGACGCATAGTTCCACCGGGAACTACCTCATCACGCTCGAGGCCACCACTGCCAGCGCCGGCGAGTTGGTCCCGATTGCGAACGTCGAGGTGGACGCGATGCCCTTGAGTGCGACGGCTGCGCGGTTCATCTCTATTGACCAGCAAAACACGACTCAGTTCAGGGTGTACATCACCAACGGAAATTATATTGAGATAAACAACGACTTCACCTTTATCGTCACCGGACGTTAGGAGAGGAGGCAAGGAATGAAACGCTATCGAAACTTGATGGCCGTCATTGTTTTATTGCTGGCACTTGGCACGGCGGCGAGTCTGGCGCTGGCGCAAAGTGGTGGGAGCTATGACCTGACGTGGAATACGGTGGACGGGGGCGGTGCGATGTTCAGCGCGGGTGGAAACTACTCACTCGGCGGGACGATTGGGCAAGCGGACGCGGGTGCGTTGAGCGGCGGCGCGTACACACTGGCGGGCGGCTTCTGGGTCAGTGTGGCGACAACGTTTGGGATTTATCTGCCGTTGATAATGAAGTGACCGCTTCACGCGACGAAGGACGAAGGACCAAGGACCAAAGACGGAAGACGAAGGACGAAGGACGAAAGTTTTTCCTTCGTCCTTGGTCCTTGGCATTTCTTTCTCCTTCCTTCTTCCTTCTTCCTGTTTGTCTAACAAATGCCCAAATCATCTCCGAATCCGGTATCGCGGAATCTCTCTGCTTCAACTCCCGCGTGATCTCACTCAATGCCCCGCCGCAGCCGGGAGATAGAGTCTTCGATCTCCAAGGCTCCTTTGTGTTTCCGGGCCTCATCAACGTGCATGAGCACTTGGAGCTAAATCATTTTGGCCGAGTCAAATTCCGCGAGACTTACTCAAACGCCTCCGAGTGGATCGAGGACATACGACCTCGGCTGCGCGCTGATCCTGTCTTGCAGCGTGGGCAAGCGTACTCGCTGGCGGATCGGCTGTTCATTGGTGGGCTAAAGAATTTACTCTCCGGCGCGACGACCGTGGCGCATCACAATCCGTTCTATCGGGAACTCCGAGGTAACTTTCCTGTGCGTGTGGTAAAGCGCTACGGTTGGGCACACTCGTTTCATTTGGAAGGCCAATCGGCGGGCGCGAAGGGCGAAAGTGCTGGCCACATCCGGCAGCGCTATCGGGCGACACCTTCCAACGCTCCGTTTATGCTGCATCTAGCCGAAGGCGTGGACGAAGCCGCTCATGCGGAGTTAGAGCGATTGGAATTGCTGGATTGCCTTGGCTCGAACACAGTTCTGATTCATGGGGTTGGAATCGACCTCGAAGGCTGGCAGCGAATCGTCCAAGCCGGGGCAGGTCTTGTTTGGTGTCCGGCGTCAAATCTGTTCTTGCTAAGACGATCAGTAGCAATAGATCAATTCATTTCTGTCTTTCCGGAGTCACGTGCGCGGATCGGGCTGGGCACGGATTCGCGCCTCACCGGCTCGCGCGATCTGCTGGACGAAATGCGCGTCGCTCTCTCCCTCGGCCACGTCACGCCTCAGCAAATCTTTAAAATGGTAACGACAAATGCGGCGAGTCTGCTTCGCCTCTTGCATGTGGGTCGGATTGCGCCCGGTCTTCCCGCGGATTTGCTCATCCTCCCACGTTTGAGGGATGATCCTTACACAACCCTGCTCTCCGCCGAACGCAAAGATGTACAACTGGTTGTCATTGGCGGTCGTCCGCTTTTTGGCGCGCCGGAGTTTTCAGAGATTTTTTCAGCGCGCGGTGTCAAAGCCCAACCGATCCAAGTGGATGGCGTTCCGAAGTTGATTGAACACTCTCTCGCGCGTCGAATACAACGGTGCGCGATTTCCGAGCCGGGTGTTGAGTTTCAACCTGCGAAGCAGGTTTCGGAATGGTAGGCGTCGGATTTTATCCGATGCCGTTTGGTGGCCGCCGAACGCCATCGGATTGAATCCGACGGCTGGCAAGCAGCAAACCCGCACCCTAAAGGGTATCTTCGACTGCGCGGGTTAGGCGCTTCGTCAATTGAGTGAGCGGACAAGAACAGAATGAGCAACTCGATTGGTCAAGTTTCACTGGTGATTCGGAAACCAGGTTTCTGTCCCCCTTGCTGCATTTTGGGGATGCTTTGTAAGAAACCTGGTTTCTCGGCATTGTCATGACGACGAATATCTTGGATATTAATTTGCTCCGCCGCCTGATACATGGCAGCCTGACGCTCATCGTCTCAAATCTCAGCGGCGCGGCGTTGGGATTTGTCCTCTCGCTCGTCCTCGGACGCGGTTTGGGGGAAGTGGGCTTTGGCCGCTGGACTTTTTGCCTCGCCTGGGCCTCGGCCCTCACCATGCTCTCTCAATTTGGCCTCAACACCCTCGTCACCCGCGACGCCGCCAGGGATAAAGGGCGGGCAAATCAGTTCCTCATCGGCGGGCTGGTAGCGCAAGTTTTATTTTCTCTATTGCTCGGAAGCGTGCTGCTCTTCGCGCCGAATCTCGGCTTCGATTCCGAGTCTTCCGCCGGGCTGCGCGCGACTCTGCTGCTCATCGTCGCCGGGGCGGCTTATAGTTCCTTCGCTGCGTTGTTCCGCGCTTTTGAATGGATGCTGCCAATCCTCTGGCTAAACATCAGTGGGCTGCTTCTTCAACTGCTCTGGTCAATCCGGGTTTTGCGCTCCGGCGGCGAGGTCTTGGAGTTAATCATGGTGGCTGGCGAAGTGCAGCTAATCCAATTGCTGTTGGCGCTGGGCGGGTGGTGGTTCAAGTTGCGGCCCATCGCCGGCCCGCTGCGGATTGAGCCACATACGGTCAGGCAGATGGTTCGTCAATCCCTTCCGTTCGCTGTCGCCGGTTTAGTCGGCGCGCTGCAAATGCGGTCCAGTCCACTCCTGCTCGGTTATCTGCGCGGCGCGGCGGAAGTCGGCTGGTTCGGCGCGGCAGCGCGCTTCAGCGAGTCGGCTAAATTGATCCCAAACGGAATCTCCGGCGCGGTCTTCCCGGCGCTCGCGGCGAGTGGTAACCTCGCGGCCGGCCGCGAAGCGAGCGCGAATCTTTTTCGGATGTTCAATCGAGTGCTGGTCGTGACAGCCTTGGCGGCGGCGATCGGCTTATCTCTTTTCTCTCGAGGGCTCCTGGGATTAACCTATGGCCCTGACTTTCTCCAAGCGGCATGGCCACTGGTTTGGCTGGCGCTGGGGTTGATTCCAAATCTCATCAATAGCGGCCTCGAACTGTATTTGTATGCAAACGGTGATGAGGTCTATGTCACCTGGCTCGGTGTGGTCGGGGCTATTATCCAAGTGATAGTTGGCCTGCCGCTCATTTTCCTCTTCGGCGCGAGCGGCGCGGCTATCGCAATGGGATTAGGCGAAGCCGCCATCTGGTTTCCGTTGCGGCGACGGATGAAAATCATTCAAGTGAAAATCATTCAAGATAAATGTGGCGAGAGACCCTAAAGGTTTCGCGCAGCGAACCTTTAGGGTCTGTTGGGAGTAACTTAACACGTGAGTCAACGGTCCCTCCCTCCGGGAATCAAAATTCTTCTGATCATCGTCTGGCTGGCGGCGCTAATCGTCTTCATTCAGCGCGTCCTCATTCCTTCCGCGAAGACAATCACTTACGGTTTCATGGGTTACTACACGGCTTCGTGGCTGTTCGCGCATGGCCAATGGACGCCGGAGGCTTACGACGATGGGCGCTTCAACGCGCAGGTGGAGACTCTCTCGGATGGCAAGGTCGGTGACATCATCAGTTACAACCCTCCGGCGGTGGCGCTGATCTTATGGCCGCTGGCTGGCCTCGCGCCGGAAAAGGCGCGCTGGATTTGGACGCTGATAAATGGCGCTCTGCTCGTGTTGGCGGGTGGAATAATGTTCCAGGCAATTGCTCGTGCCCTGAGCGCTTGTCCTGAGCGTAGTCGAAGGATGTCGAAGGGCGCGCGCTCCCGACCAATGAGCGGCTGGCTCTGGCTGGCGTTGAGCGCTTTGGCGTTGGCGTATGCGCCGTTGGCAGAGAATTTTCGTTTTGGGCAGGTCTACGTTTTTCTGCTGTTCCTTTACGCCGTTGGATTATGGGCATTGATGAAAGAGCAACAGGCTGTTGCCGGATTAGGATTAGGACTGGCCAGTGTACTCAAACTCAGTGGCCTGCCGATTTGGTTGCTGCTGCTCACCCGCCGCTGGCCTCGTTTTCCCTGGCGGCTCTACCTCGCTGCCTTCGTGCTCTTTGTGTTGAGCATTCCGTTGGTGACTCCCGCGATGTATTGGGCTTTCCTCAGTCGAGTCCCCTCGGAATTGAGCAACACGCCTTGGTTGACTTTAACCGTTTATCAAACGACGAACAGCTTCTTCGCGCACTTCTTTCGCTTTGACGCTCGCTTCAATCCCGCCCCCATCGCCGATTTACCCGCTTTGGCCGACGCGTTGACATTGCTGATTGTGGCGCTCACGTTGAGCTTCACCCTCTGGCGCTCCCGCCTAGCGGATTTGACCCTCGCGTTTGCCTCCGCCACCGTGCTCTCGGTGATTCTTTATCCAGTGGCGGAACAGTATCATTACACGTTGCTGTTACTGCCTCTCGTGGTTCTCGCGGCGGATATTGCTGCTCACGGCGGAAGCCCAAGATTTATTCTCCTTTGGGCTCTCGCGACGGCGTTGCTGGCTTTGCCGTTGCCTTATCGTGCTGCGCACCTGAGTACCGGCTGGCTTTCGCTATTGGCCTATCCACGTTTATATGGCGGCTGGTTGCTATGGGGATTGCTCATGGTACGGATGAAGACCAGACCTGATGGTCAAGGACGCGTGAAGAATAATTTTGAACCCTTTGATAAAGTCATTCCCGCGAAGGTCGCAGATGCCCGTTAGGGTACGGGAATCCAGGCCTAAGCTACTGGACTCCCGCACCCTGAAGGCCGCAGGTCTGCGACCTTCGCGGGAGTGACTCTTTGATATGAAGATGTCACGTTGGTCTCGCGGCTCTTGGCCTGAATGGCTCATCCCATTCTTCCTCTTCCTGCTCGCACTCCTGATTAGAATTGGAGTCATCCTCTTCGCCCGCTTCGACGGCTTGTATGGACAGGATCCGTTCGCGTATCTGGACTACACCCGCCAAATCCTCGCCCGAAATCTCAGCGGGCCAATCTATTGGCCGCTCGGCTATCCCCTCGTCGCCGCGCTATTTACGTTTTTCCTGCGTGATCCAGTGATCGGCGGACAAGCCGCCAGCGTCGCCCTCGGTTCAGCGATTGTCCCACTGGGCTACGGAATGATTCGTGACCTCCTGCCGGATAATGAAAAAGAGCGCCGCGAGGTAGGTTTATTCGCCGGGCTGATCTTGCTGCTCTGCGGTCAACTGCTGCAATCTTCAATCGTCCTCATGTCCGATGCTGCCGCACTCTTCTGGGCAACGCTCTCGGCGTATTTATTGCTCCGCTACGCTCGAACCCGCACCGCGCTTTTATTGCCCCTCGCTTCCGTCGCGCTCGCCCTCGCCATCATCACTCGCTTCCTCTTCATCGGCCTCATCTTACCTTTCGGCCTCTACGCCCTAATTGTCCATTTCCACCTTCCTCCTTGGTCCTTGGCCCTTGGTCCTTCTTCCATCCCTCGTCCTCCGTCGTCCGTCGTCCGTCCACCGTCCTTCGTCCTTGGTCTTTCGTCCTTCGTCTTTCTCCTCCTCCTCCTCCCTCAACTTCTCTTCAGCCAAGCCTCCGCCGCGCCGATCTTCACGCATGCCTGGCTCGTCAACTGGAATCCGCTCAATGCTTTCCGCACCGCGTTCGATAACCCGGACGGGCATTTCGACTATCGCCTCCCGCCGGCACTCTTCTATGCCGAACCGGCATTTCATCCCTTCTACCTTTTTCCGCTACTTACACCTTTTGTCTTTCTCGGCGTTTGGGAACTGCGTCGTTCACGGGCTTTGATCTTGCTCGGCGGCTGGGTGCTTGTCCTCTACGTCTCCCTCAGCGGCATTCCCTACGAAAATTTCCGCTTTGGCTTAGCCTACTTTCCACCCCTCGCCCTCCTCGCCGCCCTCGGCCTCCACAAGTTCTCTTTCAAAAACGCCTCACGTGTCACGCCTCACGCCTCACGTGTCACTCTCTTTCTATCTATTCTGCTCGCTCTCCCCTTCCTCTACCGCGGTCTCGCCTCCTTCCTCTCCATCAAATCGCGTGAGTTAGTCGCCACACACTACCTCCAGACTCAGGTCCCGGCCCATTCGATGGTCTTGACCTTTGGCTTGACTCTGACCCTTGACCATTACACCGACTTTGACACTATCGAACTCTTCACCCAATCCCCCGAAACGCTGCGGCCCTTGATCTGTACTTCATCCCCAGCTTATCTTTTTGTCGAAGTAAATAACCTTGAGTCTCAGTGGGTGAGCAAAACGCCGGACGTCAATTTTCGCTGGCTCCGCGATCAAGCTGGATTGAAAGAAATAGGCAAGCAAGACTCATGGACACTGTATGAAGTTGAACGCCACACGTGCGCCATAAGCTTCCTAAGTTCCTTCAGTTCCCACATTTCCTTGAGTTCCCTATAAGTTCCGGTGTTCTAATGAAAGTTGCCTTAGTCCTCCCCGGCTTCTCCTCCCACGAACAAGACTGGTGCATCCCGGCGCTGTTAGACTACGTGCGCACGTTAGCGCTTCAAGCAGAAGTTCATGTCTTCACGTTGCGCTGGCCGGAGCGCGGCGGGACGTATCCGATTTTTGGCTCAACCGTGCATGCGCTGGATGGCCGCAAGCGTTTAGGAGTGAAAGTGTTCAGCTTGTGGGCGCGTGCGCTGCGCGCCCTTGCGGCCGAGCATCATCGCGCGCCGTTTGATGTGCTTCACGCCTTCTGGGCTGACGAACCTGGATGGGTTGCCGCATGGGCCGGCCAGCGCTTGAAGGTTCCGGTCATCATCAGCCTCGCGGGCGGCGAGTTGGTCGGGCTGCGGGACATCGGCTACGGGTTGCAGTTACTGCCCGGGCGCAGATTCCTCGTCCAATGGGGACTCGCTCACGCTTCACGAGTCACGGCTGGCTCGGATTATCTGCTCGGGTTGGCGCGCAAGTCTCTGCCACAATCGCAATGGGCCAAGCTAGTCCATGCTCCCTTTGGCGTAGATACCGAGCGATTTTATCCTTCACGTGTCACTCGTCACTCGCCACGCCTCACCGCAATCAACCTTGGCTCCCTCATCCCGGTCAAGAATCAAACTCTATTGTTGCGTGTGGTGGCTCACGTTCCTCAGTTGTCTTTGCGCGTAGTTGGGGAGGGGCCGTTGATGAATGAATTACAAGCGTTCGCATCCGAGCTAAAAATTGCTGAGCGAGTGGAATTTCTGGGGGCAGTTAATCACGGTGATCTCCCGGCCTTGTACCAAGCCGCCGATGTGTTTGTTCAGGCTTCACGTCACGAGGCGCAGGGGCTGGCTGTGTTGGAGGCGGCCGCGTGTGGGCTTCCAGTCATGGGCACGCCGGTCGGCGTGTTGCCGGAAATTGGATTGATTGCCCGCAATGAAGATGAAATAGCTCAACACTTAATCGAGTTGATTGCCGATCCGCCGCGCGGGAAAACTTTGGGCGAGGCCGCCCGGGCAAAAGTCGAAGCCGACTTTTCGCTTGGCGTAGCACTGGGGCGATTTATGGATGTATATCGGTCTTTGGCGACAAACCTGTTTAGACCCTAAAGGTCTTCCGCGCAGTACTTCATCCCACCCAAGTGGTTTCGCGGGAGACCTTTAGGGTCTGCCCGAAACTTATTCTTGGACGAGTCCTTAGAAACTTACTCCGGGGCAAGCGCCACAAAGCCCGTCTTAACGCCTCGTTGAAATCCGGCCTGCTCGTAGAAGTAGAGCGTCGCTTCTTGTTTTGATCCGGTCAACAGCATGACCTTGTAACAATTCTTCGACCACGCTATTTGGAGGGCGTGTTGGAGCAGTTGTGTTCCTATACCTTGACGGCGATAGTCGGCATGCGTCACCACGTTTTCAATCACGCCATAAGGCCGCGCGCCGCGTGTCAGATTCGGAATAATCGCCAAAGTACAGGAAGCGACGAGTTGCCCCTCGACTTCCGCCACAAAGTAGTGCAGTTTGGGATCGTTGAGAATCTCATTCCAGAGTCGCTCCAAAGTTTCCTCATCCGGCAGCGGCGCGTCTGTCGCATGGAGATGCCGATATAAATCCAAAAGTGCTGGCAACTCGTATAACTTAATTAGTCGAATAACAATTTCGGTCAATCTCTATCTCCTGTAGCATAAGCTTGAGTCATGTTTCTGCCCAGCATGTCGTTATCCTAATCTCTGTCCTATTGTCTGGTAGTATGCCAATGTAGACACCCACGCTAGGGTAAGTCAAATATTTTCGGACTACTCTTCCTGCGCCGATCATTTGTGCCAGCCAACTGGTATCTTCTATTGCATTTCCGTAGGCAGAGCGCTCACTATTGGGCTCGTGAGTAAATCCGGGCAAATACAGTTCCATGTAGGCCAAGACGGATTCTATATTATCGTTCGTTTGATAAACTCGCCGATGACAACCAACGGCACTCCCCCCACCTTGGGTTTCGGATATAAGCTGACTCTTGGGGTAGGGCGGTGGCGCTAGGCGCTCGGCCATGATCCGCGGCGCTAAAAGTGGCACATAGAGCCAAGCCAAGCAAAGAAGACAACCCGATGTCAGAGACATGATGCTCCATAGCTTCAATTGCTGTTTGTCTGGCGACATTGTTTATAAGTGCCTCAATATGCACTTCATTAAGCAATACCTCAAGTCCGTATTATGGAATTTACCATGAAGCTGTGAAGTATGTGTACGGTATAATCGGCCTTCAAGTTGGTGTTTGGGATTTCGCGCTCTTCGCGTTTTGGAGTTTGATTTTTATGCATCTTGGCATCATCTCGCCTTTTCCGCCGGAAATTTCCGGCGTCGGACAATATGGTTGGAATGTCACTCAAGGTCTGGCGCGCACCGGCCATTTCCGGGCCATCACCGTTCTGGCAGGCGACCATCCAACCCCGCCGGGAGATCAGCCGCCTGAGTCAGAGCGGGTCGCCGTTCGGCGCGTCTGGTCGCGCGACGATCCACGGGTGACGACTAAACTGTTGCGCGCGATCACGGCTGAACGTCCGGATGTCCTCTGGTTCAACCTCGGCTTCACGGTCTTTGGCGCCTCGCGGGTCATCAATTTCTTTGGGCTTTCAGCGCCCATGCTCGCGCGGCGCATGGGCTTTCCCGTCGTCATCACGCTGCATGAGATTTTTGAAGCGACTCAACTCAACACCCTCGGCCTCCGCAACGGACATATCACCGCCTGGGGTGCGCAGGCAGCGACGCGGATGCTGCTGCAAGCCGATGTTGTCTGCGTGACCTTACAGCGTTACCAAATGGAATTGGAGACACGCTATGGCGTGCGCAACGTGCGCCATCTTCCGCATGGCGCTTTTAGCTCGCCGCAATTTCTCTCACGTTCTATGGATGCGCCGCACAATATTTTGATCTTCGCTACCTTTGCGCCGTACAAGGGGCTGCCTCTCTTGCTCCAGGCTTTTGAGCAGGTGAAGCGAGATTTTCCGGACGCGACGCTTACTATTGCCGGCTCGGATCATCCTCGGTTCCCCGGCTACCTCGCCGCCATGCGCGCGTCCGCAAACGGCGCCTCCGGCATTCACTGGTTGGGGCCACAATCGGAAGTCGAACTCCGCGAGGCCTTCGCGCGCGCCAGCGTCGTCGTCGCGCCGTATCTGGCGACGACTGGCTCCTCCTCGGTCATCCATCGCGCCGCAGCGTTTGGGCGTCCGCTGGTCGTTAGCGATTTGCCCGAGATGCGTGTTCTGGCGCAGGAGGAGAATCTGCGGATGGACTACGCCCCGGCGGGGGAGGTGGGTCCCCTGGCAGAGGTCTTGACCCGATTGTTGTCCGACCCCCAACGCCAATTTGAAATGGCGCAGCACAACTTGGCGGTGCTGCAAAAAATGACCCTCGACCACACCTGCGCGCGCTACGTGGAATTTTTTAATCAGGCTGCGCATTCACGCCTCGCGTCGCGCATTACTTAAGCCCTCCCGCCACCTCTCTCTTCACTCTCCACTTTCCACCTGCCACTTGCTACCTTCCACCCGTCCCTTGCCACCTCTCACGCGTCACGCGTCACGCCTCACGCTACCTCTCTCCCTCCCCTTCATCCTCTTCCGCGTTCATCGTCTCGCGTTTGATACTTACACGCATATCTTCCTCGCGGACCATTACCGTCAGCACTGGTGGAGTCTGTGGGAGCCGCGCTGGTATCTAGGCTTCTCGGTCGCTTCGTATCCGCCGCTCGTCCATCAACTCATCGCGTTACTCTCTTGGCCGATCAGTGGGATCGCCACCTTCTTTTCCCCCGAGCCGGAAATGTTCCCTGGCGCTTTCCGGCTGTTCGGGGAAGAAGTCGCTTTCCTCTGTGTCCTGCTCGTGGCGTTAAGTCTCTTCCCGCTGGCGATCCGCGAATTTGCGCGCCTCTTCGTTGGGCCGCGCGCCGCCAATTACGCTGCCGGGCTGGCGATTGTTCTCCCGGCGCTCAGTCTGGCCGCGTGGTCGTTTGGCCAATTGCCCACGCTCGTAGCAACCGTCGCCGCGCTCTTTGCCCTAACACGCGGGTATGCTTTTATGCGGACTGGGCGCTGGCTAGACCTTGCCCAAGCGACGGCACTCGCCGGCGTCACCGCCGCCGCGCACCATGCGGTCTTTCTGTTTGTCCTATTTGCTGGGGTAACCATCGTTTGGCGTGCATTAAGTGAGTCACACTTATCATCAGCTACGCGTCACGCGTCACGCGTCACGCCTCACGCGTCACGGATCACGCTTCCCCCTTCACCCCGCGAAGCGACCCTCCACTCTCCACCCTTCACGCGTCACGTTTCACGCCTTCTTCTTTGGGGTAGCTTATCTGTAATTGCCGTCGTCACAATCCTTTGGCCCTTCTTGCAATGGAGTCGCGGCCAAGCTTTGCAAATGCCCATTGATCACGCCAGCCGTCACAACTTCCTGACCGATCCGCTGGCCCTCTGGTTTTTTTTCTGGCCGATGTACGGCCCGCTGCTCGTGATTATTCCCCTGGCGGTGTGGTGGGGCCTGCGGCGTTCGCGACGGCGACTTCGTCCGCTGCTTGGGTTATTTCTCAGCTTGTTCGTATTGGGCCTGGGCGGAACCACACCGCTGCCTCGCTGGCTCTTTGGCGCAGGCTGGGAGTGGCTTACCTACGACCGTTTCAGTTTTTGGGCCGCGATAGCGCTGCTGCCTTTTGCGGGCGCAACACTCGTTTGGATCAATGCGCGTTGGGGAAAGTGGGGGCGCGCGGTCTCGGCTTTGTTTTTCATTGCTTCGATGGGGTGGGCCGGTTTTGCCGGTTTTCTCTGCATCATTTCCAGTTCGCAACCGAAGGCGATTGACTTGGCCCCCATCGTCAAGTTCCTCAACGAACCCGCTCAACGTCCTTATCGCTACCTCACCCTGGGCTTCGGCGATCAGTTCGCGAAGTTGTCTGCGCTCACTGACAACGGCTCAGTGGATGGCGATTATCATACCGCGCGCGAACTGCCGGAACTCCACGCCAGCGGCATAGGTTCGCTGGATGCCGCCATCTGGAATCGGGAACGATTTCTGGCCGTGCTCCCCTTCCTCGCACACCCGGAGCGCTATGGGCTGCGGTGGGTTTTCGTCAATCATGAGTTCTACATCCCCATGCTCATCAATGCCGGTTGGAGATTTCACCATTATGTGGGAACTGTGACTGCTTGGGAACGTCCTAAATTCTCTCCGTTTCCGGTCAGGCCGCCTCCAGAAAATCATTTTGCCGCATTCTGGTGGGGCTTTTTCCCTCTCGCGTTTTTGACTCTCAGTCTGGCGTTATTTCGTCTTCAAGCTCGGCGCACTTGGGCGATTTCACGTGAAAAAATTGCTCAAGCCCTCACCGACCTCCGCCGGCGCACGTGGCCGGTCGTCATGCTCTCGCTCTCGTTGTGGTGGGTCCATGTGCTGCGCTCTGGACCTTTCCCTGATCTGTACTTCACCTATCAAAGTATTCTCATCTTTGCCAGTGATGTAACCGTCGCGTTCATTTTGAACATCTGGCTGATCGAGCGTTGGCTGCGGCGGGAACCATTACGCTTTGGGCCTAAAGCGCTTGGCTATTCCGGGCTGGCGCTCATCGCCGCCTGTGCGCTTTCGTCCCTCACCTCGCTGGATTGGGGACTCACACTTGCCTTCACCGCGCATCTTCTGCTTTTGGGAGGACTTTATTTACTGTGCGTCAACGACCCTCCTTCGCCGACGGAAATTGGCTGGCTGTTTGGGGGCGCGCTCCTCGCTCAAGCTTCAGTCGCTTTACTCGAAGCCATTTCCCAGAACACCGAGTGGCTGCACTTTCTGCACCTGCCTTGGCCCGGCTCACTGACGGCGGCCACCTCGGCGGCGAGCGTCGCGCAGAATGCGGAAGGCGCGCGTTGGCTGCGGGCCTACGGGACGCTGCCGCACCCGAACATTTTGGGTGGCGTCCTGCTCCTCTATTTGGGCGCGGTCATCGAACGCTGCCTCCAACCGGAACGTAAACGCGAAGCGTGGCTCCTGGCGCTGGCGTTGGGCGTCGTGAGCCTGGCACTCACATTTTCGCGCGCTGCTTGGTTGGGGGCCGGGATCATGCTCCTCGGCGGAATCATCTTGCGGCCCGTGGTCGAGGCGCGTGGTCGGTGGTCCCGTCTCCTGCTGGTGAGTCTCGCCTCCGCATTTCTTACCGCGTTGCTCCTGCTGCCCTTCTTTATCGCCCGCGCGACCGGCGATGCCTCTATCCCCACCGAACAGCGCTCGGCTGACGAGCGCGCGTTATTCGCCCAGGCGGGCCTGGAGGTGATCCAGGCCCGGCCCTGGCTGGGGGTGGGGGCTGGCGCGTTCGTCGAATCACTGGCCCAGCGGTCAGACTGGCATAACCGTCTGGAGCCGGTTCACAACCTCTTCTTGCTGGTCACCGCCGAAACCGGGGTGGGGGGCGCGCTGGCCGTGCTAGGTCTCGGAGGCGCCATCCTTTGGCGGTTGTGGCATCGGCGGCGGGTTGCTTCCCTCTCGGAGATGATGTGGGGCCTCGCCCTGCTGGGCGCGCTAACCGTGGGCCAGTTCGATCATTTCTGGTGGACGTTGCCTCCGGCCCGGACCTTGTTCGTCATCGCGCTCGGCTGGTGGGCTGGGGCGGGATAAGTGCGCCGTACTTATCCCGCCTCTTCAAGAAAATTTGTTCCTCGCTTTAATTTTATTTATTCAGGTTAACCAAAGTTGCCTAACAGGTAAGCCGGCTTCATGCACAAAACTCAACAGCAAATCGGGTCGGCGTCGCAAGCGAGCGAAGCCCCGATCCAAGT
>Ga0209382_10003347_pt1 | contig 22264 bp, 14 predicted proteins | sample SoiMetdeltSBSDD5_FD_187599 | JGI IMG/M metagenome (GOLD analysis project Ga0209382, IMG submission 187599) | Bulk soil microbial communities from a Populus tree surrounding site in Tennessee, USA - Soil MetaG P. deltoides SBSDD5 (SPAdes) (version 2) | ecosystem: Environmental > Terrestrial >...
CAGCTTGCCAACTGCTCGTCGGCGGTGGCTTCAGCGTAGGTGTAGGAACTGGCTCCCAGCACGGCGACGAATAGATGCGCCTGCTGCACTGGACCACCACGCGGATCATGAATCGGGATCGTCGTGCCCGCCCAATCCACGAACAGCTTCTCGCCGGCCTTGTGCTCCTGCCGCAGCACCACATCCTGTTTCCGCCGCCAACGCTTGTACAGCTCGCAGAATCGGCTGTACTGGTAGCCATCCGGGTTTGCCTGCCGATACTCCTCCCAAAGCAACTGTTGCGTCACGTGTGGATGTTGCTGCCGCTGCCGGTGAAGATCGGCGAAGTCGGGCATGGGAAGCATCGTCGGACGACTGCGTGGCGGCCCGCCGAATAACGCGGCCTCAAGCCGGTCATCGTCCCACTCAGGTCCGAGTGGCCAGGTAATCTTGGCAGCTTCGGCCCGCTGCAAATACTCATGTGCGGTGCCGAGGCCAATCGAGCAACTTCGGGCGATCGCTCGCAGCCCCAGGCCCACCTCAAACTTCAATCGAAGAACTTCTTTGATCTTGCGCACGGACAATCTCCTCGCTGGCAAGCTGATCCTCCCTTTCGAGGGGAGGCTGCCTGCCATTGTGTTGTCCAGCGCAACTACGTGCCTGTGGAAATCATTCCGGCGAAGCCGAACGCAGTTACGGGATCAGCCTGAAAGTGTTCGGCTTCATCCCGGAACCGGTGTTCACCTTGATCCCGGAATCCTGTTCGAGATCATCCCGGAACACCGTTCGGAATCATCCCGGAATCGCGTTCATCTTGCCCCGGATTCCCCAATTCGGATGATTGGCTGATCGAACTGTAATGCTCTCCCGATTTCAGGGTAGCAGAGGGTTGTCAAGTTCCAGACGCAGCAGGAGCGCTGTTCGCTTGTGTTTGCAGGTAGTTAATACGTTGTGAACGAGATATTTGTTGTGAAGCGGCGAACACGGTAGGGGCCCGTAGCCGACGCTCTTTTCATCACTTCGGCTCAAAAAACGTTTGACACCAATCCTAATTGATGTTACAAATGAGCATCTGTTTTTTACCCCTTCCTCCCGTTAGGTAGGGATAGCCGCACCGTAAGCGCCCGTTTCTACGTCCAACGTTCGGACACTATCCGCACAAACTATGAGTTGATCGATCCAGTTAGGGCGATCGCTTTTATTGGGAAGAGGAGGAAAAGTGTCTTTGTTCAAGTATTCGAACTTTATCGCTGCTTTGCACTTGCTGTCAGTAGCGGCTGTGGCGCAGTCTACTTTTGGAACTTTTGTTGGAGCGGTGCGCGACGCTTCCGGCGGTCTGGTGGTGGATGCCGTCATTACGCTCGTTAATACGGGTACTGCAGCCAAAAGATCTACAGTCAGTGATAAAGATGGCAACTTCGTCCTGGTGAATGTGGAACCGGGGACCTATCGGCTCACCATGCAGGCGCCGGGATTTCAGACAGCTACCTACTCGAATCTCGGGCTGCTTTCAAGGCAGACACTGCGGGTGGATGGAAATCTCCACGTCGCCACGCAGGTAGAGTCCGTCAATGTGACCGCCGGTGAGGAAGCGGTGATTACGACGGAGGTATCCAACATTGCCGAGGTTAAGACGGGCAGAGAGTTGTTTGATCTTCCGGTGGCGCTAGGCTCTCGCTCGCTAGGTTCTACGAGCGCGTTCTCGACACTAACGACGCAAGCGGGTGTTCAGACAGATAACGCCGGAGCCATTTCGGTGGCCGGGTCGAAGCCCAGCATGTTATCAGTCAGCGTCGACGGCATCAGCACGATGAACGTTCGGACCAACTCGGCCGCCGCGGAGCTGTTTCCGTCCTTCGGGACGATCGCCGAGATTCGGGTGAGTGAGATCAATAACTCGGCTGAGTTCGGTGGTGTCAGCGACATCACCACGGTATCCAAAGGCGGGACGAATGCCGTCCACGGCGGACTGTTTGAAAACGTGCAGAACACGTCGCTCAATGCGAGAAATCCTTTCAGCGTCAGGAAAACCAAGACGCAGATGAACAACTTCGGTGGTTTTGTGGGCGGTCCGGTGGTTATTCCGCGGTTGTACAACGGAGCAAACAAGACGTTCTTCTTCGCCAGTTATGAAGGGCTGAAATTACCGCGCCAGTCGTTTATCAACCAGAGTGTGCCATCCCTTCCACTGAGGAATGGGGACTTGTCGGTTTACACGAGGGCAGTGCTCGATCCATCCAGCGGCGCGCCGTTTCCGGGCAATCAGATTCCGATTACCCGAATCTCGCCGGCCGCCAAGAATGCATTGCAGTATCTGATGCCGCTTCCCAATGTTGGCGCGCCTAACGCGATTGCGAACAACTATTCGATTAACTTTCCGACACCTATCAGCAGCCAGCAAGGCGACATCCGAATCGATCAGAATATCAGCTCGCGTCAGACGATGTTCGTACGGAGCACCTATAAAGTCCGCGAAGTGGATGACACGCCAGTCTCTACAGGAACGGTGATGGCGGGAGCCCTCCACAAGCCCGAGAGGTATTTTTCCACCACTTTGGCGCACAATTTCGTCATTTCACCGACGACCGTGAATGAGCTCCGACTCGGCATGAGCGATGTGAGGATTCTGACTACTTCCGATCTGGTGGCCAGAGACATCGTCGCGAAGATCGGGATTCCAGTACCTGATCCACCGGCTGGAAATGGTACGCCAACCTTTACTGTCACAGGATTCCAGCCAACCAACTCCACTGCGTCTTCGGTAAGCCGGTCGCGAACATGGCAACTGCTGGACAACCTGACCTGGACGAGAAGCTCGCATACGCTGAAATTCGGTGGGGACGTTCGTAAGCTGTCGGCATACTTTAGCAATGTGTTCGCCGCCGGCCGCGCTGGCACGTACACGTTCAACGGATCGGTGACCAACTCGATCATCGGGAACCCTTACGCGGCGTTTCTGCTGGGAATTCCGGATCGGACTAACGTCAGCCTCGTCAATGAGCCTGATTCGAACGGGCACGCCGTGCATTCCGCTTTCTACGTGCAGGACGACTGGAAGGCGACCCGGCGGCTGACCATTAACTACGGGGTGCGCTGGGAGTACCATCCACCCTTCACCGATGCGCTAGACAATATAGCGGTCTTTCTACCGGATCATTATGCCGTGATCAACGGAGTGGGGGTGCGCGGAGCCGTTGCAATCCCGGATGAAGGCGCGCGTCTGACCAATGCCATATTTGCGGCCTCGATTGCCCCGACACCTATCTTCAAAGCGAGCGAGCTTGGATTGTCACAGACTTTGCATACATCTCAGAGATCCAGTTTTGCTCCGCGGATCGGGTTCGCTTGGCGAGCCACTGCCGACGGCAAGACTGTTATCCGCGGCGGCTATGGAAGGTTTATTGAAGCCATGCTCGGTACGCTTACCAGCGCCGGCTGGGCTGTCTCTGCGAGCAGCGTCGGGAACTACACGAATTCGCTCGTCAATGGGGCGCCGGTCCTGACGCTGGCAAATCCGTTCCCCGCAAATCTGGCGCAGCCCGGCATTCAGAGTTTCCAGTTATCCGCGGATGTCAACTATAGAGATCCTTACGTCCAGCAATGGAACTTGACCGTCGAAAGGGACCTCGGATTGAGCACCGGTCTGCGGGTCTCTTATGACGGTAACAAGGGATCCAACCTGGGATACACCAAGAACCTCGCACAGGTTGCCCCGAATACCATCGGGTTTGCAAGGGCGCAGTCAAGCTCGCCATTTCCTCTCTGGGCTGGTATCTCACAGGAAACTACCGGCGCTCGCAGTAATTATCATGCGTTAACCATTGCGGGTAACAAGCGCATGTCACACGGGCTTTCGTTCCAGTCCAGCTATTTGTTTGCGAAGAATCTGTCGAACGGACAAGGTTACAATCCAACTGCCTACGCCACCCAGGCAGGTGGCGTTTCGACAAACTCCTACAATGTCAATCTCGACTACGGGAATGTCGCGTTTACCCGGCGTCACCGGTTCCTGACAACATTCCTCTATGAGCTGCCGTTCGGACGCACAGGCTCCTTCCTGAAAAACAGCCCCAAGATCGTCGACCAGATCGTGGGTGGCTGGCAGCTTTCTGGCGTGATGCTTTACCAAACCGGGCCGTTCATGACCATCGTCGCTCCCGGAGCCGATCCGGCCGGAAATAACTTTCCGAATCAGACGGGAGCCGGCAGGGCTGATATCGTGTCCGGGGTTCCGCTGTATCTGGAGAACCGGTCGATTGCGCAGTGGATTAATCCGGCGGCATTCGTCTCGCCGGCAAACAACATCGGCCGGGCGGGGAGCTCGCCCGTGGGTTCCGTAGTTGGACCGGGCACGCAAGCAGTCTCGCTTTCGATGTTCAAGTCGCTGGATATAACGGAACGCGTTCGCTTCCAGATCGGCGCAGCGGCTTCCAACTTTCTTAACCATCCGAACTACATCACGCCGTCGAATTTGAATATCGGAACGGCTGGATTCAGCAGCATTACCAATGTGCAGAGTCAGGAGGCGGGCGGACCGCGGCAAATCCAATTAACCGGTCGAATTGTGTTCTGAAATTGCGATGGAGAGTGTCTTGATCTGCGGGGACGGCGTCGCGGCTTCTTGTTGCGCTCATCTGATGGGCCAGGCGGGATGGAAGGTCGCGCTGAAGCGAAGCGAGCGACCTCGGCTGCCTGTCATCCTGCTGAGCGACGCGGCGCTGGGACTTGTGCGCGATGTCTTTGGGCGACCGGATCTGTTTCGTAGCTCGCCGCGCATCCGACAGCGAGTGGTTGTTTGGGACCGGGATCAGCAACCGCTCCCGCTCGAGCATCAGGCTATAGTGGTGTCGGAGCAGGAACTGCTGGAAAACCTGCTGCCATCCACGGAGGCGGCGAGCAGCGAAGCAAGCGCATGGACGATTTATGCTTCGCGTCCGCTTCCTGCAGAGGCGACTGAGCACTCTTTTGGCTCGCGTACGGCTCATACCGTTCAGGTCTACCTGAAGGATGGGGAGGGCGGCTCGTGCTGGATTGAGTCGGTGCAGGACGGATGGCTATTCCTGATTCCCGATTCGCGGCAGTCCGGCTGGCTACTTTCCGTAGGAGCGCCGCCCGACGCGCTCCTTGGCCACAGCCGAGTTATTGCGGAACAGATGACCGGATATCTTGGCGGTGGGGGCAAGTTTCCTGCTAGTCCGCGAATAGCATCGCAATTGTGCGGGCCTGGTTGGCTCGCCTGCGGCACAGCGGCGATGGCGTTCGATCCGATCTGCGGCGATGGAACCGCATATGCGATCCGTGAGGCGATTCTGGCCTGCGCCGTAATCCGCGCCGCGGCTGCAGGAGCAGATGTCGAGGAGTTGTTTCGACACTATGAATCTCGCCTCACGGCCGGATTTCGGCGTCATTTGGCGCTGTGCCGGCAGTTTTACAGCTCGGGCCACGGGGGGCCGTGGTGGGACTGCGAAGTCGCTGAGCTGGAGGATGGAATGCATTGGTGCGCGGGCCGGATTGGGTCTCAGCCTGAGTTCCGGTACCAACTGAAAGGCTTCGATCTGGAGGCGCGGAATTGAGTGATGAGACAAATTTTATTGACAGGGTAGACGTTCAATGCTAAATTCTTCTCACGAGTTTTTAAGGTTTCTCTCCCAGTCCCTACTCGCGGCTTTGTTCGCCCGGGTTGAAGTCTTTAAGTCCACGTTCGGACGTTTTGCCCAGCCGCTCCACTCAAGCCGAAAGGGATAACAACGTGTTCTTACAAGACAAACTGGTTCGTGTCGCTCTCCTGACTGCGATTAGCTCGGCGGCAATTTACGGGCAAGGAACACCAGCGGCCGGGATACCCATCGACGACAAGCTCGTCATTAGCAAGTGCGGCGGCTGCCATCAACGGGACGCGAGCGGAATGATGCGGCGCCTTTCTTATATCCGGACCACGCCGGAGGTCTGGCAGCAAGCCATCAAACGAATGATCCGCCTGAATGGGCTGACGGCTACGGCGCAGGAACAGCGCGACATTGTCCGCTATTTGAGCAGCAACAACGGGCTCGCGCCGGAGGAAGCAAAGATCGGCTTCTGGGAGGTGGAGCATCGCACGAGCGGATATCAAGACGATCACGTGCCGAATCCGGCGATTCAGAAAACGTGCAACTATTGTCACAATATCGGACGGGTTGTCGCCCAGCGGAGGACTCGCGAGGACTACGAGAAGCTGGTCGCGATGCACATCGGGTTGTTCCCGGGCTCTGAAAATGTGTTCCGTCCGGTGCGACCTGCTCCGGTTCCTGTAACTGAGGCGGCTGTTCGCGTCTCCACGGCTGCGAATGGCGGCATTACACTGGAGCCGCCACGGGCGACACCGCCGCCGGCTGCGAATGCGAAGTTTCCGTTCCAGATCGCTCTCGATTATCTGGCCACCGCTCAGCCGCTGATCACGCCTGAGTGGACGGCTTGGCGCGCAGCGATGCGGTCGCCGAAGCTGGCCGGCTCCTGGCTGCTTGCTGGCTACCATCCGGGTCGGGGTAAAGTTTACGGGCAGGTCATTATCGCAGCGGGCGCCGCTGACGATCAGTTCACCACTAGCGCCCAGCTCACTTATGTCGGCACTGGGACGTCGCTCAAGTTCACGGGGAAGAGCGTCGTGTACACGGGATATAGCTGGCGCGGGCGTTCCACATCCGGGACTGCAGCGCCGTCCGGTGGCGCGGTAACAGCAACGCCGGTCGAATTCCGGGAAGCGATGATGATGTCACGCGACGGGAATACCCTCGAGGGACGCTGGTTCTGGGGTAGTTTCGGCGAGTTAGGCATGGACGTCCGCCTGATCCGCTTGGGCAGCGAACCGACAGTCGTTGGGACAGACCTCTCCGCGTTGCAATCGCCGTCGACGGGAGAGTTGAAGATCTACGGCGGGAACCTGGCTGGGTTGAAGGTGACTGATATCGATCTCGGACCTGGCGTTAAAGTAGCGCGAGTAATAAGCGCCACTCCGACGCTGGCCACCGTGGCCGTTGACGTCACAAAAGGACTGCCGGTTGGGCTGCGCGATCTTTCGGTCGGCAGGACAACGGCAGTGAAGGCGCTCGCGGTTTACGACAAGGTCGCTTACATCCGCGTGATGCCTGATGCGCTGATGTCAAGGCTCGGCGGCGTCAAGTATCCCAAAGAGTACGCTCAATACGAAGCGGTCGCGTTTGCGAGCGGTCCGGATGGAAAGGCGCACACGGCCGATGACGTGAAGCTAGGACCGGTCACGGCCAAGTGGTCGATCGAGGAGTTCTATTCAACGCCTGAGGATGACGACATTAAGTTCGTTGGATCGATCGATGATTCCGGATTCTTCACGCCCAGTGTCGAGGGGCCGAATCCGGAGCGCCAGAAGCAGGCGAACAATGTCGGAACTAATAATTTCGGCGATGTTTGGGTAGTCGCCAGCTACACACCGCCAGGAGGCTCGGCGGTTAAAGCGCAATCGTACCTGGTCGTGACTGTTCCGAAGTACACGATCTACGATCAGCCTGAGGTGGCGAGATGACAGCGGTTCAGGAGTACCGTCCCGCTGAGCATCATTTTTTTGAATCGGCGGGCGGCGAGTTTCTGTATCTGGTTCCGAGTGGGGCCGTGTTCGGACTCGACGGGCTCTCGAAAGAGATCTTTCACTTGCTCGAGCAGCAGACACTTTCTCGCGAGGCGCTGATCGGAACACTTATTGGGCGCGGCTACCGGCTGGATGAAATCGAATCGACCTTGCACGACATGGAGTATTACGATGCTGTCGTGTCAGGGAATCCGAAGACGAAGTTTCCCCCACTGCCGGCGGCCGAGTTTCCTTTGCAGCGGATTGTGTTGAACGTCACCAATCAGTGCAATCTGGCGTGCGGCTACTGCTACGAGTACAGCGATGACAAGATCGCCAAGCCACAGGACAAGCCGAAGTACATGAGCAACGAAGTTGCCGAGGCGGCGATCGACACGCTGATTCGCGAGTCGGCGGGGCGGCCTAAGCTGCATGTCACTTTTTTCGGCGGGGAGACGCTGCTCAATTTTCCGATGCTGCAGCAGAGTGTCGACTACGCCAATCGGAAGGCCGGGGCCTTGGGCAAGCGCGTTGACTACAGTCTTACGACTAATGCGACGCTGCTCACTGAGGAAATTGTAGATTTTCTCGCTGAGCATCGGGTCGGAGTGACGGTCAGCATCGACGGGGACAAAGAGCTGCACGATCGGATGCGCGTTTTTCACAATGGCGCGGGCAGCTACGACATCATCGCTCCGAAGATCAAGATGCTGCTGAAGCGGCATCGGACGAACTCGATCGGCGCGCGGGTCACGCTCAGCAGTCAGGTTCGGGAAGTGCGGCGGATCTACAATCACTTGACCCAAGAGCTCGGATTTCAAGGCGTCGGATTTTCACCGGCGACGGCGAATCCGGACCGGCTCTATGCGATCGGCAATCAAAAGATGGATGATGTGGTCGATCAATTTGAGGAACTGGCGTGGGATTATCGCGACTACGCTCTGAAGGGCGGCCAGCACTACTTCACCAACGTCAGCGACACTTTGAAGGAACTGCATTCCGGGATCAGCAAGGCTTACACTTGCGGCGCGGGTTTGGGACTGCTCGGGGTCGGGACGTCGGGCGACATTGCCGTCTGTCATCGCTTTGTCGATTCGCCGGTCGCGCAGATGGGCAACGTGATGAAGGACGGCGTCGATCACGTCAAGCGCCGCGATTTTCTGGAACATCATCATGTCGGCGCGCGGCCGGACTGCCATACGTGCTGGGTGCGTCCGATTTGCGCGGGCGGCTGCTACCACGAGTCCTTTATTCATACGGGGAATACGGCGGCGTCGAACTTGCATCAGTGTGACCGGGTCCGGAGCTGGATTGGCACTTGTTTGAAAATCTATGGGGAGATCAGCGTCCACAACCCCAAATTTCTGGAGCGCTTTGAGGACTGATATGAAATCGTTTCAACCAATCAATCGTAAGGCTAGAAAGATGGAAGAGAGCCGCATCGCTGAAACGGGCGATGTACAGGCGCTGCAGGAGAACGCGGCAAACGCGCCGGGGCGGATCTACTATCCGTTGGGCTGTGCGCTGTCGTTTGCGCCCGGCTGGGAAGTAGATGTGTCGGGGGGCACAGCGGGCCTTTGCCAGCCCGTAGAGCGCGATCTGTTCGATTGCTATCTCGGCTGCGCTTGGCCCGCACAAGTTCCCGATCACGTCAGCAACAATCCCGACTGGACCGACAAGTGCGCCACGGCTACTAATGACTGGCGCAATGTCGACGTCGTTTACCCCTGAGGAGAAGCTCATGACATTTTTATCGAAAGGGCTGTTGGCGCTTGCTTCTGTTTCTGCGCTGTTGGGGCAGGGCGCACCGGGCATTATGTATCTTGGCACGCTGGATCACAAGCTGCTGATGATCGACGAGGAGAAGGGAGATATCGTCGGCGAGATTGCGCTCGGCGGCATTGCCCGAACGACGGTCTTGTCGACGGACCAGACTAAGCTGCACATTTTCACGACCAAACTGCTGCTTGAGACGGTGGACCTGGCGTCGAAGAAAGTGATCAGCAGCTTCAGTCTGTCTGACGGGAAGAGCGAACCGCGCATGATGCGCGGGGCCGGCGGGAGGAACTTCTCCGGCGTGGCGGTCGATCCAGGGGGTCGGTATCTCTACACGACCATGAAGGTCACGGTCAAGGAGCTCGATCAATTTCGCAACGAGCCGCCGCAGTTCGTGATGATCGACCTACAGGAGAAAAAGATCGCCAAGACGATGCCGATGCCAAAAGGTTATGACCTGGGCTTCGGTTTCGGCGCCTCCTTCAAGATCTCACCAGACGGCAAGCTCCTGTATGTATTCGATCAGGACATCGTCGTCTTCAATTTGAGCGATTTAAAACAGGTGGACCGAATCGAGCTGGCCAAGCCTGTGCATCCAGGGGCGTCGCCATACAGGCTCACCGCCAATGACGATCCGAACGATCCACCGGGCACGGTGACCTCCGTATTCACTACTGTCGATCCGATCGTCCACAAAGAAACGCTCGGGATGGCCAGGGTGGATTTGAACACGCGCAAGGTGGATTATCAGCCGCTCGGCCCATCCTTTCCGATGGTCGGCTTCGCGCTGACGCCGGATCGGAAGCTGGGTTACTCGCTGATGGTGACTCGCGCCGGGGCGAACCGGGAGACGGAATGGTGGGTCTGGGATGTTGCCACAAAGAGGGTGATCCAGAAGCAGGCGATCCCGCAACGGCCTAACTTTCGCTTCGCGATGAGCAGTGATGGATCGCGGCTCTATGTATACGGCGCGGGCTCGACCATCGAGTTGTTTGATGCGAAGACTTTGAAATCCATCAAGATGGTGTATCTCAACAAGGACACCACGACTAACTTGATTACAGTTGCCCGAAGGTGAGCACGCTCGCACAATGGCAGGCTTACGGCCGGCTATGGGTCTTCATTCGTCCTTACACCAGGCGGCTTGTGCTGGTCCTTGCGATCAGTCTGGCCGCCACTTCACTTAGTCTTGTCCAACCGTATATTTCCAAACTCCTGATCGATCGGGCGCTGCTGGCGCGAGACATGCGCGCGCTTACCTGGATCGCCGGACTGCTGTTTTTGACCACGGTGCTCGGGTTCGGGCTCAATATTATGTCGAGCTATCGCTACGTGAGAGTGTCGGCGGCGATGCTATTTGATATGCGCCTTGCGCTGTTCCAGCATCTGCAGAGGCTGTCGCCGCGCTTCTACGCTCGATTCCGGTTGGGCGATCTGATGTCCCGGTTGAACAACGACATTAGTGAGGTGCAGCGCGTTTCGGCGGACACCTTACTGTCGGTGTTGAGCAATGTAGTGTTCCTCATCGGCAGTGTCGGGATGATGCTGTGGCTGAATGCGCGCTTGTTTGCTGTCAGCGTGATTTTAGTGCCCGCTTGTCTCTATACATTTCTCCACTATCAGCGAAGGATCACCGCGCTAACGAAGCAGCTCCGAGAGAAGAGCGCGGATCTCGGCAGTTTGTTCGTCGACACGATTCTCGGCATGCGCGTCGTGGTTTCGTTGGGCGCGAGCCGGCATGAGGCGCAGCGCTTCCGCCGCAAGAATGATGCGTTTGTCGAGACGATGCTGGATGTGCAGATTGCGTCGTTTCTAACGGGAGCACTTCCCGGAACGATTCTTACAATTGCTACTGTCTCGGTTTTTCTGTACGGCGGGTGGCTGATTATGTATGACGCCATGTCGATCGGGACGCTGGTCGCATTCATGGCGTATCACACGCGATTGCTCTCGCCGGTCCAGAACTTGATGGGCATGACGTCGGGACTGGCCTCGGCGCGAGTCTCGCTGGGACGGATCTTCGAGCTGTTCGATACGCCTGCGGACGTGCAGGAGCAAAGCGATCCAGAGTCGCTTGCTGGTGTGCGGGAATCCGTCTGCGTGGAGAACGTCACGATCAGCTACGATAGGGCTCCCGTTCTGAAAAATGTGTCGTTTGAAATTCCGGCGGGCAGCTTCTGCGCGATCCTGGGTCCGAGCGGCGCTGGCAAGTCGACGATCGCCGACTTGATCGTGCGCAACCTCGACCCCGATCAGGGCCGCGTGCTAATCGATCGCCGTGATATTCGCTGCCTCTCGCTCGAGGATTTGCACAAGCAGGTAATTCTGGTCGACCAGCTCCCCTATCTATTCAACGTGACCATCGCGGAGAATATCGCCTACGCTTCCCCTGAGGCGACACGTACTGACATTGAAGCGGCTTCGAGCGCAGCGGGGCTCGATGAGCTGATTCGGCGTCTGCCCGAAGGCTTTGAAACAAAGACGGGCGAACGCGGGCTGGCGCTTTCGGCGGGAGAGCGACAGAGGATTGCCCTTGCACGGGCTTTCCTGCGCCGTCCCAGCGTTCTGATTCTCGATGAGCCGACCTCGGCTCTCGACGGGCAAACTGAGCAACTCGTCGCCTCCAGTCTTCGCCGAATCCTGCCTGAGGCGACTCTCATTGTGATTACGCATCGCCCAGCGCTGGCTGCGGTCGCCGATATGGTTATCACGGTCAACGATGGGAATGCAGTCATGAGCCAGGATACGCATGCCGTCGCATAACAGGGTCCGAGTCGCGGTCATCGACAGTGGAGTGAATGAACGGCATCCCCATATCGGCCGGATCGCCGGTGGAATCGCGATCGGGCAGGAAGGCGAGATCGAGGAAGGATACTATTCCGATACGCTGGGACACGGCACTGCCGTAATGGCGGCGATTCAGGAGAAGGCGCCGGATGCCGACTACTTCGCGGTAAAGCTCTTCCACGGAGCCTTGCGCACCAGCGCGGATCTCCTGCTGAAGGCGCTCGACTGGGCTATCGACGCGGGCATGGGCGTCGTTAATTTGAGCCTTGGCACAACGAATGCGGTCCACAGGGAGCGGTTTGCGGCCATGGTCGCGCGCGCGAGCCAGCACGGCGTCCTGTTGGTTGCTGCGCGCGAGGCTGCGGGCCAGCTGTGTCTACCGGGCTGTCTTCCCGGAGTCATTAGCGTGGGCCTGGATTGGGATTGTCCTCGAGACTCCTACCGCCGGGAGGAACAAGTGTTCTATGCATCCGGATACCCGCGCCCGCTCCCCGGAATGTCGCCTCAGCGCAACTTGCACGGCATCAGTTTCGCTGTTGCTAACATGACGGGCTTCGCCGTTCGGGCAGCGCAAGAGGGGCAGTCTTGGCACTACTCTGCAGCCGGTACCGTGACATAGACCGCGATGATCATATCGCTGGTCTTGGTCGGCACATTGCCTGAACTGTACAGCGGCGAATCGTCACGGTAGGGAAACTCGCGCGGGAAAGCCCGAATACCTCCATACAAATAACCCATCAGCACGCGCTTGCCTCGCAGCGGACCGATGTCGAAGATGTCGACGTCAGCTCGGATCCTTTTCAGTCCGGCCGCCGGAATAAAAGCCGCATTCGTTCCGAGGTATCCGGCTAGACGACTTGTCGGCTGTACGGCCTCATAGGTAGATTCCGGCCCGCGAACCAGAGTCGTGATGTGATCGATCCACTGCAATCCGTCGAAATATACCGGCTTCGTTTTGTCCCCCACGAGAGCGGCGATCTCAAATTCCTGCTTCGCGTAGTTGAAAGTCCAGCGGCTGATTCCGCCGAAGAACGTGGAATACATGGTTCCTGAACCTGGATCGAAAAGCAGCAGTTTCGCGCAGGAATATGCGCTCATTCTCTGCTCGAACGCGTCGTCTACTCTAGGAGGCAGGGAAGCGGTCCAGTGGATCGCCTTCGAGAAATTAAGTTGATCCTTAGTGAAGACGCCCCCATAAACAGCCGCGCCAAGCGTTCGACCGTCCGGCAGAATCGTAAATGCCGCGTTCAGGTCGCGGCGCGCGAATTCCGGGTGTTTGTAGGTTTCCACCAGCGAAACAGCGAGCCCCGTCGTGTCCCTCTTGATGCTCAGCTTGCGGATCTCACCGGTGTAAGTCTGCGACACCTTAGGCGTATTCTTTTCGTCAGCGGCCTCGAAGTCAAGATAGCTACCCATGAAGATATGACCGCCAATGACGTAGAACATGCCGTCATCCAGCTTTAGCAGCTCACCTCCGGTCACCTGGACCAGCGGGCTTTCCACGTAGGCAATCGTCTGCGAAAAAGTGTCGCGACCCTTGGTTACGCCATCGATGAGCGCTGGCAAGTTCACCGTGGATAGGATCGGATACGTCACCCAGGCGCCTTTAGAATTCTGCCCGTAGCCCCCCGCGAGATGGAGCGTCTCCTTGTCCTGGAAGAAGAGCAGATTGCTGGACATCCAGGCATCTTTAATACCCGCGAGCGATGCCGGCAGACTTGCGATGGGGAAACTGAACGTGCGCGCGGGACCAGCGCCGGACGGATCCACGACCCAGATTCGCGCGTTCGCACCTTTTCGCGGGAAGTCCGATTCCGTTCCGCCGACGCCATGATAGCCGCCGGTTCGTCCACCGATGAAGATCCACTTGCCGTCCCACTGCGCCCAGGCGAATGACTGCAATCGCGGGGCTCCGGGAAATCGTGCGCTGATGTTCTCAGACGCTTCGACTGAAAACGCGGGTTGCCGGGAGACGCGCAGATCGGCGCCGCTCAGGATTGCGCTGCATCCGATTGTGAAAAGTAATTGCGTTCGAAAGCTCATTCTTAAGGCACTCTTGAGTGAAATTAGTTGAGCTGACAGGGCGGGATGCTATTCAGCGCGAGCAACGTGTTGCGCCGATAGGAAATGGTACCACGATAGCCGGAACGCCTGCGCTTCTTCATCCTTTGACGAAGGCAAGCAGGCCCGCGTTGACGCATTCATTTTCGGTGGTGCAGATGCCGTGCGAACCGCCCTTATAAAGGACGAGGTTCGGGTTCTCGATGATTTTCGACGAAGGCATGGCCGAGGCAACGATTGGGCACGATCTGGTCGTCGTCGCCATGCAGGATCAGAATCGGCACGTCGATCTTCTTCAAATCGTCGGTCAGATCCGTTTCGAAAATACCTTGGATGCAGCAGTAGCAGGTGGGCATGCCGGTCATCATGCTCTGAAACCAGGAAGACTTGCGCACGCCTTGCTTCGATCAAACCTTGAAGCGGCAAGGCCGGCGGGCCCTATCTGAGCGCTGTCAAAGCAAAGAATCCAGCCATGGCTGAGGCTCGCGAGCTTTATGATGCTTTTCTTCCCCCGATTCCTGAGGCTGCACAGAAGGAGAATCTAGCGGTGATACGTGACGGACAACTGCATCTTTTGTAGATAAAAATGTAGCTGCCGAAAGCCCCCGAATGCCGCACACCTCAACAACGTTCAACCAACTTGCCGCATCCGTTTGAAACAAAAGGCTTTGAAAATGTGTGACTTCTGCCCACGCCTGAAACTGCCTTGGGCGCAGGGGGTCGGGCGTTCAAATCGCCCCGCCCCGACCAATATTATTACCAAGGCACGATTCCTTGATCGTCCGGAAAAGCGCTCCGCATTCGCATTTAGGTTCGGCGAACTCGGGGGCAACTTGATGGATTTTGTCCTGCTCCGCTCAGGGCTTCCCGGAACTCCTTCGTAAACAGCGGATCGCGATCGTGGATCAGGTATCGCTTTCCACGCAGAGAACCATCCTGCGCGTCCGTCAGGTTGCGAGCCATGCTGATTCATCCAGATGCTGTTTGGCTTTCCCTTCAGCTGTTCGCGGAGAACACGTTTTTCTTCTCTCAAGTATTCAATCGAGTCTTGTTGCTGCTGATTAGCCGATCCCGCCATGGCTGTCGCCAGGAACCGAAAAAGGATCGAGGGAAGGGGCGCATTCCGGCTATCGTAACAGACCGAGAAAGCCATGCAAGTATCTGTCCGACAATCCCATCATCCTGGAACAGGATGCGGGGCTGACCGGCGAGCGTTTGAGTTTTTTGGACAGTACGCCCTCGCCACTCGAGCATGGTTTTACGACGGGTGATCCAAGAGTTTCTCGCTCACTATTGGGAGCGGAATCATCAGGGCTCGGGAACCGGCTCATTATGCCATCATCGCCCCCGTTGCGGGCGACCGGAGAAATCCGGCGGAGACAGCCCTTGGGAGGGTTGTTCAATTACTATTATCGGGAAGTGGCATGACCTCACAAGCAGTCCCCATGCGAGCACTCAATCGATCGGCGGTTGTCGTGGTTCCGAAGCAGCCTTTCCTGGACTGGCTCCATCGCGTCGATTCGTCGAGTGGGAAGTTGACTCTGACAGATCTGGGAGGCGATCCTTCCGTCTACCTGCTGCCGGAATGTGACCTCGAACCTGAGCTTGAGGACTGCCTCAAGGAAGCATGCGTGGAAATCTTCGCAGACCAGCTTAACGGTTGGTATCGCGCGGAAGAGCTATGGCCGGAGGACCGTAACTTGGGGATTTTCCGGCTATGGTTCGATTACGCTTTCATTCAGTACTGGTTGATCTTGCGGAGGAACCATTGGTCGTGGAGGATCTTTGATGTGTCTGATGCCTTGCAAAACGAAGCAAGAGCGAGGCGTGTGAATAAATGGACAATTCGAGTACGGCCCGCGCACCGCGCGTATTTTGACCATTCTGGAGGATTACTTCACTATAGCGTAAGTACATACTGCACTAAGTCGTCAAGTTCCTGCGGACTGAGATTCGCGGATTTTCCATGTATTTTCCGCGGATCAAATTTGAGAAATATATCTTTTAGAGATGCAGCCCGTCCGTCGTGCAAATAAGGAGCAGTACGCCACACTTCGCGTAAGGTGGGTATATCAAAAGCGCTGGTCCGGTCGGCCAAGGTAGAGGTTCCCACGTTTCGCATCTGCATCGAAGTCATGTAATGTCCTTTGTGGCAGTCAATGCAACCCGCTTTAGTGAAAGCCAACTGGCCGCGCTGTGCCGCCGCACTGAGCTTGTTCCCTTTCTCAAGGTAAGGACTAGGAATCGGTTGCAGCGATTTGATGTAGGCTACGATTGCGGCAGCATCTTCCTTAGGCGGCGATGCGAAGAGAATTGTTTTCAGTTCGTGGGGCACGCACTCGATGATCGATGGAAGAATGCCTGTCCACGTGACCGGAGGAGTCGCCCAGGCAAACAGGAAACTCTTAGTATTCTTCGTAGTTCCCACTCCGTCGTTCGTCAGATCCCAGTTGAAGCCATCGCTTCGGCCATCTATGTGACAAGTCGAGCAGCTCTGCCACCCTTGAAAGCTCAGCTTCGCGTCGTGGAATAGCCTTTCCCCGCGCCGCGCTTCTGTCTCTGCAGGCTGTGGTCCCATCGAAATCACAGTCGATTCCGTTTTTGGGTTGCTCAAATCTAACGTCTCGAGCGTTCCGCTAAAGTACATGCCCAAGTAGGCATGCCTTCCCCGAATTACCAGCGATCGCGGGCCTCTGCCTTTCAAGGGAATGCGTTTCATGAAGCTCTCAAGAAAGGTTAGGTCCGTATCCGGGCGGCCATGCGGTTGGTACGCATTTCCTGAAGTCAATTTCGGATACTTTTCGAGACCTGGGTGTGTATCCATGCGGGGGATTTCCTGTGGCTCAACCTCCAGTTTCCGTAACTTCTCGAGCAACGGCGGCAGATTAATAGCCGCCAGTTGATGCACCCCAGCCAGAACCACATAGAGCTGATTTCCATCCGGACTCACGGCAATCCCCCAAGGATTACCAGCCCCCTGTCCCATTTGGTCCAGCATCATTGTGTTTAGCCGGCGCTTTTTCTCCAAGTCGATCACGCTGAAAGCGTTGGCATTTAGCCAACCTTGCTCGAGTTGCGTTGCTGGTGCGTGGGGGCGGCCTAGCAGATGGCTGACGAAGGCATAGCGGCTGTCGGGCGATATGGCGACGCCACGGATAGACCCTCCGCCATCCGGTAGCCGAACCGTCGCCGAAACGCTGTTGGTTTGCGCGTCGACCAAGCTGACGACACTCGCAAAATCCGGCGCTGTCGCCGATCCGGCCGGTTTTTGATTGCCTATAACGAGCAACTTTCCATCCGGGCTTAAAGCAGCGGTAACCGGCTCTCGAACCACGGGAATTTGCTTTACTGCGCGTTTCTCGTTAAGGTCAATCACGGAAACGTTGTTGTCGAATCGGTTACTAACGTACAGAAGGGATTCGTCGGCGCTCAGTACGGGGGCAGTTGGCCCGGCTCCACTTTCCAAAGTGAATTCCACCTTACCGGTAATGAGGTCGATTACAAAAATGGAATTGGCTGGCGAATCCCCGGTCACATACAGTCGGTCCGCGGATTTGTTGAGTGCCGCCCCGGTGGGCCGGCCCGGGACCGGGATCGTGCGGATCGCTTTGCGGGTACCGGTGTCCACCTCAGTTACTAGGGATGCGGTCTCGTCCATTATGTAAATGCGCGATCCTGTGGTGTCCGCGACAAGGACAATAGGCGAATGATAGACAGGACCCTCTAATTGTGCCCGGACGCCGACCACGCAAACACAAACCGCGGCAAAAACAACACGTCTTGTCATATATCTTAAAGCCGACAACCGCCGAGCGGCAGCAAGCTCATCGATCTCCCCTGCACAGCGCTAAAAGCTCAGCCTTAAGGCAAATTGGAATTCGCGGGACCCCGGCAGGTAAACCGATCCGGAGGTGCCGGTTTGCGACACGACACCGAAGGTGGCGTTACCGATGGTGGCCGCAGGGTTTTGAAACTGAGCGGTGTTGGTTAAATTGAACGCCGCTGCTCGAAATTGCAGCTTGACCTTTTCGGTTACGAAAAAATCCTTGAAAAGCGAAAGGTCCACGTTGAATATCCCGGGGCCAAATATGCCCGGTATGGTTCTCGATGCATTTCCAAAGGTGAAGGGAAGCGCCTGTGTATAGCACGCAGTGTTAAACCACTTCTCGACAGTCGGGTTCTCCAGCTTAACCTGGCACCCCGGCACGACGTTAGGCCGTGTCCCCAAGACGATCGGCTGACCCATCTGCATCGTCGTGATTGTGTTAAATTGCCAACCGCCTGCTACCTGGCGCTGCCATCCCCTCGCAGATTTCGCGAAGGGTACTTCCCACGTACCGTTGATGACGAGGCGATGCGGAATATTATTGGCGCCCGTTGCTTTATCCGCTCTCTGGTTGTACCAGTCTGCGAAGCCGCCGGTACCTGCGTCAATCAGCTTGCTGAAAGCATATGCTCCCATGACTGAAAACCCGCGGGACATTCGTCTTTCGACTTTTAATGTAAACGCGTGGTAGGTGGAGGCGCCCAGGTTATGCCATCCCCCCGACACGGCGGTAAACTGCGGGAAGGGCAGCAGCGACTGCTGCCGGGTGATGGTCGGCGTGCTCAATGGACCCGAGGACACCAAGCCGTAATACGGATTGGGAACCTGCTGGTTGAGAGCATTACCCAGTGAGAGGTACTGGTTGGGAAGCTGGTTCATCGTTCGCGAGGTGCCCTGCAAATGAGTACCCTTGTTGGCGATGTATGCTGTCTCAACCAGCAGGTTGGAAACAGGTTCGTACTGGAGCGTGAGATTCCACTGCTGCGCGTATCCCGCTGTCAGGTCTCTCAACTGTCCATTAATGGATTGGCCGATGCCGGTGAGACCGCCCAGCTTGGCCCCATCGGGATTAAGGAATCCGTTCGGAAAAGGATCGCTTATTGTGTCGTAAGGCCTGAGCCCACCATCGAGGGAAGTAACCATTGCGGTCGTGCTGCTGAAGCCGGTGGTTTGAGCGAAGCCACCGATTAACGGCTCCCACGAGATTCCATAGCCGCCGCGGACAACGAGCTTAGCCAGAGCTTGGTAAGCGAAGCCGAACCGCGGTCCGAAATGGTCGTAGCTGGCATCATAGATCGTGCGTGGATTGCCATTAACGCCGGGAAAAATGAGACCGCCGGTTAGGGTCACACCTGGCAGCGTTGTCGGCGTCTTCAACGTTGGATCGAAGACGGAAAACACGTTATTTCGGTCGGTCGGCGCAGACTCGAACTCCCAGCGCATCCCGAGATTCAGGGTCAGCTTGCGCGTCGCCTTCCAGTCGTCCTGAACAAACATCCCGTGATAACGCCGACTCTTGGTGTTGCTGGGATTAAAGCCAAACGAGCCGCTCGCGGGAAAGCCAAGCAAGAACGACGCCACGCCGAAGCCGGCTGTGTTGCTGGCAGTGTTCGGGTTGGGTCCCTGGGTAAACGCGCGAGTGAAATTATAGCTGGGTGTGGAGGCGTCGTAGGGGTTGAACGCGTAAAAGCGGAACTCATAGCCGGTCTTGAAGGTATGAGCTCCCGCTATTTTGGTTATCGAGATGCCATTGGCCCACGTCTCGCCCGCGCGGCCATGCGGAGTGCCCCCACCTACACTGGAAGCATCGGTGATGGCTAACCTGGGGGTCAACCCGGTTTCTCCACGCAGATATTTGGGCAGGGCAGCCTGTAGCTTGGCCGGAAAGCCCCAAGTCGTCTGATCGAAACCACCATATACCGTCGCGGGAGCAGTGCCCTGGTCGTAATCGCGGCTGATTCCCATCTTGACAGCCATTAGCAGACTGGGGCTTAGCGTATGGTTGTATTCAAGAGAGCCGCTCTGGCGGGGAATATAAGCGAACTTCCTGGCGTTAACCGTCAGCAGGTTATTGAAAAAATCATCCAGAGTCCAGTACACGCGCTGCCGGGTGTAGCGGACCGCCAGACGTTGGTTCTGACTGATCTGGTAGTCAACCTTGGCTCCCCAGGTATCGTTCTCCACCGGGTTGCGGGTCGTCTGAAACAGATTGTTGCCCCGCGTGTTCGCCAAACCCGGCAGATTGCCCAGTGGCCATAGGGCAAACACTTGTTTCGAGATGAAAGATATGCGATTGGAGGGAATGACGTTGCCCGGAAAAGCGGTCCTGCTCGAGGCGCCTGCGGCGTTGGTCGTCGTGGTGAGCGGGTCATAAATCGTAATCGGCGTTCCGGAACTGGCGAAGGTCTGAGAGAAATCCCCCGCTCTCTCGAGCGCGCTCGGAGATGTAATCACCGTGCCCGTCGAGCGCACTTCCTTATAAACTTCGGCATTGATGTAAAAAAAAATCTTGTCTTTCTTTAGAGCGCCGCCCAACGCACCGCCAAACTGGTTGAGCACCAGCGGGGGCTTGGGGGAACCAGCCTTGTTACTAAAGAAGTCATTTGAATTGGTGGCGCTGTTGCGAATGTACTCAAACAGGCTGCCGTGGTAGGCGTTTGTACCCGACTTGCTGACCACGCTGACTATCCCGCCGCTGCTGTAACCGAACTCCGCCGCAAACGCATTCGTGATCACCCTCACTTCCGCCACACCGTCCAACGGAAGGGTAATCATCGGCCCGGCGGCGTCGCCGAATTTATTATTCGCGAGCCCGTCGAGCATGAATCCGTTGTGCTGCGTCGTCCCGCCCCCGATTGTGACGGCGGAATTGGAAAAATTTGTAAGCACCCCCGTGCCTGCCCCGAACAGGCCGCTTAGCTTGACAGTGGGGACAAGGTTCAGAAGGCCAAAAGGGTTGTTCGCAGGCAGCGGAAGGTCGCGAAGTTTCTGGGTTTCCACAGTCGTACCCAGGGATGACGTGTTCGGTTCCAGCAGCGGCGAGCTGCCGCTCACTTCTACTGTCTCAGTTACTTGCCCAACCGACAGTACGACGGGTACCGCCATGGAGCGGTCCGCCTGCATGATCAGTCCTTCGTGCCGGAACCTCTTGAATCCCGCAGTGCTGACTTCAACGGAATAGATACCGGGAGGTAACTGTAGAAACCGGAAATTTCCGTCGGCATCCGAAGTATTGGTCTGAATGCTGCCGGTACCCTCGCCGACAAGCGTTACTGTGATGCCGGCCATGATTGCGCCCGAAGTATCCTGAACGGTACCGGTGATGGAGCCGGTTGTCCCTTGTCCAAAGGCAACATTCACGGCGAGACCCAACGTCGTCAGACCCGCTAGAAAACTACGCAAAAAGCTTGATTTGGTGTTGGTCATGAAAGTCGAACCTTTCAGTGAATTATCCTCGCATCCTGTAATTCACTTCTCGCGTTTCCAATAAAAAATGGCCGCTCCTTTCTCGAAGCGGCCACTATCCCGCTCGCTGGTGAATCTGAGTTTAGCGTCTCCCGATCAGACTTATGGCCTGTACGGTGCGGGTGCGATCTTCGGCTTCGTCGGGCAACGAGCCCTTTAGCCACGTCTTTGCGCGATAGGTAAACTCGTTGCCAAAAGGCAGTGCCCGAAAGGCCCTGGCCTTCAAGGCAATTGCATCCCCTTTAGCCGGAACTGAGATATCTGATGGCGCGTGACATCCCACGCAGCCCCGGGTTTCGCCAGGACGAGCATATAGCCAAAAGGTCTCATTGCCCATTACCTGGCGATCACTATCGAGAACCTGCAAATGAATCAGCCGATCGGCGGGAACTTCGACATTGAAAGATCCGTCTGCCGCAAGCGGGAATGTGCCAAGAACTCTGGCGATCGTTCCACCGTGGTTAGCATATCGGTTTGTAGGGCTCTGCTGGACGTTCGTGTGCGTCTCATTACGCGCCACGAACGGTTGCCCTTCAACAACACGGATCAGTTTTCCCCGCTCCCGTACACGGTCGAACCGCGAGTGGTACACCGAAGAAGCGAATAGCTTGGCGGTAAACGATTCGGATCCGGAGGTGGTGTCGGGTATTACTGGAGGGGGAGTGCGGGCGACAATCGGTCGAGCCTCGAATTCGGCATGGTTCGGATCGTTGTAAAGCAATTTCATCTCACCGGTTTCCAGATCCACAATGTACAAACCCAGGTCGACATTCACCGCGGAGGTGAAGTTACGC
>Ga0209382_10003348_pt1 | contig 22261 bp, 21 predicted proteins | sample SoiMetdeltSBSDD5_FD_187599 | JGI IMG/M metagenome (GOLD analysis project Ga0209382, IMG submission 187599) | Bulk soil microbial communities from a Populus tree surrounding site in Tennessee, USA - Soil MetaG P. deltoides SBSDD5 (SPAdes) (version 2) | ecosystem: Environmental > Terrestrial >...
CCCGCGCCTGCGCGTGGCGTTCCTCGAGGGCAACTGCAGCTGGCTGCCGTGGCTGCTCTGGCGCCTGGACGAGTACTGGGAGATGGCGAAGAGCGGCGAGACCGCCAAGCTGCAGGCGCCGCCGAGCGAGTATTTCCGCCGCCAGTGCTTCATCAGCGTCGATCCCGACGAAGATCAGGTCGAGTGGGTCGTGCAGAAGCTCGGCGACGACACGCTGGTGTTCTCGACCGACTACCCGCACTCCGACTCGCACTTCCCGGAGGCGACCAACATCTTCCTGAAGCTGCCGCTCTCGGAGACCAGCAAGCGGAAGATCCTCTGGGACAACTGCGCGCGGCTCTACAACGTGGCCGGCGCGGCGTGAGACGCGCGGGCTAGTGTCCGACTCGACGGTCGTCGCGCAGCTCGCGGGCGCTTCGACCGGGACGCAATCGGCGGTCGGCAGCAGCGCCGAGGAGATCGTCCTCCAGCTGCTCTATCAGCTCATCGTGATTCTGCTGGCGACCCGGCTGGTCACCGCGCTCGTGCGCCGGGTCGGCCAGACCGACGTGTCCGGCGAGATCCTCGCCGGCATCCTGCTGGGGCCGAGCCTGCTCGGCGCCCTCTTCCCGCGCTTCATGCACGAGCTGTTTCCGCCCTCGACCGGAACTATCTTCACCGGTCTGGCCCAGGTCGGCCTGGTCTTCCTGATGTTTCAGATCGGCCTGGAGTTCGAGTTCTCGAAGCATCTGAGCGGCGACCGCCGATCGATCGTCCTCATCAGCCTGGTCGGGCTCGCCGTGCCCTTCACGATGGGCTATTTCTCGGCGCCGTGGTTTCACGCGCGGCTGTCGGAGCCCGTGCCGCTGTTCGGCTTTCAGCTCTTCTTCGCAGTGGCGATGTCGATCACCGCGATTCCCGTGCTCGGCCGCATCCTGATGGAGCTCGGGCTCTCGCACACGCGCACGGCGGCGCTGACGATCGGCGCGGCCGCGATCGACGACGTCTCGGGCTGGACGATTCTCGGCGCCATCTCACTGCTCGTGAAGGGCGCGTTCAGCTGGGGCTGGGTGGTCCCGCGGGTCGTTGGGCTCCTCGTCTACCTGGCGATCGTCTTCTTCGTCATTCGCAGGCCGCTCCGCCGCGCGGTCGCGGATCATCTGGCGCGATACGGCGGCATGCGGCTGACGTTCGTGCCCTACGTCGTGATCTTGTTATTCGTCTCGGCCGCGATCACGAGCAACCTCGGCGTGTTCGCGATCATCGGGGGATTCGTGATCGGCGTGGCGCTGCACGACGACCGCCGATTCGTCGAGGAGTGGAAGCGCCGAGTCTCGCCGATCGTCTGGGTGTTCTTTCTGCCGGTGTTCTTTGCCTACACCGGCCTGCGCACCGACATCGGCGCGATCCAGGGCTGGTCGGGCGTGGCCACCTTGCTGCTGATCCTCGCCGTGGCGTTCGTCAGCAAGTTCGGCGGCGCCTATGTCATTTCGCGGCTCATCGGCGAGGGACACCGGAGCGCGCTCACGATCGGTGTCTGCATGAACACCCGCGGACTGATGGAGCTGATCGTGCTCAACATCGGCAAGGATCTCGGCCTGCTGCCGACGGATGTCTTCTCGATGCTCGTGATCATGGCGCTGGTGAGCACCTTCATCGCCACCCCGCTGGTTCGGTGGCTGATGAAGGGTCAGGAGAGCCGAGCAACGCCGCTCGGCGAGCCCGCGGCCGCGCGGGGTTAGACGGCTACCTGACCGCGGCGGGGCGCCCGAGCTCCTGCTTGCGGTGCTCGACGGCCGCGCAGAACTCCGCGTTCTTTTGCCGGAACGCTTTGTTCAGGTCGTCCGTGTACCCGAACACCGCCCACGGCGCGCGCTCCGCGACGAAACCCAGGAGCGTGTCGACGTCCTTCTCTTTCCCCGTCACCTCGGCAGTTCCGCCGTAGCAGGCCAGGATGCAAGCGTACGTCTTGCCGGTCGGGATGAAGTTGACGCTGTGCTTGGTGACCTTCTTGTAGCCCCACAGCAGATCGGACAGTCGCAGGAGATCGAACGCGAACGGCGCCGACTGGATCACGTACTTGTCCCCCACGCGCCAGCTGCCCCCGCGGTAGCGCGGCGATTCTGCCTCGCGGCGAGCTTCCACGGCGGTCGCGAGCGGATCACCCCACGTCGCCACGCGCTTCACGACGGGATGGGATGCGGCGTCCCGAGCATATCGCCACGCCGGTAGCCCGTACTTGACGAGGAGGACGATGAGCACGAGCGCGACGGCGGCGCCGATGTAGCCCGGCACACGAAACGCGGACTCGTCGAGATAGTACGGGTAGAAGCGTCCCCTGATCGCCTGCATCTGCTGCGTGGCGAAGAGGTGCTGCTGCAGATCGTCGGGCATCGCCAGCAGCTCACCCACCGCGGTCGGCGCGGCTCCGTGCGAACGCTTGACGACCAGGAGCCGCTCACCAACCACGAGCGCGTAGTACGACGCGGTCACCGAGCCGCCGGTCTCGATACCGGATCGCTTGCGCTTCGAGATCTGCTGAATTCCAGTGTCGAGCGCCCTGGACCCCGTCACACGCACGAAGTATCTCGGCGTGGCCGCGACATCCTCGATGGCATCGAGCTCGGCCTGGCCGAAGTCGAATGGGCCGTTCAGGAAGTTACTGATGTAGCGGTGCTGGCTGGCGGCGAACAGCACCGCCGCACCGGCGATGAGACACCAGGCGATCGTACGCAGGCGATAGGTCGCTCGTATCCGCTGATGAACCCAGGTATCCATGCTCGTATCCCGGTGGGGGGCCGCCTCGCCGGCCGGCTCGCAGTGAGCCGCGCCATGGAGGAACCGTCTATTCCAGATGTATCGCGAACCGCCTCGTCTCACGAAGTTCTGTATCGTCGCGCGGCACAGCCACACCGACGTGGCCACCGATCGTCGACTTTCCGCGAACTTGCTTGACGGCCTCGTGTGTTCGGGGTATCAGGCGGGTGCGGCCGGCGGGAAGTCGCCGGGCGCTCCCGCGCGACGACGCGCGGACGATCACTCGATAGCGGGAGAACGACGCAATGGGACAGCTCGACGGCAAAGTCGCGATCGTGACCGGGTCGGGGCGCGGCATCGGACGTGACGTGGCGCTGCGGCTCGCGCGGGATGGCGCGGCGGTGGTGGTCAACGACCTGGACGAGGCGCCGGCGAAAGAGACGATCGCGCTGATCGAAGGGATCGGCGGCCGCGCGGTCGCCTGCAACGGCGACGTGACGGCCAAGGACTTCGGTGATCGCATCGTGGACGTCGCGGTGAAGCAGCTCGGCGGCCTTCACGTCATCGTGAACAACGCCGGGTACACCTGGGACAACGTGATCCAGAAGATGAGCGACGAGCAGTGGTACGCCATCATGGACGTCCACGTGACCGCGCCGTTCCGGATCCTTCGCGCGTTCGCGCCGTATCTGCGGGAGCAGTTCGAGGCGGAGGCCAAGCGCGGCGAGCGCGTCGTGCGCAAGGTCGTGCAGATCTCGTCGACGTCCGGGGTACGCGGCAACGCCGGCCAGGTGAATTATTCGTCGGCCAAGGCCGCCGTCACCGGCATGACGCGCACGCTCGCCAAGGAATGGGGCCGCTACGCGGTCACCGTGAACTGCGTGGCGTTCGGGTACATCCAGACACGCCTCACCAAGCCGTTGGCCGAAGGCGAGGCCGGCACGATCGAGGTGGCCGGGCGTCAGGTGAAAGTCGGCGTGCAGGGCGCGCGCATCGCCGCCATGAACCAGATGATCCCGCTCGGGCGCGGCGGACTGCCCGCGGAGGCGGCGGGCGCCGTCTACCTGTTCTGCAGCCCCGACAGCGACTTCGTCAGCGGCCAGACGCTCCTCGTCACCGGCGGCGCATAGCCCGGCGGATCGCCACCATGGCAGGACCGCTCACCGGCGTGCGCATCGTGGACTGCACGACCGTCGTACTCGGCCCATGGGCCGCGCAGCAGCTCGGTGATCTGGGCGCCGAAGTCATCAAGGTCGAGCCGCCCGAAGGCGACACCACGCGCCAGCTCGGTCCCATGCGCAGCCCCGCCATGGGGGCGTTCTACCTGGCGGTCAATCGAAACAAGCGCTCGATCGTGCTCGATCTCAAGCAGGAGACCGCCCGCCGCGTGCTGCTCCGGCTTGCCGAAGGCGCCGACGTGCTGCTCCACAACTATCGACCGCAGGCGGCGCGGCGGCTCGGCATGTCGTACGAGACGTTTCGCGCCATCAATCCCGGCATCGTCTACGTCGGCACGTACGGCTTCCGAGCGGCGGGCCCCTACGGTGACAAGCCCGCGTACGACGACATCATCCAGGCGGCGTCCGGGCTCGGCGCTGCTCAGGCCTCGATCGTCGGCGAGCCGCGCTACGTGCCCACGATCGTCGCCGACAAGACCAGCTCGATGACCGTGCTGGCCGCCGTGCTCGCGGCGCTCTATCACAAGGCGCGCACGGGTGAAGGCCAGGAGGTCGAGGTGCCGATGTTCGAGAGCATGGCCGCCTGGGTGATGGTGGAGCACCTCTACGGCGAAACGTTCGTGCCGCCGAAGGAAACGATCGGCTACAAGCGAATCCTCAATCCCTACCGGCGCCCGTTCAAGACGCGCGACGGATATCTGGCGATCCTGCCGTACACGGACCAGAACTGGCGGGACTTCTTCGCGCTCGCCGGCCGACAGGACCTGCTGGACGACCCGCGCTACAAGACGCTCGCCACGCGCCTCAAGCACATAGAGCAGCTCTACGAGGAGCTCGCCCGGATTGCGCTGAGCCGGACGAACTCGGAGTGGCTCACCGAGCTGGACCGGCGCAACATCCCGGCGATGACCGTCAACTCGCTGGAGTCACTGCTCCGCGATCCGCACCTGGATGCCGTGGGGTTCTGGCAGATCGTCGAGCACCCGACGGAAGGAACGCTGCGGCTCCCGGGCATTCCGGCCACCTACAGCAAGACGCCCGGCGCCATCCGCCGCCTGCCTCCCCGGCTCGGCGAGCACAGCGTCGAGATCTTGCGTGAGGTCGGTCTCGGCGACGATGAGATCAAGACGCTTCTGGCGTCGGGGGCGACGCGCGGCGCGTCCTGAAAGCGGCCCAGAGCTCCTTCGGGCCGGCGGGCGCTACGCGATCGCGCGGCGCTTGTTGCGGACGTAGTCGACCAGGATGTACTCGCCCAGCCGGTCGGGGCTCGCGAAGAACGCGCGGCCCTTGTTGATGCGCGTGAGCTGCTCGATGAACTGCGTGAGCATACGGCTCTGCTCGAGCATGAACGTGTTGATCGTGATGCCCTCGCGCGTGCAGCGCTGTACTTCCTTCAGCGTTTCCTCGAACGTACGGCGGGTCGGCGGATAGGCGAAGTCGGGCTGGCCGCCTTCCATGTGCGCCGTCGGCTCGCCGTCGGTGATCATGATGATCTGCTTGTTGCCGCCCTTCTGACGCCCCAGCAGCCGCCGCGACTCCTGGAAGCCGTGGTGCATGTTCGTGCCGATGTTCCACTCGCTGTACATGAGCTTGGGCAGGTCCTCGGGCTTGAACTCGCGCGCCATCAGCGAGAACCCCAGGATGTACAGGCTGTCGCGCGGGAACTGGCCGCGTATCAGCGCGGTCAGCGCGAGCGCGACCTTCTTGGCCGGCAGGAAGTAGCCGTTGTTGATCATCGAGCGGCTCATGTCGAGCATCACGACGGTCGAGGCCTGGGTGGAGAGCTCGGTGCGCAGCACCTCGAAGTCGTCGGGTGAGAGGCGCACCGGCGTGCCGGCGCCGTTGCGCTCGACCGCGTTCATCAGCGTCTTCTTCAGATCGAGCAGGAACGGATCGCCGAACTCGTAGCGCTTGGCCTCATCGGTGGGATCGCCGCCGGCGCCCCGGCGCTCGACGGCATGGCGGCCGAAGCGGTCGCGCTTGAGCGTCGCGAAGATGTCCTTGAGCGCCTTGTCGCCGAGCTTGCGGATCGCGCGCGCGGTCAGCTCGAGCCGATCGCCCTTACGCTCGAGGTAGCCAGCCTCCTCGAGCTTCTTGGCCAGCTCCTTGAGCCGCTCGAGGTCCTGCGCCGACTCTTCGCCCAGGAGCTTCTGGACGTCCGCCGGGTCGATCTTGTCGAGGTCGTTCGGCGACTGGACGCGGCGCAGCTGGCGCTCGAGCTCTTCCATCTGCTGGAGCTCGTCCATCAGCTTCATCGCCTCGCGCATCGTCACTTCGTCGTCGCCGCGGAAGTCGTAGCGGCGGCGGAACTCCTCGGTGAGCCCGAGCTGATCCAGATGCATGGCGAGCTGGGCCATCTCGGCTTCGAGCCGCTCGTCCTTCATGAAGAGGCTCGACATCATCTCCTGCAGCTGTCGGCGCTGGCCGGGCGACATGCTGTCGAGCATCGATTGGAGCTGGCCGGCCTGCCGGCCGAGCTGCTCGAGCAGCTCGTCGAGGCTCTCGACGCCGGGGAAGTTCTGGCCCCACTTCTGCTTGAACGCGTCGAAGTTCGGCTCGTCGCCTTCCGCGCGCTGGCGCAGCATCTGATTCAGATCGCGCATCATCTCGCGCATGCGCTTGAGGTCGTCGGCGCTCATGTTCGCGAGCGACTGCTTCATCCCCTGCATGAACGGCTGCAGCATCTGCTGCTGGAGCTGCTGCATGAGCTCCTGGAAGAGCCGCTCGGCCTCGGGATCGGTGAAGTTGTACTGCTGGAGGTCCTTGATCCGCCCCGCGGGATCGGTCGGCAGCTGATCCAGCGGCTCGAGCTTCTTCGCGCGCTCGCCCGGGTCCTTCACCTGCTGCTCGATGCCGGCGCGCTCGGTGCGGATGACCTCGTCGAGCTTCTTCTTGATGTCCTCGAGCGCCGAGCCGAGATCGTAGCGATCGAGCTGCTCCTGACGGCGCTTGCGCAGCCGGTCCATGAGATTCTGCAGGCCCGGCATCTGGGGACCCTGCGGGTTCTGCAGCCCGCGCTGGAACATGCGCCTGAGCGCGTTCCACAAGTCCCCGTCGGACATGAGGTCGTCCGACATGGCGTCCAGCAGGTCGTCGGCGTCGAAATCGGCGATCTTTTGCGAGCCGTCCCAGCGCGAGTATCGGAAGAGCATGGGGGTGATTATAGGGCCGCCGCTTGTCGTATGCTAACCGTCATGACCACTCAGAAGCCGACCGCCCGTTTCGAAGAGCATCTCTCGTCCCGCGCCCGCATCGGATGGGGCGGATCCGTCACGACCGCCCGTCCGGTCGCCAAACCGCTCTTCGAGTTCGGCGGTGGCCTTCCCGATCCGGCGTCGTTCCCGTACGACGGCCTGGTCGAGGCGACGCGCAAGATGATGGACGCCGAGGGCGCCGACGCCTTGACCTACGGCGATCCGCAAGGCTATCGCGGGCTGCGCGAGCTGATCGTCCACAAGTACAAGTTCTACGAGAACCTCACGGTGACTCCCGAGAACATCTTCATCGCGAACGGATCGGGCGCCGCGCTGTCGCTCGCGTTCAGCGCATTCGTCGATCCGGGCGATCCGATGATCATCGAGGCGCCGACGTTCTCGGGCTCGCTCAACAGCATCCGCCGCCACGGCCCCGAGATCCACGGCGTGCCGGTCGACGAAGACGGGATGGTGACGAGCGCGGTCCGGGAGAGCCTCGAGAAGATCAAGCGCTCCGGCCGCCGGTGCAAGCTGATCTACACGATCGTGAACTTCCAGAACCCGGCGGGGCCCGATCTCTCGATCGGCCGGCGTCAGGAGCTGATCGAGCTGGCCGAGGAGTACGACACGTTCATCCTCGAGGACGACGCGTACAACGAGCTCCGATTCGAGGGCGATTCGAAGCCTCCCGTGTACGCGCTCGATCGGACCGGGCGCGTCATCCGCGCGGGCACGCTCTCGAAGATCCTGGGCGCCGGCGTGCGCCTGGGCTGGCTCTGCGCCCCGCCGGCGATGCTGCCGGCCTTCCAGAGCTTCAACTTCGGCGGCGGCGTCAACCCGTTCATGTCGCGCGTGGCGACCTACTTCCTGCGCGACCACATGGAATCGCACGTCAAGGTGCTGGTCGGCGTCTATCGTGCCAAGCGCGACGCGATGCTGCGCGGCCTCTGGGAAGTGCTCGAGGGTACCGACGTCGAGATCAGCCGCCCGCAGGGCGGATTCTTCATCTGGATCAAGCTGCCCTCGGCCACGAACGTGGCGAAGCTCGAGCAGCTGGCGACTGAGGCGCGCGTGCAGTACACGCCTGGGCGGGCTTTCTTTGCCGGCACCGGCGGGGAACGGCACATTCGGCTTGCGTTCAGCTACGAGCAGCCGGACAAGTGCTACGAGGGTAGCCGCATTCTGGCTCGCGCCATCCTCGCCGCTTCTCAGTCCTAGTCGCCGATCGTCGCTCGCGTTGTGACGGGCGGGTGGCGGCGGGGGCGGCCCCGTCCGGGTCGGGTCGTGCGGAGGCTCCTCTGCTGAGCCTCACGATACGCCCGTGAGGGCAAGAAGCTACTTCTGGCCGACCTCTTTGAAGTCGACGTTGCTCACGACGCCACGCTGGTCGTAGGTGACGACCAGGTGCTTCTGGTAGAACTTCACGTTGAAGGGCCCGCCCTTGGTCTCCGCGTACAAGTACACGTCGGCCTGCTGGCTCTGATTCGGAATCAGCGGGTAGGCGTACTTGCCGCGAGCCGGACCGATCAGGCGCACGACGTCGTCGCGCGTGGAGACGCCCTTCTTGATCTGCGGCACCTTCGTCGCGTCGAAGTCGCTCTGGTCTTCTTTCCAGGAGCTGTTGAAGTCGTAGCCGGCCAGCTTGTCGTCGAGGAAATAGAAGCCCTGTCCCCTGGTCGGCGTGACGCCCTCGCGGGCCGGCGTGCCGCCGGTCATCGCGAACTCGTAGCTCATGGTCTTGAGCTGCTTGCCGTTGCGGCTGACGGTGCCCTCGCGGTACGGCGTGCCCAGGCGTTGCAGGATCTCCTGCCGGCTGGTCTGGCCGAGCACGAGCTCATTATCGGGCTGCTTGGTGAACATCGAGCCGCCGCATCCGGCGACGACGAGGGAGAGGCCCAGCAGAATGGCAATCGGACGACGCGACGTCATGGTCATCCGTGATCGAGTATAAGCAACGCCTGTGGTTTTCGAGCGGTCTTATCGGCGGCCGAGCGACTTCGCGGGGCCGGATGCAACGACGCTACCCGGCGAGCGACTCAGCTCCGGTAGCGGTACCGTCCGGCGCGTGTGTCCTTGTTCAGCTTGCGGCTCAGGTGTAGACCTTCGAGGATGAACTCGAGCGCGGCGGCGGTGCTGGCCGAATCGGCCGCGCCGAGCTTCTTCAAGGCCGGCTGCAGCGCCCGCACCTCGCCGATCTGGCGCGTGTATTCCGCCGACGGCATCGAGTCGGCGACATCGATGCCGAAGCCGCCCTGAAACGCCGCCACAACCGGGTCCAGCTCGCCGCTGTTGAAGCTGCGGTTGAAGACGTTCAGCACCGCCTTCTGGACGAGCTTGCCGAGCACCTTGTCGTCGCCGCCGTCGCTCAGCGTCTCGAGCTCGATCTTGCCGCTGGTCGAGGCGACGATCGCGCTGAGGTCGCTAACGCGCGGCGCCACCTCGCGCTCCTCCAGCCGGATCGAACGCTTGAGCGCGTTCGAGAGAAGGTTTTCCCAGTTACAGATGCTGACACGGACGGACACGCCCGAGCGCTGACTGATCTCGGGGGCCTTGCGCGCCAGGTGCGTCAGCTCGGCAACGATCTGCTTCATGTACGGCGCGGGCGCATACTGGAAGCCGGCCGCCGGGAACTGCGTGAGCTCGGCCTCCATGATCGCGATCTCGTCCTCGAGCCGGCGCGGATAGTGCGTGCGGATCTGGGAGCCGAAGCGGTCCTTGAGCGGCGTGATGATCCGGCCGCGGTTGGTGTAGTCCTCGGGGTTGGCGCTGGCGACGACGTAGACGTCGATCGGCAGGCGCACCTTGTAGCCGCGGATCTGGACGTCGCGCTCCTCCATGATGTTCAAGAGGCCGACCTGGATGCGCTCGGCGAGGTCCGGCAGCTCGTTGATCGCGAAGATGCCACGATTGGTCCGCGGCACGAGTCCGTAGTGGATGGTCAGCTCGTCGCCGAGATAGCGGCCCTCGGCGACCTTGATCGGATCGACTTCGCCGATGAGGTCGGCGATCGTGATGTCAGGGGTCGCGAGCTTCTCGCCGTAGCGGCGATCGCTGGCAACCCACGCGATCTCGGCCTTGTCGCCGCGCTCGGTGACGGCCTGGCGGCACGCCTGGCAGATCGGCGCAAACGGGCTGTCGTTGATCTCGCAGCCGGCCATCGCCGGCATCTCGGCGTCGAGTAGCGAGGTCAAGAGACGCGCCATCCGCGTTTTGGCCTGACCGCGCTCGCCCAGGAACACGATGTCCTGACCGGACAGAATCGCGTTCTCGATCTGCGGGAGCACGCTCTCCTCGTAGCCGACGATGCCCGGGAAGAGGTGTTCGTTCTTCTTGAGCCGCGCGATCAGGTTGTCGCGCAGCTCCTGCTTCACCGTCCTCGGCTGATACCCGCTCGCACGCAGCTCACCGATCGTCCGCGGTTTGCTCATAGCGGCACTATGTGGCCTGCTACCGCTTGCTGTCAATCAGACGCCGGCCGCGGAGGGGTCAGACGCCCGCCACCGGCGCGACGCCGATCAGGGTGCGCACCAGCTCGATCTCGCCGGCGTGAGTCATGCCGTGCGAGGCGCAAGTCTGCCCGAGCGCGCGAATCTTGGGCATGTCGCCGAGCGGCTTCACGGTGATGATCTCGTTCAGCGCGGCCGCGTCGGTCTTCGCGACGAAGTCGTCGGTGCTGGCCCACACCTTCTGCGTGTACTCGCGGAACAACGCAACGTCCTTGAGACGCAGCGCCTGCGCTTCGGCGGTCGACATGCCCGTGCCCTGAGCGACCGGCGGCAAGCCGAGCTTCTCGGCGTAGCCGCCCTCGGCCCAGATGGTCGCGCGCCGGTTCTGCAGCACGAAGCGCACGACGTTGTCCTCGGTCCGCGCGTAGTGCCAGAAGATCCACGCCAGCGTGTTGGCCTTGGGATGATTCGCGGGCACCGCGTGAAGCTGGGCGGGCGTCAGATCGGCGATCGCCTTGTCCAGCATTCCATGTAGACGCTTGAGCTCGACGTGGATGAATTCGAGGGCGGTCATCATGACGACTCTCCCTTTCGGAGCAACGGAGTCACGTCGTTCTGGAACGAGCCTGGCGGCTCGCGCGATGTCAGAGCGAGGCTAGACGGTGGGCGGCGGCCCGTCAAGCACGCACAGAGCGTGCTGACAGCGCGACCGGAACGGGAGCGCGCGCGGCGGCAGCCGAAGCCTGCCGCCGCGCGCTGATCTCAAGGAGCGTGTCCCGGCGTCGTCGGAACGGTGCCGACTCTCCCCATGCCAGGTTTTACGCCGCTCGGCGGACTGGCCTTGCCGGGCGACGGCGTTGAGAGACGCTGAGTCGCGGTCGTCGAGCGCTGCCGACTGCCCGGCGCAGTGAGCGCTGTGCCCCGGCCGGCGCCGGTGGGGTGACCGCTCCCGGTGCCGTCGACAAGGCCGTGACCGTTTGCGTTGCCGTTCCCGGGACCGTTCGCGTTACCGTTTCCTTGGCCGTTTGCGTTGCCGTTTCCCTGACCGCCGCTCGAGGCAGGGCCGCCGCCGTTACCGCCGCCGCCCGCTGCGCCACCGCCTCCTCCGCCCCCGCCTCCACCGCCCTTCGCCAGCACGGGACCTGCCACGAGAGCGATCACGGCTAAACCGAGCACGAACGCACGCAACGTGGCCATACTCTCCAGCCTCCTTTGCGGGCGCTGACCAAGCCGCCCGACGCAATTACAGCATCGGCGGTGCCACCGTTCGGAGGCGACCGTCAGGCCAACAACCACGATGATTTGCGCCGCAGCGGGCGCACGTTCGTGTCGAGCCGGCGACAGTCGTGGTGTTCGGCGTGTAAGAGTTTCCCACGCAGCGTCGAGCGTATCCCGGCGAAGCGCGCTATTCTCTGCGCTCGGACACGCCCATGGGCGACTGGTTTCCCAAGCAGACCCTCGGCTCCCTGCCCGAGCGCGCGGCCCGACGCTGGGGCGCGCGCGAGGCGCTGTACTTCAACGGACGGCGCTGGAGCTTTGCCGAGCTCTCGCGCTCCGTCGATCGCTTGGCCCGCGGCCTCCTTGCACTCGGCGTTCAGCCCGGCGAGAAGGTCGCGCTCTGGATGGTAAACCGGCCTGAGTTCATCGAGGCGATGTTCGCGGTGATCAAGATCGGCGCGATCCTGGTGCCGATCAACACGCGCCTTCGCACGGAAGACACGGCCTATATCCTGGGCCAGTCGGATTCCGCGGCGCTCCTGATCGCCGATCGCTCCGGCCCCGTCGACTATCTCGGGATGGTCAAGGAGCTCGCGCCGTCGCTCCGGGCCGGCGCCGTGCGCGAGGAGCGGTTCAAGCACCTGCGTCTGGTCGTCTCGGCCGGTGAGGCGCCGCGCGCCGAGACCGTGCACTGGAGCGCCGTGCAGGCAGCGGGCGACGCGGTCGACCCCGCCACGCTCCGCGCCCGGGCGGACGCGGTCGATCCGGACGCCACCGCGTTCTTCATATACACGTCCGGGACGACCGGCTTTCCGAAGGGCGCGATGCACGACCACGCGATCGTCCGGAATCTGGTCGATCGCGGCTTCCGCATGGCGATCACGCCGTCGGACACGATCATGATGTACCTGCCGCTGTTCCACCTGTTCGGCTTCTCCGACGGGGCGCTCATGTCGATGGTGACCGGCGCCCGCCAGGTGCTCACCGAGACCTTCGACCCCGCGGAGAGCCTGGCCCTCATCGAGCAGGAGCGCGCAACGATCATTCACGGCTTCGACACGCACTACAAGGAACTCATGGAGGCGCACGAGCGTTCTCCTCGAGACGTGTCGAGCGTCCGCACCGGCATCCTGGCGACGGGTATGTCGAGCTCCGTGCCGATCGCGCGGAAGGCGAACAAGATGTTCGGTCGGCTTCTTTCCGGCTACGGCATGAGTGAGTTCGGGGTGGGCGCCGCGCTCAGTGCCCTCGACTCAACCGAGGAGCAGTGCACGGAGGCCTCGGGCTACCCGGCGCCCGGCTATGAGATCCGCGTCGTCGATCCCGTGACCGGGCAAGACCAGCCCGATGGCGTGCCCGGCGAGATCCTGGTTCGGAGCTACATGACCATGCAGGGGTATTTCGGCAAGCCGGCCGAGACCGCGCAGGCGCTCGACCGTGACGGCTGGCTGCACTCGGGCGACATGGGCGTCATGCGGGCCGACGGGCCTCTCAGGTTCATGGGGCGCTACAAGGACATGCTGAAGATCGGCGGCGAGAACGTCGACCCGATGGAGGTCGAGGCGTTTCTGATGAGCCTCGCCGGAATCAATCTGGCGGCCGTCGTCAGCTACCCCGACGCCCGCCTGTCCGAAGTCGGCGTGGCCTTCGTCAAGCGCGAACCCGGCCACGCCGTGACCGACGCCGAGGTGCTCGCTCACTGCCGGGGGCGGATCGCCAGCTTCAAGATCCCGCGGCACGTGTTCTTCGTCGACGACTTTCCGATGACGAGCTCGGGCAAGATCCAGAAGGTGAAGCTTCGCGACGAAGCGTTGAGACGCATTCGGCCCGCGTGAGGTAAGATGCGCCCCGTTCCGGCCATCCGGCGCGGGATATCCGAATTTCCGGAGGAGCTGACCATGCCAAGAATCGTCAAGGGCTTCGCGCTCGTCGTGGGCGCGCTCGCGGCGCTCGTCCTGACCGACGCGGCCCAGGCGCAGAAGAAAACGCTCACGGTCGCGCTGAACCAGGATCCCGACATTCTCGATCCGACCCTGGCGCGCACGTACGTCGGGCGGATCATCTTCTCCCAGATGTGCGAGAAGCTCTACGAGATCGACGAGGGGCTCAGGATCCAGCCCCAGCTGGCCGCGGCGATGCCGGCGATCACCGACGGCGGCCGCACGGTGACGATCAAGCTTCGCTCGGGCGTCAAGTTCAACGACGGTACCCCGATGGACGCCGAGTCCGTGCGGTTCTCGCTGGAGCGCCACCGCACGTTCAAGGGCTCGAACCGCGCCAGCGAGCTGGCGCCGGTCGAGGCGGTCGAGGTGGTCGATCCGCTCACGGTGCGTCTCAGACTGAAGGCGCCGTTCTCGCCGCTGCTCGCGCAGCTGACCGACCGCGCCGGCATGCCGGTGTCGCCAACGGCGGTCAACAAGCTCGGTGAGAAGTTCGGCACCGCGCCGGTCTGCGTGGGCCCCTGGCAGTTCGCCGAGCGCGTGTCGCAGGACCGGATCGTCGTCGAGAAGTCGCCGCACTACTTCGATCCGGGCCAGGCGAAGTTCGACAAGATCGTCTTCCGGATCATTCCCGACGACAACGTCCGCCTGGCGAATCTTCGCTCCGGCGACATCGACGTGATGCACATGGTCTCGCCGACCGACGCGGCGGCGATCAAGCGCGAAGGGCGCTTCGAGATCTCGAACGTCACCGGGCTCGGCTATCAGGGCATCACGATCAACCTCCGCAACAAGACCGGCAAGCAGAACCCGCCCGGCGATCTGGGCACGCCGCTGGCCAACGATCCGCGCGTGCGTGAGGCGTTCGAGCTCAGCATCGACCGGGAGGCGCTGAACCAGGTGGCGTGGGACGGGCTCTACACGCCGGGCTGCACGCCGATCCCCCCGATCAGCGTCTACTTCGACAAGAGCCGCAAGTGCCCGGGCCGCGACGTGGCGAAGGCCAAGAAGCTCCTGGCCGACGCCGGGCACGCCGGCGGCATGAGCTTCGAGATGACGGTCGTCAACAATCCGCGCGAGCGCCGTGTGGGTGAAGTCATCCAGCAGATGGCCCGCGAGGCCGGCTTCAACATCTCGCTGCGCGCCCAGGAGTTCGCCTCGGCGCTGACCGACAACGAAGACGGCAAGCATCAGTCGTTCCTGATCGGCTGGAGCGGGCGCGTCGACCCCGACGGCAACATCCACCAGGTCCAGACGTGCAAGGGCAGTCTCAACACGACGCTTGCCTGCGACGAGAAGATCGACGCGCTCTTGAACAAGGCGCGCGAGGTCAGCGACGTGGACCAGCGGCGCGGGCTCTACCGCGAGGCCATCGACCTCTTCGACGCGCGGCGCAACATCATCTATATCTACCACCTGAACTATATCGTCGCGTTCCCGAAGAACTTGAAGGGGTACAAGGGCGTGCCCGACGGTCTGATCCGCGTCAAGGGCACCTCCTGGAACTGATCCGGTAGTCGGCGGCGGCCGGTGTTCGAGTTCCTGGTGCGGAGGGCCGCGATCTCGGTCGTGACCCTCGCCGTCATCAGCATGATCGTCTTCACCGGCGTGCGCATGATCCCCGGCGACCCGGCGCGGATCATGGCGGGCACCGACGCCGACGCCGCCGGCATCGAGGCGGTCCGCGAGAAGTACGGCCTCGGCGATCCCATCCCGCTGCAGTACCTGCGCTGGGTCGGGCTCGCGCTTCGCGGCGACCTCGGGCATTCGATCCGCACACGCGAGCCCGTAGTATCCACGGTCGCCACGAAGCTGCCGATCACGATCGAGCTCGCCTTCCTGTCGCTGGTGATCGCCGTCGGCATCGCCATTCCCGCCGGCGTCCTGGCAGCCGTTCGCCGCAACACGCTCTGGGACATGCTGGCCAGCGGCGCCTCGCTCGGCGGCGTGTCGATTCCGAACTTCTGGCTGGGGATCATGCTGATCCTGTTCTTCTCGGTGGAGCTCGGCTGGCTGCCGGCCTCGGGATTCGTCCCGATCTGGGAGAGCCCTCTGGATAACCTCCGGCGAATGATCATGCCGGCGTTCGTGCTCGGCACGGCGCTCGCCGCGGTGCTCATGCGCCAGACCCGCAACAGCATGATCGAGGTCATGAGCGCCGACTACATCCGCACCGCGTACAGCAAAGGCCTGGCCGGCCGCGCCGTCGTCTTCCGCCACGCGATCCGCAACAGCCTGATCCCGGTGGTCACGATCCTCGGCCTTCAGATGGGCGCGCTCATGAGCGGCGCGGTCGTCACCGAGCAGATCTTCGTGGTGCCGGGCTTCGGCCGCCTGATCGTCGAGGCGGTGTTCACCCGCGACTACCCGCTCGTGCAGGGCGTCGTGCTGATCACCGCCAGCTCGTACGTGCTGATCAACCTGATGGTCGATCTTTCTTACTCGCTGCTCAACCCGCGCATCCGCATCGGGGGGCGCCCCGGGTGAGTCCTAGCACGACGGCGAGCGCGGTCCTGGCCCAGGGGCTTCCGGCCGAGGCGGGCCGGCTTGCGCGCGCGTGGCGACAGGCCCGGCGCCGGCCGGCGTCGGCTGTTGGCGCGGTGATCGTGCTGCTCTTCGTCGCCACGGCAATCGGCGCGCCGTGGATCGCCGGCGTCGATCCGATGCAGACCGACTGGAAGCAGGTGCGCAAGGCGCCGACCCTCGCCCACCCGTTCGGCACCGACGACCTCGGCCGCGACGCGTTCGCCCGGGTCGTCTGGGGCACGCGGATCTCGATGCAGGCGGGCGTCTTCTCGATCCTGCTGGCGATCGCGGTCGGCGTGCCGCTCGGCCTCGTCGCCGGCTTCTACCGCGGTGCCCTGGATCAAACCATCATGCGGCTGACCGACGCGTGGCTCGCGTTTCCGTTCTTGATCCTGGCGATCGGGCTGGTGACGATCATGGGACCCTCGCTGACGAACGCGACGATCGCCATCGGGCTCGGCGCGACGCCGACCTACATCCGTCTCACTCGCGGCCTCGTGCTCGCGACCGCGGCCGAGGACTACGTGCAGGGCGCCCGCGCGCTGGGCGCCGGCGATCTCAGGCTCATGAGCCGGCACGTCCTGCCCAACATCGTCAGCTCGCTCCTGGTCCAGGCCACGATCTCGATTCCGGTCGCGATCATCGCCGAGGCGGTGCTCTCGTTCCTCGGTCTCGGCGTACAGCCGCCGGCGCCGAGCTGGGGCACGATGCTCAACACCGCCCAGCAGTTCCTCGAGACTGCGCCGTGGATGGCCTGGTGGCCTGGGCTCGCGATCTTCACGCTCGCCCTGTCGTTCAATCTCGCGGGCGACGGGCTGCGCGATCTCCTCGATCCGCGCGACTACTAGCCGCGCGCTTTGTAGTTTGAGCGTCGCGCTGGCACACTCGCCCCATGGGCTGGTCGCCGAATCGCGAGGCGCTGCGCGGCCGCGTCGCCGTCGTCGCGGGCGCGACCCGTGGGGCCGGGCGCGGCATCGCCGCGGCGCTCGGCGAAGCCGGCGCGACCGTGATTTGCACCGGCCGCACGACTCGAGCGGCGCGATCGGAATACGACCGGCCCGAGACGATCGAAGAGACCGCGGAGCTGGTCACGCAGCTCGGCGGCACGGGAATCGCGGCGGCGATCGACCATCTCGACCGCGAGCGGGTCAAGAGCCTCGCGCAGGAGATCCAGTCGCGGCACGGCCGCGTTGACGTGCTGGTCAACAACATCTGGGGCGCCGAGCTGCTCAAGGGCGGCCCGGCGCAGTGGAACACGCCGATCTGGCAGCTCGACCTCGACAAGGGCCTGCGCATCCTGCGGCTCGCGGTCGAGACGCATCTGGTCACCTCGCACTACCTGCTCCCGCTCGTGGTCGAACGGCCGGGCGGCCTCGTGGTCGAGGTGACCGACGGCACAGCCGAGTACAACGCTTCGCACTACCGGATCTCGGTGTTCTACGACCTCGCGAAGATCGCCGTCACGCGCCTGGCGTTCTCGCAGGGACACGAGCTGGCGGCGCACGGCGCGGCGGCCGTCGCGCTCACGCCCGGGTGGCTTCGCTCCGAGATGATGCTCGACAACTTCGGCGTCACCGAAGAGACCTGGCGCGACGCCGTCGATCCGGCGCGCGCGGGGCGCGGGCCTTCGGCGCCGCCCGATTTCGCGCTCTCCGAATCGCCGCGCTACGTCGGGCGCGCGGTCGCGGCGCTTGCCGCCGACCCTCACCGGGCGCGCTGGAACCAGCGCTCGCTCAGCTCGGGCCAGCTCGCGCGCGAGTACGGATTCACCGATCTCGACGGCTCGCGGCCCGACATCTGGCGCTACATCGAAGAGGTCCGCGAGCGCGGCCGCGACGGTGGCCACGAAGGCTATCGCTAGCGCGCGGTCCGGCGGGCGAGCACGGCGCGGCCGCGGCTATAATCGGCGAATGCGTCCGACGCTCGTCCTCCTGGTCCGTCACGGACAGACGCCGACGACCGGGAAGGTGCTGCCGGGGCAGGCGCCGGGCCTGCACCTGGCCGAAGAAGGTCAACGGCAGGCGAACGCCGTGGCGGCTCGGATCGACAAGCTCCCAAAAGTGGCCGCCGTGTACGCCTCGCAGCTCGAGCGAGCGCGCGAGACCGCGATGCCGATTGCGCGCAATCATGGTCTCGCGGTCCGGATCGACCGCGATCTGGCCGACGGCGACGTCGGCGAGTGGACCGGGCAGAAGCTCCACCAGCTCGCGCGCAAGCCCGAGTGGCAGATCGTCCAGCGTCATCCCAGCGGGTTCCGCTTTCCCGGCGGCGAGTCGTTTCTCGAGATGCAGACGCGGGTGATCTCGGCGCTGTCCCGGATTGTCGAGCGCCATCCGGGCGCCGTCGTGGTCGCGGTATCGCACGCCGATCCGATCAAGGCGGCGGTCGCTCACGCACTGGGCATCCACCTCGATCTGTTCCAGCGCATCATGATCGCGCCGTGCTCCGTCACGGCGATCGGGTACCATCGCCATGGACCGGTCGTGCTCACCGTGAACTCGGTCGACGGAGACCTCGGCTGGTTGGGAGGCAAATGAGCGCTTCGTTCGAATTCGTCGCTCCCGATCACTTCACCGCCGGCGCCGTCGGCCCGCCGGGACAGCGGGTGTTCTATCTGCAATCACGCGAGAAGGGCGCCCTGGTCACGCTCAAGAGCGAGAAGGAGCAGGTGCGCGCGCTCGCACAGTACCTCTCGGGTCTGCTCGAGAAGCTGCCTGCCGTCGCCGAGCGCGCGCCGCGCATGCTCGCGCTCATCGAGCCGCTCGACGTGGCCTGGATCGTGGCCTCGATCGCCGTCGGATACGACGAGGCGCGCGACCGCATCCTGGTCGTCGCCAACGAGCTGCTGGAGGAAGAAGAGAGCGGCGATCCGGCGTCGGCGCGCCTTCTCATCACGCGCGCCCAGGCGGCGGCGTTCGTGAAGCAGGCGGACGCCCTCATGAAGGCGAGCCGGCAGATTTGCCCCTGGTGCAGCCAGCCCAAGGATCCCGGCGGGCACGTCTGCACGCGGAGCAACGGTCACGTCGTCCACTGAGACCCTGGAGGTCCTGACCCGGGGCGAGGTCACCCTGAAGGGTCGGATGCCCTGGAGCTCGAACGCGACGTTCCTCGCCGAGCTGGCGCTCGAGGGCGCGACGACCCTCGCCGTGTACAAACCCGAGCGCGGCGAGCGTCCGCTCTGGGACTTCCCGCGCGGTCTCTACAAGCGCGAGCTCGCCGCGTGGCATCTCTCCCAGGCGTTCGGCTGGGGGCTCGTGCCGCTCACGATCGAGCGCGACGGGCCCTACGGCGAGGGCTCGTTCCAGCTCTTCATCCCGGCCGACTTCGAGCAGCACTACTTCACCTTGCGCGAGAACCCCGAGCATCGCGCTCAGCTCCAGCGCATCTGCCTCTTCGATCTGGTCGCCAACAACGCCGACCGCAAGAGCGGCCACTGCCTGCTCGGCCCCGACGGCATCTACGGCGTCGACAACGGCCTCTGCTTCCACGTCGAGCCCAAGCTGCGCACGGTGATCTGGGACTTCGGGGGCGAGCCGATTCCACCGGAGATGCTGCAGGACGTCCGCCGGTTCGCGCGCGCGAAGCTCCCGAAGCCGCTGGCGGCGCTGCTCGACCCGGCCGAGCAGAAGGCCTTGCGCGCGCGGGCCGGCGAGCTCGCCGACGCCGACTGCTTCCCGGTGGACAACGGCGGCCACCGCTATCCCTGGCCGCTCGTCTAATTACCGCTTCACCCGATGCCCGAGCTTCCCGACGTCGCGGTCTACATCGAGGCGCTCGAGGCGCGCATCCTCGGCGAAACGCTCCAGCGCGTGCGTCTCGCGAGCCCGTTCCTGCTCCGCTCAGTCGATCCGCCGCTCACCGAGGCGGCCAACCGCCGCGTGACGGGCCTTCGGCGGCTCGGCAAGCGCATCGTGGTCGGGCTCGAGGGCGACATCTTCCTGGTCCTGCACCTCATGATCGCCGGGCGACTTCACTGGAAGGCCGCCGGCGCCAAGCCGCCCGCCAAGATCGGTCTGGCCGCGTTCGATTTCTCGTCGGGGACCTTGATCCTGACCGAGGCCGGCACCAAGCGCCGGGCCGCGCTCTATCTGGCGCGCGGCGAAGCCGGCCTGCACGAGCACGATCCGGGCGGCCTCGAGGTGCTCGACACGGACCTCGCTACGTTCCGCGCGGCGCTGGCCCGTGAGAACCACACGCTCAAGCGCTCGATGACAGACCCGGGGATCTTGAGCGGCATCGGCAACGCGTATTCGGACGAGATCCTGCACCGCGCGAAGCTCTCGCCCGTGAAGCAGACGCGCCAGCTCACGGAGGCGGAGACCGCGCGGCTCTTCGACGCCACGCGCGCGACCTTGCTGGACTGGGTCGACCGCATCCGCGCGCAGGCGGGCGGCGGGTTTCCGGAGGGCGTCACGGCGTTTCGCGAGGGGATGGCGGTGCACGGGCGCTACGGCAAGCCGTGTCCGGTGTGCGGATCCCCCGTGCAGCGCATCGCCTACGCGGACAACGAGACCAATTACTGCGCGACCTGCCAGACCGGCGGACGGCTCCTGGCAGATCGCGCGCTCTCACGTCTCCTCAAGCAGGACTGGCCGCGAACGCTCGAGGAGCTGGAGGAGCGGGTTCAGGCCGGCCGGCGCGGAGTGAGCGCGCGCAGCACCTCGGCGAACGAAGGCGCCGGCCCGTCCTTGTAGATCGCCATCCGGCGATAGATCTCCGCGGCGCCCTGGTGGAAGGAGTCCGGAAGACCGGCCGCGGCGTAGGTCGCCGCGATCTCTTCCATCTCGCCGATGAACCGCCAGGCCTTCTTCGCGTTGCCCTTCGCGGCCGACTCGGCGCGCGCCGAGAGATCGGGCTGGGAGATCTTCCACTCGGCCACGAGCGAGTCCTCGACGCCCTCGGCGCTGGCCATCGCGGACACCGCCAGGAGCAGCGCGGCGCTGCCCTTGGTCCACGATGCGTACGCCATCTTCACGGCCGACGCCGCACCCGATCCGCCGGGGACGACGATCGCCTGCAGCGGCCCGGCCGTCAGCAGCGCGGCGATGCGGTCGGCACCCGTGCCCGAGACGTAGAATCGCGTCGAGCCCGGCTTCACCGGCGGCGGGCCGATGATGCCGCCGTCCACGAACGTGGCGCCGCCCTTCTCGACGATCCCGCCGATCTCACGCGCGGTGGCCGGCGACACGGCATTGCCGTCCACGTAGGTGCCGGCGAAGCGGAGCGCGGCCACCTGGGTCGCGACGTCGACCGCGGCATGAGGCGGGCAGACGGACAGGATGATCTCGCTCGCCTTGACCACCGAGGCCACCGAGCCGGCGTCCTCGAGGCCTGCGTCGGCGGCGCGCTTGCGGGTCGCCCCGCTTCGTCCCTCGCCGGCCCACAGGACGCGAGAGCCGGCGGAGCGTACCGCCGCGCCGACCATGCTGCCCATCTCACCCGGATTCAGAAGCCCGATCGTCGCCATATGTCACCCTCCCTGTGCAGCCGGCCTCGTCAGGCCGATCGTGCGTCCCACCTGCGGCGGCCGCGGCACCGTGTCGTGTGCGGCCTGGATCTGTGCGAGCCGCTCGAGAATCACCGGCGCCATCGGAGCGCTGCGCCGCGTAGCCTGACTGACGTGCAGCGACATCAGCTCGTTGGTCGCCGCCAGGTAGCCTTCTTCCGCATGATACATCTGGTGGATGTAGTGGAGGCGCTTGACGTCGTGGCCCAGCAGCAACGTCGTGAACCGCAGCGGATCCCCTTCACGCACCTCCCGGTGGTACGTCACGTGGGCCTCGAGACAGAACGTGGTGGCGTGCTGCGCGAGCCGATGCGCCTCGTCGAGCCCGATCCAGCGAAAGAACTCGTCGGTCGCATAGTCGAAGACGACGAGATAGTAGCCGACGTTCATGTGGCGATTGTGGTCGATCCACTCGGGTCGAACCACGTCGCGGTACTTGTCGAGCGGAGCTTCGATCACACGATGGTCCTCAAGCGCCCGGGCAGCATACAATAGCCGCCACCATGAAAGACAGCGA
>Ga0209382_10003349_pt1 | contig 22259 bp, 18 predicted proteins | sample SoiMetdeltSBSDD5_FD_187599 | JGI IMG/M metagenome (GOLD analysis project Ga0209382, IMG submission 187599) | Bulk soil microbial communities from a Populus tree surrounding site in Tennessee, USA - Soil MetaG P. deltoides SBSDD5 (SPAdes) (version 2) | ecosystem: Environmental > Terrestrial >...
CAGCGGGAGCAACTCTTCGGTGAGGTACGGGTTGAACGCAAGGAGGGCGGGGTCGTTGCGCGACGCCGTGCGCCGGGCATTGACGACCGCCCATAGCGACTCCGCAACGACCAGTGGCGAGGCGAGGAGGACCACCGCTACGGCGGTGGAGGCGAAGACGGCGACCGTACGCGGCTCCAGGGCCCGGCGCCAGGCCTGGGCTCCGGCCACGAGGACGATCGGGATCGCCATCAGCGGCACGGTCGGCCAATAGGCGAACAGGGCGGCCGCCGCAACCAGTCCCGCGAACGCGGCGCTGGCCGCGTCGCGCCGGCAGCGGCTGGCGGAGGTTACGGCGACGGGCAGAACCGCCAGCGAAAGGACGTGCCCGAGGTGCTGGTTCAGGTAGGCGAGTGTGAGCGAGGAATGGATACCCGCGAGTCCCGCGGCCAGGAGCGCCCAGCGCCAGGGCAACCGCACCCCCTCGCGCGCGAAGTAGGCGGCGGCCACCGCGACGAGAGGCACGAACGTGGCCAGGGTGAGGTTGAACGCCTGCACCACGTCGAGAGGAAAGACCTTCGCGACCAGCAGCACGCTCAACTCCGCACCGACGCGCGTGAGGGGAGGGATGGTGTGGAGCAGGGGCCGGAGCGGCTCCGGCGGCAACACCTCGAAGTACCGCCGCCCCGCGAGCAGCTCCGCATCCATGGCGTAGAACCACGCATCGAGGTTGGCGTTGCCGTTGTAGGTGGTCACGCCGGCGACGAGAAGTCCACCCGCATTCACGAGCTGGACGACCACCGCCACCAGGGCGAGCCGCCGCATGGCCCGCGATTGCGCGAAGCGCGCAACTGCTTCCCGCCATGCGCGGGGCGCGCTGCCGGTCACGATCAGCAGAATTCCGGCCGCGACCAGGACGGCGCTGCCGCCTCGGACCACTCGAATGTTGAGGCCGAGCGCCAGCACGATGAGCGCGAGGTGGCCCACTACCGGAGCGAGCGCGACGGCCCATCCCGAACGGCGCAGCGCGGGGACGCGGGCCGTGATGCCCAGGCCAAGGAGGAGGAACAACACCTGAACGCCGATCAGAGCCGCGAGCGTCAGCAGGGAGCTCAACCGAACGCGGTGGCCGCGCGGGCCTGTCCACCGGCGAGCGCCGTCTCGTAGACCCCCGCCACGAGCGCCGCCATCGATACGTCGCTGAACATCTGCGCGCGCTCGTGAGCCGCGTCGCCCAGGCGTTGCCGAAGGACGCCGTCGCCGACGACCTCGCGCAGCGCGGCGCCGAGGCCGCCCACGTCGCACGGGGCCACCACGCGACCGGCGGTGCCGTCCCCCAGCATCGCGCGGCAGTCGCCGACGTCGGTGGCCACGCAGGCGCGGCCGGCCGCCATCGCCTCCAGGAGCGCGATCGGTGTCGTCTCCTCGCGGGACGCGAGCACGAAGACGTCCGTGGCGGCCAGGAGGTCGGGGACGTCCTCACGCCGGCCGAGCAGCGCGACGCTTCCCCCGATGCCCAGCCGGGCCACGCGCGCCTCCAGGGCCTTCCGCTCCGGGCCCTCGCCGGCCAGCCACAGATGTGTCGAGGCTCCACCCAGCGTCGCCTGCGCCCAGGCCTCGAGCAGAAGATCCAGGCCCTTCTGGGGAACGAGCCGCGCGACGGAAGCCACCACGCAGGCGTCCGCGGACACTCCCAGCGCGGCCCGGACGCGCTCGCGGGCCCCGGGCGCGGCGGCGCGGCCGAGATCCACGCCGTTGGGCACGTGCACGAGGTTGCCGTTGGATCGAGATGCGGCCCGGGCCAGGGCACGCGCCGAGACGTGCACGATACGGGAGGGCGGGGCCAGGCGCAGAAGGAGACGCTCGGCCGCTCCCTGGAGCCGGCGGCGCGGCGAAGGGCCGCCGCCGTTGTTGCCCTCTTCGGCCGCGATCGGAAGGTGGACCGTGTAGACGAGGGGAATCCGCAAGTACGACGCGGCCGCCTGCGCGATGGGGAGCGCCCGCGGGTCGTGCACGTGGAAGAGGTCGAACGGACGCGCGCGCGCGGCACGCACCAGCGCGCGCAGGGCGGACGCGTCGAGGGCGTGCCGCGGCGCCCAGTGCTCGACGTCCGCGCCCGCCTCCGCGGCCCTCGCGGAGAAAGACGGCGAGGTCGGAGCCACGACCCGCCAGCGCCAGCGCGCACGATCGGAACGGGACATCAACGACAGGATGTGGCTCTCGACCCCGCCCACGTCGAGAGGATGGCCGTAGAGGAGTCCCACCGTGCGACCGTCGTTCACGCCGGCCCCACCCCGGCCGTGAACGGGTTCCCGCGCCAGCGCTCGAGCATCGCGCGCGTGGCCGTGCCGCCCATCAGTGCCGCCAGCAGCGGCCTCAGGCGCAGGGGAGCCAGCCTCCAGGAGCGCCAGGCCTGGGCGCGGGCGTCCGAGAACCGTCCGCTCCAGAACAGGCACTGGGAGGCGCGATAGTGCGCGCTGCTGAGCCCGCGCCGCAGCAGCGCGGGGTCGAAGACGAGCGACCCCCGGCGGCCCAGGCGCTCGTAGATGCCCACGACCTCGGGCGCGAAGGCGGCCAGGTGGCGGACCGATTTCGCCGCGGGGTGGAGGCGCAGCGCGGCCAGGGCCACGGGGAGATGGTGGAAGCGGCGGCCGCCGGCGCCGAGGCGTAACCAGTACTCGAGGTCGAGCGCGTAATGCAGCGATTCGTCGAGCCCGCCTTCCGCTTCGAAGACCCGGCGCCGCAGGAACGTCGCGGGCTGGGGGATGTAGCAGACGGCCCGGCCCAGAAGACGCGCGTAATCGAAGGCCTCGGTCGGGTAATCCCGCAGGAACCGGCCCTGTTCGTCCCAGTAGTGCCCGTCTCCGTAGACCACATCGAGACGATCGTCGGCCCGGAGCGCGGCCACCGCGGACGAGACGGCGCCGGGCAGATACGCGTCATCCGCGTTGAGCCACGCGATCACGTCGCCCGTTGAGCGCCGCCAGCCCGCGTTGACGGCGGCGGACTGCCCGTCGTCCGGCGCGGAGACCCAGTGCACCGCGTCGCCGTAACCGCGCAGGACGTCGGTCGTGCCATCGCGGGAGCCGCCGTCCATGACGATCAGCTCCAGCGGCCGATGGTCCTGCGCGAGCACGGAATCGATCGCCGCCCCGAGGAACCGCGCCTGGTCCAGGCTCGGGATCACCACGGAGACGGTGAGGGGAGCCGTCAACTCCGTGGCCCACCGGCTTCGGCGATGACGCGCTCCATCATCGTGCGGTCCGCGATCGTCGGATCGAGGCGAAGGGCCTCCTGGAAGTGGGTGGCCGACTCGGCGCGGCGCCCGCTCTCCAGCAGGACCACGCCGAGCGCCTTGTGGGTGCCGGCGGCCTTCGGGTCGAGGGCGACGGCGGCACGCAGCGCATCCTCCGCTTCCGCGAGGCGGCGGGTGCGCAGGGCGAGAAGCCCCCGGCGGTACTGCGCGCGTGCGTCGCCGGGCCGCGCCGCCGCCGACTGGCGGAACGCCTCGAGGGCGCCCGGGCCGTCGCCCGCCTCCTGGAGGAGCAGGCCGAGCTGATAGGAGACGTCCGCCTCGCCCGGGCTGATCCTGAGCGCGCGGCGAAGCGCATCCACGGCTCCCGAGCGATCCCCGGCTTTCGCGCGCGCCAGGCCGAGGTTGGCCAGGGCGCTGGGATCATGGGGCGCTCGCGCGACCGCCTCTTGCAGCGCCTGGGCCGCGCCTTCGTCCGCTCCCCGCAGGAGGTCCGCCGATCCCAGGAGGAACCAGGCGTCGGCGCGCGCGGGATCGAGAGCCACCGCCTCCGCCGCCGCGCCGGCCATCCGCGCCGGATCTCCCGTGGCCTCCGCGCGCCGTGCCGCCGCCACGTGGCCGTCCGCGCGCAGCCACCGCGAGGAGACGAGCATCAGGGCAACGCACGCCACCGCCGCCACTGCGGCCAGGGCCGCGCGCGGCGCGCGCGCGGCGATCACGAACCCGCGTGCGGGAGCCGGTCCGCGCGCCTGGACGGCCAGGATGGCCGCGTAGAGCGCGAGCAGCCACGGAGGCAACGCGCGGTAGGCGGGAAAGCTGAAGAGGGCGTCGGTGAGAAGACCGGCGGCGGCGGCGGTGGCAGCGGCGATCAGGCCGGCGTCCTCGCCCGCTCCGGCGCGGCGGCGCGCCTCGCGCGCCAGGCGCCAGGCGCCGGCGGCCAGCACCGCGAGCAGGATGGCTCCGGCCAGACCGAGCTCGGCCGTGAGCTGGAGGTAGTCGTCGTGCGCGAAATCCAGGTGGAGCCGCGAGCTGTACAGAGGATCGACGACGGCGCGCTGGTGATAGGCGGGGTAGGTGATCGGATGGGCCCCCAGCCCGACGCCGATCGCCGGATGGTCCCGGATCATGGAGAGCGTGTTGCGCCAGATGGCCAGCCGGGCCTGGACGCTGACCTGGGCCGCGGAGCCGGAGGGAGCGAAGCGCGGCTGGAGCACGATCGCCAGGATGAGCGCCCCCGCCACTCCGGCGAGCGGCCATAGCCAGCGCCGGCCGCGATCCCACCACGCGATCAGCACCACGCTCTCCACCACGAGCGCGAGCGCCGCGGAGCGCGTGCGGGTCAGGGCCACGAACGTCACGAGCAGCACCGTCGCCACCGCCACGACCGCCCAGGATCGTCCCCGTGGCCGTCGCGTCATCCAGACGAGGCCGAGGGGCAGCACGCCCACCGCGAACTGCGCGGCGATGTTCTTGTTCGCGAAGGTGGCCGACGGCGGGTACGCCTGAGGGACGAAGCTCCAGCCCCACAGGCTCTGGCCGATGCCCAGCGCCGCGACGACCGTCCCGGCGGCGAGGGCGGCGCCGGCGACCGGACGCAGATCCCTCCCGGCGTCGCTGATCTGGAAGAGCAGAACGCAGGCGGTGGCGGCGGCGAGCCAGAGCATCCACAGGCGCAGACCGAGCGCCGGATTGGGCGACCAGGCACAGGCCACCGCGCTCCAGGCGAGCCAGGCCGCCAGGGGCGCGGCCAGGGGCGGCCACTCCGTCCGGTGCGCCCGAGACCTCCACACCGGCGTGGCCAGGGCGGCGGCGAGGAGAGCGGCCGCGCTGCACTCGAGGACGGTGGACTGCGGCAGGTTCGCGAAGTCCAGGAGCCCGGGGACGACGACGAGCGGCGCGAGAAAGGTGACGACGGCGAAGGCGTCGCGCATCCGGCGGGCGGAGGGCGGGGCCGGCTCGGGATCGCCTTCCCGCGTGTGCACCGGCGGCAAGGGTAGCTCACAGGCCGGCGGCGCCTGGTCAATCGCCGCCGGCGCTCAGGACGGCGCTCAGGCCGGTGCGGAGGACGGTGCGGAGGATGTTCCGGGGTCGCGAGCCTCGGGCTCGTCCGCGCCGCCGAGCAGGCGTCCGAATCGCTGCAGGCCGTCGACGTGGTCGCAGAAGATCCGCAGGGCGGACATCATGGGCACGGCCAGGAGCGCGCCCGCCGTGCCCCACACGAACCACCAGAAGAACAGCCCCACGAACAGCACGGCGGGGTCGAGGGTGAAGCGCTTGCCCAGGAGCAGGGGCAGCAGCACGTTGCCGTGGACGGTGTCGATGGCGAGGAAGACCCCGGGCACGAGGAGCGCCCACCAGATGTCGTCGAAGGCCACGATGGAGGCCATGCCCAGCACCACCGCGCAGACGAGGCCGCCCAGGTAGGGGATGAACTTCGTCACCCCGGCCACGAAACCCCAGAGCAGTGGGTTCGGCATCCCGAGCAGCCACATGACGGCGGCGATGAACACGCCGAAGACCACGTTCATGAGCGTGGTGAAGAAGAGGTAGCCCGAGATCTGCTGCTCCATCTCGTGGGCGATGGCCACCGCGCGGTTGCGGTCCTTGAGGCGCGGAAACGCGCGGACGATCTTCCGCAGCAGGCCGTCGCCCTCCGCGAGCAGGAAGTACACCATCGTGAACACGACGACCGTCCCGGCCAGGAACGACTGCATCCCGCCCATGAAGATCGTACCCAGGCTCGGCTCCTTGAGCTTCACCTCGGGCGTGGCGGAGGGAGGAACCGTCGCCTCCGTGATCCGTCCCATCTCCTCGGCCGTGCGCGTCAGGCGCTGGATGCGATGGGCGAGGGGCCGCAGCTTGGACTCGACGCGCTTCACGCTCTCCGGGGCGCGGGCGGTCCAGTTCGCCGCCGGCGAGGACAGGGCGTAAAACCCCACGCCCACGACCGCGACCAGCGCGCACAGGACGAGCGCCGCCCCCAGCGGCTCCGGGACCCGCAGTGCCTTGAGCGTTCGCACGGGCGGCCTCAGCAGGAAATAGAGCATCAGCCCGATGGCCAGGGGCACGAGGAAGGCCCGGGCGATGGCGAGCGTATAGATGGAGGCGAGGACGAACAGGCCATTGAGGGCCGCGGACCGGACCTTCCGGGCCCGGCGGTTGGGCGCGCCGAGGTCGCGGGGGGCGTCCGGATCCAGGACGGGCGTCCCTTCGTCCCGGCCCGCCCAGGCCCGCCAGTCGTACGATCGCCGCCCGCCGGTCGCCACATCCCATCGTACCGCCCGTTCGAGGCCGGGCGCGAAACGCGCTAGAATCGTCTGTTACCCATGTCGCGCCTATTGCACGAACGGCACCAGGGATTCCGGGAAGCCGAGATCCCGCTCCAGCCCATCAAGCAGGCCGGGAGCTTCCGTATCGCGCTGTGCTATCCGAACCTGTATTTCGTCGGCATGTCGAACCTCGGCTTCCACAGCGTCTACCAGATGCTGAACGCGCATCCGGACGTCCTGTGCGAGCGCGCCTTCCTCCCCGACGACGTGGACCGGGAGGACCTGGAGCGGACGGGCCAGCCCCTCACGACGGTGGAGAGCGGGTCCGAGCTGCGCCGCTTCCACGCCCTCGCCTTCTCCGTCTCGTTCGAGAACGACTACCTCCACGTCCTGCGGATGCTGCGCCTGGCCGGGATCCCGCTGCGGGCGAAGGACCGAGGCCCGAGCGACCCCGTCGTGATCCTGGGCGGCGCCGCCGTGTTCCTGAACCCCGAGCCGCTGGCCCCCTTCGCCGATCTCATCGCGGTGGGGGAGGGAGAGGCCCTCGTCCCGCGCCTGGTCGACGCGCTGGCGGGGGCGTCGGACGCGCGCCAGGGCATCGAGGGCCTGGCCGAGAAGGACGGCTACTACGTCCCCAGCCGGCACGAGGTGCGCTACCACGCGGACGGCACCGTGGCCGGCTACGACGGGCCGGGGCCCGCCATCCGGCAGCGCGGCTGGCCGGGGAAGATGGCGCTGCCGCAGTCCGTGATCCTCACGCCCCACACCGAGATGTCCATGAAGTTCATGGTGGAGATCTCGCGCGGCTGCCCCTGCATGTGCCGGTTCTGCTGGGCCGGATACAACTACCTGCCCGTGCGCGGGTTCTCGCGCGCGGAGATCGTCGGCCGCGCCCGCGACGTGCGGCGGCACGCGAGCAAGATCGGCCTCGTGTCCACCGCCGTCTGCGACCATCCCGAGATCGAGGCCATCGTGGACGACCTCGCCTCCCTGGGCTACGAAGTCTCGGTGGCCTCGCTCCGTCTCGACGACCTGACGCCGGAGTTCGTGTTCAAGCTCGCCGACACCGGCGTGCACGGGCTGACCCTGGCCCCGGAATGCGGCACCGACCGCATGCGCCGCATCCTGAACAAGCAGTTCACGAACACGGACATCCTCGACCGCGCGACCTGGATCTTCGAGAACGGGATCCAGAACCTCAAGCTCTATTACATGGTCGGCCTGCCCTGGGAGAGGCACGAGGACGTCGAGGGGATCGTCACCCTCACCGAGCAGATCCGCGACCGCATGATCCAGGTCGGCCGGTCACGCGGCCGCGTGGGCCGAATCCACCCCTCCGTGAACCCGTTCGTGCCCAAGCCGGGGACGCCCTACCAGTGGCTGCCCATGGAGGACCCGAAGGAGACGGACCGCAAGCTGCAGTTCGTGCGCAAGGCCTTCGGCCGCATGGCCAACGTAGACGCCGTGATCAAGAGCGCGCGCACCGGGGTCTCGCAGTCGATCCTCGCCCTCGCCGATCGCCGGGTGGCGGACGCCCTCGAGCACGCCGTCATGGAGAACGTGGACCTCAAGCGCGGAATGAAGGCGGTGGGGCTCGATCCGGGCTTCTATCTCTTCCGGGGGCGCGGGCGCGAGGAGATCCTTCCCTGGGACATCGTGGACAACGGGGTGAGCAAGGCCTACTACCTGCGCGAGCTCGACAAGAGCGCGCAGGAGAAGATCTCGCCGCACTGCCCCGAGATCCAGGGCTGCATCCGCTGCGGCGTCTGCGTGGAGACGCCGAACCCGACCTACCGCCTGCCCGAGAAGTGGAAGGCCCTCGGCACGTCGCCGCGGTACCTCAAGGTGGCCGCCTCGTGAAAGGAGTCGCCGGCATGACTTCGTGGGTGGTCGCGGCCGCGCTGGCCATGGCCGCGTGCGGCAGCAAGGTGGGCACCCCTTCCGGCGAGCGCGTCCCGCTCGGGCGCGAGTTCACGCTCGCGGTCGGGCAGACGGCGGTCGTCGGAGACACCGGCCTGCGCCTCTCCCTCCAGGGCGTGAGCGAAGACTCGCGCTGCCCGGTGGACGTGACGTGCGTGTGGGAGGGCGACGCGAAGGTCTCGATCGACGTCGCCGCGCCCGCGCCTCGTGCGGCCTACGACCTGCACACCTCGGGGCGCTTCGACCGCGAGGTGAAGCACGGCGCCTATCGCATCACGCTGGTGGCCCTCGATCCCGCTCCCCGCAGCGCGGTGCCGCCTTCGTCGAGGGACTACCGCGCGACCCTCGTCGTCGTGCGCTAGAATCCAGCCACTTTCTTCCCGGGGCCCGGGCCCAGAGGGGGTGGCGCCATGAGCACGACCTCGCCGTCCTCGCACCGTTCGCAGTCGGGCTCCGCGCGCCCGATCCTGTTCCTCCTCCTCGCCGTCGTCATGTTCGCGGCGGGGGCCGCGACCATGTGGTGGTACCTCACCCAGGGCGGGGTCCAGACGAGTGGCGCCACCACCCCCTCTCCCGCGCCGGATTTCGGACCCTTGACGCCGACGACCCTGGCCGGCGCGCCTCCGCCCAGCACGGTCGAGCCCGCCCCCGCGACCGAGGCCGAGGCGGCGCCGGCGACGGTCCCACCCGCGACCTCGGTCGGAGGCGCCGCCGCTCCGCGCCCGCGCCGGGCCGCCCGGCCGCCCGCGCTCGCGACTCCCGCTCCCGTCGCCCCCGCGCCCCCGGTCTCCGCCCAGGCCGCCAGCGGCCGCAGCTTCGTGCTCGGCACCACCGTCGTCGAGAGCCTGCGCTCCGTCGGCCGCGACCTGCAGGGCTTCGACACCTCCGGCGTCGGGGTCAAGCGGGCCCCGAAGGTCGAAGGTCAAGTCGAGCTCGTGATGCAGCCGGAGCGGGTCAAGACGGGCGATCCCTACGCCGTCCTCGTCTTCCTGAAGAACGACGGCAAGAAGGCGATCGAAGTGGAAGAGATGAAGGTCTCGATGATCGTGGACGGCAAGTGGTCGACGCGTCCGCTTCCCGCCAAGGTCAAGCAGGTTCCACCCAAGCAGCGGGTCCTGCTCGAGGAGCTGCCCGGTATCTGGAAGGCCGGCGTGAACGATTGGGCGGTGGAGGCGGTCGTCACCTCGAAGAACCAGGACGTCTACCGCAACCGCCTCACCTGGAAGTAGCTCTCCGGCCGTCACCTCCGGGCCCTCCGCCGCGTCCAATCCACTGGACGTTTCCGTCCGCCTCCAAATTTCTTTGAACCAAGCCGGGCTCCCGGCGCGTCTTATAGGTGTCCTGGAGGAAGGGAGTGTCGCGCATGCGCAAGGGAGTCATCGGGATCGGCGTGGTGGTGCTGGCGGCGGGAGCCGCGGGCGTCCTCTACAGCCGGTCCCGCTCGGAGAAGGACAAGCCGTACAAGCTGGTCGAGGTCACTCGCGGGCCCGTGGTCGAGAAGGCGCTGGCCGTGGGGGCGATCCGGCCCAAGCGCGAAGTCGCGGTCAAGAGCAAGATCTCGGGCATCGTCAAGCGCTCGTTCCGTGAGGTCGGCGACCACGTCAGCGCGGGGGATCCGCTCTTCGAGATCCTGCCCGATCCCACCCCGATGGAGCTGACGGAGGCCCGTCGCGAGGTGGAGATCGCGCGCAACGTCTTCGACCAGGCCAAGAAGCGCTCCGACCGCACGGCCGCCCTCAGCAAGCAGGGGATCGTCTCCAACCAGGAGTCCGACACCGCGGACAAGGAGATCCAGGACGCGCAGATCCGGCTCAACCTCGCCGAGCAGCGGCTGGCCCTGATCGAGAAGGGCCGCGTCCGCAGCGCGCAGCTCAACGTGGAGTCCATCATCCGCGCCCCCGTGACGGGCACCGTGCTCGAGCTGCTGGTCAACGAGGGGGATCCGGTGGTGCCGCTGACCTCGTACCAGGCGGGCACGCCTCTCACCACGCTGGCCGACATGTCGCAGCTCGTCTTCAAGGGCACCGTGGACGAGATCGACGTGGGCAAGCTCAAGGAGGGCATGCCCGCGCGCATCAAGGTCGGGGCCATGCCCGACGCCGCGGTCGAGGGCACCGTCTACAAGATCGCGCCCAAGTCCAAGACGGCGGAGGGGGCCACTCTCTTCGACGTGGAGGTCGCCCTCAAGCCGGGGGCCGCCGTCGTCCTGCGCGCGGGCTACTCCGCCAATGCGGACATCGTGGTGCGGGAGAAGCAGGGCGTTCTGCTCATCCCCGAGCGCCTGGTCACCTTCGCCGAGGGAAAGGCCACGGTCGAGGTGCCGCCGCCGGCCGAGGGCGAGCCGGTCAAGAAGGACATCAAGGTCGGCCTCTCCGACGGCATCAACATCGAAGTGGCCGAGGGCCTCCAGCTCAAGGACCAGGTCGTCGAGCGCCCTCCAAAGAAGATTGAATGAGCCAGATGCAACGGACGAGGCCCGCGACGGCGAGTAGCCGCGGTCCTCGCCGCTGATCTGGGATCCATCATGTCCTCTCTATCATTCCTCCGTCAGATGCTGCAGGACGTCCGCCATCAAAAAATGCGGACGCTCCTGACTCTGTTCGGGATCACCTGGGGCACGGTGTCCGTCGCCCTCCTCGTCTCCTTCGGGGAGGCGCTGGAGAAGCGCATCCGGAAGAACCAGCACGGGCTGGGCGAGAACATCGTGATCGCCTGGCCCGCGCGCACCGCGATCCCCTTCCAGGGCCTGGGCAAGGGACGCAAGCTGCGCGTGAGCGAAGACGACATCCAGGCCCTGCGCCGCGAGATCCCGGAGGCCGTCTTCTCCGGCGAATACGAGCGCGAGAAGAGCAGCTTCCGGCGCGAGCGCGTGCGCCTGACCCCCCAGATGTCGGCCAACACCCCGATCTTCGCGGTCATGCGCAACATCGTCCCCGCCGCGGGCGGGCGCTACCTCAACGACGTGGACGTGGACCGGCGCCGCCGCGTGATCTTCCTGGGCGACAAGCTCAAGCAGGACCTCTTCCACGACGAGGACGCGGTGGGCAAGACGGTCATGATCGACAACACGCCCTTCCTCGTCATCGGGGTCATGGAGAAGAAGGCCCAGGACTCGAGCTACAGCGGACGCGACCAGGACAAGGCCTTCGTGCCCGAGTCCACCTACCGCGGCCTCTTCACCGAGCGCTACGTCGACAACTTCATCTTCCAGGCCCACGACGCGGCCATGGTGCCCGCGGTCACGCGCAAGGTGTACGAGGTCCTGGGCCGGCGCCTCAAGTTCGACCCCAGCGACAAGGAAGCGATCGGGATGTGGGACACCACGGAGGGCGAGAAGTTCTTCCGCGTGTTCTTCGGCGTCTTCCGGGCCTTCCTGGCCGTCATCGGCTCGTTCACCCTGATCGTGGGCGGCATCGGCGTCTCCAACATCATGTACGTCGTGGTGGAGGAGCGGACGCGCGAGATCGGGGTCAAGCTCGCGGTCGGGGCCAAGCCGCGCTTCATCCTCGGCCAGTTCCTGGTGGAGACGATGACGCTGACCGCGGTCGGCGGCGTGCTCGGGTTCCTGATCACGCTCGGCGTCATCGCCGTCTTCCCGGCCCAGCTCGACGAATACGTGGGCACGCCCGAAGCCTCCGCCGTCGTCATCCTCACCACCGCCGCCCTCCTGGGCGTCATCGGCCTCGCCGCCGGCTATTTCCCCGCCCGCCGGGCCTCGCAGCTCGATCCCGTCGTGGCCCTGAAGCTGGCCTGACCCATGAGCCCTGCCGAGCTCCTCCTCGTCTGGCGCCTGTTCCGCGTGGACGCCGCCCGCAACCGCAAGCGCATCGGCCTCACCGTCATGGCCATCGCCTGGGGCACCCTGTCCATCGTGCTGCTCCTCTCCTTCGGCGAGGGCATGAAGCGCTCGTTCCACCGCACCTCGCGCGGGATGGGCGAGGGGATCGGCGTGCTCTGGCCGGGCGCGACCACCCGGGCCTACGCCGGCCTGCCCTCGGGGCGTGCGATCTCCTTCACGGACGAGGACGCGGAGCTGTTGGGGGCGCGCATCCCGGAGATCACGGCCATCAGCCGGGAGTACTCGAAGCGGGTGCCGGTGGCGCGCGGAGCCAAGACCGTCAACGCCCGCGTGCGCGGCGTGGACCCCGCCTTCGGCGAGATGCGCAACATCATTCCGCAGGCGGGCGGGCGCTTCCTGAACGACATGGACAGCGCGCTCAAGCGGCGCGCGGTCGTGCTGGGCGACGAGCTGGCCGCGGACCTCTTCGGCAAGGAGGACCCCGTCGGCAAGACGGTGATGATCAATCAGTCCACCTTCCTGGTCGTGGGCGTGATGCAGCCCAAGGTCATGATGGGCATGTACAGCGGGCCGGACAAGGGCCAGGCCTCCATCCCCGCCCCCACCTTCAAGGCCATGTTCACGGACGCCCATATCGGGAACATGGTCTACAAGCCGGCCAGCGAGCAGATGGCGGACCAGGCCAAGGCCCAGATCTACCGCGTGCTCGCCCGCAAGTACCGGTTCGACCCGGACGACACGCGCGCGCTCGGCGTCTGGGACACGCGCGAGAACCAGCGCATCACCGGCAACATCGCGCTCGGCATCCAGATGTTCCTGGGCATCATCGGCGGGCTGACCCTGTTCGTGGGCGGCATGGGCGTGGCCAACATCATGTACGCGGTGGTGAAGGAGCGGACGCGCGAGATCGGGGTGAAGATGGCGCTGGGGGCGAAGGTGCGGCAGGTCATGTCGCCCTTCGTGCTCGAGGCCCTCACCATGACCATCATCGGCGGGTCCCTCGGCACCCTCGTCGGCGTGGTGCTGATGCAGATCATCGCCGTCCTGCCCCTGAAGGGCGACGCCTTCGAGTTCCTGGGCCGTCCGACGTTCTCGCCCGCCATCGCCGCCGCCACCTCCCTGATCCTGGGCACGGTGGGCATGCTGGCCGGCTATTTCCCCGCGCGGCGCGCCGCCAGCGTCAACCCCGCGGAGTCGCTCCGGTACGAGTGAGGACCGAAGACATGATTTCCATGCGTGGCATTCGCAAGGTCTACTCGATGGGCGCCCAGGAGGTGCAGGCGCTGCGCGGTGTCGACCTCGACATCGGCGCCAACGAGTACGTGGCCGTGGTCGGCCCTTCCGGCTCCGGGAAGTCGACGCTCATGAACATCCTGGGCTGCCTGGACACTCCGACCTCCGGCGAGTACCTCCTCTCCGGGGAAGCGGTGGGCAACCTGGACCGCAACCGCCTGGCCGAGATCCGGAACAAGCGCATCGGCTTCGTGTTCCAGAACTTCAACCTGCTGCCCTACGCGTCCGCGCGCGAGAACGTCGAGCTGCCCCTGCTCTTCGGCGGCGTGGGGACGCGCGAGCGCAAGGAGCGCGCGGAGGCGATGCTGCGCCGCGTCGGCCTGGAAGACCGCATGGACCACAAGCCCACGGAGCTCAGCGGCGGCCAGATGCAGCGCGTGGCCATCGCGCGCGCGCTCGTGAACGATCCCGCCATCGTCCTGGCCGACGAGCCCACCGGGAACCTGGACTCCGCCTCCGGCCAGGCCATCGTGAGCCTGTTCCGCGAGCTCCACGCCGGCGGGCAGACCATCGTCCTCATCACCCACGACTCGAACGTGGCCAAGCTGGCCGCGCGCGTCGTGCGCATCCAGGACGGCCTGGTGGTGGAGGACCGTTCCGTCGCCGCCTGACGCGCGCCGCAGTTGATCGCCCGCCGCGCTGCGGATAGCCTCAGCGCGATGCGCTTTTCTTCCGCCGTCCTCGCCTTCGGGGCCCTTTTCGCCATCGTCGCCGCGCGGCCGGCCGCCGCTCATCAGGGACACCACGCCTCGCCTTCTCCGTCCGCGGTGCCCCTCGCGTCGCCGGCAACGGTCGCGTCGCCCGCCGCGACGGCGTCGCCATCACCGGCGGCGGCCGCACCGGTTCCATGGGGCGGCCCGCTCCACATCGACTGGCGGGCGGCGGCCTTCGAGCATCTCCACAACAAGCTCGTGCACTTCCCGATCGCGCTCGGCCTGGCCGCGGCCGTCATCTTTCTCGTGAGCCCGCGCTGGCCGCAATACGATGCCGCGGGCCGTACCCTGCTCCTGGTGGCCGCGCTCTTCTCGATCGCGGCCTACTTCACTGGAGAAGGCCAGAGAGGCCCGTTCCGGGCAACGCCGCTCTGGGAACTCGCGGAGCAGCACGAGCAGCTCGGAATCGTCACCGCCATCGCGCTCGGGGTGGGCGTGATCCTCTCGCGCGTGCGTGCGGCGAAGCGTTGGCTGTGGCTCTACGCGATCGTCCTCGTCCTGCTCATCTCCGCCACCGGACTGCTGGGGGGCGTCCTGGCCCACACCGAGCTCTAGGCGGCGCGCTCGCTCAGGGGACGGTGTGGCCGCGCCACACCCGCTCGTACACCGCCCAGTCCTCCGGATCCGTCGTCCACTCCGCGTAGAGGGCCACGCCCTCGAACGTTCCCCCCGTCCGCCCGCGCAGGCCGGAGACCACGCCCACGAGCGCGTTCTCCGGCGTCTCCACTCCCTTGCGGTGCATGAGCCCGGTCTCGTCGTAGGTGGGGATGCCCACGAGCACGCGCGTGCGGTGCGACCGGGCCAGGTTCGCGGTCACCGTCGCCGCCGCGTAGGCCACGTAGCGACGGTACAGGCCAGGCGTCGGAATCGCGGTGTCGTAGGTCATGAGCACGACCTGGTCGGCGGCGTCCGCGATGCGCGCGTAGTAGTCCGCGGTCCAGAAGAAGTTGGGAGCGAAGGCGGGTGCGATGGGGCCCGGCCGCGTCGCGGAGAGGGAGAGGATCCCCGTGCCCACCGCGGTGCGCAGCGCACGGAGCAGGGCGAGGTAGTCGTCGTCTCCGTTGGCGATGGGCTCGACGTTGAGGTGGATGCCGTCGAAGCCCTCGTCCATGAGGCCTCGGCACTCGGCCACGATGCGCTGCCGCTGGCCGAGATCGCCGAGGTCGATCGTGCCCGGCCGGCTGCGCTTGTAGCCCACGCGCAGGCCGCCCACCCAGGGCAGCACCTTCATGTTCGGCGCCACCTGCCGCGCGCTGGCCAGGAAGGCGCGCATCTGCTCGCGGTTGTGCAGGGGAAGCCGGCCCGCCCCGTCGAAGGGAATGAGATGCGGGTAGGCGTAGACGATCCCGTGATGGTCGAGGAAGCGGAACATCTGCTCCATCTCTTCCACGGAATGGGGCTTCTCGAGCCAGCGGTGCTCGAGCCAGACGGCGTTGCGGTCCTGGTTGAAGGGATGGGCGGCGGTGTCGCCGTAGGGCGCGTAGGCGACGTACACGCCGGCCGCGACGGCGAGGACGGTGAGGAGGGCGAGCGCCCGCAGGAAGGCGCGGAAGAGCTTCACGCCTTCGCGCGCACCAGGAGGACGGCGGCGGCGGCGTGCTCCCGGCCGTGGGTCAGGCTCACCAGAGCGGACTGGGCTCCCGCCTTCTCCAGCGCCTCCTGCGCGCGCGCGGACAGGCGGAGGCGCGGGGCGCCGCCGGGGACGCGCACCACCTCGACGTCCGCTTCCGCCACCCCGGGCCCGAGCAGGCGCACGGCCGCGCGCTTGGCGGCCAGGCGCGCGGCCAGGCGGCGCTCGGGATCGGATTTGTCCCGGGCGTAGGCCAGCTCCGTTTCGCTGAAGGGGCCGCGCCCGCCGGCGGCGAGGAGCGGCGCCACGTCCGTGATGGGAAGAACCTCGACGGTGTCCGCGATGAGGTCGTCATCCAGGTCCACGTGTCGAGTCTAGCGTGGCGGGGAGCTGCCGCTTGCCTTGTGACGTCAGCGGCGAGGAAGACGGAGGATGGCGGAGGCCACGAAGCGCTGCAGATGAACGGAAACGGTGGTGTCGGCCGCGGACGACGTCGCCGCCTTGTACCGGCCGCGTTCCCGGATGTAGGCGAGGTCGACCAATATGGGCCCGATCGCGAGACCGGTGCCGGCGGAGAGGCCGGTGAACCGCGGGGCCGTCTTGTAGAGGTCCCCCACGTACTGGCCGTCGCTGAAGGCACCTGCCCGCACCGGCACCTTGACGCGGCCCAGGATGAACACGAACTCGACGCCACCGCGGACCTGTTCCGTGTCGTGCTGGGAGACGGACGGGTCCAGGGTCGGATAGGGCAGGGTCGGATAGGGCGTGGGCGTGGCCCCGGCGACGGGTTGCGGGAGCGTGAAGAAGTTGTGGATCCGTCCTTTCGACCAGAAGCTGTACGTGTAGTCTGCAGAGAAGGTGAGGCGGCTCCGCGGGCGCCAGGACACTCCGACGCCCAACGCCGCCGGCAGATCCAACGTCACGGGTCCCAGTCCCAGCTGCGGGTCCGGACTGCTCGCCTGGTTCGTCCGCGGGGGCACCGGGGGCGTCACCTCCTGGGAATCGACGCGACTCTTGTTCAGCACGACGTCACCGGTGAAGGCCGTCTTGTAGACGGCGCCGATGTTGAGGTCCACATGCGGGGTCCACAAGGCACCCAGGTTGAGGTTCCAACCGGAAAGGTCGTATTCAGATTCCTGCGAGGTATGGCCGGGAACTCCGGCGCGCAGGGTATTTCGGTCCAGGGTCTGGTGATAGCCGTTGAACCAACGGTTGATGGTCGCTCCGACCCGGATGTTCCGGGGTAGGGCGATCCCCGTACCGAAAGCGATGACGTCGTAGCCTCCGGCGGCGCTCACATCGGTATGGCGGAAGACCTCGCCCGTCTCGGCGTCACGCTCGTCGAGCGTGCGCTCGGCGCCAAACGGGATGAGGCGCTGGAAGCTGATCTGTACGGCCCCCCCCACCGCGCGAAACTCGAATGGGTACGTCGCGGCGAAGAAATCCGGCTCGTGGCTGTCGCGGCGGTCATCCTTGTTGCGAGTCGGAGATACCTCGAGGCTGTTCAAGCTACCACCCGAATAAACGAAGGACACCTCGGGCTGTCGCAGGTAGCTCAAGCCGGCCGGATTCCACGAAGCAGCGGTCGCGTCGTCAGCCCGAGCCAGGAATGCACCGCCCATTCCCAGGGCGCGTGCGCCCGAGCCCTGTACGACGTTGGCCCTCGCCTGGAGGTCCAGGGCATCCTGCAACAACTGCTCATCCGGGGTCTGTCCAGTGACACTGGACGCCGCGCTCAGCAGAGCGGCGCTGAGCAGCACCGGCCGGACTCTCACGGGTAGGGACACGAGATTTCCCGAGCGTTCAATCGACCGGCGTCACCGCCTCGGCAGCATATCATTGCGGACGGATGGCATCGTCCTCGCGCGTGGGCGCGCACTTAGGCCTGGCCGCCGCGTCCACCCTCCTCACCCTCCTCGTCGCTGAAGGCGCGCTCCGCGTCGCCGGCTACGCGCCCTCGAGCTTCCAGCACACCAACCGCATCGCGAACCGGGGCCGTTCCGTCCTGCTGGACTGCTACCCCAGCAACCCGCGCGGGTATTTCGACATCGACCTGCGCGACGCCGCGACCCTGGAGAAGTACCGGGGCCTGGGGCTGGCGCGCCTCGACGAGGCCGCGCGTCGTACCCCTTACGCGGTCGAGCGCCGCTACAGCGTGCAGCAGTTCCGCTCGCCGGAGATCGGTCCCCATCGGCCGGGGGTGGTGCGCGTGGCCGTCATCGGGGATTCCTTCACCGAAGGCATGGGGGTCAAGGAAGAGGACACCTACGCGCGCGTGCTCCATCGCCTGCTCAACACGGGCGCCGAGTCCGGGCACTGGGAGGTCTTCAACTGCGGGCGCCGCGGCTACGACTTCCCCGCGCTGCACGACCTGTTCGAGACGGTGCTCTCCCTCCAGCCCGACGTCGTGATCTACGGGATGGTCCTGAACGACGCCGTCCGCTCGGAGGCCTTCCAGGCGCGCCAGGCCTACCTGAACGACTGGATCCTCGACCGTGGGCGCATGGTGCGCGACGAGGACGAGGGCCGGCTCCGCCCTCTCGATCTCCGGCTGTCCGCGTTCGTGCGTGATCGCCTCGAGTCCTACCGCGTGGGCCGCGACAGCACGCGCTGGTACCGGGACATGTACGGCGAGCCGAACCGCGAGGGCTGGGAGCGCACCCAGGCCTACCTGCGCGCGATGAACGGGGAGGCCCAGGCGCGCGGCGGCCGCTTCCTCGTCGCCTCCTGGCCCCTGCTGGTCGGGCTCCAGGGCCGCTATCCGTTCGCAGACGTTTCGGAGACGATCGGGCGCTTCTGTCTGTCCGCGGGCATCGCCCGCCACGACCTGCTGTCCGCGCTCTACGGCCGGGCGGACCCGTCGCTGTGGGTCCATCCCGTCGACCACCACCCGAACGAGACGGCCCATCGCCTGGCCGCGGAGAGCCTCGTCGCGCCCGTGCGCCGGTTGTGGACGGACGTCCCCGTCGGGGAGGAGGAGGCGCCGCCGCTCAGCGGCGCCGCGGCCGCGCGGCCGGTCGCGCCAGCAGGGCCGGCGGCGCATCGAGGTCCATCACCTCGCCCGTGAAGGCGGCCCCCGTGCGCGCGCCGTGGGCGATGGCCTGGAAGAACGTGGTGGCGATGATCTCCTCGCCCTCCGCGTTGGGATGGATGTGGTCCACGAACAGGCGCGTCACGTCGCGGTCGGCGAGGAAGCCCTTCTCGACGTCGGCCAGGACCACGTTCTGCTCGCGAGCCAGGGCGCGCACCTGCACGTTCACCGCCTCCACCCAATCCTCGCGCTGCTGGGGGGCGCGGATGTCGTAGCCCACGTTGACGGGCGGGATGGTGGACAACACGGGCAGGCTCGAAGCGCCCTTGGCGGAGAGGATGATGTCGCGCAGGCTCGGGATCGTGAAACAGGTGGTGGCCAGCTTGCTGACGTTGTTGCATTCGCTCTGGCCGTAGTCGTTCGTGCCAAGAAGGATCAGGGTGTAAGCCGGGCGGTCCGCGTTGAGAGGGTCGTCGATGCGGAGCGCGCCCTGGTTCGTCTTCGTCGAGCCCACGCCTTCGTTGATCACGGTGGCGCGCGCGAAGTGCTGCTGGAGCTTGCTGGCCAGGGGCGCCCGGTAGGAGGGATCGCCCGGGTAGTTGAAGCCGTCCGTGATGCTGTCGCCGAAGGCCATGTACGTGTTCGGACGGTTGGAGCCGATGGGCAGCACCAGCGGCACCGCCACCTCGCCCGTCGTCGGGACCTGGACGCTGGGCACGCGGCCGACGTTGTAGAACGGCGGCAGGGTGGAGGTATTGACGGCGGGGACGACCGTCCCCGCGGCCACGCCGTCCACGACGGCGCGACCGGTTCCGACCGCGCTGCGCGCGGAGCGGCCGCCGAGGCTCACCTCCACGTCGGGGACGCGCGCGCCCTCCGCGGCCTCGAGGGTCCCGTTGCCGTTCTCGTCGTAGAACACGACGACGGTGACGGACTGCGATCCCCCCGCCGACGGGCTCGGCCCGGGCCCGGTAGGCGGGCTTCCGCCACCGCACGCGGCCAGGGGAAGGAGGAGGGACGCCAGGAGCGTCCGGCGGACGGACATGGGCCGGAGATGTTAGCACGCAGCGCGCGGTGGCCCGCCGAGGCGGACGTTATACTCCGCCGGTGACGGTTCCGCCGCCACTCGAAGGCCCGTCGCGCGGCGAGCGCGTCCTCTGGGTCCTTCTCACCGCCGGTTTCCTCCTCTGCGCGTCCGGGGATCGCGTGCCGTGGCTCCGCGGGCCCGCGCCCTATCCGCCGGAGTGGCAGTGGCCGCTGCGCGAGGGCGCGGCGAGCGGACCGCTCTGGCCGGCGCTGCTCGCCGTGCTTGCCCTCCTCTCACTCCTCGCGCTGTCGGGCACGGCCTGGGCGCGGTCTCGGCCCGAGCGCGCGGGCCGCGTGATGCTGGGGACGGCATCGCTCCTAGGCGTCGCCTTCCCGCTTACGCTGGTCGCCCTCGAGCCGGGCGGCGTGCTGGCCACCATCTTCGGTCGCGTGGCCTATCGCACGGCCACCTCGTACTACACCGTGGCCATCTCACCCGAGGCCGCCGACCCGCTCGAGTTCCTGCGCCGCCACGACCAGCTGCTTCCCACCTTCCGCAAGGGCGCCAAGCACGCGGCCACGCATCCTCCGGGGCCGGTGCTCGTCTATCGCGCGCTCGTCGCGGTATGCGAGCGGGTGCCCGGTCTGACCACCGCCGTCCTGGAGATGTCGGGCCTTCCCGAAGTCAACCCGCGCCGCGCTCGGCCCGAGCATGCCGCGCACACGCGGGCGGCGGGCGTGCTGGGCGGCCTGCTCATCCTGCTCGCGTGCGTGCTCACGGCCTGGCCGGTCGCGGGGCTGGCCCGCGCCGTCGGTGGCGGGCCGCTCGCCTCCGCGCGCCTCGGCGTCCTCTGGACGCTCCTGCCCGGCCCCGTCCTCGTGCTGCCGCAGTTCGACCAGGCCCTGGCCCTTCCCGTGGCGTGGTCGGCCCTGGCCCTGGCCTGGGCCCTGCGCGCGGACAAGGGCGCGCCCGCCGCCGCGTGGTCCGTGGCCGCCGGCCTTTGCGGCGGGATCGCGGCCGCCTTGTCGTACGGCGCTCCCGCGTTCCTCGCCATCGGCGGCGTGGCCGTGCTCGCCGCCGCCGTGGCCGGTGGAGCACGGCTCACCCGCGCGCTGGGATGGTGCGCGCTGGCCGGCCTGGTGACGGTGGCGGCCTTCGCCGCGCCCGCGCTCGTCGGCCACCATCCGATCGCGTCCATGCGCGAGGCGCTGCGCATCCACCGCGAGTTCTTCACCGAGCCGCGCGACTACGCGGTGTGGCTCGTGTTCGACCCGCTCGACCTCGCCGTGTTCATCGGCCTGCCCGTCGCCGCGTCGCTCGCCCTGGCGGCCACGCGTTCGCTGCGGCGCCTGCAGGCGGGCGCACGCCTCCAGCCGGAGGAGGCCTTCCGGCTCGGCGCCCTGGCCGCGCTCGCCCTTCTTCTGGTCTCGGGCCAGACGCGTGGCGAGGTGGGCCGCATCTGGATCCCGATCATGCCCTTGCTGCTGGTGGCCGCCCTCGCGCGTCCCGCGCGCACGGACGACGACGGCTCGCCGAGCCCCGCGTCCGCGCTGCTTCTGGCGGGGACGATCGCGCCGGCCACGATCGCGATCGCGCTGTGGTGGCGGTTCTTCTAGGGCAGGGCGTAGCTGAAGTCGGAGCGATACACGAAGATCGAGTGCCCGATGGTGGCCATCGGGCGGCGGGCGCGGAAGAGGGCCATGAGCGGCTGCATCTCGGCCTCGAGGTACAGGCCCTGCAGGTGCGTCGCGCTGATGGCGACGACGTCGCCCGGCTTCACCGCGCGCACGATCGTGGAGGGCGGCGGGGGCTGATAGCTGGGCAGGCGGTCGGCGGCGATCCCGTAATAGGCGGGGTCGGCGGTGCCGAAGTAGCACAGGGTCACGCGTGGGATCCCGCTCGCGTCCATGTAGCTCTTGAGGCCGGGCAGGTCCTGGCCCCAGTCGACGTTCGAATCCACCAGCCACCGCCAGCCCTGCGCGGGCCCGCCCGCGGCCTCGTTGAAGTACGCGAGGTAGTCCGGATGCACCCGGAGGACGCTGCCCGCGTACCAGACGGCCAGGCCCGCCACCCCCGCGCGCGCCCACGCCGCCCATCGGCCCCGTGCCTCCCAGGCCAGACTCGCGACGCGCGAGGCCGCGACGAAGAGGAACGGGTAGAGCGCGAGCACGTGCCGGTGCCCGATGTTGATGTTCTGGGTCATGGTGAGGGCGAGGAACAGCGCGGGCGGGAGCCAGACGAACCACTGCGCGCGCCCGGTCGCGGGATGGGTCCAGGCGAGGACCGCGGCCGCCAGCACCAGGAGGAGCAAAGCCAGCGGCGCCTTGAGCGCGATGGCGACGGGGAAGTAGTACCACCAGCCGGTGTCGGAGTACGCGCCGAGCAGGAACGAGGGCCGGCTCGCG
>Ga0209382_10003350_pt1 | contig 22255 bp, 20 predicted proteins | sample SoiMetdeltSBSDD5_FD_187599 | JGI IMG/M metagenome (GOLD analysis project Ga0209382, IMG submission 187599) | Bulk soil microbial communities from a Populus tree surrounding site in Tennessee, USA - Soil MetaG P. deltoides SBSDD5 (SPAdes) (version 2) | ecosystem: Environmental > Terrestrial >...
CCCGTGGCGAGGACCGCGAGGGCCGCGAGGGCGGTGCCGTATCCCAGCGCCCGCCGCGCGGTGTAGGACGCGGTGAGGGGCAGGGCCCCGAGAAGGGCCGCCGCCACGTAGAACGCGCACAGGAAGAGCCCGGCCAGCAGATCGATCGACAGGCGATCGATGAAGCCCCTCAGCACCTGCACCGGGTAGGGGATCTCCGCCTCGGTCACCCGGTCCCGGATCAGGCCGCGCGCGTACTCGAGGTTGTCGCGCACGTCCCGGTCGGACGGGTCGAGCCGCAGGGCGCGCTCGTAGTTGAGAATCGCAGCCCCGAGCCGCCCCATCTTGAAATGGGCGTTCGCCAGGTTGAACAGCACACGCGGGTCGACGACCCCGTATCCGAGGATCTTCTCGTACGACGCGGCGGCATCCTGGTAGCGTCCCTGCTCGTAGGCGCCGTTGCCGGCATCGAACAGCTCCCGCACCGTGGAGGCGCGCGCCTCCCCCGCCGGCGCCAGGGCGGCGAAGAGGAGGAACGCGAGCGCGACCAGGGGGCGCCTCATGCGCCGAGCGACTTCTCGAGCCTCGTGACGCTCTCCTCGGCGGCGACGAGGGTCCGCCGCATCTCCTCGGCGCCCGAGGAGGCGGGCGCGAAGCGCGCGTAGTCGCAGGCCTCCAGGCAGCGGTGGAACGCCCTCCGGGCGTCCTCCGGCACAGCGCGCCCGACCAGCAGCTCCTCGATCCGGTCGTGGGTCAGCCCGGCCGCCGGGATGTCGAACTTGGCGGCCACGTAGTCGCTGAGCGCGCTCGCGACCTCGGCATAGAACGCCCTCGCGGTGGAGGGACTCCCGCGGCGCCTCGCCTCCTTCAGCCGCTTCAGGGCCAGGGGGCGGGCCCGCCGCCGCCGGCGCAGCCCCGCGGTCGCCCGCTGGGCGTCGCGCGTCCGCGCCACGACGAAGACCCCCAGGTCCGCGGCCACCGGCAGGAACAGGAGCGCCAGGAACAGCGGGGTGCGATAGAACGGGCGGGACCAGTCCTTGAGCCCGTCCGTGGCCTGCTTGATGAAATGGATGTCCCGCCGCAGCTGGCGCACGTCGCTCTGGGACACGATCGGTCCCGCGCTCCCGCTTCCCTCTCCCCCCTTCGCCACCTGGATCGGGACGGGGGCGCTCGCGACGCTGCGATAGGCGCCGGCGCGCGGATCGAAGAAGGAGAAGCGCACGGGCGGGATGGTCTGGGTCCCCGGCGCCAGCGGGATCAGGACATAGTCCCAGACCTTCTCGCTGCGCAGGCGATCGGACACGACGGAGGTCGACGTCGTGACCTTCGGCGCGAACTGCTTGAAGTCGCTCAGCTCGGGGAGGGGCAGCGCGTTCACCGCGTTCAGGTTCCCCTCGCCGGCCACTCGCACCTTCAGGCCGATGGCGTCGTTGACCCGCGACTCGGACCGATCGGCGGTGACCGTCAGGGTGAATGCCCCGACCGCTCCCGTGAAGTCGTCCGGCCGCGACGCGGCCGGGAGAGGCTGCACCTGGACGATGATCGGCTCGGTCCGCCGGGTCAGGGTCTCGGTGGGCGTGAAGAAGAACGACTCGATCGGATCCTGGCTGCGCCGCCGCACCTGGACCTGGTAGGTCATGGACGGGATCGACAGGGGGCCGCTGCCGGTCGGGAAGAGGGCCCGCTTCATCAGCGTGTATTCGTTGAACGCCTCGCCCCCCCGCTGGATGCGCCGCAGCTCGAGGTTCTCCGGCAGCTTGATCTCCTCCGCCCAGAAGCCGGGAAAGGTCGGCGAGTCCTTCGAGCCCAGGTTGAGGATCTCGGTCTGCGTATCGAGCAGGACGCGCAGTGTCACTTGTTGCCCGACGTAGGCGGTCCGGGAATCCACGTCGGCGGCCACCAGGACGCGCCCGGGTGCGGCCTCGGGCTCCGCCGGGGTCCTCGGATTGCCGCCGGCACGTCCCGGGCCGCCGCGCACTCCGGGCGGGACCCCTCCCGGCGTCGGCGAGGCGCCGGTTCCTCCGGGAACCACGTCGATGTCGATCGACTGGGTGCGATAGGTGCGCCCCCCCACCAGGAGCCCCAGCGCGGGAATGGTCCTCGAGCCGGTCTGGCGCGGGCGGAGGGCATAGGCCCACGCCTTGGTCGCGGAGGTCCTGCCGTTGATCCACTGGAACCGCGACGACGGCATCGGGCCCCCGACGATGTCGAAATCGACGACCCCCGACACGTCGGGGGGAGCGATCTCCCCCAGGGTCGGGCCCGACACCTCGACCGTGAGGATGACCTGGCCCCCTTCTCCGACCCGGTTTCGATCGACCCGGGCGCGGACGTTGATCTCCTGCGCTAGGGCGGCCGGGGCCGCGACGGCGAGCCATGCTCCGGCCAGGATCGCCCCGGCAGCGAGTCGCTTCATGCGCCCCCTCACCAGTCCTCTTCCGGCTCGCGACGGTCCCCCGCCGCCGCCCGGGCGTGCTTCTTGATCCCTTCCTTCTCCTCCTGCTGCAGCGCCTGCAGGACCTGCCGGGCCTCCTGCTCGGTCATCTCGCCCGGACGCTTCTGGGGCGGAGTTTTGTCCCCGGCCCCCTCCTGCTGCGGGGACTGCTGCGGCGGCTGGTTCTGCTTCTGGTCCTTGTTCTGCTGCGGCTGCTGTTGCTGTTTCTTCTTTTTCTCCTGCAGCAACCGGAGCGCCAGCTCGAGATTGCGCTTGGCGTCCGCGTCGTCCGGCCGGGCGCGCAGCGATTGCACGTACGCCTGGATCGCCTCCTCCGGCTTGCCCTGCATCAGGAGCGCATTGCCACGATTGAAGGTCGCCGCCTGCGACAGACCGCGGTCCGGCGCCGCCTGGGCGCGCATGTACTCCTCGACCGCCTTGTCGTACTCCTTCTTCCGGAACAGGACGTTGCCGATGTTGTAGTGCAGCTCCGGCGCCTCGGGGCGGGAGGCCTGCGCGTCGGTGTACATCCTGAGGGCCTCGTCGTACTGCTTCTGGTTGTAGAGCTTGTTCCCCTCGTTGTTCCGGGAGGCCGTGGGATCGGCTGCCGCCGGCCGGAACAGCGACAGCGCCAGGACGCAGGTGAGCCCGAGCGCAGGCCTCATGCCGCCTCCTTCTCGGGCTCGCGCTTCGCCGGCGCCGCCGCGTCCCGGCGGCGGTCGGGAAGCGCCGCCTCGAGCGCCAGCAGGATCAGCGCCGCCAAGAGCGGGATCTGGTAGCGCTCCTCGTAGACGCTGAGCATCCGGCCCGACATGGTCTTCTGGTCCATCCGGGAGATCTCCTCGTACACGCGCTGCAGCTCCACACCGTCCGGCGTCGACCGGAAGTACTTCCCGCCCGTCGCGAGGGCGACCGACTCGAGGTCCCCCTCCCCGAGACGGCTGGTCACCTTGCGGTGATTCTTGTCCTCTTTATACCCGATGATGTCCCCCCGCTCGTTGCGCAGGGGGATCGGCTCGCCGCTGGTGCTGCCGATCCCGATGGTGAAGATCGTGATCCCCTCCGCGCCGGCGTCGCGCGCGGCGGCCATCACGTCCCCCTCGTGGTCCTCGCCGTCGGTCAAAAGGACGAGCACCTTGTGGCGCCTCTCCCCCGGACGGAACGACGAGGTGGCGGCCCGGATGGCCTCGGCGATCGCCGTCCCCTGGATCGGGATGAGATCGGTGTCGAGGACGTCCACGAACATCGCCGCGGCCGTGTAGTCGAGCGTCAGCGGGCAGGCGACGTAGGCCGTCCCCGCGAAGGCGACGAGCCCGACGCGATCGCCGCGCAGCAGATCGACGAACGCCGAGACCGCGGCGCGCGCCTGCGCCATGCGGTTTGGCTTGACGTCCTCCGCCAGCATGCTCGTGGACGTGTCGACGGCGATGATGACGTCGACGCCGCGGCGGCTCACGGTCTCGAGCCGGGCCCCCCACTGGGGCCGTGCCAGCGCCAGGACCAGGAAGAGCACCGCCCCCCCGACCAGGACGGCCTTGATGATGCGCCGCTCGGTGCTGGCGCTCGTGGTGAGGCGGCGCACCAGCCGCAGCTCTCCCAGGGACTCGAGGGCGCGCCGGCGCCGCCGGAACGACAGGACGTAGAGCAGGGCCAGGACCGGGAGCCCGAACAGGAACCACAGGTACTCGGGGGCCATGAAGCGCATCAGGGGATCGTCCTCAGGATGGTGCCGGACAGCGCCAGCTCCAGCAGGATCATCAGGGCCCCGGGGTAGAGGAACCAGGCGAACTGCTCCGTGTGTCGCGTGTACCCGCGCACCTTGATCTCGGTCCGCTCCATCCGGTCGATGGTGCTGAAGATCTGCTGCAGGCCCTGCGCGTCGGTGGCGCGGAAGTACCGGCCCCCTGTGGCGGTGGCGATCTGCTGCAGGGTCTCCTCGTCGATGTCCGCCTGCACGTTGATATAGCGCCGTCCCAGGATCGGATCGTCCACGGGGTACGGCGCCTCCCCCTCGGTCCCCACGCCGATCGTGTGCACCTTGATCCCGAGCGCCTGCGCCAGGCGCGCGCCGCTCAGGGGATCGATCTGGCCGCGGTTGTTCCGCCCGTCGGTGAGCAGGACGATCACCTTGCTCTTCCCCTTGGCGTCCTTCAGCCTCGAGACCGCGGTGGCCAGCCCCATGCCGATGGCGGTGCCGTCCTCCTCGCGGGTGGCGAAGTCGACGCTGTCGAGCAGGTCGACGAGCACGCCGTAGTCGAGCGTCAGGGGGCAGCGGGTGTAGGCGTTGGCGGCGAACACCACCAGCCCCAGCAGGTCGTTCCGGCGTCCCTTGACGAACTGCCCCACCACGTTCTTCGCGACCACCAGGCGGTTCTTCGGCTTGAAGTCCTCGGTCCGCATGCTGCCGGAGATGTCCACCGTCAGCACGATGTCGATCCCCTCCGTCAGGACCTCCTCCTCGTGGTGCGCCGTCTGCGGCCGCGCGAACGCGACGACCAGGAGCGCCAGCCCGAGCACGCGCAGCGCCACGGGGACGTGGCGCAGGCGCACCGTCCAGCCGCGCGGCATGGCGCGGAACGGGGAGGTCATGGAGTAGACCAGGCTCGCCCGCCTCCCCCGGCTGCGCACCAGGTGCCAGACGAGGAGGGCCAGGACGACCGCCATGGCGGCCCCCGCATACGGGGCGGCGAAGCGCAGCATCAGCGGGCCCCTCCCGCGGCGACGCCCACAGGCGTTTCCGCCGGCTGCTCCGGCGCCTTCGTCTCGTCGATCAGGCGGTACGCCCTCTCGACCGTGGCGCGGGTCTCGTCGGAGGCGGGCAGGTGCCGGGCGAATTTCACCATGTCGCACGCGCCGAAGAACTCGGAGGTGGATGTCATGCCGCGCACCGGCAGGCGCGCCAGCCGGAGCGCCTCCAGGATCTCCGAGGTCGTGCGCTCGAACGTATCGACGCCGAAACGGACCTCGAGGTAGCGCTTCATGATCTCGGCCAGCTCGATGTAGAACTCCTTGATCCGGCCCTTCTCCAGAAGCCCCGAGGCCAGCAGGCGCTGCATCTCGCCGTAGGCGATCTCGTGCGGCGGCCGCGGCGGGGCCGCGGGCTCGGGAGGGGCGGTGACCTGCGCGCGGCGCGCCCTGAACCGGCTCCACATCCAGAGCCCGAGGGCCAGGGCCAGCGCCGCGGCGGCCACGGCGAACGGCCAGAGGACGCGCTCCGGCATCTCGGCCGGTTTCTTGATGTCCGCCGGCCCCGTATCCCCCTCCGCCAGGACCGAGGAGACCGTGACGGCGGCGGAGGGCGTGGCGACGCGGGCCTCCTTCCCGTCGGGACCGGTGAAGACCGCCTCGAACGACGGGATCGTGGCCGGGCCCGTCTCGTAGCGCGCCACGCGGAGGATTCGCGTCTCGCGGATCCTCCCGTCGGGGAGCTTCTCCGGCTCAGGGGCCCGTCGATCGAGGAGCGCCAGATCCCCGAGAGAGCGCTCCGGGTCGAACTCGCTGACCTTCACGTTGTCTGGATGCGTCAGGCGGACGGTCACGACGATCGGATCGCCGATCGTCACGTCGCGCTTGTCGACCGCCACGTCGATCCGGACCGGGCCGGCCTCTTGCGGCGGCAGGGCCTCCCCGGCGAAGGCCGCCGGCGCGAGCACCCCGCAGGCCAGGACGCACGCGGCCAGTGTGGCGCGCGCGCGCGTCACCGGCTCATCCTTCGCGCCCGCTTGTGGAAGAAGCGGACCAGGTGAGCGTCGTAGGGACGATCGGTGAACAGCTCCAGCGCGTCGATGGCGTTGGCGCGGAAGAGCGACTCGCGGGCCGTCCGCCTCGCCGCGGCCCAGGCGCGGAAGCGGTCGCGCGTGCGGCGGTCCGAGGCGTTGACCAGGACGCGCTCTCCCGTCTCCGCGTCCTCCAGGTCGACCAGGCCGATCGGCGGCAGGTCCTCCTCGCGCGGGTCGGTGATCGTGACGGCGATCACGTCGTGCTTGCGCGCGGCGACGCGCAGCGGCTGCTCGTACCCCTCGGCCAGGAAGTCCGAGACCACGAACACCACGGCACGCTTGGTGACCGTCCGGTACAGGAACTGCAGCGCCTGGGCCAGGTCCGTCGCCCGCCCCTCGGGATGGAAGTACAGGACCTCGCGGATGACGCGCAGGACGTGGTCCTTCCCCTTGCGCGGACGGAGGAACGTCTCGATCCGATCGGTGAAGGCCACGAGCCCCACCCGGTCGTTGTTCTTGATGGCGGAGAAGGCGAGCAAGGCGCAGATCTCGGCGGCGATCTCCCGCTTGAACTGTCGCCGGGTGCCGAACTCCCCCGATCCCGAGAAATCGACCAGGAGCATCACGGTCAGCTCGCGCTCCTCCACGTGCTTCTTGACGTAGGGGTGGCCCATGCGCGAGGTGACGTTCCAGTCGATGTTCCGGATGTCGTCGCCGAACTGGTACTCCCGCACCTCAGAGAACTCCATGCCGCGCCCCTTGAAGACGGAGTGGTACTCCCCCGCCAGGGACTCGTTCACCAGGCGGCTGGTGCGGATCTCGATCCGCCGCACCTTCCTCAGAATCTCTGCGGGGAGCATCGCTCACGCCACCCCATGTTGATGCCGGAGGGCGTCAGGGGACTTCGATGGTATCGAGCACCCTCTGGATGATCTGTTCGGTCGTGACGTCCTCGGCCTCGGCCTCGTACGACAGGATGATCCGATGGCGCAGGACGTCGAATGCAATCGACTTGACGTCTTCGGGCGTGACGTAGCCTCGGCCCCGGATGAAGGCGTGCGCCTTGGCCGCCACGGCCAGGAAGATGGTGGCGCGTGGCGAGGCGCCGAACTGCACCAGGCCCTTGGTGTCGAGCTTGTAGTCCTCGGGCTTCCGTGTCGCCAGCACGAGCTCGACGATGTAGTCCTTGATCCGGTTGTCGATGTAGACCTGGCCGACCACCTGGCGCGCCCGCAGGATGTCGGCCGGCGTGATGAGCCGCTTCACGTCGAAGGTGGCGGTCCCCGTCATGCGCTCGAGGATCTCCCGCTCCTCGGCCTTGCTCGGATAGTCGACCTTCAGCTTCAGCATGAACCGATCGACCTGCGCCTCGGGCAGCGGGTAGGTCCCCTCCTGTTCGATCGGGTTCTGCGTGGCCAGGACCAGGAACGGCGGGGTGAGCGGGTACGTCGTGTCGCCGATGGTCACCTGCATCTCCTGCATCGCCTCGAGCAGCGCCGACTGCACCTTGGCGGGAGCGCGGTTGATCTCGTCCGCCAGGATGATGTTGGCGAACAGGGGGCCCTTGCGCGGCACGAACACGCCGTCCTTCTGGTTGTAGATCATGGTGCCGATCAGGTCCGCGGGCAGCAGGTCCGGGGTGAACTGGATGCGCTGGAAACGGGCCTCGATCACGTCCGCCAGCGTCTTCACCGAGAGCGTCTTGGCCAAGCCCGGGACCCCCTCCAGAAGCAGGTGCCCTCCCCCCAGAAGGCCGATGAGCAGCCGATCGAGGAGGACCTTCTGGCCGACGATGACTTTCCGGACCTCCCCGAGGACCTGCTCGACGAAGACCGATTCCTTTGAGACCAGCTCGTTGATTCGCTTGATGTCCTGTTCCATGGCCTCGGAAGCCTCCGGATGGGATGCGTGACGGGCGCGAAATTCTAGACCACGGCCCCTGGGGAGTCAATTTTGCGCGCGCCCGAGGCGCGCGGGCCCCCGGCGCCGCTCCGGACGCCCGGCCTCCGTCTCCCGACCGCCGGTCCCCTCGTCCCGGGTGCGCCTAACTTGTTGATTCGCCGGTCCTTGACGCTGCCGGACCGGCTTTGCCGTCGGCCGTTTCGTCCGGCCGCCTCATTTGACCCTTCTGTAAGCGGAACCTATACTTCCCGGCGGTGCGCGCGCGATCGTGAGCATGCATAAAGAAGACAGTGATCCAGCCCTGGAAGCGATCCACCGCCACCTGGTCGAGCGGCAGGGACTCGACCTGTCACGCTACAAGGGGACCTACCTGCAGCGCCGTCTCCTGGTGCGCGTGCGGGCCCTGCGGCTTCAGGGGATCGAGGCGTACGCCCTGTATCTGCGAAGGCATCCCGAGGAGCTGGGCCGGCTGCAGCGGGCGCTGTCGATCAAGGTCACCAGTTTTTTCCGGAACCGGTCGTGTTTCGAGTTCCTCGAGGAGCGGATCGTGCCGGATCTCCTGCGTCGGTCGGGGTCGCGCCGCCATCGCGTCTCGGTGTGGAGCGCGGGCTGCGCCACCGGTGAGGAGCCGTACTCGCTCGCGGCCCTGTTCGCCTCGGCGACGGCGCGGGGCACCCCGGGGGCCCGCACCCAGGTTCGGATCCTCGGCACCGATCTCGACGACGGGGCGCTCCAGGCGGCCGAGCGGGGCATCTTCCCGGCGCGCGCCCTGCTCGACTCGGCCCCTCCCGCCTCGGCGGCGCACTTCGTGCTGCGCGCCGAAGGGACGGCCTCCCCGTCCCCGCGGCTGAGGAGGATGGTCCGCTTTGAGCGCGAGAGCCTCCTGGATCCGATCGGGCGCCACGACCTCGATCTGATCGTCTGCCGCAACGTCCTCATCTATTTTTCCCTCGAGCACCAGGAGCGCATCCTGTCGCGCTTCGCCGAGGCGCTGTCGGACGGCGGGTACCTCGTCCTGGGGCGCGTGGAGCGGCTGTTCGGCGAGGCCCGCGCGCGCTTCGACGTGGTGAGCGCCCGGGACCGCGTGTACCGCCGCCTGCCGTCCGGCACGGCGGAAGGCGCCGTGCTGCCGGGCGGCGGCCGCGAGGAGGTCCGGGCGTGCGCCTGAAGCTGGGTCTCGCGTTCCTGGTCACCACCTTCCTGTTCATGGTGACCGGCTTCGTCTTCACGCCCCCGAGCGTCTACGACTTCTGGGACCTCGTGGGCTACGTCAGCTCGCAGGTGCTGATCGGCCTGGGCGCCGCGGTGGTGCTCTCGAGGTACTTCACCAAGAACCTGCTCGACCTGGCCGCGGCGAGCGCTGTGATCAGCCAGGGAGACCTGACCCGCAAGGTCGAGGTGCACAGCCAGGACGAGGTCGGCGACGTCGCCCGATCGTTCAACGCGATGCTGCAGAACCTCCTGACCATCGTCACCGAGGTGCGCGCGGTCAGCGGGCAGATCTTCGAGTCGGCCCAGAGCCTGTCCGCGACGGCGCAGGAGATGAACGCGACCACCGAGGAGATCTCCTCGACCATGCAGAACATCGCCAAGGGGGCCGAGGGGACGGCCGACATGGTCAACAAGACCTCGTCGATCACCCGCGAGCTGGCCACCTCGATCGAGGAGATTTCCGAGAAGGCGCGGTTCGCGGCGCGCGCCTCCAAGGACGCCGGCGAGCGGGCCCGCCAGGCCGGCGAGATGATGGAGGGGTCCTCCCGGACCGTCGCCGAGCTGGTGTCGCGCATCGACCGGTCGACCGCGACCGTCGAGGGGTTCAAGGACCGCGCCCTGCGCATCAACGAGTCGGTCGAGTTCATCACCCACATCGCGCAGCAGACCCACCTCCTGGCCCTGAACGCCACCATCGAGGCGGCGCGGGCGGGAGAGCACGGGCGCGGCTTCTCGGTCGTCGCCGAGGAGATCCGCAAGCTGGCCGATTCGTCGCGGCGCTTCGCCGATCAGATCTCGAAGCTCGCCAAGGAGATCAACTCGCAGTCGACCGAGGTCATCGGCAGCATGAACGACAGCACCCAGGCGGCGCGCGAGGGGAAGACCGTCATCCTCCAGGCCAGGACCTCGATCGACGCGATGGTCCAGTCGGTCCTGACCAGCATGGAGAGGATCGAGGCGATCTCCGCGCTGACCGCGGCGCAGGCCAAGGGAGCGGACGGCCTGGTCCGCGCCATCGAGGAGATCTCCAAGATCGCGGAGGACAACGCGGCCGGGACCGAGGAGGCCTCGGCGGCGACCGAGGAGCAGACGGCGTCGATGCAGGAGATGTCGGCCTCGGCGCAGGAGCTGGCCAAGGCCTCCGACACGCTGAAGGACTTGATCGCCGTGTTCAAGGTCGGGTAAAAGGGGGCCGGGCGTGCAGGATCCGATCATCACCTTCGAGGCGCGGTCCGAATGGTTCGGGCTGGCGGCGAAGGACGTCCAGGAAGTCGCGCGGCTGCGCGGCGTGCGCCCCGTGCCGTGCGCGCCGTCCGTGATCGCCGGCCTGGCGGAGGTCCACGGCCGGATCATCACGCTCATCGACCTGGACCGGCTCATGGCGCCGGGCGCCGCGCCGGCGCCGGGCGATCCGGGGGACGCTGTTTCGCGGGGGACGTTCGGCGTCGTGCTGGCCCCTCCCTGCGATCACCTGGGGATCCTCGTGCGCAGCGACGTGGATGTGGCTTCCGCCGATACCGGGGACGCGGTGCCGCCCCCGGGCGATCCGTCCGGCTGGCTCCAGGCGAGGCTGTCGGTCGGCGATCGCCTGTTGAACCTGTTGTCCCTGACGGCGCTCGTGGCGCGCGTCGAGGCCACCATCCGCAGGGGGTTCGGTCCCGAGCCGAGCGCCCCCGACGAGGCACACTGATGGCGATTCGCGTCCTGGTGGTGGATGACGCCATGTTCATGCGTTCCATGATCAAGGACATCCTGGTGAACGCGGGCGGCCGCTACGAGATCGTCGGCGAGGCCTCCAACGGGCGCGAGGCGATCGCCCGCTTCCGCGAGCTCAGCCCGAACCTGGTCACCATGGACATCGTCATGCCGCAGCTCGACGGCATCGAGGCCACGCGCGAGATCCTCAAGGTCAATCCCGCCGCGGTCATCGTCATGTGCAGCGCCATGGGACAGGAGGCGCTGGTGGTCGAATCGATCTCCGCCGGAGCCAAGGACTTCATCGTCAAGCCGTTCACCTCCGAGAGAGTCCTGCAGGTCCTGTCGAAGGTCCTCCCGGCCAGCACCGGCGGGGCCGTCGCCTCCTGAGAAAGGAGGTGCGCGCTGGAATCCCCCGACTTCCTCGAGCTGTTCGTATCGGAAGCGCGTGAGCACATCGACGGCCAGGGGGCCCTCCTCAGGCGCGCCCGATCGGTCCCGCTCGCCGGCGAGGAAGTCCACGACCTGTTCCGTCACGCCCACTCCATCAAGGGGATGGCGGCGGCCATGGGTTACACGCCGATGAGCACGCTGTCCCATGCCATGGAGGACCTGCTGCACCGCTGGAGGGACGGCACCCTCACGCCGGACCCCGCGTCGATCGCCATCCTCATGCAGGCGAACGACCGGCTGTCGGCCCAGCTCGACGCGGTCTCCGCAGGCGGAGACCTCCCCTCCGGCGATTCGATCCGGGACGCGCTGCGCGCCCTGGCCGCTTCGGGCGGAGCGGGAGCGGCTGCGGACGGCGCGGCGGGCCGGGACGCAGCGCCCGGAGCCGAAACCGCCCCCCCCGGCGTGGACCCGGCCGCCGACCCGAGGCCGCGGCTGGCGCTCGAGGTCGTCATTCGTCACGGTGCGCCCCTCCCCGGGGCGCGGGCGATGGTCATCCTGAAGCGCCTCGAAGAGCACGGGCGGATCCTCGAGCTCGTCCCCGCCCACGACGTGCTGCCGACCGCCTCGTTCACCGGCAGGCTGCGCATCGTCCTGGCCACCAACGTGGCGGCCGGGCGCCTCGCGGCGCTGGTCATGGACCTCCCTGACGTCGAGACGTGCCATGCCTCCCCGCTCGTGCCCGAGCCCGCCGCGACCCCGGCTTCCGCCGGGGCGGAGGCCTCCGGGGATGCGGCGGCGCCCAAGACCGAGTCGATCTCGACCATCCGCGTCCAGACCGAGCGCATGGATCACCTGCTCGACGGCATCGGCGAGCTGATCCTGGAGCGCGAGCGGCTGCTGCGCGCCGTCGATCCCGCCCCCGGCTCGGAGACGGGCGACATCCTGGAGAGCCTGGGGCGCACGGTCGATGCGCTCCGGGACGAGGTCATGGCGATGCGGCTCCTGCCGTTCGCCTCCATCGTGCCGCGGCTCGAGCGGATCGTCAGGGACGTCGCCGGACGCCTCGGCAGGCCGGTCGACCTGCAGGTCCGCGGCACGGACGTGTCCCTGGATCGCTCGACGCTCGAGGACATGTTCGATCCGCTGCAGCACATCCTGCGCAACAGCATCGACCACGGGATCGAGGACGCGGCGGCGCGCCGCGCGGCCGGAAAACCGCCGGAGGGACGGATCGACATCAAACTGTCGCGGCGGGACGACCGCATCAGCCTGGTGGTCGCCGACGACGGGCGGGGGATCGACCCACGGGCGCTGCGCGGCGTAGCGGTGGAGCGCCGCCTCATGTCGCGCGAGGTGGCGGCGCGTCTGTCGGACGAGGAGGCGCTCATGCTGATCACCCTCCCCGGGTTCTCGACCGCCGCGCGCACCACCGAGATCTCCGGACGCGGCGTCGGCATGGACATCGTGCGCATGCGCGTGCAGAAGCTCGGAGGCAACCTGGTCATCCGCTCGCAGGTCGGCGTCGGAACCCGCATGGAGCTGGACCTGCCGCCGACGGTGACCGTGACGCGCGCCTTCCTCTGCCGGGCGCTGGATCACGTCTTTGCCGTGCCGGTGTCGGCGATCCACGGAACCCTCGAGATACGCGGGGCCAGCCTCCAGGTCAGCCAGGGAGAGCGGGTGCTCCGGAACGGCGACGACCTGGTCACGGTCCTCCCCCTGGGGGGGATCCTGTCGGGAGATTCGGCGGCCCCGTTCCCCGACGCCTTCCCCGCCCTGGCGTACCGCGTCGGCCGGCGCGCCTACGCCCTCGGCGTGGACGAGATCCTGGGCGAGGAGCAGATCGTGGTGAAGCCGCTTCGACACCCGCTCGAGCTCCTGCCGCAGTACGCCGGGGCGGCGGTCCTGAACGACGGCCGGATCGCCCTCATCCTCGACCCGGCGAACCTGACGCGCACCTCGAGGCCCGCGTGAAGAAACGCCCGCAACGACGTGCCGCCCGGCGCGCCCGCCCGATCGCCCGCACGCGTCACGCCGGCCGGCCGCCGGGCCCGCGCGCCCTGCGCGTGGCGCGCGCCGACCTGGGCCGGTTCCATCTGTTGAGCGAGGCCGGAGCGCACAACGCGGCCATCGCGATGAGCCAGATCATCGGCCGCCCGCTGCGCCTGGACGTGCGCTGGGCGAAGACGCTGCCCCTCGAGGAGGTGGCGGACATGGCAGGCGGCGCATCGCGCGTCGTCTGCGCGCTGTCCCTCAAGGTCTACGGCGATCTGCGCGGCCACCTGCTCATGCTGTTCAGCCGCGAGCAGCTCCCGGTCCTCCTGGACCTGGTCCTGCCGCGGGCGGGATCGGATGCGAAGCGGCCCGGCGGCCTGCAGGGCATGGACGAGATGGAGCGTTCGGCGCTCCTCGAGATCGGCAACATCCTCGGCTGCGCCTACCTCAACGCCCTCAGCCGCCTCCTGGGGGTCAGCCTGCTCCCCTCCATCCCCGGGCTGGCCTTCGACATGGTCGGCGCGGTGACCGATCACCTCCTGATCGATCTGGCCGCGGTCTCCGACACGGCGGTCGTCCTGGCGAGCGAAGTCCAGGAGCCTGCCAGCGGTCTGCGCTGCGAGATCTTCTTCCTGCCCCACCCCGATTCGCTCGGTGTGCTGGCGCGGACGCACGAGCGGGAGATCGAGCCGCGGGTCGCCTCGCGATCGAGGGGCCGGTGACGCGGCCCAGGTCGCTGCGGGCCGGGGAGCTGAAGGTCCTCCCCGCCCCGGGGAAGCTCGTCATCCACGGGCTCGGCTCCTGCGTCGCGGTGTTCGTCTACGACGCGGGCCCGCGCGTCGGCGGGATGGCCCACATCCTCCTGCCCGGCCCGCCCGGGAAGGAGACCGGGAACCTCGGACGCTATGCGACCACCGCGGTCGCCGCCATCGTGGAGGAATCGATCCGCCTCGGGGCGCGGCGCAAGGCGCTGCGCGCCAAGGTCGCCGGCGGCTCGAGGATGTTCGTCATCGACTCCGGCGCTCCCCGCCCGACCGTGGGGGACAAGAACATCCAAGCCGCGCTCCGGGCCCTGCAGGAGGCGCGGGTCGAGGTGGTCGCCCACGACGTGGGGGGGGAACAGGGGCGCACGGTCGTCGCCGACCTGTCGGACGGTTCCCTGACGATCACGACCGTCCGCGGTGATCCCAGGGTGGTGTGAGGCGGTACGGTCTCAGGCGGCGTGCTTGTCGATCAGCTTCACCAGGACGTCCCGCGACGTGGCCCCGATGTACTGCTCGACCACCTTGCCGTCCTTGAACAGGAGCAGCGTCGGAATGCTCTGGATGCCGTAGCGGCCGGCCAGGCTGCTCTCGTCGTCGACGTTCACCTTGCCGATGCGCAGTTTCCCGACGTATTCCACGGCCAGCTTCTCCAGGACCGGGGCGACCATGCGGCACGGCCCGCACCACTCCGCCCAGAAGTCGACCAGGATGGGGGTTCCCGGCTTCTTGATCTCGGTTTCAAAGTTGCTGCTCGTCAGCGTCAGGATGTTTTCGCTCATCGGCTCTCCGGGACCCTCGGTCAGCACTCCAGGAACGGATCTTATACCATAGCGTCGAGATGCGTGAAAGCCCGCACCGGACACCGGCCCAGAAGCGATGGGGGCAGAATTTCCTGGTCAACCAGGGGGCTGCGGACACCATCGTCGCCGGCTTCCGGCCCCGGCCGGAGGACCTCGTCCTGGAGATCGGTCCAGGGAAAGGAGTGCTCACCCGCCGCCTCGCCGGGAGGGTGCGATCCCTCCTGGCGGTCGAGATCGATCCGGACCTGGCAGCCCTCCTGCGCGCGGAATTCGCGGGGGAGCCGGCGCTCCGAATTGTCCAGGCGGATATCCTGAAGACGGACCTTCGGGCCGCCCTCGCCGAGCTCGGGGCCGCTCCCGCGACCTGCGCCAGGGTCATCGCGAACCTGCCCTACAACATCGCCACCGCGGTGATCCTGAAGCTCCTGGGGGAGCGCGCCCTCCTCCGCGACGCGCTCCTCCTGGTGCAGCGCGAGGTGGCCGAGCGGATCGCCTCCCCTCCCGGACGGCGCAGCTACGGCAGCCTGTCGATCCTCTGCCAGGTGAGCGCGAAGGTGGAGATCCTCCTGAGGCTCCGCCCGGGATCCTTCCGGCCGGTCCCCAAGGTCGACTCGTCGCTCGTCCGCCTGACCCTGCGCGCGCCGGATGCGGCCTCGCCCGGTCCCGCCGGGCCGCCCGGGGCGCTCGAGGACCTGCTCCGCACGGCGTTCGCCCGAAGGCGCAAGACGCTCGCCAACAACCTCGCATCACTCCCGGGACCGACGGGTGCGCCGTTCGGGAGCGACGCGGCGCGCCGGCTCATCGTCGCGGCCGGGCTCGATCCCGGCGCGCGCCCCGAGGCGATCCCCGTCGAGGGGTTTCTGGCCCTGGTCCGCCTGCGAAACACTCTATAATCCCCGCGTGACGACCCGCGCGCGCGCCGAGGGAACCAAACCGCAGACTCCCCTTCAGATCATCCCGCTCGGCGGCATCGGGGAGTTCGGGAACAACTGCACCGTCCTGCGCTACGGGTCCGACCTGATCGTCGTCGACGCCGGGCTCATGTTCCCGGAGGAGCAGGCCCTCGGGATCAATTTCATCATCCCGGACATGACGTACATCACGGAGCGGCTGGGCGAGGTGCGGGGGATCCTCCTGACGCACGGCCACGAGGACCACATCGGCGCGCTCCCCTGGCTGTTCGAGAAGGCGCGCGTCCCGATATACGGGAGCGATTTCACGCTGGGGCTCGCGGCGCGCAAGCTCCAGGAGCACGGCCTGCCGACCGAGCGGTTCCTGAAGAAGGTCAAGGCTCGTGACGAGATCACCCTCGGCCCGTTCGGCATCGAGTTCATCCAGGTGACCCACAGCATCCCCGGCTCGTTCGGCCTGGCGATCAAGACCCCCGCCGGCACGGTCCTGCACAGCGGCGACTTCAAGATGGACCAGACGCCGACGGACGGGCGCACCTTCGATTTCCAGACCTTCTCGTTCTTCGGCGACCAGGGGGTCCTGGCGCTCCTGTCGGACAGCACCAACGCCGAGGTGCCAGGGTTCAGCGGCTCGGAGCGCATGGTCGGCGAGGCGCTCGACGGGTTGTTCCGCAAGGCGCGGGGACGCATCGTCATCAGCACGTTCGCCAGCAACGTCCACCGCATCCAGCAGGTGGTCGACCTGGCGGTCACGCACCGCCGCAAGGTGGCCCTGGTCGGCTCGAGCATGATTTCCACGTCCGAGGTGGCCGACCGCCTGGGCTACCTCAAGGCCCCCGGCGGCGTCCTCATCGAGGCGTCCGAGGTGAAGCGCCTGCCCGCCGACAAGGTCGTGGTGATCGCGGCCGGCAGCCAGGGGGAGCCGATGTCGGCGCTGTCGCGCATCGCGCTCGACGATCACCGCGACGTGTCGATCGACCCGGGCGACACCGTGGTGCTGTCGGCCCGGAGCATCCCGGGGAACGAGAAGTCGATCAACCGCGTGGTGAACCACCTGTACCGGCGGGGGGCCGACGTCATCGTGGGGGGACGGGCCCCGCTGCACGTCTCGGGTCACGCCAGCCAGGAGGAGCTGCGGATCCTGCTCACTCTGACCCGCCCGCGCTACTTCGTGCCGATCCACGGCGAGCTGCGCCAGATCCACAACCACGCCCTGCTGGCCGAGCAGACCGGCATGCCGCGCGAGCGCATCCTGCTGGTCGAGACGGGGGATGTGATCGAAATGTCCGCCCGCGAGGCGAGCGTGAACGGCCGGGTCCAGGTCGGCCGGGTCTTCGTCGACGGGACGCGCGAGGAGGTCGACGAGATCATCGTCCGCGACCGCCGGCATCTCTCCGAGGGAGGGATCATCCTGGCCCTTGTGGCGATCGACGGCCATACGGGGCGGCTCGAAGGAGAGCCGGAAATCGTCAGCCGCGGCTTCCCGGTCGGCCCGGACCGCAGCGACGTCCTCGTCGAGGCCGCCCGGGTCGTGCGCCGCAGCGTCGAGGCCGCCACCCCCGAGGAGCGCGCCGACCGGGGGGTCATGAAGTCGTTCATCCAGCGCGATTTGAAGCGCTACTTCCGCAAGTCGCTCGACCGGCGTCCGATCATCCTGTCCGCCATTATCGAGACCTAGGAGCCTGCCCGAGTATTCCGCCGGGTCGCGTTCCACCGCGCGGGCGCCCAGATGATAGAATCAGCCCCATGCGCGCACGGCGGAGGTCCGTGACGCCCCGCCGCGAAACCCCTGCGGCACGGGGATTTCTCTCGGAGGCCCTGGCAATCGCCCTGATGGCGACCGCCATCCTCCTGGTGCTGAGCCTCGCCTCGCACCACCCCGACGATCCGGTCCCCTGGCCCCTCGGGCAATGGAGCGGCGAGCCGCCGCAGAACGTCGTCGGCATCACGGGGGCCCTGTGCGCCGAGCTCCTGCTGCAGCTCTTCGGTTATGCCGGGTGGGCCATTCCTCTGCTCCTCGTCCTCCTGGGCTGGGAGGTCTTCCGGAGGCAGGGGGGCCGCGCCCTGTCGCGCACCATGGGGTGCGCGCTCCTGGTCCTGTCGGCCGCCGCGACCCTGCACCTGGTCCTGGACGAAGGGGTCGATCCGGCCACGCGCCGCGCCGGGGGCTGGCTCGGATACTCGTTCGCCCACCTGCTGTCGCGGCCTCTCAACCGCTGGGGCGCCCTGGTCGCCGCGCTGGCGTGCCTCCTGGCCAGCCTCCTGATCGTCACGCGCGCCTCCCTCATCGAGGTCGTGCGCGCCGTCTGGACCCGGGCCGCGGCGCTGATGCGCAACGCCTGGCTGGCGCACATCCGCCGGCGCGAGGCGCGGCGCAAGGAGCAGCTGCGCCTGGAGGTCGCCCGGCGCCAGAAAGAGCGCCGGGCCAGCGCCGCCGCCCTGGCCACCGCCGAGGAGGAGGACATTCCCGAGCCGCACGCCGCCGCCCCGATCCCGCTCGCGGCCCGCGACGACGACGTGGTGCCGGCGCCGGACGGCCGCGCCGCCGCTGCGACCGCGGCCCGCAAGGCCGCCCGCGCCGCCGCCCGGGGGAAGGCCACCGCCCCGGAGGGGCAGCCCCAGTTCGACTTCGTCGAGAGCCTGGCCAACTACACCTCGCCTCCCCTGTCCCTTCTCAACCTGCCGCAGCACGACGTGCAGGTGGACGAGAAGGAGCTGGTCGAGACGGCGCGCATCATCACCGAGAAGTGCCGCGAGTTCGACGTCACCGGGCAGGTGATCGCCATCCAGCCCGGGCCCGTGGTGACGGTCTTCGAGTTCAAGCCGGACCCCGGCGTGAAGTACAGCAAGATCGTCACCCTGGCGGACGATCTCTGCCTGGCGATCGAGGCGGAGTCGATCCGGATCGATCGCATCGCCGGCAAGTCGACGGTCGGGATCGAGGTCCCGAACAAGAAGCGGGAGATCATCTCCCTGCGCGAGCTTCTGGCCGCCGAGCGGTTCCAGAAGGCCCCGGCCGCCCTGACCCTCGCCCTGGGGAAGGAGATCAGCGGCGAGCCGTACTACGCCGACCTGGCCCGCATGCCCCACCTCCTGGTCGCCGGGTCGACCGGCTCGGGGAAGAGCGTCTGCATGAACTCGATCCTGACCTCGATCCTGTACAAGTCGAGCCCGGACGAAGTGAAGTTCATCATGATCGACCCGAAGCGCCTGGAGCTCGGGGTCTACGAGAACATCCCCCACCTCTTGACGCCCCTGGTCACCGACACCAAGAAGGCCTCCAACGCGCTGCGCTGGGCGGTCCTCGAGATGGAGCGGCGCTACAAGCAGCTGGCCGAGGCCGGCGTGCGCGGCATCGACCAGTACAACCTGATCGTGAAGCGCGAGATCCACGAACGCAGCGCTGCGGCGGCTAAGGGGGGCAAGCCCGCGGCGCCGGCCCCCGTTCCCGAGGCGGGGGCCGCGGCGCCCGACGGGCCCGATGCCCCGCCGGCCTCGGCCCGCCTGCCGACCACCCTCGGCGGCGAGCCGCTCAAGCCGCTCCCCTACGTCGTCATCCTGATCGACGAGCTGGCGGATCTCATGATGACCACGGGGGCGGAAGTGGAGGAGGCGATCACCCGCCTGGCCCAGATGGCGCGCGCCGTCGGCATCCACCTCATCCTGTCCACCCAGCGCCCGTCGGTGGACATCATCACCGGGGTCATCAAGGCGAACTTCCCGTGCCGCATCGCCATGCGCGTCTCCTCCAAGGTGGACTCGCGCACCATCCTGGACAGCAACGGGGCCGAGCAGCTCCTGGGGCACGGCGACATGCTGTTCATCCCGCCGGGATCCGCCCGCCTCATCCGCCTGCACGGTCCGCTGGTGACCGAGATCGAGGCGACCCGCATCGTCTCCTTCCTGAAGAAGCAGGCGAAGCCGCAGTACGACGAGTCGGTGACCCGCGACGAGCCGCAGGGGGGCGCCGCGGGCGGGGCGGGAGGGACCGACGAAGAGGTCGATCCCGCCTACGACCAGGCGGTCCGGATGGCCGTCCAGATGGGGCAGATCTCGGTGTCGCACATCCAGCGCCGCCTGAAGCTCGGCTACGCCCGGGCCGCCCGGCTGGTGGACATGATGGAGCAGAACGGGATCGTCGGCCCGGCGGACGGCAGCAAGCCGCGCGAGGTGCTGGTCGAGCCCGAGTTCCTCGAGCGTCTCAACCAGATGCGCGAAGAGCAGACCTGACGCCCCTACCCGGGCGGCGGCTGGTACTGGAACTCCGAATAGGCGTACACATTGCGCCGGTGTATGGAATTGAGAAGGATCCTCGCCCGCGTGCGCATCTCGATTCGGTGAGGCAGCCAGACTCCCCCCCCGACCGGCCCGCACACCACGCTGACCTGCACCTCGCTGACCTTCGCCAGCGACAGGGCCAGCGAGATCGGCTTGACCGTCTCGGCGTGCGCCGCGACGACGTGGAACCCCTCGCGGGCGATCCACAGGCTCCCCTTCATGACGCGAGCGACCTTCCAGGCCAGGCCTTTCTCCTTCTGCCCTCCGTCTTCGTCGGGGAAGAAGTCCAGCCGGTAGCAGGCGACCCCGTCGCGATCCTCCAGGCCGGCGTATCGATAGGACGCCAGGTGGAGCAGGAGGCCGAGCGAATACCCCCCTTCCACCTCGTCATTGCTCGCGCCTGACATCAGGGCCCGATAGTGCTTCCCGAATGATCCCAGCTTGCGATGGCGGTCCCGCTCGTCCACCACGGGCTCGCGGTCGTTCAGACGCAGCAGTTCCTCGTCGAAGCCCCCCACGCGAGGCGTTACCAGGAACTCGAACACCTCGTGGTCTTCGATCTCCCCTTCTTCGCCGAGATCCTGATGCTCCGCCCGGCGAATGAACCGGTAGCCCGACCAGGCCGCGACGTCGGCCTCCTGCACCCTCTGGGCTTCGGCGAGGATGAACTGCAGGTCGGACGGCGCCGGCTCCGCCAGGGACGGAGCCTCCGCCGCCAGGGGCGGGCGGGGTGCAATTGGAGCCGTGGTTGCGATGGCCAGGGTCGCCATCGCGGGAACGAGCCAACCGGGCGCGACTATTCCATCACCACGCGTGGGACCGCGCCAGGGGGGGCGTCCGGTTGCTTGCCGCGCAACCCCTCGCGCTTGACGCGCACGCTCTTGGCCGGAATCCCGACCGAGATGTGATGGTCGGGCACCTGCCGGGTCACGACCCCCATGGTCCCCACCATGGCGTTCTTGCCGACCGTCATCCCCGAGAGGACCACGCCGTGATACGTGATCCGGGCGCCGTCCCCGATCACCGTGCGGCTGCACGTGACCCGCTCGATGTCCTCGATGTCGTGCGCATGGGAATACACGTTCGCGTAGTCGGAGATCGACACGCTCTCGCCGATGACGATTTCCCCGCGATCGTCGAGCAGGACATACCGGTGGATCGTCGTGTTGTCCCCGACCGACAGGTTGTAGCCGAACGAGACCTCGACATCGCGGAAGATCCGGACGTTCTCCCCGCAGTGCTTGAAGACGTGCTTCGCGAGGAGCCGCCTGACCTGGACCCCCAGGTGGACGTTCTGCCCCATCGGGGAATGATCGAACTGGATCCACAGCCAGAGGAGCGGCTTCACCCGCGCGTAGCGCACCGGGTCGCATTCGGCGTAGTACTCGGCCTCGAGAGTGACGTTGCGCGGGTCGAACTGCGCGATCATCACCCGCTCGCACACCGGCCGGGTGCCGTCCTCGATGAGGTCGGCGTACCGCGCCCCTTCCCCGTAGTGCATCTCCGTCAGGACGTCGCGGCACAGGACGTCCCGATCGATCTTCGGGTTCTGCAGCCTTGTCTTAAGGTTGTCGAGGAACCGTTCGTAGAGGTGGCCGATGTCCTGGCTGGCGAGAGGGACCGATCGCGAGGCCAACGATCCTCCGAACGCGTCACCGGGCGCGCGCGTCGACGGCGATTGTCCTGGAAAGGAGGGGGCGTGTCAAATGTTCGCCGACAACCCGAACGATAAAGCCAGTCCCAGCGGCTCCTCCCCTTCTGTTCCGTCGCCACTCGCAGCGGGTAGCGGGCAACGGAGAGTGCCAATGAATCGCCAGCGTCGAGTAATCGCCCGGCGGCGACACGGTGTGCCGCCGCCGGGCAATGAACAGTCACCGATGACATGGGTGACTCCGCGCGACTTTCACCGAACGACGATCCAATCGACTGTCGCGCTCGAACTCGCGTTCGAAGAAGTCACGGTGAATCCAGTTGTCCCTTTGCTGGTCACCCGGATCGTCTCATTGACGCCGGTTGACACCGCGACCGAATACGTACTGTCGGGGAGCGTCGACGGCAGGGTGACCGTGGCGGTACCAGAAGCAAGTGTAACGAGCCCTCTCTGAGTATTCAACGTCGAGAACCCACTCCCGAGTCCGGCAGGCAGCGTGCCTGATGCAGCCACTGCCGAGGT
>Ga0209382_10003351_pt1 | contig 22253 bp, 18 predicted proteins | sample SoiMetdeltSBSDD5_FD_187599 | JGI IMG/M metagenome (GOLD analysis project Ga0209382, IMG submission 187599) | Bulk soil microbial communities from a Populus tree surrounding site in Tennessee, USA - Soil MetaG P. deltoides SBSDD5 (SPAdes) (version 2) | ecosystem: Environmental > Terrestrial >...
CATCGCCGAGGTGGCGACTGCCATCGCGAACGGCGACTTGTCCCGCAAGATCACGGTGGACGTGCGCGGCGAGATCCTCGAGCTGAAGAACACGCTCAATACGATGGTCGACCAGCTCAACTCGTTCGCCGGCGAGGTGTCGCGGGTGGCGAGGGAGGTCGGCACCGAAGGCAAGCTCGGCGGGCAGGCGCAGGTGCGCGGCGTCGCGGGCACGTGGAAAGATCTGACCGACAACGTGAACTGGATGGCCGGCAACCTCACCGCGCAGGTGCGGAACATCGCAGAGGTGGCAACCGCTGTGGCGCGCGGCGACTTGTCGCGCAAGATCACGGTGGACGTGAAAGGCGAGATTCTCGAGCTCAAGAACACGCTCAACACGATGGTGGACCAGCTGAACGCTTTCGCGTCCGAGGTGACGCGGGTCGCGCGCGAGGTGGGCACCGAAGGAAAGCTCGGCGGCCAGGCGCAGGTGCCGGGTGTTGCGGGCACCTGGAAAGACCTGACCGACAACGTGAACTCGATGGCGGGCAACCTGACGGCACAGGTGCGGAACATCGCGGAGGTGGCAACCGCGATCGCGACCGGCGACCTGTCGCGCAAGATCACGGTGGACGTGCGCGGCGAGATTCTTCAGCTGAAAGAGACCATCAACACGATGGTGGACCAGTTGAACTCGTTTGCGGGCGAGGTCTCGCGCGTCGCGCGTGAGGTGGGCACCGAAGGCAAGCTCGGCGGTCAGGCCCAGGTGCCGGGTGTTGCTGGAACCTGGAAGGACTTGACCGACAACGTGAACTGGATGGCGGGTAACCTGACCGCTCAGGTGCGCAACATCGCGGAGGTGACGACCGCGGTCGCGCGAGGCGACTTGTCGCGCAAGATCACCGTGGACGTGAAAGGCGAGATTCTGCAGCTGAAAGAAACCATCAATACGATGGTGGACCAGTTGAACTCGTTTGCGTCGGAAGTAACGCGCGTTGCGCGCGAGGTGGGAACGGAAGGTAAGTTGGGCGGGCAGGCGCAGGTGCCGGGTGTCGCGGGCACCTGGAAAGATCTGACCGACAACGTGAACGTCATGGCGGCGAACCTGACGAACCAGGTGCGCGGTATCGTGAAAGTGGTGACGGCGGTCGCGAACGGCGATCTGCGTCAGAAGCTCACCGTGGAATCGAAAGGTGAGGTCGCGGCGCTCGCGGACACGATCAACAGCATGACCGACACGCTGGCGACGTTCGCCGAACAGGTGACGACGGTGGCGCGGGAGGTCGGCGTGGAAGGCCGCCTCGGCGGCCAGGCGAACGTGCCGGGCGCCGCAGGTACATGGAAAGACCTGACCGCGAACGTGAACCTGCTCGCCGCGAACCTGACGACTCAGGTGCGCGCGATTGCGGAGGTCGCGACCGCGGTGACGAAAGGCGACCTGACACGCTACATACAGGTCGACGCTTCCGGCGAGGTGGCCGAGCTCAAGGACTACATCAACGCAATGATCGGTAACCTCCGGGCGACGACGGACCGGAACACCGAGCAGGACTGGCTGAAGACCAACCTCGCGAAGTTCAGCCGGATGATGCAGGGTCAGCGCGACCTCTTCACCGTGGCGCAGATGCTGCTCTCCGAGCTGGTGCCGCTCGTGAACGCGCACCAGGGCGTCATGTACATCATGGATGCCGAAGGCGCGGACCATTACCTGAAGCAGCTCGCCGGCTACGCGGATACGTACGACGGCGGCATATCGCGCCGCTACCGTATCGGCGAAGGCCTCGTGGGCCAGTGCGCCGTGGAGAAGCAGCGCCTCATGCTCTCGGATATCCCGTCCGGCTCGATCCAGATCGCGACGGGACTCCTGACCGCGCGTCCGCGCAACGTGATCGTGCTGCCGGTGCTGTTCGAAGGCGAGGTGAAAGCGGTGATCGAGCTCGCGTCGCTCACCGAATTCACGGCATCTCACCTCGCGTTCCTCGAGCAGCTGACGGGCTCGATCGGTATCGTGCTGAACACGATCGAAGCGACGATGAGGACCGAAGGCCTGCTCAAGCAATCGCAGGAGCTCGCGGCCGAGCTGCAGGCGCAGCAGAAAGAGCTGCAGCAGACGAACGACGAGCTCGCGCAGAAAGCGCGCCTGCTCGCCGCACAGAACGCCGAGGTGGAACGCAAGAACCAGGAGATCGAACAGGCGCGGCGCGCGGTGGAAGAAAAAGCCGCGGAGCTCGCGCTCACATCGCGTTACAAATCCGAGTTCCTGGCGAACATGTCGCACGAGCTGCGCACGCCGCTCAATTCGATCCTGATCCTGGGGCAGCAGCTCGCGGAGAATTCCGAGGGTAATCTCAGCGGCCGACAGGTCGAGTTCGCGCAGACGATCCACGGCGCAGGCACCGACCTTCTCAACCTGATCAGCGACATTCTCGACCTCTCGAAGATCGAATCCGGAACGGTCACGGTGGAGTGCGAGGAGCTGCCGTTCTCGCAACTGCGAGATCTGGTGCAGCGCAACTTCGGCCACGTGGCCGAAGCGCGCAAGCTCGTGTTCAACAACGAGTTCGACGCGAGCCTCCTCACCTCGCACCTGACCACGGATCCGAAGCGCCTCCTGCAGGTGCTGAAGAATCTGCTTTCGAACGCTTTCAAGTTCACGGATCAGGGCGGCGTGCGGCTCGAGGTCGCACCCGCAACGTCGGGCTGGTCGCCCGATCATCCCGTGCTGTCGAAAGCCGACACCGTCGTGCGCTTTGCGGTGACCGACAGCGGTATCGGTATTCCGCCCGAGAAGCAGAAGATCATTTTCGAAGCGTTCCAGCAGGCCGATGCCGGCACGTCCCGCAAGTATGGCGGAACGGGACTGGGTCTCGCGATCAGTCGGGAGCTGGCGAGCCTGCTGGGAGGCGAGATCAGGCTTTCGTCAGTGCCGGGCATGGGCAGCACGTTCACCCTTTATCTGCCGGTGAAGTACGTGGGCCCGGCCTCGGGGAAAGTCGCCACACCGGCGAGCGCGGAATCGTCGAGCCCGTTCCAGCCCATCGTGCTGCCGGCGCCGCGCGTCGAGGAGATTCCCGACGACCGGGACGACATACAGCCGGGCGACCCGGTGCTGCTCATCGCGGAGGACGATCCGCACTACGCGCGGACGCTTCTCGCGCTGGCGCGCGATCATGGTTTCAAGGCGATCGTTGCGATGCGGGGTGGCGAAGCGCTTACGCTCGCGCGGAAGTACATGCCCACCGCCGTGTCACTGGATATCTTCCTCCCGGACATGCTGGGCTGGACCGTGCTCTCTCAGTTGAAACAGGATCCTGCAACGCGGCACATTCCCGTACAGATCTGCACGGTCGAAGAGGAGCGTCAGCACGGCCTCGAGCGTGGCGCGTTCGCTTATCTCAACAAACCGCTCACCACCGACACCATCGAAGCGGCGTTCGACCGTATCCGGCGCTTTGCGGAGCCGAGGCGGCGGCAGCTTCTCGTCGTCGAGGACGATCCGGCCGAGCGCATGAGCATCCAGGAGCTGATCGCCCACGACGACGTGAACATCACGGCCGTTGGAACCGGCCACGAGGCGCTTGCGGCCATGCACGAACGCGAATACGACTGCGTGGTGCTCGACCTGCGGCTGCCGGACATGTCCGGGTTCGAGTTGCTGACTGAAGTGCAGAAAGAACCTGAGCTGCGCGAGATACCGATCGTGGTGTTTACCGGCCGTGAGCTCACGCAGGACGAAGAGACGCAGCTTCGCAAGATGGCGAAGAGTATCGTGCTGAAAGGGGTGCAGTCGCCCGAGCGCCTGCTCGACGAGACGGCCCTTTTCCTGCATCGCGTCGTGGCCGATCTGCCGCCCTCGAAGCAGCGCATGCTCGAAAGCCTGAACCAGAGCGACGAGGCGCTGATCGGGAAGAAAGTGCTGGTCGTGGACGACGACGTACGCAATATTTTTGCGCTGACGAGTCTCCTCGAGCGCCACCAGATGCAGACGGTCTCCGCGGGGTCGGGCGAAGAAGCGATCGACCTCGTCGACGACACGTCCGACATCTCGCTCGTGCTCATGGATATCATGATGCCGGAGATGGACGGCTACGAGACGATGCGCCGTATACGTCGGGATCCGCGGTTCCGCAGGCTGCCGATCATCGCGCTCACGGCGAAAGCGATGAAAGGCGACCGGGAGAAGTGCCTCGAAGCGGGCGCTTCGGATTACATTGCGAAACCCGTCAATACAGAGCAGCTTCTGTCGTTGCTTAGAATCTGGCTGCACAGATAGAAGGGCTGACCGATGACGCAGGGGACGTCGCGGACGCACCGCGAGGGTTAACGAGTGACAGGTAAAGCACTCGCCGGCAACGGCGAAGACAAGGTCAACATCCTTCTTGTCGACGATCAGCCGGCGCGGCTGATGAGCTACGACGCGATCTTGAGCGTGCTCGGGCAAAACCTGGTGCACGCACGCTCAGGCACGGAAGCGCTCGCCCGTCTGATGGAAGGCGACTACGCCGCTATCCTGCTCGACATCAACATGCCGGGCATGGACGGTTTCGAGACGGCGGCCCTGATTCACCAGCATCCGCGTTTCGAGAAGACGCCGATCATTTTCGTCACGGCCGTGCACGTAACCGACCTCGACCGCCTGAAAGGCTACGAGCTCGGCGCGGTCGATTACGTATACGTCCCGGTCGTGCCCGAGATCCTGAGAGGCAAGGTGCAGGTTCTCGTCGAGCTCTACCGGCAACGCCGCGAGCTCGAGCGCCTCAACAAAAGTCTGGCCGAGGCGAATGCCGCCTTGCAGGCCGAAAAAGCGCGTGAGCTCGAAGCGCTCAACGCAACGCTTGCGCAGGCGAACGCGGAGCTCGCGCAGGCGAACCGCACGCTGCAGGCGGAGATCGCCGAGCGCGTGAAGGCACAGGAAGCGCTCGAAGCCGCCGACCGGCGCAAGGACGACTTCCTCGCCATGCTTTCGCACGAGCTCAGGAATCCGCTCGCGGCTATACAGGGTTCCATCGAGCTCATGCAGCGGAAGAGCATCGACGACGTCGAGCTGCAGTGGGCTCGCGACGTCGTCGCGCGGCAGAACCGGCATCTCACGCGGCTCATCGAGGACCTTCTCGATGTTTCCCGCATCACGCGCGGCAATTTGAACCTGCAAAAGGAGCCCGTCGAAATCCGCGAGGTCGCGCAGCTCGCGGTGGAAACCGCGCGGCCGCTCATCGAAGCGCGCCGGCACCAGCTCACGGTCGCATTGCCGGAGCTTCCGCTCCACGTGGAGGGAGACCCCGTAAGGCTGACCCAGGTCATCAGCAATCTGCTGACGAACGCCGCGAAATACACCGATGAGGGTGGGCGGATCGACCTTCTCGTCGAGCGGGAATCCGGCGAGGGCGCCGGCCAGCGCGTCGTCATCCGCGTCAAAGACAATGGCCGCGGTATTGCGCCGGATGACATACCGCGTCTCTTCGAGCCTTCGACGCACGAAGAGCGCCTGAATAGCGGCGCACACGGCGGCCTCGGCATCGGGCTCATCGTCGTGCGCGGGCTGGTGGAAATGCATGGCGGCGTCGTCGAAGCATGCAGCGACGGGCCGGACCGCGGCAGTATATTCAGTGTGAAATTGCCGCTCCTTCCGGTCGAGGCGCTCACGTTCACTGTGGCGCCCGCGCCTACGCGCGAGGTCACCCCCACGACCGCAGTGGCACCGGGATCGGGGGCGGAGACCGAGCAGGCGCCTTTACGGATATTGGTGGTCGACGACAATCAGGACTCGGCGATCAGCATGACGCTGCTGCTCGAGCTGCAGGGTCACGAGGTGCACGTTGCGCATGCCGGGCCTGCCGCTTTGCGCGTTGCGAGCGACAAGAAGCCCGACGTTATTCTTCTCGACATCGGTATGCCGGGCATGAACGGCTACGAAGTCGCAAAACAGCTCCGGGCGCAGCACGAATTCGCCGATACGCTGCTCGTTGCCATCACCGGCTACGGCCGCGCGTCGGACGTGAAGCAGACGCAGTCCGCGGGGTTTGACTACCATCTCGTGAAGCCCGTCGATTACGAGAAGCTCCAGGCTGTTCTCGCGACGCGTCCCGCGAAGACCGGGCTGCGCGGAAGCGTGAGCGTCGCGCCAGCCGATCAGGTCGAACACTGGGCTGACAATCCGTCGTCCCTGTAGCAGCGCTCGTGGCCGACGGCTGGCCACTACATACAAGAACGAGGAGGGATCGATGCGTATGTCCGGAGGCGATGAAGGACCCTGATTTCTCGGAAGAGCTGCGGTCCTTCATACAGGAGACGATACCCACGCTGGACGCCGCGGAGTTGCTGCTCCTGCTTGCGGCCGCGCCTGACCGCGCGCACAGCATCGGGTCGATCCTCGAAGCGATGCGACCGACGGCCGTACCCGAAGCCGCGGCCCGGTGCTATCTCCAGCATTTTCAGTCGCGGGGCCTCGTCGCCGTGCGGGAGAGCGATGCCTTTCAATATGCGCCGGCAACGCCCGAGCTCGATGCGGCCGTGCGCACCCTCATCCGCGTCTACAACGAGCGCCCGGTCACGCTCGTTCGTGTCATAGGGACCCAGGGATGAGAAGATTCGAGACGAGCGCTACAGCTTTGCGTACGCGCTGCGTGTGCTCGGTTTTCGGCCTGATCCTGCTCGCGATCGTGGACAAGAACCTGCACCGGCGCGAGCGCCGGTAAGGAGCGCTACTCGCGGCCGAGCCGGAGCCCGCGCGTGAACGCCGCCACGATCCCTTCCTTCTCCCGGCCTTTTGCTGTTTTCGCGGCCTGGGTGCTGCTCCGGCTGCCGATCAGCGCGCCGGAACGGGAGCCTGCACCGGAAGCGCGCCCGCCGCTGCTTTCCATGAGCTCCATCTTGCGCTCCTGCAGGCGCTGGCCGAGCTCTTTCAGGTCGAGCTTCGTTTTGCGCACCTGCGGGAAAAGCTCGTTCTGCTCTTCCTTCACGTGGTGCTTCACGTACTCGCCCAGCACTTTCACCTTTGCTTCGAAAAGCTCGCCTCCCGGCCCTCCGCTTTCGATCTGGGCGATCAGCTGCTTCGCGCTGTCGTGTTCGACCTTCGCCTCGTCGAGCAGGTCCTCCTCGCGTATGACTTCCCGCGCGGCCGGGTAGAAAATCTCCTCTTCGATCTGCGCGTGTATCGTCAGCTCGTTGCAGATCTGCTCGGCGAGCGCGGCTTTGCGGTCTTCGCTGCGGGTCTTCTCGAACTGATCGAAGAGTTGCTGCACCCTCTGATGGTCCGCTCTCAGGAGCGCGATTGCGTCCGAAGGCTGACGCGCGGTTTTTCTCGACGACGTGCTCCTCGACCGCGAAGAGCTTCGCTTGCTCGAAGATGATTGCGAACGTCTGCTTGATTGCTTGCGGGCGGCCATGTCGCGTCTCCCTGAAAATTGGACAGCCCGGTGTAGCAAGCATCGTTCCTGTGCATGCAATGTGCATAGCGCAACATGCTGCTCGCGCGATTGCGCCAACTCGCTAGAATGGATGCGTGAGCGAGAAGGTATTCCAGGAAAAGAACGTGCTCGGCGGGCCGCTGCAGTCCTGCAGTTTCGCGCCGCTTACAGGTTTCTTCCGGGACGGATGCTGCGCGACGCATGGCGAAGCGGGCGTCGCTCACCTCATCTGCGTGAAAGTGACGGCCGAGTTCCTGCAATTCTCCCGGGAGCGCGGCAACGATCTCCTCACGCCCCGACCCGAAATGCGCTTCCGTGGCCTCAAGCCGGGCGATCGCTGGTGTCTTCACGCGCTGCGCTGGATCGAAGCGTGGAAAGCCGGCATGGCACCGCAGGTCGTTCTGGAAGCGACGAACGAGAAAGTGCTCGAGATCGTCGGGCTCGACGCACTCAAGCGCCACGCCCTCGACCTGCACTAGGCCATGCAACTTGCCTCTCGGCGCAAGTTTTGCGTGCACCTAGTGCATCCCACCGCGATCATGTCTGCGGCACGGTCTTGCGGAACGATTCGCGTTGGGCCAGGCGCTCGGCAAGCCGCGCGAGGTTCGGGTGCGAGCTGCGCCACGCGACATCCGGCAGGACGCGATCCATGTAATCGAGCGCGTAAGCCGCGGCAATATCCGCCAGGCTGAACCGTTGTCCGTAACAGAACTCGCGATCGCCCAGCTCTTTCGACATTGCGGCAAGCCCGCGTTCGATTTTCAGACGCTGCCGCTGGTGCCACTCGGGCGTCTGGACTTTGTCGCGATCGTGCGAGACGAGCACGACCGCATCGGTGACGCCATCGCCGAGAGCTTCCCAGCGCTTCACGTCCGTGCGCTCTTCCAGGGTGGTGGGAATGAGCCGCGGCTCCGGCACCAGTCCATCGAGGTACTCGACGATCACAGGCGAGTCGTAAATCGCCTTTCCGCTGTCCGTCACGAGCACGGGGACTTTCGCAAGCGGGTTGTGGTCAGGCACGGGTGAACCCGGAAGCGAAGGTCTCGCGCGGACGTATTCGTACGGAATGCGCTTCTCCTCGAGAACCACGCGCACCTTGCGCACGTATGGACTTGCATCGACTCCCAAAAGCTTCATATTCACTCCGCGAAGATGTGCTGCGTGATCGAGTTGGCCGCCTCGCTGCTTGAGCGTAGCGGCACCCGATTCTACCGCCGGGCGGAACGGCGATTGCAGTAGGCGCGGACCCCGGTTTCCTGCGAGAAAGAAATGACACTTCTCGTGCAGGTTGTAGAAACGTCTCGAAAAGTGTCGGAGACATCCAGCCGGCTCGAGAAAACGCGCGAGCTCGCGGCCTGCCTGCGCATCGTCGAGCCCCATGAGATTCCGATTGCGATCGCGTATCTCAGCGGCGAAACGTGCCAGGGCAAGGTGGGCGTGAGCTATGCGTCGCTCCAGGCAGCGCACGTTCCGCCCGCAGCAGGACCTTCGCTCGACTTGGGCGAGATCGACGCGGCGCTGACGGACATCGCGCAGATCAAAGGCAAAGGCTCCAACGAGCGACGCACGGCGCGACTCCGCCAGCTTTTCGCGCGCGCGACCGCAGAGGAACGGGATTTCCTCGTGCGGCTGCTCGTGGGCGAGCTTCGACAGGGCGCCCTCAGGGGTCTCATGCTGGAAGCGATTGCGGCAGCCGCCGAAATCGATGTCGCGGAAGTCAGGCGCGCAGCGATGTCGGCCGGCGGCCTTGGCGAAGTCGCGCGCGCCGCGCTCACCGAGGGAAGAACCGCGCTTTCGCGCTTCACCATAAAGCTCATGCAGCCGGTGTTGCCGATGCTGTCGCAATCCGCCGAATCGACTGACGACGCGCTCGATCAGCTCGGCACCGCGGCTTTCGAATGGAAGCTCGACGGCGCACGTGTGCAGATCCACAGGAATGGCGACGACGTGCGCGTGTATACCCGCAACCTGAACGATGTCACCGAGCGCGTGCCCGAGATCGTGGACATCGTTCGCGGGTCTCCGCGATCGAAGCTGATCCTCGATGGCGAAGCGATCGCGCTGCGGCCCGACGGCTCTCCACTGTCGTTCCAGCTGACCATGCGCCGGTTCGGCCGCAGGCTCGAGGTGGAAACGATGCGGCGCGAGCTTCCGCTTTCCGTGTTCTTCTTCGATTGCCTGCTGCTCGAGGACGGGGCGCTCGTCGATCGTTCCGCTCAGGAGCGCTTCACGGCGCTCCAGGGCGCGCTCCCCCAGGAGACGATCATTCCGCGCGTGGTCACGGCCGACCGGCGCGTGGCCGCGGTTTTTTTCGAAGATGCGCTCTCCCGCGGTCATGAAGGGGTGGTGGCGAAAGCGCTCGATGCGCCCTACGAAGCCGGGCGGCGCGGCGCGAGCTGGATCAAAGTAAAGCGCGCGAATACGCTCGACCTCGTCGTGCTCGCGGCTGAATGGGGCCATGGGCGGCGGAGCGGATGGCTGTCCAACCTGCACCTCGGTGCCCGCGACGCGGCGACGGGCGGATTCGTCATGCTGGGGAAGACATTCAAAGGGCTGACGGACGCGATGCTCGAATGGCAGACCGCCGAATTTCAGAAGCTCAGGCTCACGCCCGGGGACGACGGATGGGTCGTTCAGCTGCGTCCCGAGATCGTGGTCGAGATCGCGTTCAACGAGATCCAGGAAAGCTCGCAATACCCCGGCGGCCTCGCACTGCGTTTTGCACGCGTCAAAGCTTACCGCCCGGACAAGCGACCGGACGAAGCGGACACGATCGACACCGTGCGGCAGCTGTACGCGTCGCAGGTACACGCTGGCGGGTTGGGCTGAGCTGTCGAACCAATTTACAGACACCTACCTGCGCTTTCACGCGTATACGAGTAAAGCACTGTTTATGTTGATCGTCTGCGAATTGGCGCAGTCCGTGCTTCGTGATACGGGTTCGGACTAAACGGCGGCATGCAGCGCCCGCGCAAACGATCACAACTCATTTCCGGGAGAAACGTCCATGTTCGACTGGCTGGCGAGTTGCAGGACTTGCGTGTCGGAAAGAAACAGGACGTCGCCTGAATGCGATACCGCACCATGGGTATCGCTCATCGGCGCGGTCACCGCCGTTGTATGCGCACTGGCCGGGCCTGCTCGAGCGGACTCGATTCCGGTAACGATACTGGATCCGAATCTGGAGGTCACCACGTTCGTCAGTGGTCTGAGTCAGCCGATCGGTATCGTGTTCATCGGCACGAATGACGCGCTGGTCCCGGAGAAGGCATCGGGCCAGGTGAAACGGGTGATCGGCGGTGTCGTTCAAGCGACGCCCGTGCTCGATCTCCCCGTGAATTCCAATTCCGAACGCGGCTTGTTAAGTCTCGTGCTGGATCCTGCATTCGTCTCCAATGGCATCGTCTATGTGTGCTGGACGGAAAGCACCACCGGGGCCGATACCAACGCCGTGGCCAGCGTGCCACTCCTCGGCAACCGCGTCGATCGTTTCTTCTGGAACGGCAGCACGCTGTCGTTCGTCGGCAATGTTCTCATGTACCGCGCGCGGCAGACCGACAACGTCCCGGTGCCGGGACACTCCGGCACGAACAACGCGAACGAGAACGGCAACCACGACGGTGGGGTGATGCGGTTCGGCCCGGACGGAAAGCTTTACATTTTCATCGGCGATGTGGGACGTCGAGGGCAGCTGCAGAATCTGCCCAATGGTCCGTTTCTCACCGCACCTTTCGTAGACGATACGTTCGGCGGTCCGCACCCGGACAACGCCCACTTGTCGGGTGTGATCCTGCGGTTGAATCCCGATGGAACGGCACCCGCCGATAACCCGTTCTTTGCCGTGGGCGCAGCCATGGGCGGAGAGCCCGGCGCCAACATTCAAAAAATCTTTTCGTACGGACATCGCAATGGGTTCGGCATGGCGTTCGATCCTGTGTCCGGCGCGCTGTGGGAAACGGAAAACGGAGATGATTCCTTTAGTGAGGTGAACCGCGTCATTCCGGGACTGAACGGCGGCTGGATCCAGATCGCCGGGCCGCTCGGCAGGATCTCCCAGTTCAAGTCGATCGAGACCACGATGTTCGGGAGCGCTTTGCAGCAGGTGCGCTATCCGCCTACGCGCATCGCTTACACCCCGAGCGTCGCGCTGTCGCGCATGTTCATGCTGCCGGGTGCCACGTACAAGGACCCTGAATTCAGCTGGAAATTCGACGTTGCGCCCGCCGGCGCCACTTTCGTGCAGGGCACGGCGCTGGGACCGGAGTACGACGGCACGCTGTGGATCGGGTCCGGTCGCGCTTTCCAACAGGTTGGTGGCACCGGCGGCAGTTTGTATCGCCTGCGCCTGACGGCCGACCGATTGAATGTCGACGTCAGTGCCGACCCACGTCTCGCCGATCGTGTTGCGGACAACTTCGGCAAATTCGAAGGGACGGAAAGCGAGGCGCTGATCATCGGCCAGGGGTTCGGCACGACACCAAGCATCGAGCAGGGGCCCGACGGTAACCTCTATGTCATTTCACTGACCGACGGCGTGATCTATCGCATCCAACGCAAGCCGTAGCTCGATAATACCGAGGGAGGCGTTTTCTCATGATCCGATCGTTCAAAGCCATGTCGCTATGGGCCGTTGCTGCGCTCGCATGCTTCTCGTGCTTCGCTGCTCACGCAGCGCTCATCGCGAACGGCGGATTCGAAGCAGGTTTCACCGGCTGGTCGAGAGTCGATCAGGTCGGGAGCGACGGCACGTTCTTCACGCAGACCGGCACGGCAAGTCCGGTCAACGGCGATCCGGTCCCTCCACCGCCGGAAGGACTCACGGCTGCGATGACCGATGCCGGCGGCCCCGGCAGCCATGTTCTTTTTCAGGATTTCCTCGTGCCTGCGTCGGTGGGCACTACGTTCCTCAGCTTCGATCTCTTCGTCGGAAATCGGTCTTTCGATGGTGCGTTCCACACACCGGGTCACCTGGACTTTGCCACGCCGGTTCTCAACCAGCAGGCCAGAGTGGATCTGCTGCACGGGTTGACGGACCCGTTCAGCCTGTCCGCGACAGACGTGGTGTTGAACGCGTTTCAGACCAATGTCGGCGATTCTCTCGTCTCGGGCTACACGCATTTTTCGATCGACGTGACTTCGGTGCTGAATGCGAATGCCAACACGGTGCTGCGCCTGCGTTTCGCTGAAGTCGACAATGTCGGCCCGTTTCAGTTCGGCGTGGACAACGTGAGTATCGCGAGTCCGGCAGCGCCGCCGGGTCAAGCCCCGGAGCCCGCCTCTTACATTCTGGTGATCTCCGGCTTGATATCGATTGCGATCGCGCGCCGCCAACGCGTGACCTGCGCACAACGGCTGCCGCGGTAGCGGATCTACTTCCTGAACGTCGACAATGCGACCGGGTTCGGGGGCACGCTACTGCAGCGGACCCTCCGTGCCTCTTCGGCCATCGCTGGAGCGAATTAGGCCTCTTCTCCGGGTCTATTCGGCCATTACCCTGACCAGTGGGGCGTGTACGCTGGCCCCCAATATCTGGGATCAGGCGTGTAATGGCGCAAACCGAACTATGGACGCGCAGCGCACTCGTCATCGAGGATGACGATGTCGTCGCGCGGCTGCTGCAGTTCATCCTTCAGGGGGAAGGGTATACGGTTACGCGCTTGGCCGACGGTGCCGCCGCGCGCGCGCTGATCGCTACGGAGCTCCCTCCGGATGTGGTCACGCTGGACGGCATGCTCCCGGATGCAACGGGTATCGAGCTGCTCGAGCTCATGCGGGCTGCGCCGGAATGGAAGCATGTGCCGGTGTTGGTCTTGAGTGCGGAGCCCCAGGCGCACGTGGATGCCACACTCGGCCGTGCCGATATCCTCGCGTACATGGAGAAGCCTTTCAGGGCCGAAGAGGTGCGCGCCTGCATTTCGCGTCTGCTGAACGGAACGTCGCTGCACCGCGTGCATCGACGCGCGACGGTGAGTCTCCCACGTCACGGGCGGAGATAGTGATGTCGGAGAAGACCCCTCTGGTTACGGACGACGATTTCTACGCGCTTACTCCGAGAGGTGCGGCCGAAATTCAGGGTGCGAGGACGACCCTGTCGTCGCTTGCACTCGAGCTGCTCGTGCGCATGGATGGTACGACGAGCGTCGCGCAGCTACGGGCCGGCCGTCCGGCAACGCCGTTCGACGAGATCGCCTGCACGCTCAGCATACTTCTCCGGGACAAGTTCATCTGCTATGCCACGCCCTCAGGCACCGATGCGCTGGAGTTCGATGGCCTTCGAGGTATAGGACAGTCGCCCGCGCGGTACGCACGGTGCGCGAAGGCATCGTACGATGCGGATGCGGGGCTGAAATCGCTCGAGCGCCACGGCTATTTCGTTCGTATCGCGCGCAGGCCGGCGACACGGCCGATGCTGCCCAAGGACCGGCCGCCTCGTGCGCTGGTCGTCGAAGACGAGCTGCACCTGGCGAAATTTCTCAAGCACTTTCTCGGGTTCGAGGGATTCGAGGTGCGCCTCGCCGGTGACCGCGAGGCAATCGCGCACGCGCTGATCGAGCCGCCTGCGCCCGATCTCGTGCTGCTCGACGTCGTGCTGCCCGACGCGAACGGGTTCAATGTGCTGCAGCGTATCCGTCGGGATGAGAACCTTCATACGGTTCCCGTGATGATGCTGACCGCGGAGACGACGCGGCAATCCGTCATCAAGGGACTCGCGTGCGGTGCGGACGGCTATATCACCAAGCCTTTCCACACCGATATTCTGGTCAACGCAATTCAAACCATGTTTGGGCTGAGACACGGCCGTATCTGTCCTTGGGCATACATATGAAAACTCGCAAAGATTTCGAGCAGCAGCTGAAAGTATTGAAGGTCGAGTTCAGGCGCGCTCTTCCCGAGCGGATCGGCCGCATCGAGGAGCTGTGGAGCGGAATGCAGGCAGCGGTGCCGACATCACAGCATCTGCGCGAACTGAAGCGCGCTTTCCACATGCTCGCGGGATCGGCCTCGACGTTCGGATTTGCCGACGTTGGCGATGCCGCGAGGATTGCGGAGCGCGCTCTCAACACCTACGGCTCGGCGGATATCAAGGCTCTGTTGACGACGGTACAGCAATCCATCGCCGTGATGCGTGAGCGTGCCACGGAAGAGGAGCATCGCGAGCTGGCGTGAGGGCTGCCGCTCGCGTTATACGTCGTCTGTAGAATAGACGGGCGGGGCGCTTCAGCGTCGCATCCGTCTTCTAGTCGCGGCCGACCGAAGCGCTCCGGTTACCGGAGGCCCCGTCATGCCCTGCGCCACTTACCTGCCGATCTGCGTCTTCGTCGCATTGCTGCTCAATCCTGTGCAGGTGACGGCCGGCGAAGCGGCCCCGCGCGATCGCGACGCTGATCTCGTGCGCATCGAAGCGACCGAAGTACTCGAATCGCCGTACGGTCACATCGTGCTGCTCAAGGCGCAGAACAAAGCCATCCCGATATTCGTCGACCCTGTCGTGGCGCAGTCGATACACGGTGCGCTGACGGGAGAAAAGTTCGTCCGGCCGCTTTCGCACGACCTGATGCGCACGATCCTCGAAGGCTTCGACGGCACGGTCTCGCGCGTCGTGATTTCTCTCAAGGGGGCGACGTACTACGCCGATCTCACCGTGCTCATGCAGGGCAGGACCAAAGTCTTCGACAGTCGCTCCTCGGATGCGATCGCGCTTGCGATTCACTTCAAGGCGCCGATGCTGGTGAGCAAAGCCTTGCTGGAGGAAGCCGGAAAGTCCCTTGATCAGCCGTCAGGGCCGAGACCGGGGGAGACCCGCCTCTGACGGGAGAGCGATGCACGGGACTGACGCCGCATTGAACTGCATTGCGGACACGCGTCTAATCGAGCTTCATCTCCTTGATCACGGGCCGGAACTGGTCCATCTGCTTACGCAGCATCGCCTCCTGCTCTTTTGGCGACGAGCCGATCGGGTCGGCAGCCAGGTCCTGGAATCTCTTCGCGACATCCGGGTGGCGCACTGCCGCCACGACCTCCTTGTTCAGGCGCGCGATGATCGGCTGAGGCGTTTTCGCCGGCACGAAAAGCCCGTTCCAGCCTTCGAACTCGATCGAAGGAAAGCCGAGCTCACGCACCGTGGGAACTTCGGGCAACACGGAAAGACGTTTCGATGCGGTCGTCGCGAGTGCCTTCAGCTTTCCGTCGCGAATTTCGGCAAGGGACGACGAGAGCTGGTCGCCGCCGATCTGAATTCGTCCGCTCAGCACCTCCTGTTTGAGCGGTGCGGCGCCCTTGAAAGCGATGTGCACCATGTCGACTTTGGCGTCGCGCTTGAACGCTTCGCCGAGCACGTGCATCACCGAACCGGGCCCTGTGGAGCCGTAGTTGTATTGCGCTTTGGGGTTCGCGCGCAGATAGCTTCCGAGATCGCGCAAATCCTTCATAGCCACGCTTGGATGTGCGGTTACCACGAAAGGCACGTATACCGCGATCGAAACGCCGGCGAAATCCTTCTCCGCATCGAAGGGCAGCCTTTTGGCGAGCGCCTGCGCAACCGAGGAAAGCGGGAAGGTGATGTTGTGCATGAGCAGGGTATATCCGTCAGGCGGGGCTTTCGCGACGATGTCCGCGCCGATCGTGCCGCCCGCGCCTCCCCGATTGTCGACCAGGACCTGCTGCCCCATCGATTCGCTCATGCGCTGTGCGACCAGACGTGCGACGACATCGGTCGTGCCACCCGCCGGGAAAGGCACGACGATGCGTAGCGGCTTCGTGGGGAAATCCTGGGCCAATGCATGGGGCAAGGTCAGCGATGTCAACGTTGTGATCGCGAGATACGCGATGGTTTTCAGCGACGCTCTCCTGGGCGGCATGGCGGCTCCTTTTTTAAGACCGTAAGGGTGAATGAAGACGTGCTCATCTGGGCTGCATGTTACGAAAACGCCGATAGGCTCGCCACATGCTTGCCGCGCTCCGTAGCCGACTTGCCATGTATCCTTGGCCGTCTGCCCGCGCGAGGATCGTCCCACCGTGCCGCTTGTCACCATAGAGGAGGCTTCGCTCGCTTTCGGCGATGCGCCGCTGCTCGATCATGCCGGCCTGGCGATCGATGCAGGCGAGCGCGTCGCGCTCATCGGCCGCAATGGAAGCGGCAAGACGAGCCTCATGAAAGTGATTGCCGGCGAGCAGGGACTCGACGGTGGGACGGTTTGGCGTGCACCGGGCAGTCGTATTGCGTTCGTTCCGCAGGAACCGCAGCTCGACCCGGAGCACACCGTGTTCGAAGCGGTGGCCTCCGGACTTGGAACACTGCAGGCCCTTCTCACCGCCTACCACAAAGCGTCGCACGATGTCGCAGCGGGCAACCAGAACGCCATGCAGCGCCTCCACGAGTTGCAGCATGCGCTCGAACACGCGGACGGCTGGCGCATCAATTCACGCGTGGACGCGCTCATCGATCGCTTCGGCCTACCTGGCGATGCGCTCGTTCGAGAGCTCTCCGGCGGGCTGCGTAAGCGTGTCGCGCTCGCGCGGGCGCTGGCGATAGAACCGGACGTGCTGCTCCTCGACGAGCCGACGAATCACCTCGACATCGCAGCGATCGAGTGGCTCGAAAACCTGCTCGTGGATTTTCGCGGCGGGCTTCTGCTCGTGACGCACGACCGCCGTTTTCTCGACAATGTGGCCACACGCGTCGTCGAGCTCGATCGCGGCAGACTATCGAGCTTCGCCGGGACCTACGGAGAGTATCAGCGCCGCAAGGAGGAGCAGCTGCACGGCGAAGCGGTCGGTAACGCACGCTTCGACAAGCTTCTGGCGCAGGAAGAAGTGTGGATTCGCAAAGGCATCGAAGCCCGCCGCACGCGAAACGAAGGGCGCGTGCGCAGACTCGAGCGGCTGCGAGCCGAACGCGCCGCCCGGCGCGACAGGCTGGGGCAGGTGACATTTGCCGTCGGTACTGGGGAGCGCTCGGGACACATGGTGGTCGAGATGCACGACGTCTCGAAGGCGTTTTCAGGCCGGCCCGTGATTCGTGGCTTCTCGACTCGGATTCTGAGGGGAGACAAGATCGGGCTCATCGGTCCGAACGGCTCCGGTAAATCGACGCTGCTGAAGCTCATCATGGGAGAGCTCGAGCCCGACAGCGGCACGATACGCCGCGGGGCGCGGCTTGCGATCGCCTACTACGATCAGATGCGCGAGCAGCTCGATGAAGAAGCGACGCTCGTCGACACGATCAGCCAGGGTGCGGAATACATCGAAATCGACGGCGTGCGCAAACACGTGATGAGCTATCTCGACGATTTTCTGTTCAGGCCGGAACGCGCCCGCGCGAAAGTCTCGGCCCTGTCGGGCGGCGAGCGCAACCGCCTGCTTCTTGCGCGCCTGTTTTCGCGTCCGGCCAACGTGCTCGTGCTGGACGAGCCCACGAACGATCTCGACCTCGAGACGCTCGAGCTGCTCGAGTGGCTGCTCCAGGACTACACGGGTACGTTGTTCCTCGTGAGCCACGACCGTGCTTTTCTCGACAACGTAGTGACGCAGTCCATCGCGTTCGAGGGTGACGGCGTGCTGCGCGAATACGCGGGCGGGTATTCGGACTGGGTGCGGCAACGCCCGGCACCTGTATCGCAGGAGCGCGCGCGCGAGGAGGGCGCGAAGCGCGGACAGGCGCCACGGCCACGCGAAAAAGCGTCCGCGAGGCTAAGCTACAAGGAGAATCGCGAGCTCGACGCCCTCCCGGAGCGCATCGCCGCGCTCGAAAGGGAACAGGCCGAGATCACAGGCGAGCTGTCGGACTCGGCGCTGTATCGCGATCAGCCGGAGAGGGTGCGGGCACTGCAGCAGCGTTATACCGGAATCGAGACCGAGCTCATGGCGTGCCTCACGCGTTGGGAGGAGCTTGAAGCGCGCAGGGCAAAGGATGAGAAATGATATCGACACAGAGGGAGCGCCAATGAAAAAACTGGATGCATACCGGCCACGTCCTTTTATCTGGCTCGCGCTGGTCGCGTTGATTATCGCGGTGTCGGGCGGCTGCGCAGCAGTCTCGCCGGACATGCAGGCGGTTCGTAACCCGAAGAACATCATCATTCTTTTTGGTGACGGCGCGGCGGCGACCCAGTGGGAGCTCGGGCGCTACAGCAGCCACGCTCTGCGCAATCAGCCGTTTGCCATCACGGATGTCGTGTTCAAGCAGGGAGCGGTCGGGCTGCTGACGGTGCACTCGGCGGATTCGTTCGTCACCGACTCGGCGGCGGCGGCCACGGCGATGTCCACCGGCCATAAGACGAATAACGGCATGACCGGTGTGGCCCCGGACGGCACGCGCCTGCGCACCTTGCTGCAAGCCGCGAGAGCGCGCGGGAAGCACATCGGGATCGTGACGACCGCCGCCGTGCATGACGCGTCGCCGGCCGCCTTTGCGGTGCATGCCCGGTCGCGGCGCGATGCGCAGTCGATCGTCGACCAGTATTTCGATCTCGAGCCAGAGGTGCTTCTCGGCGGCGGCCGCGACTACTTCCTGCCCAAGGGCACCGGTGGCGGCAGGCGCAACGATGGCAAAGATATGCTGGCGGCTTTCGCGGCGAGAGGTTATCAGCTCGTGCAAACTCCCGCCGCGCTGCGCAAGGCGGAAGGGCGCAAGCTCCTGGGCCTCTTCTCTGACGGAGATCTCGATTTCGAGCTCGACCGCGAGCCCGAAAGGCAGCCTTCCACGGCTGAAATGGCTGCTGCGGCAATTCGCGCGTTGTCGGAGAACAACCGGAGCGGTTTCGTGCTTTTCATCGAAAACGAAAGCATCGACACCGCGGGTCATCGAAACGATGCCGCAGCTTTGATTCACGATTTGTGGGCGCTCGACGACGCAGTGCAGGTCGCACTGGACTTCCAGAAGCGTGCGCCCGACGAAACGCTCGTCATTGTGACGGGGGATCACGAGACCGGCGGCTTGAGCGTGAGCTATGCGTTACGCGACTTGAAGTCTCTCTCGAGCAGCAATCGTCTTACGCCTGACGATTCGCATCTCGGGCTGCTGAGCGGAATTCGGATGTCTATCGAGCGCGCCGCGGAGCGGTTGGGACGGAAACCTATGCCGCAAGCGCTGGACAAGGTTCTTGCGGAAGGCTTTCCCGGGTTCCGGCTGGACGACGATCTTCGCTCCGCCATCCTGGAAGGCCGGCCGCTCGAGCGCAACGTGTTTTACATCCCGCACGGCGCGCTGGCGCGCATGGTTTCAAGGCAAACCGGCTTCTACTGGGGAACGAGCGGCCACACGACGGAACCGGTGCTCGTGGGCGCGCTCGGGCCGGGCGCACACTTGTTCCGCGGCTACATGGACAACACCGATTTCGGGAAAATCCTTCACAAGCTGGTCACGAGCCCTTGAAGACGCCTACTGCGGCGTGATGCCCGCCTTGCGCGCGAGCTCCGCCACACGCTTCAACTCCGACGCGATGAGTTTGTCGAATTCCGCCGGTGTGCTGGGTGTCGGCTCGGTGCCCAGGCCGACGAAACGCTGCTGTATATCGGGCATCTTCAATATGGCGGTGATCTCGCGGTTGAGCTTCATCACGACCTCACGCGGCGTGCGAGCGGGCGCAAGCAAGCCGGCCCAGCTTTCCCAAACGAAGCCGGAGACACCCGCTTCCGCAATCGTGGGCACATCCGGATAGCTGCGCACGCGCCGTCTGCCCGTCACGCCGAGCGCACGGACTTTACCGTCTTTCACCATCGTGCCGAGCGTCACGGGAGGCGTCATGAAAAACTGCACCCGCCCGGCGATCGTATCGGTCAGCGCTTCGGGTATGCCTTTATAAGGCACGTGCACGACGTCGACTTGCGCCGTGCTCTTCAGCAGCTCGGCGGCGAAATGAGTCCCGCTGCCGTTCCCTGCAGAGCCGAAGTTGAGCTGGCCCGGTTTTGCTTTGGCGAGCGCGATGAGGTCCTGCACGGATTTCACCGGCAGCGAAACCGGCACGACGAGCATATAGGAGGAACTCGCCGTGGTGGTTATGCCGGCGAAGTCCCGCAGCGTGTCGTAAGGCAGCTTTTCATACACTGCGGGCTGGATCGCGTGCGAAGCGGATACCGATAGCAGCGTGTGTCCATCCGGATTCGCTTCGGCGACGATTTTCGTGCCGAGCGTTCCGCCGGCGCCCGGCCGATTGTCGACGACGACCTGCTGGCGCAGCACTTCGGTGAGCTTGACGGCAATCGCGCGGGCGGTGATGTCGGGCTGTCCGCCCGGCGTAAAACCCACGACTATCCGGATCGGGCGCGTCGGATAAGCGGGCACTGAACCCGCATTTTGCGCCGCAGGAGCAACAGTGATGTGCAGCCAGCTTGCTGCTGCAACCGTGAACGCTATGCAAAATCGAGCCATGGTTCCGTCTGCCTCATGAAAAGGGACGCACGCCTTTTCTCTGCATCTTCGTACGCCAAGCGCGCTGCGCAGAAAAATGTGTGCGTCGGTATTCTATGCGGGTTGGCTATACTCTCCGGCACCGAGCTGGGGACCCGACCGCGATCTCGACACTCATGACGGAGCTCACCCGCTCGCAATCGCCGCTTGAACGACGTTCGATCGACGCGCTGGTTGGAGTAAGCGATGAACCCGGCTAACAGAATTTCGACTCTGCTCCTGGTTGCGATATCCGCACTCTCCGGATGTGCGCAAACCCCCGGATCTTCACAGGACCAAAGCAGGATGTTGACGCTTTCAGAGCAGGGCTATTTTTTTGTCGGCGGTCGCTATACCAAGACGAGCGACGGACAGGTCATGGCAGGCCAGATGCACGTGCACTACCAGATCCCGCAGAACCGCACTGAAGCCTATCCCGTCGTGATGTGGCACGGCGGCGGGCAGACCGGGACCAACTTCATGGGCACGCCGGACGGACGCAAAGGCTGGGGCGACTATTTTCTGCAGCGCGGGTTTGCCGTGTACATCGTCGACCAGCCTGCACGCGCCCGCTCGGGCTTCTTTACCGAGGTCTATGGCAAGACACGCCGTCCGAACGCGACGGCAATGTCCAATCGCTTCACCGCGCCCGCGCGGGCGAACCAGTATCCCCAGGCGAAGCTGCACACGCAGTGGCCCGGGAGCGGCGTTGCCGGCGACCCGGTGTTCGATCAGTTCTTTGCTTCGCAGGTGGAGGACATCGCGGACGTGAGCGTGATCGAACGTCTCAACCGCGAAGCAGGCATCGCGTTGCTCGACAGAATCGGGCCGGCGATATTGCTCACGCATTCGCAATCAGGACCGTTCGGCTGGCAACTCGCCGATGCACGGCCGAGACTGGTGAAAGGCATTCTGGCGGTCGAACCGAACGGGCCGCCTTTTCACGAGAATACCGTGACCGGAGCGCCGCCCTGGTTCAAGGACGGGGCACTCGGAAGGCCGTGGGGTATCACGCGGGGACCGCTCACGTATTCGCCGGCCGCGACCGATGCGAAAGACTTGCGAATGACCCAGCAGGCGTCGGCTTCCGGGCCGGATCTCGTGCGCTGCTGGCTACAGGGCAGTCCCGCGCGCCAGCTTCCGAACCTCAAGGGCATCCCCATTCTGATCGTGGTCAGTGAAGCGTCGTACCACGCACCTTACGATCACTGCACGTCCGAGTATCTGACGCAGGCCGGTGTCCAAAACGAGTTCGTCCGGCTGCCGGACATCGGTATCCGCGGGAACGGGCACATGATGATGCTCGAGAAAAACAATCTCGAGATCGCCGAGTTCCTGGTGAGCTGGGCACAGAAGAACATCCGCTGATCGATGAAAACCCCAATGATGCCGGCCAAAGCGTTACGCATGTCGTGTGCGCTTGCGGCCGTGCTGTGTGGCGCATTGTCTGGCCCTGCCGTCGGGGCGCAGCAATATCCCAC